>Ga0207646_10002192_pt1 | contig 23284 bp, 25 predicted proteins | sample KBSK5502metaG_FD_184343 | JGI IMG/M metagenome (GOLD analysis project Ga0207646, IMG submission 184343) | Corn, switchgrass and miscanthus rhizosphere microbial communities from Kellogg Biological Station, Michigan, USA - KBS K5-50-2 metaG... | ecosystem: Host-associated > Plants > Roots >... | reverse complement strand
CTTCGACCTCTTTCTGGCTCACGCCCTGGGCCGTTGCCACGGTCGGGCACGTGGGGTCCGGAGCGCTCGGTGGCTGCTTCAAGTAGTCGTTGAACGACTCAAGTGTGTAGCGCAGGGTCGTGTTCCCAAGGAACCAGGTGAAGAACTCCGCGTCACACTGCGTCAGCTCGATGGTCAGGCTGGAGGTGACACCGGTCGTTGCGCCCTGGGCGCCGCCGCCTGCTGATGCGCCGCTCGCCGGCTGTACGTTGGCGCTGGCCGGACCCAGGCCGATGATGTGGATATTCGTAAACACGGTCTTGCTCACGACCTTCGCCGGCCCTGGAGCCTGCGCGCCCGTGGTCGAGAAGATGGTCAGGCTGGCCGATGCGATCACGGTGATGTAATCGCCGAGCGTGATGTGGCCGGCGACGCCCTGCTGCTCACCCGTCGGGATGGTCATGGCGACGTAGCCGCTCGCGAGCGGGAGGTACGCGGGGGCTGACCCGGCCGGGATGAGGCCGGCGTCCCTGGCGAGCATGTCGGACGTGATCAGCGCGCCCTTGGTGATCTGGATCTCAGAGATGAGACCCTTGACGTCGCCCGGCTTGGTGTACGTGTTTTGAAGGGTGCCGGAGATCTTCGTCGTCGTCAGGTCCGCGTCGGTGATCTGATGCCTGATCGGGATCGACTGCGCCGCAACGACGACGGTCTCGCTCGGACCGCCTCCGATCGCGCCGCCGCCGCCACCGAAGTTGCCGAGGAGGAACACGCCGGCGCCCGCGAGGATGGCGAGAAGCAAGCCGATGATGATGAGGAACCGACCTCCACCTGGTCGAGGTCTTGCTGGAGCTGATGCGACGGCCAAAACTAAGTCACCTCCGGATCACTGATTCGCTGGAAACGCCGCCATTGTAGCGAGGGGGACCCCGATCGTCCCCTTCCAACCGGCTACTTGTCGGGAACGCAGAGAGCCCCTTGCGGGGCTCTCTTGTTGAAGGTGCTACTACGTTTGGTTCTCGTTAGCCGAGTGCGGCTACGACGTTCGAGAACACGTTCTTGATCTGGTTGCCCATCGTAAGAAGGATGACGATGACCACGATTGAAACGAGCACGAGGATCAGGGCGTACTCAACCATGCCCTGCCCTTCCTGACGCGACGTAAGGCTGCGAAGTTTCCAGTAAAGGCTCAACATCTGCGATTCACCTCCTTTTTTCTGAACTACAGACTGTCAACCCGAATGACGGGACGGCTGTTGGATTCTTGCGGCCAAGCGGTCGACCGCGGCCCGTGATCCTACTCGGGCGTCCCGGAGAGGTCAATTCATTAGGCAAAAAATCGTTGCCGGGGTGACTTTACAGGGGGCCCGGCAGGTTCGCCCTGATACCTTTCGCCGGGAAATGCAGGCAGCCGACGTCGAACCCAAGGTGACCAAACGCGACGCGCTCTACTGGCGCGACCTGGTCTTCAGCCGCCTCCTGCCGGCCCTTTTCTTCAGCATCTTCCTCGCTCGCCAGCTCCTGTTCGTATGGGGCGGGCTGAGCTCGCTGCACAAGCCGGCCGATTACCTTTTCCTCGTCCAGCAGTGCCTCGCCCTGGCCTACTTCACGATGCTCGTGATCCTCTACAGCGTCCGGCTGCCCAAGCGGGGCACCGACCACCGGCTGGGCGTCGTCTTCGTAGCCTTCACCGGCACCTTCTCTGCGATCGCGGCGAGCTTCCTGCCCGGAGGCGGCCGGCGCGAGGGCCTGGTCCTGCCCGCGGACATCATCGCCACCATCGGCCTCGCCTACTCGGTCTGGGGCCTAGCCTACCTGCGGCGCTCTTTCTCGATCATTCCCGAGGCGCGCCGGCTGGTGACCGGGGGGCCTTACTCGCTGAGCCGCCACCCCGTCTACCTCGGTGAGGTGACCACGGCGATCGGGATCAACCTGGCCACGGCGGGCTGGTTGGGTGCCCTTGCCGTCGTCTACTTCATCGTCTGTGAGCTCTTGCGCATCCGCTGGGAGGAGGGTGTGCTTTCGCGCGCGTTCCCGGGGGAGTACCCCGCCTACGCCCGGACGGTGCCGCGCTACCTTCCCAACCCGCTCAGGACGCGCACCTGACGCGATTGGCTGATCGCCTGACCGCGCGCACGCTCCTCCTGGGCGGCGTGATGATCGTCATCCTCGCGCTCTTCGTCGGTTCGGTCCTGGACCCCGACTTCTGGTGGCATATACGGATCGGTCGCTGGATGGTGGAGAACGGCCGGCTTCCGTCCAACGACATCTTCACCTACACGGTTCCGAGCCATGTCTGGACCGACCACGAGTACCTGACCGAGATGCTCATGTGGCTCGTGTACTCGGCGACGGGGGCGCTCGGGATCGGCCTCCTGTTCGGCGCGATCACCTATGCCGGCTTCTACCTCATGTACCGGCAGGTGCGCCGGCAGCCATTCGTCATCGCCGGCCTCGGGCTTGCGCTGGGCGCAATCGCGGGTGCGCCGATCTGGGGACCTCGGGCGCAGATGATCACCTTCGCCCTGACCTGCCTGGAGCTTTATTGGCTCCAGGGCTACCTGAGCGGCCGCAGCCGCGCGCTCCAGTTCTTTCCCCTCGTGATGGCGCTGTGGGCGAACCTCCACGGCGGCTGGGTCATCGGCTTCGTATGGCTCGGCGTGGCGCTGGTCGCGGAGCTGGTGGGCTGGGGCTGGGAGCCGTCGAATCCCGCCCACCGGGCGCACGCGCGGCTGCTGGCGATCGTCACCGCCGCCTCGGCGGTCGCGGTGCTCGCCACACCACACGGCTTCAACCTCTACCTCTATCCATTCCAGACGGTGGCCAGCATGGCCCAGGAGAGGCTGATCGTCGAGTGGTTCTCGCCGGACTTCCACCAGCCCTACCTGCGCCCGTTCGAGGGCATTGTGCTGCTCTTGATCGTGGGCTTCGCCCTGAAGCGCCCATCGCTGTATGACCTGCTCCTGTCGATGGTTGCCCTGGCGCTGGCGCTGCAGTCGGTCCGCAACATCGCGCTCTTCATCGCCGCGACGACACCGGTGCTCATCAACACGTACTCGGACGCATGGAAGGAAATCTCGAAAGCACGAGGCTGGAAGCCGCAGCTTCCGTCGCAGCCCGTGTTCGCCCTCATCACGGCGCTGACGCTGCTCGTGATCACGCTCGCGACGGTGGCCCACATCGCAAGCGAGACCAGCCCGAGCCACCAGTCGATGCTCACCGACACCACCTACCCCGTCGGCGCCGCCGACTGGCTGGCCGCCCATCCCGAGGTCGGCACCAGGATGTACAACCAGTACGGCTGGGGCGGCTACCTCGCCTATCGGTTTTACCCCCAGCCCAACCGCAGGGTGTTCATCTTCGGCGAGGCGGCGCTCATGGGTGATGACCTCCTCAACGAGTACGAGGACGTCCAGACGCTGCGACCGGACTGGAGGATCCTGCTGGACAAGAACGGCGTGGACTACATCGTCTACAACCGGGGCGAAGCGCTGGCTAACGTCCTGGCGACCCAGCCGGACTGGACGCTGGTCTACCAGGACTCGGTGGCCGTGATTTACGTCCGGAAAACGCCTTAGTAGACCTGCCAGATCTTGAATTTAGGGGTGTCGTAGGCCGGCGCGCCCAGGACGTCCGGTGGCGGCGAGGGCAGGTCCGCGGTCCAGATCACGTAGCGGATGTGGCCGGTATTGACGAAATCGACGAGGTCGGCCTTGCCGGTGAGCAAATCGAGCGCGTTCTGCGTCTTCGTGTAGTAGTCGAACGTCTCGTCGTAATGGCCGACGTAGACGGTGTCGGCGCTGTAGGCCGGGACGTACAGGCCGACGCCCGGCATCGAGAGGACCGTTCCCGCCGGGTGGTCTCCCAGCCACGTCAGCCCGTGGTACTCGGCCCGGCTGACCGAATACTGGGGATTGGCGGCGACAGCCAGCGGCGCCAGGACCAGGAACGCGCTGCCGACGGTGGCGAACGCCACGTAAGAGAAGGGAACGAGGGCGCGTGCGCGCACGCTCCGCAGCCTCGGCAAGATCAGCTCGTACATGCCTCGGGCCGCAAGCACTCCGAGCGGTAGGTAGAGAGCGTCGAGGAAGCGGCGGCGTAGATCGCCGGCGGGGTTGGGAAGATAAAGGATGGCCGCGAGCAGGACCAGCCAGGCCAGGAGGAAGACGTCCTCGCGGGTGCGCCGGCGCAGAGCGCCTGGTATGCCGGCGAGCGCAAGCAGCAGCTGAGGCGCGAGCGCGAAAACCAGGCTGACAGTCTCCGGTGGCAGCGCATTCTTGGAGTGGAACGTCCAGCGCTGAACCTCCGGGTTGCCGACGAAAGCGAAGTAGGAATAAAGGATGTAGGGCGCCGGGATCGCGAAGGCGAGCGTCGCGGCCATCCAACCGCGCGGCGCCGCCGGCCTCGAGAACAGAGCAACGGCGGTGGCTCCTCCCACGAGGATCGGCATCTGGGGGTGGATCGAGGCCTGCCCCAGCCACGCCAGCCCGGCCAGCACCGCAAGCAACAGGCTGCCTCGCTGGATGGCCTTGAGGGTGAGGGCGACGCCCAGGCCCGCGAAAACGCCGGACCACGCGAAATGCGGCAGGGCGAGCACGGAGTAGAAGGCACTGAGCTCGGGCATCCGCCAGTCGAGCGTGTCCGTGCGGTTGCCGAAGATGACGGGGTGGCCCAAGGCCTGGATCACGTATCCCAACCCCAGCGCGATCGCGATGAAGAAGAACGCGAACCTGCGCGCCGATCGGTCCTCGATGAAGTGCGTGACAAAGAGCCAGGCGGCGCCCATCAGCGCAAACGCAGCCGCGATCCTGGCCCCATGAAAGACGGCGATCAGCGGCACCTGAAGGATCGCGGCGATGTGGCCGAGCAGGATCCAGAACATGAACAGGTATGCGGACGGGCTCGCCTCGGTGGTGTAGCGGTTCTGCCACGACCACGCTCCCTCCCAGCCCTGGCGCATCTTCGCGAGGTACGTGTTCGCGTCGTCGCCCAGATAGAAGAAGCCCATGAACACCTGGTCGTGTGGCTGGGCCAGGTACCCGTACGCGTAGGGCACGGCGGTGACGATCGCCAGCGCCAGCCCCATGAGGAGCGGCAGGCTCCAATCTCGGCCTGGCGCCGAGACCGCGACCCGCGCGACGGCCGCTGGCTTTACCGCTTCCATCGACCCAGGCTCAGCCGGAGGACGGTCAACAACGCTCGCCGCACCTCTCCCCTCGACACCTTTGATGCGCCGGCGACCCGGTCCTCGAAGCGGATCGGGACCTCGACCACGCTGTAGCCAAGCCGCCGCGCCCGCCAGACCATCTCGATCTGGAACGAGTATCCCTGCGACACCACGTTGTCGAGCCCGATGTGCGACAGCAGGTCTCTGGTGTAGCAGCGGTACCCCGAGGTGCAGTCATGCGTTGCCAGGCCGAGGAGCACGCGGCAGTAGACGTTGGCGCCCCACGAAAGCAGGAAGCGCTGGAAAGGCCACCCTTCGATCGAGCCACCTGGGATGTAACGGGAGCCGACCGCCAATCCGCCCGAGCGGCGAGCGGCCTCCACGATGGCATCCAGGTCCTTCGGAAGGTGTGAGCCGTCGGCATCCATCTCGACGAAGAGTTGAGCGCCATCTTTCAGTCCGATCTGGAACGCGTCTTCGTACGCACTGCCCAGCCCAAGCTTGCGCGCCCGGTGCAGGACTCGCACCCCTTTATCCTCGGCCGCGAGGCGATCCGCCAGGTCGCCGGTTCCGTCGGGCGAGGCGTCGTCGACGATCAGAACGTCGTGCCCAAGCCGGCGCACGCCCGCGACCACGCCCTCCAGGTTCTGCACCTCGTTGTAGGTGGGCAGAACCACCAATACCCCGTCGGTCACGATCGGGAGCGAAACCTCACCGCCACGACATGCCTGAACATGTCCAGTGAGCTGCGCACCGCGCTGACTTTGGTCGGAGCCGAGTTCCGCCAGACCACCGGCACCTCGGCGATGCGTACTCCCTTTTTCTTCGCGAGGTACAGCACCTCCGGGTCGTAACCGAAGCCATCCGTCGTGAGGCCGGCGAAGACTTCGCGGGCCACGTCGCCTCGAAACAGCTTGAAACCGCACTGCGTGTCCCAGATGCCCGGCAGCAGCACGGCCTGGACGATGAGGTTGAAGGCCTTGCCCATCAGGACGCGATAAACCGGCTGGGAAAGCTCGACACGCGAACCTTTGATGGCGCGAGAGCCGATCGCGACGCCGGCGCCGGCCGCGAGCTGCGCCTCGAGCTTTTCGAGCTCGTCGATCGGAGTGGAAAGGTCGGCATCGGTGACGAGCACATTCGTGCCGCGTGAGATCTTCACCCCTTCGGCAAGTGCGCGGCCCTTGCCTCGGTTCGCGGGCAGCGCCGCGATGCGAACCGCCTTGTGGCGACCGGCGGCCGCGTCCATCACCCTGCGCGTCCCGTCGGCGCTGCCGTCGTCGACGAGGATCAGCTCGTAGCGGTCACCTCGCTTGTCGAGGTGCGCCTCGATCTTCTCGATGGTGCTCGGCAGCCTCTGCTCCTCGTTGTAGCAGGGGACGATGACGCTGAGGCTGGGAATGTCCAGAACCGCGGCCATGGCGCCACATCGTAAAGGGCGGTCGGCTACGAGCCGGTGCGGAGAACCTTGAGCGCGTATGCCGGGAGCACCGCCATCCGCCGGATGCGCCACGGCTGCAAGGCGAGCCGGAACAGCCACTCCATTCCCGCCCGTCTCATCCAGCGCGGCGCACGGGGCACGCGTCCGGTGAGGTAGTCGAAGGCGCCGCCGACGCCGACCGCCACGGCCACCCCGTTCAATCGATCACCGAGGCGGTCGATCCACAGCTCCTGCTTGGGGGCGCCATACGCGACCAGCAGCACTTGAGGCCGTTCGGCATCTATCCGCGCGACAGTCTCCGCGTCCGACGACGGTTCGGGCGATCCCGCGTGCGCTGCGACTCTGAGCCCCGGGTTGTCTCGTTCCAACTGACGGGCCAGCTCGTCTGCGACCCCCGGGGCAGCCCCGAGGAGAAACAATGGGAACTCGCGGCGGGCGCAGAGGGCGGCCAGGAGCGGGATCAGGTCGGTACCGGTTACAGGCTCGGCCAGCCCGCAACCCTGCCTGCGCGCCGCCCAAACCACACCGCTTCCGTCGGGGAGGCACAGGGCCGCGGACTCCAGGACTCGCGCGAACTCGGCGTCGTCATTGGCCCGCATCACGAACTCGGGATTCACGGTGGCAACGAGGTGGCGACCACCGGCGTCGATGAATGCTTCGATGCGCGCCAGCGCGGCGTCCATGTCGACGCAATCCACCCGCACCCCAAGAACCCGTGTCTCGCGCACGGGCTGATTATCAGTCGCGGTTATTTAGACCGGCTGATGGGTCGTCACGGCGATGACGTCGACCCAGGGTTCCTCGGGGCCGAGGCTGTAGATGAAGTCCAACATCGATTCGCCACCCCCCACCCTGATGCGAGTCCACGTGTAGCGGTCTGCGCGGCTGTGCATTGTGCCAGGCAGCTCTGTCACCGCCGTGTCATACCCGGTCGACTGAAGCGCGTAGACCGCCGACGCGCTGAATTTTCCGGAGGGGTAAGCGAAGTCGACGACCGAATGTCCGATCAGGTGCTGCAGCCAGGCCTTGGACGTGGCCAGCTGGTAGGTCGCCGAGTAAAGCGAAGCTCCGCCGATGTTGGCGTGGTCGATGGTGTGCGACGCGATCTGGATCCCGTCCTGGTCCATCTCGACGATCTGTGCACCTGTGACATATCGCGATTGGCCGACGAAGCTGGTGACGATGTAAGCGACCGCCTTGAAGTTGTAGGACTTGAGAATCGGGTAGGCGGTTGAGTACAGGTCGCTGTAGCCGTCGTCAAGGGTGATGACCACGGGCTTCGATGGCAGCGGGGTCAGGCCGCCGAAGTATGCGCGCAGGTCGTTGAAATCGACTGGGTGGTACCCGTGGACCGACAGCCAATCCATCTGGGCGTGGAAGTTGTCCGGCGTTACGGAAAGGCGGTACCCCATCCAGTCCACGTTGATCGCGGGGGCAGGGCGGATGTAGTGGTACATCAGGATCGGCACGCTGATCGAAGAACGGCCGATCGGGATCACACGTGTGTGCGTGAGGAAGAACTCGTGGTCAGTCCCGGCCACCATGCCGAACGGGGCCTGCTTCTCGAGCATCGCCGCTGACGCCTGGGGTATGGCGGTGGAATCGCCGATCTGGAGCAGAAGGAAGCCGGCGGCCACGAGAGCGACTACCGGTGTACCCCTGCGCATCAAAGTGCGCACGGGCCTTAGCTTAATCACGTGTCGGCCCTGATTCCAATACCCAGCGCGCCATGAAGACGGTCGCCGTGGACTTCAACCCGGCGACGCGCGAGGTGGCGACGGGAACCGAGGTCTACACCCGCGAGGTCGGCACTCGCCTGCCTGCCCAGGCTCCGGAGTTTCGCTGGCTGTTTTACGCCTCGCGGGCACGGCCCGGACTGAGCGTGGACGTGATGGTCGTGCCGATGGCCCGCCTGTGGTCTCAGGTTCGCCTGCCACTTGCGATGCAGCCGGCGCACCCCGACCTGCTGTTCGTGCCCGCGCATGCCATCCCGTTCGGATGGCCAGGCAAATCCCTCACCGTGGTCCACGACCTTGCGTTCGAGCGACGTCCGGAAGCCTATTCGCTCGCCGAACGCTCCTATCTCCGGCTCACTACGCGCTGGGCTGTGCTGCGGTGCCATCTGCTCATCGTTCCTTCAGAGTCCACGAAAGCGGACCTCGTCGAGCTCTACGGAGTGGCCGAGGACAGAGTGCGGGTGGTGCCGCACGGCGGAGGCGAACAGGTCGAACGTGAGGTGGCGCCGGCGTCGAGGCTCGGCGAGCTCGGGCTCGACGGTTCTTTCGTGCTCCAGGTCGGCCGCATCGAGAAGCGGAAAAACCAGGCTGCGGCGCTGGCCGCGGTGGAACGGTTGGATGGGGTCACTCTCGCGGTCGCCGGCCCGGAGCGGGATGGAGCGCTCGCCGCCCGGCTCAGGTCTTCGTCACAATGCCGCGTCCTCGGCAGGGTCGACCGGCCCACGCTCGAGCTTCTGTACCAGAAGGCGCGCGCTGTGGTGGTGCCCAGCCTCTATGAGGGATTTGGCCTTCCGGTCCTCGAGGCGATGGCCCGCGGGCAGGTGGTCGTCGCGGCCCGAACATCGTCGCTGCCGGAGGTGGGCGGTGACGCCGTCCTGTACGTCGACGATCCCAACGATCCTGGCGAGCTCGGGCAAGCGCTGGAGACCGCGATCGGCACCCGCAAGGTCCGCACCCTGCTGGTCAGAGCGGCGAAGGCGCGGGCGGCGGAATTCACATGGGATCGCAGCGCCGCGGGGGTGGTAAGCGTCGTTCGCGAGCTGCTCGGTTAACTGCCCTGCACCGCCGCGTCGATCACTTCCCAGGTCATCGCGGCAGACCGCGCCCAGCTGAACTCCGCCGCGCGCAGGATGCCGCGGCGCCTCAGGTCGGCGGCGAGGTCGTGGTCGCCAAGAATTTTCTCGAGCGCCTTGCGCCAGGCGTCCGCATCGCCCGCGGCCACCACCAGACCCGCGTCGCCGACGACCTCAGGGAGGCTCGACGTGTCGGAGACGACGACTGGAGTTCCACACGCCATCGCTTCCAGCGGAGGCAGACCGAACCCCTCGTACCACGCCGGATGGGCGAGGACCCGCGCCAGGTTGTAGACGGCAGGCAGCTGGCCCGGATCGAGTCCCTCGAGGTGGTGCACGCGGTCCCCCAGCCGGCTCATGCGGTCCCTGATCGCCTCGTAGTTCCAGCCCCAGCCGCCGACGATGACCAGGTCGGGGCGGTCGCGCATCATCGCCCACGCGTCCAGCAGGGTCAGCAGGTTCTTGCGTGGCTCGATCGTGCCCACGAAGAGGATGAATCGCTCGGGCAGCTGAAGGCGCTCGCGGGTGCCGGCCAGCTCGTCGCCGCTCATCGGCCGCAGGCCCGGCGAAACGCCGTGGGGAATGACCGAGATCAGAGAAGGCGGCACGCCGAACAGGTCTTCCGCGTCTCGTGCGGTGTTGTTGGAGACGGCGATCAACCGGCCGGCCCGCCGCAGCGAGCTCGGCACCACCCACCGCGTGCTGAGCGGCTGGCGCTGTGGAAACCACCCCGCGTTGCGATAGATCGCGAGGTCGTGGACTGTGATGACGGATGGTGAGCCGACGTCCATCAGCGGCAAAGCGCCGACCACTCCGAAGAAGACATCGGGCTTGAGGCGGCGCAGCTTCGCCGGCCACTGGACGTGGCGGCCGATCAACGGAACATCGGGCAGCGGCCGGTACGCGATCGAGGGCGTCCCCTCAGCGGACACACGCGGCGGCACGTAAACGGTGAATCGGCAGTCGGGGCGCTCGACCGCCATGGACCGCAGGATCTGGGTGGTGTAGACGCCGACCCCCGCCAACGGCCGTGCGAGCCCCATCCCGTCCATGGCCACGTGGAGGCCGGTCACTGAGGCAGCGCTAACGCAGGTAGGACTGGTTCCGCTTCAGCACCTCGAAGTGCTCGAGGGCGAGACCGGTGCCGCGGACGACCGAGGTCTGGGGGTCGTCGGCGATGATAGCGGTGATGCCGGTGTGCATCGACAGGAAGCGATCGAGCCCCCGGAGCTGAGACCCGCCGCCCGACAGCACGATGCCGCGATCGAAGATGTCCGCCGCCAGCTCAGGCGGTGTTTCCTCGAGCACGCTCCGCACGGCGCCGACAATGAGCCTCAGCGGCTCCTGGATCGCCTCTGCCACGTCATTCGAGGTCACCTCCTGGTTGCGAGGCAGGCCCGACACGATGTCGCGGCCACGCACCTCGGTGCGCAGCGGCTCCTTCATCTGGATCGCCGAACCGACCGCGATCTTGACCTCCTCCGCAGTTCGCTCGCCGATCAAGAGGTTGTACCGGCGCTTGAGGTGAACCGCTATCGCGTCGTCGATCCGGTTGCCGCCCACGCGGATTGAGTGCGCCACAACCATCCCAGACAGCGAGATGACAGCGATCTCGGTGGTGCCGCCCCCGATGTCGCAGATGGCGTTGCCGCGCGGCTCAGAGATCGGCAGGCCCGCCCCGATGGCAGCGGCAAGGGGCTCGTCGATGAGCCACGCCTGCCGTGCGCCGGCGGAGATGGCCGCCTCGGTCACCGCCCGCCGCTCAACCGAGGTCACCCCCGACGGAACGCAGATCATGATCTCGGGCTTGAAGATGCGCTGGCGACCCTGGACCTTGCCGATGAAGTGGTGGAGCATTCCTTCTGTGACGACGAAGTCGGCGATGACGCCATCTCGCATCGGGCGCACGACCTGGATCGTGTCCGGCGCGCGGCCGACCATCTCGAACGCCTGCCTGCCGACGGCGAGGATCCGCGTGCCGTCGCGGTTGACCGCGACCAGGGACGGCTCGTTGACGACGATCCCCTCGCCTTTGACGTAGATGAGCACCGTCGAGGTGCCCAGGTCTATTCCTATCTTCTTGCTGAGCAACTACTCGTAGGTGCGCTCCGAGCCGGTGCCGTCCGCGTCGATCGATACCTTTTCTATCTGCGCGCCGACAGCGGCCAGCTTGCCGGCCATGTCCTCGTAGCCGCGCTCGACGTGCCAGGCGTTTCGGAGCACGCTCTGGCCTTCCGCGCAAAGCGCCGCGATCACGAGCGCCGCGCCCGAGCGGATGTCCGGGATCGTCACTTCGGTGCCACGCAGCCGGCACGGACCGTGGACGACGGCGTGTAGGCGCCCCTCGACTGTGATCCCGGCGCCCATCTTCGCGAGCTGCGTGACGTGCTGGAAGCGATTCTCGTGCACGTACTCGGAGATCACCGTTTCGCCCTCGGCCTGGGTCATCAGCGCCATGTACTGCGCCTGAAGGTCGGTGGGGAAACCGGGGAAGGTCCACGTCGACATGTCGATCGGCTTCACGTGAGTACGAGCTCGGCGTCCGACCTGGAACCACCCATCGCCCGTCTGAACATGCGCGCCGGCCAGCTCGAGCTTCAGCAGTACCACGCTGAGGTCCTCGGGACGGCTGCATTCGATGCGCAGCTCACCGCCCGCCGCGGCGACCGCGATCGCATACGTGCCCGCCTCGAGGTAGTCGGCGACGACCGCGTGCTCGGCGCCGCCAAGCTCCCGCACTCCGTCGACCACGAGGCGCTCAGTGCCGATGCCCTCGATGCGTGCGCCCATCTTGCCGAGCAGAAGGCACAGGTCCTGGACGTGAGGCTCGCGAGCGGCATTGAAGACCTCGGTGCGACCCTCCGCGAGCACGGCGGCAAGAAGGATGTTCTCCGTGCCCGTGACGGTGGGCAGGTCGAACACTATGCGCTCCCCGTGCAGGCGGTCGGCCTCCGCGACGATCTCATGAGCCGTCTCCTCTATGCGAGCGCCCATCTGGCGGAGGCCGCGCAGGTGCTGCTCGACACGGCGCGCTCCGATGTCGTCGCCGCCGGGCCGCGGCAACCGCGCCTGTCCGAACCTGCCGAGGAGCGCTCCGAGGAGCAGGATCGTCGCCCGCATGCGCCGCCCCAGCTCATCGGGGACGCTGGTTTGGCGAGCATGTCCCATGCGCAAGACCATCGATCCCTCGCCTTCCGTGCGGCCGCCGAGCTCGGTCAAGATCTCGGCCATCACCGCTGTGTCGCTCACCTTCGGAACGTTGCTCAAGCGAACCGGCTCCGAGGTGAGGATCGCCGCGGCCATCTCAGGAAGGGCAGCGTTCTTGGACCCGCTGATGCAAACGTCGCCGGCGAGCTGCGACCCGCCGGTGATGCGAAGGGCGAAGTCGCGACCAGGGGTGCGCGATTTCATCAAGCCCGGCGCGTGCGCGCCAGGCGGAGCCGTGCCTCCGCGATCGCCAGCGCCTGGTTGAACTCGGTCTCCTCCGCCGTCGTGAGGGTGCCGGCCAGCCGCTCCTGCGCCCGCTTTCGAGCTTCCTCCGCCCTCTCGACCGAGATCTCCTCGGCGTGCTCGGCCACGTCGGCCAGCACGGTGACGCGATCGGGCAGCACCTCGAGGAAGCCGCCACCCACGAACAGGAGCTCCTCAGGCCCGCCGAATGTTTCCTGAATGCGCAGCGCCCCGGGCTTGAGCACCGTCATGAGCGGCGCGTGGCGCGCCAGCACGCCGAGCTCGCCGTCCGCGCCGGTCGCGATGATGAACTCGACCTCGCCCTCGAACAGGCTTCGCTCGACGCTGACCACGCGCAGGGGGTATTTCAATTACGAACCGGCGCCCTTCTTCATCTGCTCACCCTGCTCCCGCGCCTCCTCGATCGTGCCCACCATGTAGAAGGCCTGCTCGGGAAGATCGTCGTGCTTGCCCTCGAGGATCTCGGTGAAGCCGCGCACCGTGTCCTCGACCTTCACGTACTTGCCCTCACGTCCGGTGAAACGCTGCGCGACGCTGAACGGCTGCGAGAGGAATCGCTGGATCTTGCGTGCGCGTGACACCGCCTGCTTGTCGTCCTCGGACAGCTCCTCCATGCCGAGGATGGCGATGATGTCCTGCAAGTCCTTGTAGCGCTGCATCGTCTTCTTGACGCCCTGCGCGGCGTCGTAGTGCTCTTGCCCGACGACCGACGGCTCGACGAACCGGCTCGATGAGCCGAGCGGGTCGATGGCTGGATAGATGCCGATCTCGACAAGCGATCGCTCCAGCCGCACTGTCGCGCCCAGGTGGGCGAACACGGTTTGGATCGCGGGGTCGGTGTAGTCGTCGGCCGGGACGTACACCGCCTGCACGGATGTGATCGATCCCTTGCTGGTCGATGTGATGCGCTCCTGCAGCTCGCCCATCTCGGTGGCGAGCGTCGGCTGGTAGCCGACGGCTGAAGGCATTCGACCGAGCAGCGCGGAGACTTCCGAGCCCGCGAGCAGGTACCGGAAGATGTTGTCGACGAACAGCAGGACGTCCGCGCCCTCCTCGTCGCGAAAGTACTCGGCCATCGTGAGTCCTGTCAGCCCGACGCGCGCGCGGGCTCCTGGGGGCTCGTTCATCTGGCCGAACACGAGCGCGGTCTGGGGCAGAACGCCCGCGTCCTCCATCTCGCGATACATGTCGTTGCCTTCGCGAGTCCTCTCCCCCACGCCGGCGAAAACGGAGCGTCCCTTGTGGTGGTAAGCGATGTTGCGGATCAGCTCCTGCACGATGACCGTCTTCCCGGTGCCGGCACCGCCGAAGAGGCCGATCTTCGAGCCCTTCGCGAACGTGCAGATGAGGTCGATGACCTTGATCCCCGTCTCGAGGATCTCCACCTTCGCCTGCTGCTCTGACACAGGCGGCGCTGCTCGGTGAATCGGCCAGCGGGTCACGCCTTCCGGGGCGGGCTCGTCGTCGATCGGAGCGCCGATGACGTTGAACAGGCGACCGAGCGTCTCGACGCCGACCGGCACCGAGATCGGCCCGCCCGTGGCGATTACCTTGTCACCGCGGCGGAAGCCGTCGGTCGAGTCCATCGCGATGGTTCGCACGACGTTGTTCCCGATCGCGCTCGCGACCTCCAGAACGACTGTCTTGCCCTGCTCTGTGTGCACGTCGAGCGCTTCGAACAGTTCCGGCTGCTCACCGGGCGGAAAGGCAACGTCGACGACCGCGCCGATGACCTGGCTCACCTTTCCTTCTCGCGTCTTCTTCTTTGTGTCGGCCATGGGTCTCCTTTATCAGTCTCAGCCGGCTTCACGCATCGCTTCGGCGCCGCCGACGATCTCCATCAGCTCTGTCGTGATGCCCGCCTGGCGGACCTTGTTGGCAAAAAGGGTCAAGTCATTGATGAAGTCGCCCGCGGCCTTGGTCGCGTTCTGCATGGCGATCATCTTGGCCGAGTACTCGCTGGCCTTGTTCTCCAGAACCGCCTGGTAGACCTGCGTCTCCACGTATCGCGGGAGCAGCGCGTCGAGGACCGACTCCGGGTCGGGCTCGTATATGTAATCGGCGCGAGGACCCGCGTCTTTCTCGCGCTGTGGAATCTCAGCGGGGATGAGGACCTGTACAACCGGCTCTTGCCTGAGCGTCGAAACCCATTTCGCGTAACAGAGCAGAACGGCGTCGACGTTGCCGTTCGTGTACTCCTCGAGTGCCACCGCGACGCCGGAGAGGATCTGGGCGATCGACGGTCGGTCCGGAAGCCCGCTCGTGTCCGCGATCACGTTCCTGCGAAAACGCAGAAGGAAGTCGCGGCCCTTGCGACCGAGCGTCACGTACTTCTGCTGGTCCGGGTAGTGCTCGGTCATATAGCGCGTGCCCGCGCGGATGTTGTTCACGTTGACAGCGCCGGCGAGCCCCTTGTCGGTGGTGACCAGGATCATGACCGCGCGCTTGCCCTCGCGGCGGACGAGAAATGGGTGCTTGTACTCGGTTGCCCGCTCGCCGGCCGTCTGCAGGACTTCGAGCATCTTTTCCGAGTACGGCCGCGTCGCCTGCACGGCAGCCTGTGCGCGGCGCAGCCTCGTCGCGGCGACCACCTGCATCGCTTTGGTGATCTTCTGCGTGTTCTTGATGCTGTCGATCCGGCGGACGATGTCGCGGTATGCGGGCAATTATTTAGTCGCCTTCTTCCGAGCTTTTTTCACCTCCCCACCCTGTGGGGAGGTGGCGACGGGCCCAGAGGGCCCCTCGCCGGTGGGGGGACCCGGGCTTGCCGGTCCCGGGTCAGGCACGTCGCCGTAACCCTCCACCCCGAACTGGTGGTTGAAAGTCGAGATCGCCGCCTTCAGGCGCTCGAACAATGGGTCATCGAGCGCCTTCTGCTTCTCGATCGCCTCCAGCACGCCCGGCCGCTCGCTCCTCATGAAGCGGACGAACGCCGCCTCCCACTCCCCGACCCGGGCGACGGGCACCTTGTCGATGTGGCCCTGCGTGCCGGCATAAAGCACGGCGACCTGCTCGCCCAGCGGGACCGGCTCGTACTTGTCCTGCTTCAGCAGCTCCGTCAGCCGCGCTCCGCGCTCGAGCTGGTTTCGGGTGGCGGTGTCGAGGTCGGAAGCGAACTGCGCGAAGGCCGCGAGCTCGCGATACTGCGCGAGGTCGAGGCGCAGCTGGCCCGCAACCTGGCGCATCGCCTTCGTCTGCGCGTCGCCGCCGACGCGCGAGACGCTGATGCCGACGTTGAGCGCCGGACGCTGGCCGGCGTTGAAGAGATCGGACTGCAGATAGATCTGGCCGTCGGTGATCGAGATCACGTTGGTCGGGATGAAAGCCGAGACGTCGTTGGCTTGCGTTTCGATGACTGGCAGCGCCGTCAACGAGCCGCCGCCGTGCGCCTTGCTCATCTTTGCGGCGCGCTCGAGCAGACGCGAGTGGAGGTAGAAGACGTCGCCGGGGTAAGCCTCGCGACCCGGCGGCCGGCGAAGCGTGGCCGACACCTCGCGGTACGCCCACGCCTGCTTGGTGAGGTCGTCGTAGCAGCAGAGGGCATCCTTGCCCTGGTCCATGAAGTACTCGCCCATCGCGCACCCCGCGTAGGGCGCGATGAAGTTGAGTGACGCGGGATCGGAGGCGGTGGCCGCGACGATGATCGTGTACCCCATCGCGCCGTTCTCTTCCAGCGTCGCGGCAACGCGCGCGATCGATGCGGCGTTCTGTCCGATGGCCACGTAAACGCAGATCAGGTCCTTGCCCTTCTGGTTGATGATCGTGTCGAGCAGGACCGTCGTCTTGCCGGTGAAGCGGTCGCCGATGATCAGCTCGCGCTGTCCGCGGCCGATGGGGATCATCGCGTCGATCGCCTTGATTCCGGTTTGGACGGGGCTGTCGACGCGTTGGCGCGTGATGACGCCGGGGGCGATCTTCTCGAGCGGCATGGTCTTCGTGGTCTTCACCGGACCCTTGCCGTCGATGGGCTGCCCCAGCGGGTTGACGACGCGGCCGATGAGCGCCTCACCGACCGGTACCTCCAGCAGCCGCCCGGTGGTGTGGACCTCGTCGCCTTCGTGGAGATGCCCGAACTCACCCAGGATCACGGCGCGCACCTGGTCCTCCTCGAGGTTCAGGGCGAGGCCGTACGTGTCGTGCGGGAACTCGAGCAGCTCGCCTTCCATCGCGTTCTGCAGGCCATAGATCTGGGCGATGCCGTCGCCCGTGGCCACGATTCGCCCCACGTCGGTCGCCACCAGGCTGGCGTCGAAGTCCTTCAGGCGCTCCTTGATGACTTCGGAGATCTCTTTGGTGCTGATGCCCACTTTTGTTTACTCCTAGGTCGCGTCCGCCAGGCGGCGGCGCAGTTGCTGCAGTCGGTTGGCAAGGCTGGCGTCGATGAGGTGGTCGCCGTACTGCAGTTTGAGGCCGCCCACGATGCGGCGGTCGACCGCTGCGGTAAGGCGCACCTCTTTGCCGAGGCGGGCTGAAAGTTGGCGGCCGAGGCGTTCGCGGTCATCGGCCGACAACTCGACGGCTGTCGTCACCGTCGCGCGCACGCGACCCGCGGCTTCATCGGCCAGCTGCTCGTACTCGTCGAGGATGCCAGGGGCTTCGTCCACGCGGCCCCCTTCGATGAGGAGCCTTGCGAGGTTGGCGGCTTCAGGCTCGAGCGTGTCCGAAATCAGCTCCTCGCGACGCGAAGGCGCGATGGTCGGATTCTTCAATACGGCGGCGACGGCCGGATCGCTCACGAGATCTGTGATGGCGCTCAGCTGGCGCCGCCAATCCTCGACCCGGCCTTCCCCCGAAGCCAGCTCGAACACCGCCTCGGCGTACCGTTTAGCGGCTGCCGTCGCCACTGGCGACCTCCTGGATGGCCCGGTCGATCAGCTGCTTGTGTTTGGTCAGGTCGAGCGTTTCGCCGATGACCTTCTCGGTGGCCGCGACGACCAATCCCGCCACCTCGCCCCGAACAGACTGGATCGCTTTCAGACGCTCGGCCTCGATCTCCTTGACACTGGACTCGCGGATTCGTCGAGCCTCGTCTTCCGCTTTTTGCTTCAGGTCCTGGCGGAGCTGCTCGGCGGATTTGTTGGCGGCGTCGATCACGGTCTGAGCTGTGCGGCGCGCGTCGTTCAATTTCGCCTCTGCGTCTTTGAGAGTGGCTTCGGCCGCAGCACGTGCTTTCTCCGCGCCCTTCAGCTGCTCCACGACCTGGCGCTGCCGAGCCTCCGCCAGCCTGACGATCTCCGGATACACGTAGCGGGCGAGGATGGCGGTCATAACCAGGAACGTGATCAACTCGACGATCACAGTGCCGTTGATATCGATGACGCCTGCGGTGCCCGCGAGGTACCCCATTACTTGGGCGCGACCTGGGCCAGGAACACGAACCCGAAGGCGAGGTTGATGAAGTACATGGCCTCGACAAGACCGACGATCGTGAACAGCCACGGGATCATGCGGCCCTGGGCTTCGGGCTGTCGCGCCACCCCGCTGATGAAGGCATTGCCGGCAAGGCCGTCACCGAACGCGGCGCCCACGGCACCGAGTCCCATGAGTAGGCCGAACCCGATAAGGGCTCCAGCAAGTGTTATTCCGTGGTCAGTCATGTAACCCCTCCTTAGTGATGTTCGTGCTCGAGACCTTCGCGGGCAGCCCCGAAATAGATGACCGTAAGCAGCATGAAGATGAACGCCTGGATGAAGCCGATGAAGATGACGTCGAACGCCTTCCAGAGGCCGAGCAACAGGGCACCGATCACTGTGCCTCCAACGATGCCGACGACCGGGAGCGAAAGCGTGCCGAAGCTCGCGATCAGACCGATCATCACCGCGCCGGCGAAGATATTGCCGAAGAGCCGAAGCGACAGCGTGACCGGTTTGACCAGCTCTTCGAGAATGTTGAGAGGCGTGTAGATCGCGCGTCCCCAGATCGGGAGCTCGAACGGCTTGGTGAACCGCCGCAGGTAGCCACGCCATCCGAGGACCCGGATGCTGTACCACTGCACGACTCCGATGACGATCAGTGCCATCGCGAGCGTCTGGTTCAGATCGGCATTGGCACCATGCAAGATTGGAAAGAATCCAAGGGGAAGGATCTCGATCCAGTTTGCGATCAGAATGTAGAGGAACAGCGTCATCGCCAGCGGGATGATGAAGAGGGCGTCCTCGGAGACGTTGCTCTTGATCAGCGAGCGGAGCTGGTCGTAGCCCCATTCGAAGATGGCCTGGGCCTTCGTGGGTTCGCCTTCTCGTAGCTGAGAGCGAAGCCAGAAGGCGACTCCCAGCGTCACCACGACGGCGAGGGCGCTCGATATGACGCTGTCGTAGTTGAGTGTGCAGAGCGTTCCGCAGCCGAGGTCGATGGTCGGGTGGGTGCCCGGGGCCGCGTCCATGTGGATCATGCGCGCAGGCCTTGCCGGACGCCCGCCGCCACCATGACCAGCTGCGCGGCTCCCACACCGATGAGCACAGCCCATGGGGAGATGCCGAGCAGCACGGCGGCGAGGATCGCGATCGCGCTGACGACCGCCATCCGGATCAGGCTCATGGCGACGAAGGGCGCTCCCATTTCGAGCGTGCCGGCGACCAGGCGGCCGTTGAAGGAGCCGATCAGGAGTCCCGCGCCCAGTCCGACGCCGAGCGACAGGTACCCGGCCATGCCCGCGATCAGAACGGTGACCGCGGCCAGGGCCGCCGATGCGACCACGGTTTCGCGCACCATCCCCCCGACCTTCACCGCGTGAACTCCCTTACCTTCAACCAGATGGCCGCGGCGCCGGCTGCCAGGCCCACGACCAGTCCGACGATCACGAACAAGGGCGACGTGTGGAACGCGCCATCCAGCAAGGCGCCTCCGATGATGGGTAGCAGGGCGGCACCCGCGAAGTAAATTCCAATCCCGGCCATGTCGGCCCCTGTCGGACCGGGACTGGAGGGGCGTGCCATCCCCGAGCTAATCCTACCGGGTGCCAGGATCGGCCAGGAGACGCTGCAGGAAGGGTGCGGGGATGCGCAGCCCGGTCTTCTGGAGCCGGTCGGCCACGACCGTCGAAGCCATCACAAGCGTCGCCACCAGGACCACGGCGAGGATCCGGCGATGACCGAACAGCATCAGGCCGACAGTGCCCGACAGAGCCGTGGCGGCATAGAAGACGTATGAGGTTTGGCGCGGGTTGAGCCCGAAATCCTGAAGCCGGTGGTGCAGGTGCCCGAGGTCAGGGCGCGCCACCGACGCTTTCGTCAGGCGGCGCCTGAGGATCGCCCAGGCGGTGTCGCCGATCGGCAGGGCCAGCGCCAGCACGGGCACCGCGAGCGCGAACGCGACGTTGACTTTCGAGACGCCCAGGATCGAGATGACGCCGATCGCGACTCCGAGGAAATGGGATCCCGAGTCACCCATGAAAATCTTGGCCGGGTGGAAGTTGTAGAGCAGGAACCCGGCACAGGTGCCGGCAAGCGCGGCTGACAGCTGCACCGCCACGAGCGACTCGCTCCCTCTCGTGCCGGCAGCCGCGATCAACAGTGTCAGGGCGACGATCATCACCACACCGGCCGCGAGGCCGTCGACGCCGTCCAGAAAGTTCACCGTGTTCTGCATCCCCAGCAGCCAGAAGACGCTGACCGGAGCCGCAAACCAGCCGAGCTCGACGATGTTCGAATGCAGGCCGTGGTCGGGCAGGCCGATGAACGTGATCACGAAGCCGAACACAGCCACCGCGACCAGCGAGACGAGCAGCTGAAACGCGAACTTCACGGCAGGGCTGACGCTCCAGCGGTCGTCCGCGATCAGCAGCACCGCGGCCAGGCCTGACACCACCAGCACTCCGGTTCGGGTTGTGCTCGAGGGCACGAAGAGGATGACCGCGACCGCGAAGCCGACGAACATCGCGAGGCCGCCAAGCAGCGGCGTGGGCCGAGCGTGGGCGTGCCGTCCACCAGGCTCCGCCATGAGGCCCGTTCGCCGCGAGATTTGAATCGCCAACGGGACAGCTACGGCGCAAACCACGAACGCCGCCAGCAACGGCCAAAGACCCGGAACCACGCGCTCGCGCAGAGTTTCCAGGAAGCTGACGCTGAAAAAGTCGCTCCAGGTCGGGTCAGTCAAAGGCATATGGGAGAGGGAACTTTCGACACAGCTCGAGCGCGCGCTCGTGAACAGAGTCCCGCACCGCGGCCTCGTCGATCCGCTCGATGAGGTCGGCCAGGCAGTCCGCGATCACCACCATCTCGGCCTCGCGCATTCCGCGCGTCGTCACCAACGGGGTGCCGATGCGGACGCCGCTCGGGTTGAACTTCGACGCCTCGTCGTACGGAATCGAGTTGCGATTGAGCGTGATGCCGACGGTGTCGGCGATGTCCTGCACCTGCTTCCCCGTTCGCTTTTGCGGGCGCAGGTCGATGAGCATCATGTGGTTGTCGGTGCCCCCGCTCACGAGCCGCATTCCGCGGCTCATCAGCTGAGCAGCCAGCGCTTTCGCGTTGACTACCACCTGCTTCGCGTACACCTTGAAGTCCGGCTTGAGCGCCTCGCCGAAGCAGACGGCCTTGGCCGCGATCGCATGCATCAGCGGGCCGCCCTGGATGCCGGGGAACACCGCGGAGTCGATCGCCTTCTGATGCTCGTTGTCGCAGAGGATGATGGCGCCCCACGCCCCTCGCAAAGTCTTCTGCGTGGTGGTCGTGACGATCGGCGCGTGCGGTATCGGCGACGGGTACACCCCACCCGCCACCAGACCGGCCACGTGCGCCATGTCGACCATGAACGTGGCACCCACCGAGTCGGCGATCGCACGCATCCGCGCCCAATCGACGATGCGCGTGTAGGCGGAGAAGCCGCCGATGATCATCTTCGGGCGCACCTGCTGCGCCATCTTCTCCATCGCGTCGTAATCGATGAGCTCGGTCTCGCGGCTGACGCCGTACGAGTGGATCTCGTAGAACTTCCCACTGAAGTTGGCCGGGCTGCCGTGCGAAAGGTGGCCGCCGGCCGACAGGTCCATGCCCATCACCTTGTCGCCAAGCTGGCAGACGGCCAGGTAGACGGCTGCGTTGGCCTGTGACCCCGAGTGCGGCTGCACGTTCACGTATTCGGCGCCGAAGAGCTGCTTGGCGCGATCCACGGCGAGCGTCTCGATCTTGTCGATGACCTCGCCTGTGCCGCCGTAGTAGCGCCGGCCGGGATAGCCCTCCGCGTATTTGTTCGTGAGCAGAGTGCCCAGCGCCTCGAGTACAGCGGGGCTCGCCAGGTTCTCGGAGGCGATCAGCTCCAGCGTCTCAGACTGCCGCCTGTACTCCTTCCGGATCAGGTCGGCGACGTCCGGGTCTTCGCGGTCGAGGGCCCTGAACGTCATCGTGGTGATCGGCGCGGCCATTGCCGGAATCCTAAGTCTTAGCCCGCGCGGGGTGGCGGCGCGCCCAGGAGCTGCGCGGCCGAGATCGCCCCTTCACGCAGGACGTGTGGCTCGGGACCGGTGAGGTCGAGAACGCTCGAAGCCACGCCGCCCGGGGCCGTGCCGCCGTCGAGGATCGCCGCGACGCCGGGAAGCGCGGCCGCCTCGCCGGCGGTCATCGCCGGATCCTTGCCATGGAGGTTCGCACTCGTGGTCATGAGCGGCCCGGCGGCGCGAAGAAGCTGGAGAGCAACTTCATGCTTTGGAATCCGGACGCCGAGGGTGCCGCCGCCTTTGGCGTGCAGGATGACCGTGAGCGGGCCCGGCCAGTAGCGCCGGATGATTTCCTCGGCGCGGCTGTCGAGGTGCACCCAGCCCTCGAGCTGCGATTCGGCCGCCGCCATCAGGATCAACGGAAGGCCCACCGGCCGGCCTTTGATCGCGTAGATGCGGCGCGTCGCCACCTCGTCGTCGGCGGCGGCCGCCAGCCCGTAGACGGTGTCGGTCGGAAACGCGACCACTCCGCCGCTCCGGAGCAGGTTGGCGGCCCGCGTGAGACCGGCTCGAGTGGGCTTTAAGACCAAGCTTCGATCACCCTATCTCGGCCGCCGAGATCGCGGCGCACCGTGAGGTTGGAAAAGGCGCGCTTCGCCACAGCCGTGACCTTGGGGACGATGCCAGGGTCGACTTCGGCGAGCACCCTGCCTCCGGGATTGAGGCGAGTCACCGAGGTCTCCATCAGTCGAACCACGAGCGCCGCGCCGCCTTCCTCGGCAAACAGGGCGCTCGCCGGCTGGGCCGTCACCTCCGCCGGCAGCTTCGCGTCGGCGGCGACGTAGGGCAGGTTCGCGCAAACCAGATCAAAGCCTCCGGGCAGCGGGTCGAGGAGGTCACCGCAAGCCAGGTGCACACGCTGGGTCAGGCCATGCTTGGTGACGTTTCGCGACGCGACCTCGAGCGCGTCACGACTCAGGTCGCTCGCCCAGACCTCGACCTCGGGCGAGTAGTGCGCGATTGCGATCGCGATATTCCCGCTGC
>Ga0207646_10002190_pt1 | contig 23305 bp, 19 predicted proteins | sample KBSK5502metaG_FD_184343 | JGI IMG/M metagenome (GOLD analysis project Ga0207646, IMG submission 184343) | Corn, switchgrass and miscanthus rhizosphere microbial communities from Kellogg Biological Station, Michigan, USA - KBS K5-50-2 metaG... | ecosystem: Host-associated > Plants > Roots >... | reverse complement strand
AAGCTTTGCAAAGAACGATCCGCCCAGCATCTCCTTCATACCGTTGCGAAAATCGCGCTCCCGCATCCCGGCGATTGGCGTGTCGATGGTCACCACCAGCGCATTGAACCCGGCGTTTCTCGCGCGCTCAATCGTAGCTTCCGAAGAACCGCGTCCTCCCACCAGGTACAGCTGAAACCACGCCGGACCTTTCGTCGCCGCTCGCACATTCTCCAGCTTATGTCCCGAAATCGTGGACAGCGTGTATCCCGTACCCGCAGCGCCCGCCGCTGCAGCCGCTACAACTTCGCCGCCGGGATGCATCAGCCTGCTGTAACCCACAGGAGCCAGAAATGCCGGGAACGAAATTTCCATTCCCACCACAGTCGTGCGCAAATTGTAGTCGGGAAACTTCACCGCTTGCCGTGGCCGAAACGTAAAATCGCAAAATGCCCGGCAGTTCTCACGCAGCGTCGATTCGTCCTCCGCGCCGCCATCCACATAATCGAAGACTGCTTTCGGAAGCCGCCGCTTTGCAAGCTGCCGCAAATCTTCAATGTTAACCACTCGCGGTGAAGCAACTTCACGTGAAGCTCGGCTCATCGTTATGCAAAATCCTCAGGCTGCATTCGAGCCATAGTACCGCATTTTTTTGCCGGCGCTGCCGTAGGCGGGACAGCCGGTCGAAGATTCCGCGCCCTGTCAGAAAGGCTCTCAAGGCTAGAATTTGCGCGGTCCTCGAGATCCTGGCATCCTCCAGACGATCCGACAAGCCAGCCTGCCGCAGGCAAGGATCGACGAAGAATTAAACAATCATCGCGGTGCGTCCGCCACCACAATTCCGTGGAATCGCCCTTCCCACCCCACGCGCGTATAATCCCGCCAATGAGCAACCCTCTCGACCACCACGCCATGCTCGACGTCGCCATCGCCGAAGCCCGCAAAGGACTCGCCGAAGGCGGCATCCCCATCGGCGCCGCCATTTTCGATGAACAACGAACTCTCGTCGGCTCCGGCCACAATCGCCGCGTACAAAATGGCGATCCATCCCTGCACGGAGAAACCGACGCCTTCCGCAACGCCGGCCGCCAGCGCAGCTACCGCGAATTAACCATGGTTACCACTCTCGCGCCCTGCTGGTACTGCAGCGGCCTCATCCGCCAATTCGGGTTCCCTCGCGTCATCGTCGGCGAAAGCCGCACTTTCCAGGGCGGCATCGACTGGCTCCGCTCCCTCAATATCGAAGTCATCGACGTCGATTCCCAGGAGTGCGTCACTCTGCTCACCAGCTACATCCAAAAAAATCCCGCCATCTGGCACGAAGACATCGGCGAAGCCTAGCTCCGGGCCTCGTTTGTAATTCCTTGCATCTATCTGATTTAAAGCGGCTTAATAATCTCTGGCCATTCGAGTCAATGATTGACTTAGTTCTTACCGCGTGTAATTTGCATATCTGCTGAATAGGCGAGCAGACGCGCATCTTCGCCTCGCGCCGCCGTGAGTTGAATTCCTGCTCCACCTGGAAACGGCAAAGTGACGACCGGCGTTCCTGCCAGACTCCACGGAGTGGTGTAGCGAAGAATTTTGCTCCGCGTTTGCGTGTGATCCTTCCCCGCCTCCAGCTTGCTGATTGGCGAGCACGGCATCATCAGGAAATCAAACGAGCGGAACAAGGCGTCCACGCTTTCGCGAAATTCCGCGTGCCGCAATCGCTGCCGGCTAATTTCATCCGCGCTAAGGGACGCGCCCCACGCCAAACGCTCGCCGATCGGCGAAGGGAAGTGCGAAAAATCTCCACCAGTCTTCGGCGAGTGAATCGCTGCCGCTTCGCTCGCCTGGATCGGTGCATAAATCGCAAGCGCATCTTCCCAATTCGCCCCTTCAAACGAATGGACTTCCGCGCCCGACTCTGCAAGCAACCGTTTGCACTCTCTAAACGCCGACAGCACATTCGCATCGCAATCGTGGAGAAATTCCTCCGCGATCGCGCCGACCTTCACGTGAAAATGTGGAACTTCGAAGCTGGTCTCACTCGGGTTGCTCTCACCGGAAACTTTCAAGCCGAACAACCCTTCCGTAAGAAGCGGCGCATCGCGCAGGTCCTGAAAGATCCAGCCCAGCGTGTCGAAAGATGGAGCCAGATGCACTCCACCGGTCCACAACTTGCGATCCCAGGCCAATCCGATCGAAGCGCGGTACCCCGCCAGCCCGCACAGCGCCGCAGGCACGCGAATCGAACCGCCGGTGTCGGTTCCGATCGCGGCAACCGCCGAACCTTCCTGCACGCTGCCCGCTCCGCCGCTGGTCGAACCGCCCGTCAAAAGTTCCGCGTTGGCCGGTTGCAGGCAATCGCCGAAATCAGGATTTTCGCCGGTGATGCCATACGCCAGGGGATGCAGGTTGGTCTTGCCAAGGATCACCGCGCCCTGTGCGCGCAATCGCTTCGCGACCGCCGAATCTTGTTGCGCAATTTCGTTTTTTTCAGCGTAGAAACGCGTACCGGCGGTGGTGCGGAATCCTTGGAGGTCGAAACAATCCTTCAGCGAAACGGGCAGCCCGTACAGCGGCGGCTTGTCATCAGCAGGACGTGCGCCTGCGCCAAATTTCTCCAGCGCGCGATCCGCTTCAACGAGCGTCCAAGTTTTATCGAGCGAGAGGTATACATTTCTTCCGGCGTTTTGATTCGCGTTCGCAAGCGCCTGCGCGGCCAAACGCCGAGGGGACATTTCTCCTGCCAAAAGCGACGCACGAAGTTTTTGTAGCGGGCTTAGACTGCGGCTCGGATTCGAGCTTGGACCATTTGCGGCGGGCGCCATGAATTCATTCTAATGGCACTTCCGGGAAGTTCCGAAAGTGGGGGGGAAACGCAATCACTCAATCTAATTCTTCAGCGAGCATTTTTGTTGATGGATCAGATCAGGTTTGTCTTGGTCAGTTTGCTGTCTTGCTTAATTTCCGGAGGGCACGATCGTCGCGGCCTTTTCCGGTTTCCGTTTGAACTGGAATAAATCAGCCGACGTTTTTCCCTTGTTGTTCTGGTATTTCCATTCTTGCGTCAGGTGATCCTTGTCCGGAAAGCTGAGCACAAGACCGACCATGTGTCCTTCATCCTGCGTTTTCATTCCAGTAACGCGGACCAGCGTGAATGTATATTTCTCCGCACTGCCCGACATGGTTTCCGTTTTCATCTGCGGCTGATTTCCCGTGCTGCAATAATGTGTAATCAGAATGTGATCGCCGTCCGCCGAGTACATCGTGATCATCTCCGGTTCATTCGCGGATTGCAGCCTCTCCATCAGCGCGCTGCCGCCCGCGACTAGCGTGTACGTAGCTTTCACCGGCCCGGCAGAATTCGTACCTTCCCACTCACCTACCAATGTTTTCAGTCGTTCAAACGGCGAAGTCTCCTTTCCGGGAGTAACTCCGCGCGCCACAACTGAACAAACCAGCAGCGCCAACATGAACGAACCGAGCTTGCGTCCCATTTGTCCTCCTAGGCTCCCGAGCCCGCGCGGCAAAGCACTATCATCCTCTTGCAACCGGCCATTTTCCACTGATTCCATCCGAGCCGATTCCGTCGTTACGAGAGCGCTTGTTTCAGATCCGCAATCAGATCCTCCGCGTCTTCGAGGCCGACCGAAACTCGCACTGTGCCGGGAGTCACTCCCGCCGCTTCCAGTTCCTGCTTGCTCATCCGGTAGTGCGAACTATACACCGGCAGCACCACCAGCGATTCCACGCCGCCCAGGCTGGCGGCCAGTAAAAACAGTTGCACGCGATCGCAGAATCGCCGCGCCGCCGGCAGCCCGCCTTTGAGATCGAACGCCAGCATTGAGCCGAATCCTTTCATCTGCTTTTTTGCCAGGGCGTGGTCCGGATGCGACTTCAATCCTGGATAGTGCACGTGCGCAACTTTGCGATGCCGTTCGAGAAAATTCGCAACCGTCATGGCATTCGCGCATTGCTGCGCGACGCGCACGCCCATCGTTTTCATTCCGCGAATCAGCAGGAACGCCGCGCCGGGATCCATCGACCCACCGAGATAAATCACCATGTGGCGCACGCGATCCATCCACTTGCGACTGCCGGCCGCGGCACCCGCGATGATGTCCGAATGGCCTCCCAAATATTTCGTTGCGCTGTGCACCACCATGTCAAAACCGAGCTCGAGAGGTTTCTGCAGCATCGGAGTGGCAAAGGTATTGTCGATGATGGAGACGAGATTATGTTTTTTGGCGAACGCAATGGCGTTTTTCAGGTTCACCAAACGCAGCGTTGGATTTGTCGGCGTCTCGACGTACAAAACTTTCGTGTGCGGTGTGGCGAGAGTTTCGATTCCTTCGAGCGAAGTCGCAACCTGGCGGACCGTGATGCCCATGTCGGGAAAAAGATCGCGCATCAACCGATAGGTGCCGCCGTAAAGTTGTGCCGTCGAAATCACTTCATCGCCTTGCCGCAAAGCTCCAAGGAGCGCGGAAGAAATGGCGGCCATTCCACTCGAAGTGACTACCGCGGCGTCCGCGCCTTCGAGCGCGGCAATTTTTTCTTCGGCTACAGTTAGCGTCGGATTCCCGTAACGCGTATAGATGTACGCCTGATTTTTTCCTTCCGCCCACTCTTTCATTTCCTGCGTGGACGAAAATGTGAACGTCGAGCTCCGGCAGATACTGGTTCCCACGCCGACATTTACGCCGTGGCGTTTCGGTTCGCCGGCGTGGATCGCCTGCGTGCGAGCTCCAGTTTTTTGATGAGCCTTTGGCCGGCTTGTAGTTTTCATAATGCGTCCATTTTGGAAGCTGATTTTGCCGCGGCAAGCACCAAATTGGCGCCGCTGCGGTGCCCCGGTCTCCGGTGTGTTCGCAGCCTAGACACCCGGCGCGCCTCTTGACAGGAAACCCCTATAGGTCAAGAATGACTGTGTCATGAATGATCTAATCTTGATGGCTGCTCTTCTGGAGGGACCGAAGCACGGCTGGGCGCTCAAGAAACTCGCGGGTTTTCTGGGCGGGCAGAATGCGATGCACAATAATCTTGTTTACCCGCTGCTGAAGAAATTTGTGGCAGCGGGTTGGGTGCGGCGGCGTGAAGAACCGGGAGAACGCGGACAAAGACGCAGCGTCTACTGCCTGACTTTGCCTGGTAACCGGGAATTAATGCGGCGCTTGAGAGAATTTGGCGCGAAGGAAGCTTCTTCTCCCATTGAATTTCGGATTCGTGTTGGTCTTTTTGGCATCGTGGACCCGGATACTCGGAAGCGCATTCTTGACGAGCGGGCCCGCTGGCTTTCCGCGCGCGAAGATCACTTCTCCTTCATCCAGCAAGGATTGAAGGCGATGGATAGCTCCAAGTGGGGCAATGAAGTTGTCGGATTCTTGCTCAGAGAAGCTCGCGCCGAGCGCAAGTGGATCGCAGCTCTGCGCAAGAAAGAAAGTGCTCGGCCACCAAGCGCTGCAAAAGTTCCGCAGCGGAATCGCGGGAAACGATGATTACATCCGTGAATGATCTGAACCGGAAAGCCGCGATCCTGCTCGCTGCCCCTCTTTTTGCTCCTTTTTCCGGCGAACTCAATCTCAGCTCGCCGCAAGCCTTTCATATTGCCAACCAGGCATGGATGATTTGGGCGATTTGGTGGCTGGCGATGGCGTTTTTCAGCAAATCGACGAAACGACGCGAGAGTGTCATTCAGCGCATCGAACACCTTGTTCCCGCGTTCCTGGGTTTCCTGTTGATTTTTCGAAAAGACTTTGCAGGCGCTTGGCTGGCGCGGCCGGTGTTCTCAGCCAATTCCTTGCTGCTCTTAACCTGCGTGGTTGTGACGATTCTCGGATTGCTTTTCGCCGTGTGGGCGCGGCTGACACTCGGAAGCAATTGGAGCGGGACAGTCACCATCAAAACGAACCATCAACTGATTCGCCGCGGCCCTTACCGCTGGATCCGCCATCCGATCTATACGGGAATGCTCGCGGCACTGCTGGCAACCGCTATCGCGCAAGGGTTGCTCAGCGGGCTAGTCGGATTTGCATTTGCTTCTCTCGCCCTGTATCGAAAGGCGCGCAGGGAAGAAAAGTTTCTCGCTCAGGAATTCGGCGAAGGCTTTACCGAACATCGCCAGCACACGGGCATGTTTTTGCCGCGATTTTCGTGACGTTCGAAAGCCATTTCCTCAGGGACTAAAGCCTGTTACTTTTGGGGTATTCATGTCGGAGCTGAAGCTCCGACCCCCTGCAAGATGGCCACTTGAAAGTGGCCGCAACGCTGCCGAGATCCGCAATCTTGCGGCAGGAAACGAGGGTCAGGCCTCTTCTTCGACCAGCTGTTCGCCGTGCGCGGCTTTGTGAGAAGCGATCACTTTTTCCGCGAGCTCGTTCGGCACAATGTCGTAGTGCGAAAATTCCATCGAATAGCTAGCTCGTGCCTGTGTCATGGAAGTGAGATCCGTGGCGTAGGAGAGCATTTCGGCCAATGGAACAAGCGCTTTAACCACCACGGTGTGGCCGCGTACTTCGCTTCCTTCAATGCGCCCGCGGCGCGAACTGAGATCACCCATCAGGTCGCCCGAATACTGGTCGGGCGCATAAACTTCGACGCGCATTACGGGTTCGAGCAAGGCGGGTCGCGCTTGCTTCATGGCTTCCTTGAAGGCCAGAGAACCGGCAATCTTGAACGCGATGTCGGAAGAGTCGACGTCGTGATATTTTCCGTCGTAGAGGGTTGCGCGAAAATCCGTCATCGGGAAACCAGCCAGATAGCCGCGGGCCGCTGCTTCCCGGATGCCGCGTTCGACGGAGGGAATCCAGTTGTGGGGAATCGCGCCACCGAAAATGTCATCGACAAATTCGATGCCTTTGTTGCGCTCCGCGGGTTCAAACTTCACGCGGCAGACGCCGAATTGGCCATGTCCGCCGGATTGTTTCTTGTGTTTGCCTTCCACATCGGCACGCCCGCGAATGGTTTCGCGATACGGAACTTTCGGCGGTTTGAGCGTGAGATCTACGTGATAGCGTTTGTGCAGTTTTGCAACGACGACTTCGATGTGCTGCTGACCTGACCCTGCGAGCAGAAATTCTTTTGTCTGCGGATCACGTGAAAAACGCAGTGCCGTATCCTCTTCCAGAATTTTGTGGATGGCCACGCCGATTTTGTCTTCATCGGCGCGAGTCTTGGGTTCGACAGCAAAGGTGATGGCGGGTTCGGGGATCTGCGCGGGCCTGTAAAACACAGGGGCGTTTTTGTCGCCGAGCGTGTCGCCCGTCAAAGTATCTTTCAGTTTTGCAATGGCGCCGATATCGCCCGCGTGCAGTTCACCAACTTCGGTCAGCGCTTTCCCCTGCACGACTTGAATGTGCTGCATTCTTTCCTGAGTTCCGCGTACGAAATTGGTAACTGTTGCATCGTTTTTCAACACGCCGCTCTTTACCTTGAAATAGTTGATGCGTCCCGCGAACGGGTCGGCCATTGTTTTGAAGACGAAAATGGATAGCGGCTGCGAGTCGTCGTATTTGCGTTCCACGCGATTGCCCTTTCCACCCGGCTCGCTGTAGCCCTCCTCTTCGTGTTCGTCGGGATGCGGAAAAACGTCGGCAAGAAATGTGAGCAGGCTGCCGTTGCCGATATTGTGAGCGGCAGAAATCATCAATACCGGAACAATTTTTTCGGCGACGATTGCTTTGCGTACACCGGGGATCAAATCCTGAATCGGAATTGTGCCTTCGCGGAAGAACTCTTCCATCAACTCGTCATCGCCTTCGGCTACAAGTTCGACCAACTTTTCGTGGGCTTCTTTCGCGTCTTCGGCGAGCGCGGCCGGAATTTCTTCAATCTTCGGTTTTCCATCGCCATCGGGAGTGTAGAAGTGCGCTTTCATCGCAACGAGATCGACCACGCCGCGAAATCCGCGTTCCGTACCGATCGGAAGTTGCAGCGCGACCACGCTACGGCCAAAGGCCTGCTGCAACGATTCCATGGAGCGCTCGAAACTTGCCAGTTCGCGGTCCATCCAAGTGAGCACGAATGCGCGCGGAATATCGTATTCCAGGCAGAAGTCCCAATCTTTTTCTGTGGTTACTTGCGCGCCAACGTGTGCGTCGACGGCGATCAATGCAGAATCGGCGGCGATCAAGGAAGCCTTGGTTTCGTTGATGAAAGTTCCGTAACCGGGGAGATCGAGGAAATTAATTTTTACATTTGAGCCGGCGCAAAGCGTACAGGGCCATTCAGCGTGGGCAAGAGCGGTTTGCGTAGAGATTTTTCGGGCGATTTCTTCTTCGTCAAAGTCGGTGGTGGTGGTTCCTTCCGCAACTTTTCCCCAACGCGGAGTCATCCCCGCGGTGAACAGTAACGACGACACCAGTTGCGTCTTTCCGGTGCCGCCGTGGCCGACAATGCCAACGTTTCTGATGTCCTTGGTGAGATACGTCTTCATACAGACCTCCCAGTCTGCGCCGCTCGTGGCGTGCAGGCGAGGTCCGTCCTGTCAATGGCAGGCGCGGGCCTGCGCCTGGGTGAGTTAAGGTGCTGGGGAAGGAGAGCGTGGCCTCTCGCTGCGCGCCGAAAATTCGCCTCAACGAAATTCGCGCCGCTTAATTGAAACCCTGGGTCCCGCTGCGTCGCTCAAGAAAATATTTTGCGGCGCAACGAGGCGAAGGACAATCGAAAAATACCCCTGGTCCGTTCTCCTTTGCGGGACGCTCGCCGAAGCGTGCGACCCCGCCGCGGATGCTAACACAGTGTGTTCACCCATGCCAACGGACTCCCGGCGGCTCCGGTGGTTTCTGATAGATGTGCCAATCGAGCGACAGACCGGTCTTGCGACTGCGCCTACCGCAACTTTTGGACGCTTCGCAAGGCTAGAACGCCCTTAAACTTTTTAAACTTACGTGTCGCTACCCTAGTTACCTCAGATGAATCTTGACTCGTAAGAAGCGCTGTCCGGGGAGCGCAATGAAAATTAAGCCTCAGCAATTGCTTAAGATTTGGAAAATGGCATTTCCGATTTCCTTTTTATGCGCACTAATTCTGAGCGAGATCCTTGCGGCGGACGACATTGTTTATCCTGCTCCCGAGAACCAGAGTAGTTTCATAAAAAGCTATTCACCGGCCGACGTAATTGCACCATTCAGCCTTGAGGGATCACAATTATCGGGACCAGGAGGCTCGACTGCCGGTAGGGGATGTGCTTTCCATGAGAAGGAGTTCCAAGCGTGGCTTGTGATCGCATCGCGGAAAGAACCTGCGGTTATGGCGGCGGTGCGGCAAGATCTCAAGTCCAAGCTGGGTGGCGAAGGCGCACATATCGTCTCGGACAGTGGCAATGCACGCGAAGGATTTCGGCTCAGCTATTCGGCGGGCAAGAGCAGGGGTTCGGGAGTGGTTGATTCGCTCATGACCGTGGACCCCGAAACAGTGACAGGTCCTGGGGCTCGTGCGGGTGAAGTCGGTATTAAGCTTCGCCTTCAGATTAAAGAGATATGGTACAAAACGTCAAAGCGGGCTTGTAGAAAGCTTTAGGCGTCTTTCGCGAACACCTGTTTGCAAATTCTCCTACCAATCGAATGGTCCGGCGAAAGCTCAGCGAAGTCCGGGTTCTTCCGGCGTGAACTTGCAGAACTTTCAGCTTGGATGGCTAACTAGGCTCGGAAGACGCGCTCGGCTGCTGATCGTCTTTCCGGCGTTTGTAACCGGTGCAGGAAAGTACCGGCAGGCGCGGGTACTTCGGAAATCGCGGGTCGGTCTTGCTGAGCTCACAGAGCCAGAACACGGACCCTTTGCTCGACTCAATTACCTGTGAATGTCGGCAATGTGAGCACAGACCAGCCGCTTCAGAAGATAGGTTACGTTCCGTCATCGCTCGTTGCGATCCTATGACGAACATTGTCGGACAAATTTTCCATCCATTTTCACAATTTTTCGAAGGCACAAGCTGCTAAGCTCTGCGGAGCAAAAATAATGCCTTACAAATATTTGTTTCGCCTCGTATTCGTATTGCTGATTCTCGTGTGCGTTATCCACATCGTCAGTTTTCCGACGGCGGCACAAAGTCCATCAGATGCAGAGGGCACCGAGCAGACTTCTCAGGGCAGCGATCCGGCTCAAATCAACGACTCATCGAGCGCACCCGATCAGATTATCGCCGTGCCGAATCGCCCTACATTTTCCACAACGGCAGAGTCGGTGCAGTCCGGAGTCTTCGAGATCGAATATGGCTTCGAGGCCGGAGATGGTCATCAGAATATCAACGGGCTCCTGAAGTTTGGGCTGACAGAAAATCTTGAGCTCCGTTTTGCAAACAACTTGCTCGAGCGCGATGCGGGCGTTGCCGGAATTGGCGATTCCGGCGCGGGATTCAAGTACAAGCTTTTCCAACAGGAGGATTGGCGGCCTACTTTCTCTGTGCTTTATTCGGCGATTATTCCGACGGCACCCGCGGAATTGGGTGTCGGAGCTGTCGGCCATTCCGCGGGAATCCTGGTGAGCAAGGATTTTGGAAAGCATCACTTCGACTTTAACGAGACGGCGCAGTGGTTGGGGCGGCCCGGCGGAAGCGGATTCGACCGAAATTATTTCACGGCGCTTGCTTATTCTCATGGCATAAGCGGGAAATGGGGAATGACCGCGGAGATCGCAGGTTTCAGCCGCACGAATGTCATGACCCCAGCCACGATGACCATCATGGGCGCCGCGATCTACAGCATCTCCTCACGATGCATTCTCGATAGTGGTATATACGTCGGAGCGTATGGCAATCTGCCGCGAGTGACTTTCTTCAGCGGCGTGACGTACTCAATCGGCGATTTATACCACCGCCGTAAAGGGCGAAGCAGAAAAACGGACTGAACACGAGGCTCAGACGGCGGTAACGAACGAGCCATCCGGGTTTACGAATCCATATGCCATGCGGGGCGTATTGAACGCGAATGCAGGGGTTCCGAAACGATCAAGAAGAATCAGCCCGCCGGTGCCTCTTCCACGTTCGGCCAGAAGTTGGACGGCGTTCTGGACGGCCTGCTGCGCAACTGCGCGCTTCTCTTCTTCGTTCGATGAATCGCGGCGGAGAAAATCAACGGCGGTTTTGGCCATGACGATTTTCATGATGGCTTCGCCGTAACCCGTACAGGAAACGCCGCCTGCCTGTGAATCGGCATAGCAACCGCAGCCGATCAGCGGAGAATCACCAACACGGCCGGGAAGTTTGCAACAGGTTCCGCCGGTGGAAGTGGCCGTGAAGAGACGGCCTTCGCGGTCGAGCGCAACCGCACCAACCGTGCCTTGCTCATGTCCGCGGTGGTGAATCGCGGCATGCTCGTCCTTACTGCAGCGAAGAAACGCCTCCCACTCTGCTTCACTGACGAGTTCTTCGGGCTTGCAGAGCACGAGACCTGAAGCGTTTGCGAAGCGTTCCGCACCCTCGCCAGCGAGCATCATGTGCGGGCATTCTTCCAGGATTTTTCGTGCGAGGCGAATGGGATTTTTCAAGCGCTGCAAACCGGCAGCCGCGCCGGCGCGAAGCGTGGCTCCATCCATCACGATGGCGTCGCACTCCACCTTGCCGTCGGCGTTGAGATGAGAGCCAAAGCCAGCGTCAAAAACAGGATCGTCTTCCAGCGCAATCACGGCAGCTTCGACGGCTTCGAGGGCGGAGCCGCCCGCAGCGAGGATGCTCCATCCAGCACCAAGAGCGTTGCGGCAGCCTTCGTTGCAGGCTCTAACGGCTTCATCGGGAATATCCCAGGCACCACCATGGACAATCAATGAGGGTTTCATCGCGGAAGAAATTGTAAAGGAGCGGTGGGTGGTGCGGAAGCGGAGAACCAAGCTACATCAGAAAGTCTAGCAGGCATAGAAGCGGGCCAATCGCCAACAAAATCGCTCCACGATTGATGCGGCGCCGCAACGGTCGGGCGAGAGTGCGTCTGAAATTGGTAGGGCATGCCTTGTACGTGAGCTCTTCCCGAAGACCGTGAGATGTTCCCGATACGGCATGGCGAATGACGCTGCGCCGGACGGCTCCGAGCTCATCATTCACCCAAGTTGGAACGTTGAGGCGGTTTGCCCACAGCAAGATGGCTCCGCACACGAACAGGGCGTACCCAAGAATTGCGAGTAAACCAAGCGCGGACCCGGGGCCCCAAATCATGCTTCCTCACTAAAACGTGAGATGCTCCAATGGATGAAACGGCTGGATGGCTGGTTTGGTTACTCGAGCTGGTGAATGGTAAGAAGTTCGACGACTTCGAACTCTTTGCTGCCGGCTGGCGTAGTGACCTGGACTTCGTCGCCGACTTTGCGATTTAGAAGCGCTCTTCCAATCGGGGAAGTCGTGGAGATGAAGCCTTTGTCGGCATCGGCTTCTTCGCTGCTGACGAGTTTGTACTCGATACGAACGTCCTTCTGAGTATCGATGACCACGATCTTTGAGCCAAATCCCGAGCGGTCCGTGGGGATATTGGTGAGGTTGAGCATACCGAGATCGCCCATGCGCTTTTTCAGTTGAGCAATACGCGCGTTGACGAAGCCTTGCCGTTCTTTGGCGTATTTATACTCCGCGTTTTCCGAGAGATCGCCGTGCGCGCGTGCGATGGCAATTTCTTTGGGCAGATCCACGTTCAGCTCGTGGTCGAGCTGGTCTATTTCGTCCTGCAGTTTCTTTTTGATCTTCGCGATAGGGTCGGACATGCGCCTTCACCAAAAAAGATTCGCGGGGGAGGGATTTTGGAAGGTCCGTCTGCCGCCCCCGCGCAGTACTAATTATAGATGCGATGAAATTGCCGGAACAAGCGCCGTTTTGGCGAGTTCAGTGCACTTCCACAGTCACCTGTTGGGAGACGCTCTTGCCGTCGGCGCCTGTAGCGGTAAGCGTGTAAGTGGTTGTTTTAGCGGGCTTTACGTCCACGCACAGGTTGTGCGACGGCCAGACTTGGCTATTCTGCGGCTCGAGCGTGACGGTCCTGGCGTTGGCGACGCCGAAGCAAACTTGCGCGGTTTCGCCGCGGTGAATCCTGGGTGGGGCATACAACATCTGAATCGCGAGTTGACTGCCGCCGAGCTGCTCGATCGCCGCCTGATCCTGCTCCCGCTGTTTTTTCCCCTGCGCGTCCGCCGCGCGCTTGTCGTAGGCGCGCGTGTCCTGATGCCGGGAAAAAATAATCCATCCGACGTACACGGCGACGACGAGGATCAGCAGAGAGGAATACACGAATGGATTCTTGAAGATGCTTTTTTGCGGGGATCGATTTGCTGAAATCATGGTCGTCCTTGCTGGGCCAAGCTTTAGTCCTTCTCCAAAAGTAATGGCATCGCTGCGTTTCGTAAACGGCAAATCTTTCTGCAGAACTAAGTTTCGTTTTTGCTTTCCAGGCTGGCGCGACTCTGCCAAACTTGCGCGCTTCCAGATGTTCATAGATCTTTGCGCACCAAGAGGAACCGCGATGAAGAGCTTTTGGCCCGGCCCGCTACTGCTACTTTTGCTACATTTTCCTTGCGCCGTTATGGTGCAGCCCGCAAATTCGGCGAACGATTCGCTTGAAAAACTTGCAGCGGACTTCTGGACATGGCGCGCGGCCACACAGCCTTATTCACCGGATGACATTCCTCGTATTGAGCGGCCGGGCGGGAAGCGGGACTGGTCACACGCCGAAATCGGGAAACAACGAGAAGCGCTCGCACAGTTTGACGGCCGTTGGAAGAAGCTTGATATGGCAGGCGCACGGGCGCAACAACAGACAGATTACCATCTTATGGGCTCGGCGCTGGCGAGGGTTCGCTGGGAGCTGGACATCAATCCAAGGTGGAAGCGCGATCCCAATTTTTATGTCGAGCAGAGCCTTACGGCGATCGTGGAGGCACTGGTTGTGCCGTCGCCATTCGACAAAAAGCGCAGCGACGAGTTGTTGACGCGAATCCGCAACATTCCTGATTTTGTGAAAGTGGGCGAAGAGAATCTTGAAAATCCGCCTGTTCCTTTTGCCAAAGTGGCGATCGATGCGCTCGATGGCGTAGACGGAAAACTGATCAGCATGACTGCGTCGCTTGTGTCTGTGACCACACTGAAACGCGAGGAACTGAATGAGGCACTTCTGGCCGCTCGAACAGCACTCAAACAGTACCGGTCATGGTTGCAAAAAAAGTTGCCCGAACTTCCGCAAGAGACCGCGCTTGGGCGTGAAGCGTACGTTTTCTTTCTGAAAAATGTGGCGCTACTGCCGTACACGCCAGAGCAGCTGCTGGAAATGAGCAATCAGGAGTGGGCGCGAAGCGTTGCGTTTGAGGCGTACGAGGAAAATCGCAACCGGAACGTGCCGCCCCTTCGGATTTTCCCAGACACGGAAACGTGGATTCACAAAGCCGCGGCGGATGAACTGTCCATTCGTGATTTTCTTGAAGCACATGACATTCTGTCCGTTCCGCAAGGCATCCAGCACTATATGCTTCGTCCGATGCCGGAATATCTTCGCGTCGTAAGTTCATTCGGCGAGACCGATGACTTCACCGGACCATCGCGGCTCAGCGAGGATTGCGCGCGCTATGTGATTCCGCCGTCGGAAAAGATGGGATTCTTCTGGCTGGCGACGGCCGAGGATCCTCGTCCGATTACGGTCCACGAGGGAGTTCCAGGCCATTATTTTCAGCTGGCTGTCTCGTGGCAGAATCCCGACCCGATCCGGCGTCACTATTACGATTCCGGCGCGAACGAGGGAATAGGCTTCTATGCAGAGGAGATGATGTTGCAAGCCGGGCTATTTGACGATAGCCCGCATACTCGCGAAATCATCTATCATTTCATGCGATTGAGGGCGCTACGCGTGGAAGTAGACGTGAAGCTGGCACTCGGGCAATTCACGCTCGAACAGGCGGCTGAATACCTCGAAAGCAAAGTCCCGATGGATCGCCAGACTGCGCGTTCTGAAGCGATTGGTTTTGCCACCGGCCCTGGGCAGGCAATTTCTTACCAAATCGGAAAAATTCAAATCCTGAGATTCCTGGCCGATGCGCGAAGGCTGCAAGGCCAAGAATTCAGCCTGAGAAAATTCCACGATTTCCTGTGGAACAACGGCAACGTGCCAATCGCTTTGCAGCGTCAGGAATATTTGGGGACGAACTAGACGGCACGCATTTTGAATTTTGTTAATGATGTGGCGTAGCCAGCGGAATCGCTTTGCACGTGAAAAACGTTCCTTTATAATCGCGCGTCTCTGCACATGCCCACCGAAATGAATGCGGCCCAAGGCGAAGTCTATTCTGTGGCAGTGGTGATTGCTGAGCCTGCGGCCTTTCCCGAGATGCGCCGCGGACTGATGCCGACCTTCCGCGCGACTCTCGCGGATACAGAACAAGCCATCAAAGAAGCCGTGGAAGATCCCAGCATTCAATCGATTCTGTTTGATCTGGATAGTGTCGGCGAAGGTGCGCGCGATGGTGTGGAGGTACTGCAAGAGATCCGCGCGATTCGTGACGACATTGTTCTCGTCGCGATGACCCGCTCGCGCGAACATAGCATTCCGCTTCGCGCCAGCCAGGCGGGCGCCGATGAGTTCGTGGTGTCGCCGGTTAACTACGAAGAGTTGCAGAGCCTGCTCGCACGCGCGATTGAGAAGCGCGCGCACGAACTGGAAGGCCGTCGCGTCGTTCAGCAATTGGAGAACAAATCCGCGTTTTGTTCGCTGATCGGCGCAAGCAGCGCAATGCAAAAGCTTTACCAGGCGATTCAGGCCGTCGCGGACAGCAACACAACGGTTATGCTGCGCGGCGAAAGCGGAACCGGCAAAGAGCTGATCGCGAGCGCTATCGTGCAGTCAAGCGACCGCGCGAATCAGCCTTACATTTGCCTGAACTGCTCCGCATTACCCGAATCGCTGATCGAATCGGAGCTTTTCGGGTATGAGAAGGGGGCATTTACCGGGGCAGACACCTCGCGCGCAGGATTGATCGAGTCCGCGCAAAACGGAACGCTTTTCCTCGACGAAATCACAACGTTAAATCCTTCATTGCAAAGCAAGCTGCTGCGCGTCCTGCAGGAGCGTACCGTGCAGCGAGTGGGTGGACGGTCTTCGAAGAAGATCGATTTCCGCCTAATCTGCGCCACGAATGATGACCTCGAAGATCTGGTCCGCAAGGGGCAGTTTCGTGAGGACCTGTACTACCGTATCAACGTAGTGCCTGTCGCAGTGCCGCCCCTGCGCGAGCGAGATGGCGACCTGGCACTGCTCGTGGATCATTTCCTGAGGAATTATTGTGCGGCGTCCAAGAAGCCGCTTAAGACGGTGCAGCCTGAAGTCCTGGAAATCCTGGAAGAATATCCGTGGCCGGGAAATGTGCGGGAGCTCGAAAACGTGATCCAGCGGCTGGTAGTGATGGTCAGCGGACCGAATATTACTGCCGAACACCTGCCACAAAACCTGCTGCAACACAGCGCGAGCGGCCAAGAGGCAATCCTGATTCCGGAGGAAGGAGTGGATTTCGATGCCGAAATGGAACGGATCGAAATCGCGTACTTAACCGCGGCATTGCGCCGGACGGGTGGTAAGAAATCGGCCGCGGCAACTCTGCTGAGGCTGGATGGGCAACGGATGAAGTACCTATGCCGAAAATTGAAGGTTTGAGGTTAAAAATTAACCCACGGCAAGTCAATCTTTGACCTGGTGGATCAGTTTTTTAGCATTGGCGATATCGACTGCCGCCGCAATCGCGCGCACGCCGAACCGTTTGCCCGGCGCGCGGTTTAGATTCGGGAAAGAGCATTTGGGCCGGCCCACCCTGAAGCGGCCGCTGATGTGGCGGCTTTAGCCGCCATTCTGGACGGTCGGGCTAACTAAGTACGACGAGGCAGAAAAACTCTACAAACGTGCGCTTGCTGCGTTTCGTCGTGTCTACGGCCCTTGCCACAATGAGATTGCCGTAAACCTGGCCAATCTCGCAGCGAACAAATAAGCTCAGGGCAAGCATAAGGCAGCTGAGCGGCTGTACCGGTCAGCATTGGCAATGCAAAGGAAGGCGGCGGCGCCGCGCAGCCCGGACGTCGCGCTGGTTCGCAATAACCTTGGAAAGCTCCTGATCAGCGTGGGACGACCCAGAGAAGCTGTTCCGCTACTCAAGTCTGCGCATGCCATTCTGGCAGGCCGGTTGACGTCTGGACATCCGCATCCCGATAAGGTGCGAAAGAATCTGCGAAAAGCCATGGAAGCCCTGGCAAGCAGTCGCCTGCGGGTGAGGAACCCAAGGGGGTTAAATTTTGACCTACGTAAGGTTAAAAATTGACCCCATGGCAAACAATTCGCTGTTCTCTTTGCGAACACTCGCCCGCGCAAGTCCCTGTAAGTGATTGATTTGGTGTTCTTCGGAGGTTTCGTCCAGGGCTCGGAAAAGATTGGCACGCCCGTTGCATATAGGTATGCGTCTGAAGGAAAGACAAAAATTAAAAAACGCGGGGAGCTCAGCCAATGTCCATCCAGAAAAAGTCCTTGATCAGCACATTGAAGACGGCGAAGAAGGCCAACATTGCCAGCACGCACGAAACCGACGCGAAGGGCGCGAAAGTTGCCTCGATGCGAATGCAGGTCAGCAAGGCAGCTTTGAGCGCAAAGAGCCTGAAGAGCCTGAAGGCCGCTAGTGCGAAGAACCTAAAGAGCCTGAAGGCCGCCTCCTACAAGGCCGCCGTCAACTGACGCTCGGGCGTCGAAAAGTTTGCATGTGTAGTGAAGGCGGGGAGGCGCCCAGCCCACCTCGCCTTTTTTTTCACCAGATTTTCCGGCCCAGCACGACTCGCAACGTTTCCAGACCCAGTCCTGCCAGACTCGTTCGCTTTCCATAGACCCGAGCCACGCCCGTCATTCCCGGCTTCAAACTCCCGTCCGTTCCCGACACCAACAACTCGACCAGGTAGAACTGCGGGGGATGGAGTCCCTTGAACTTGGTCTGGTCCATTAGCGTTGGGTCGCTCGCTTGCGAAACCGGGGTGATGGCTGCGGCGCGGGACTGCCAGGTCCTAGGAACGCCTTCGACCTGTAGCTTTGCCGGCGCCCCCGCGCGCACCTTGTGCATGTCGTACTCGGAAACGTAGATGCGTGCGCGAAGCGTGCTGAGATCGGCTACTTCAAGCAGCTCAGTCCCTTCGGTGAGAAAGGAGCCCACGCGATCCCGGACGCGCGGCGACAACACAACTCCCGATATCGGGCTCGTGATTTCCAGATTTGCGGCCTTCAATCTCAGTTCCTCGGATTGCGCCGCAAGCCGCTGTCGCTCCTGCAAAGCGGTTCCGTAATTTTCGTAGTGCATCGCGGCAAGCGTCATCCGGTCGGCAGCGACAACGAATTGAGCTTGCGCCTCGGCAAGGTCTGATTGCAGCGGCACGTTGCGCAGCTTCGCCAGGGGCTGTCCGGCCTCCACGACTGTTCCCTCTTTTACGAAAACATCTTCCACCACTCCCGGCACTGCGGAACGCACGACAGCGCGGCGCGCAGGCTCAAGCACAAAGCTACCCGACGTGGATTGATGCCACACAGGAAGCAAGAGAAGCGTTAGCACGGCCGCCGCGGTGAGCAGCGCTCGATGCGAACCGAGCCAGACGCGCACGCGGTCTTTTTTGTCCAGATAAACCAGTTTCATGAAGTTCACCAATAAACGAATACGAGACTTGAACACCAGTAGCGCAACGCCGTACTCCGGAATGAACGCCCATTCCGGACTGAAATTGCGCGAGACGTTTCCGGCAAAACGCGCCACGATGTAGAGCACGGTGTAGCTGTACGCGCCGGAGAGAAGCGCATAAATTGCAAATCCCGGGCGCCGCCGCTTCGGAACATACGGGACTTCCACCGGCAACCGCCAGATATGCCGTTTCACCCAAGCCGAGAGGTACGCCGTCGAGTCCTCCTTGAGCTCCGCGATGCCGATGATCTCGCACAACATGTGATAGCCATCGAGCTTCATCAGCGGATTCCAGTTCACGATGAGCGAAACGATGCCTGTGAGCATCATCATGAAATACGCACCTTCGTGGATAACAGTACCCGGCTCGCTCAGCCACCAAATGGGAGTCGCAATCGAGCAAAGCATCAATTCGGACCAGATGCCGGCGAGAGCAATGACCAGCCGCTGGGAACGTGTGCCCATCACGGCGCCTTCCGTCGTGTCCGTATAAAACGCGGGCGTGAGAAAAATGAGAGCGAATCCCATCGCGGGCACACGGCCGCCACAGTGCTTGCAAGCGTGTGCGTGTGCGTACTCATGAACGGCTACGACGAACATACCGAGCGCGTACAGAACGACGACGTCGCCAAATGTCTTGTCCGAGAAGTTGTAGAACTGGGCAGTATCCCGCCCGATTTCAGCCCAATGGCTCACGGTGAGTCCAGCCGTGAATAGGAAGGCAAAAACCGTCAGAACCGTAAACCATCGAGTGTAAATAAATCGCGTCTTCGCGTGGAGCTTGGTGAGCCAGCGATCCGGGTTATAGGCAGGGAAAATAATGATGGAAAGATCAGAAAAGCGATTCTTCGCTTTCAGATTCTTGCGCCGCTCCTCTTTGCTCTGCAGCAGCAGGAGAACATTCTTTTCTTGCGCCGTACGGTACCAGAAGCCTGCCGATTCAAGCTCCGAGGAGAACTCGGAGATGGCTTGCTCATCGTAAAATTCGCCGGTTTGTTGGGAGTAAAGCTCGGCGATTTCCGAATAGCATCGTGTTCCGTCAAATAGTTGCGCCAGCGCCCATTGCGCGGGAGCCAGCTTGAACATGTAGCCGGAACTCGGAATGTAAACGCGCACCACCTGCGCTCCATCTTCGACATGTTCGCGGAAGGTGGCCTTGGGATCGAGGCGAGGCGGGCGTTGCGACAGAGTGCGAGCCGGAATTTCCGGCAATGCAACGTCGAGCGCGCGCGTGAGGTTCATCGCGGGATGGCAATGCGGACTTCTACGGTCATGCCTGGCCGAAGGTCGCCGCGCGGGCCGATAACCTCAGCCAGCACTTCGATCGTGCCGCTTGAAGGATCAATGACCGGGCTCAGTTCCACGATCTTCGCGGAATGGTTCGCGACAGGCAAATCGGGGGAAGTGATCGGCAGTTCCAGTCCTTTTTTAATGCGGCCCAGAAACTTTTCGGGAAGAGTGAATCTGACGCGCAACGGTCCTTCCGCGGTTACCCAGAAGAGTCGATCGCCCTTGTTGACGGATTGCCCTTCACGCACGTAGCGGCGCGCCACCAATCCTCCGAAGGGCGCCATAATACGGGTCTTCTCTAGTTCCAACTCGAGGGAATGTTCCTCCTGCGTCGCGGTATTGAGCTGTTCCTTCACGCGCAAAATGTCCCACTGGTCCGATTCGGCCTTGTACTTCGCGTGCTGCAATTGTTCTTCGGCAAGCAACTTTTCATTCCACAATCGCTGGGCGCGAACGTAATCCGCTTTGAGCACTTCTGCTTCTGCTTCCCAATTTTTCAGATCCGCCGCAATGCTGCGGGTTTTTGCTCTCGCAGCTTCAAGATTTGCAGTCAGTTGACGGTCATCCAGCCGGGCGAGCACCGTGCCGGCGCTAACACGATTTCCGGATTCCGCGGAAACGCGCGCAACAATTCCGTCACGCTGAGCCGTAACGTCCACCTGATGTTCCACGATCAATGGCGCGGTAATGGTCAACGCTTCGCTAGTTGCGGCCGGGTTGAGCTGTGCAGGCTGGGTCGTCGAAACTGCAGAAGGAAGAGCAGGCGCTATCTCCGGCTTCGTATCACTGCATCCCGAAGCCGCCGCGGCAGCCAAAACAAGAGAAAACAATTTGTTTCGATACTTCATGGCGTTCGTCCTCACCAGCCAAACCAATTCCAGATTCGGGAATAGAGCCAGACGACCGGCCTGCGAAACAGCACGTATCCGGAAGTGCGCCATCCCGACGAGATCTTGCCGCGGCCTTCCATGCCGGTTCGCATTACGCCATCGGGGTTCGACACTGCAACGCGTGCATAAAACACGCGCGACCCGCCTTGTGCTTCCGCTTTCGGGCTAACCACGGCGACTTGGCCGTGAAACGTCCGCGTAGGGTAGCTGTTCAATTTGATGGCAGCCTTCTCGCCAATGCGCAGCTGACTGACATCGGAAGCATCGATCGCAACGTCAATAATCGCGCTCGAAGTGTCCACCACTTCGGCAAACGTATCGCCGAATTGCAGCCGGCGTCCCGCGAACGTGTCGACATGTGGCGTTGCAATCACGCCGTCGATCGGAGAGCGAAGTTGCGCTCGTCCGAGCAATTCCTGCGCTCGCGCTTGTTCACCCTTCCAGTAATCCGCTTGCACGCGTTGAATTCCGCCTTCACCACCATCGTTTGTAGCGAGCGCATGATTCATCTGCAGCAACGCGGACCGGTACTTCGCTTCCGCGGCAGCCAGGGACGACCGCAGATCCCAGGCATCCATCTCAGCCAGGACTTGCCCGCGCTTTACCGTTTCGCCTTCGTGGATGAATACTTTGCCCACCACACCTTCAAACTCTGGCTGCACTTGCGCGCGCTGGCCGGGTCCTACTGTTGCGTCCCCGTCGATCCGCATCGGCAGCGGAAATACGAATAGAAAAACCAGTGCCGAAACGGCCACAATCGTGATGGTCATCCGGCGCGTTTTTTCGAGCGCCATAAATTTGCGCTTTCGTTCGAGCACTGGCTCCAGAACGGAAATGAATGGCACTTCCTTGTACATCTGCGCGTTGCGTAAAGCCACAGTCGCCTGGCTGGCGAGTACCTGCAGCAGTTCGATGTGCACCGTAGAAAGAAAATCGGGATCGCTGCTTTCGAGGCTCAAAATGCCGACTCGGCCCGTATCGTCGTTCAAAGGCAACGCATAAAAGCCGCGCATGCCGGATTCCGCGAAATACTGTTTAAACTTGGCGCGTGTTTCTTCCCGGTCGCTTTCGATTTCGTCGCCGTGCTGCCGCACGTTCACGATTTCTTCGGCCAGCGCCGCCCACTGCAGAACGCTGTTTAGCGGCGCGATCTCCGGCGCGTCCACATTTACCTGCATAAAGCCAGTCACGGCGCTTAGCTTGAATCTGCCGCGCTGCTCGAGCGCGATCGCCGCGCGTTCGTAGGGAATCACCGCCTGCGGCGCAGTTACGATGGTCTGCAGCATGCGCTCCAGATTCAGCGTTGAAGTAATTTCGTGGCTGACGGTGACCAGTGTTTCGAGGATTTCGACCTTGCGCTCCGCCATCAACAAGCTGGCGTTGTGAAGCGCCGTGGATGCGGTCTCCGTTATGCTCGAGAGCGCGAAAAGATCGTCCTCATCGAACGTACCATCGAGTTTGTTCACAGCCTCGACCACGCCGACAAGCGAGCCCCTGTCCATGATAGGAGTGACAATAAGCGAGGATACTCCGCCTTCCGCGGTGGAAGCGCTGCGAATGCCAAGCCGCGAATCATCCGGACCGCTGATCAAAACCGCTTCGCCATTATCGGAAACCTCGCCCGGAATTCCTTCCCCAGGTTTCTGTATGCTTCCTGCCGGAGTCGTTGGGTCCGATCCGGCTTGATGCATCAGTTGCAGACTTTCGTCACCACGCAGCAACCACAAGTTGATGGCGGAACACTCCATGACTTCTCGGAACTTCTCGCCGATGATGGGCCCTAACTCATCCATCTCAAGTGTCGAGGAAAACGATTTTTCAAGATCGTAGAGCTGCGTCAGGCGGCTGATCGATGCAAGAGCATCGTTTCTTTCGCTTTCGTATCGATGAGCTGCCGCCAATGCAGTGGCTGCGATTTGCGAAAAGTCTTCCAGTTCGTGAAGTTCTTCGGCTGATAGAGGTCGTTCGAAGCTCAGGACTTCCACGGCGCCAAGTAGTTCGCCTCCGCTTGTAAGCGGCAGATACGCCAGCGATCGCAGCGTCCGTCGAATGTCCAGATGCGCGTAGTCCTCACGCGAAAGGTCGCTTCCCGCATGGAGCAAAGGCTCGCGGCTCGCGGCCATCTGCGCAAGAGTCCCCACTTCTGCCCCAATTGCTCCGCGGACGGTCTGTTCGCCTGACCACGCGCGCGGAATCCAGACCTCTGCTCCGTGCAGGGAACCCGACGTGTAGACGTTCACCGAGCACCCGGGAGAGGACCCCGCGACGGCGCGCGCAACACTTCGCGCGCGTGGAATCAACTCCTGCGTCGCAAGTAATTCAGAAGCAAACGCGGTGAGATCGATCTTCAATCAGATTCTCTGTACGGTGATCGCGGCAACACAATCTCCGCAGAAGGGCTCCGAACTGCGGGGACACGGTGGCCGATTTCACCCGACTTGCAAAATTGCCACCATTCTTCTAATTTGAGCGCGCACTGTAGCAGACAGGATTCGCACACGCAAGTA
>Ga0207646_10002188_pt1 | contig 23310 bp, 30 predicted proteins | sample KBSK5502metaG_FD_184343 | JGI IMG/M metagenome (GOLD analysis project Ga0207646, IMG submission 184343) | Corn, switchgrass and miscanthus rhizosphere microbial communities from Kellogg Biological Station, Michigan, USA - KBS K5-50-2 metaG... | ecosystem: Host-associated > Plants > Roots >... | reverse complement strand
AGTTATAGGCTAGCTCAGGCAGTAACAACAAGATATTGATGATCAACGTTCAGTCAACCACAGCATAGCGCGCAGGCAGAAAAACAGGGTCGCTAATCAATAACGAAATTCTTTTACCGGAGGTGATGATGGAAACAACGATTCCTGCTGAATTGCTCGAACTCAAAGCCCGCTTCGACCAATGGCGCGCAACCCGCAACTACGACCGTCAACCGATGCCTGCAGAGCTACGGCAGGCGGCCGTCAAAATCAGCCGGCGATGTCCGCACGCACTCGTGCGCCGCGTCCTGAAAATCGATCCGTGGCGACTCCATAGACCGACAACCAAAAAGCCAGCGCCTGCCACCGCACGCAAGAAAGGACACACAGCCTTCTTCAAATTACCGACCGACACTGTCTTGCCGGAGCCGGTATCAGGAGCGCTGAGCACAACCGACTGTCGCCTGCAGCTCGAACGCCCCGACGGCTCGCGCCTCACGCTCATACTGCCCAGGCTGGATCTGGTTTCGATCAATCGGCTCTGTGCCGATTTCCTGCGAGGCAGCCAACCATGATCCAACTCATCCCGCATCTGCGGGTTCTGCTCGCCTGCCAACCCGTCGACTTTCGCAACGGCATCGATGGCTTGGCAGCGCTCTGCCAGAGAGTGCTGGAGGAAGACCCTTTCTCCGGTACTCTCTTCGTCTTTCGCAATCGGCGCGGCACGGCGCTCAGACTTCTTTGTTACGACGGCCTCGGCTTCTGGTTGGTCACGCGCAGACTTTCACAAGGCCACATTCGCTGGTGGCCGACAGATTCAGACGCACCATTGCACCCACTCGAGGCGCAACAACTTGCGGTTCTTCTTTATAACGGCTTGCCTGAGCAAGCGATGTTTGCGCCCGCTTGGCGCAAACTTCCCGCGCCCGATCTTCAGGCCGCGCGCGGCTCCGCTTCATCTCGCTTGTAATTCCAGGGCAGATAAAGCTCTGGGTTGCGCCGTGCATCCGATTTATGGCGAATGATCGTCACTAGGTAATCCCAAGCATTGATCCCGTTCAAGCGGCACGTCTGGATCAGCGAAGCCAGGATGTCTGAGACGGCAGCCCCGTGCTCGGTTTTGAAGAACAGCGAGTTCTTCCGCATCAGGATGCATGGCTTCAACGCCCGCTCGGCTTCGTTATTATCCAAGGGCGTGCCTGCCTCGCGTAACCAGACGGTCAACTCCGCCCAATGATTCAGCCAATATTGCAGCGCCTGGCCGAGACTCGAGTTCGGTTCCACCAAGTGCTGACTAAACTGCGCCTCGATCCACTCCTTCAATTCCTTCATCACCGGCCCGCTCTGCTCCTGATGGTAAGCCAGGCGCTGCTGCTTGCTCATTCCCACCGTCTCGGCCTCGTATTGGTAGACCTTGCCGACCGCATCCAAGACCACCGCGCATTGGGCCGGATAGTCTTCCTTCAGCTCAAAGACCTTCCTTCTGGCATGCGCCAGGCAGTAGGCGCGGATCACGTTTTTCTCCACGCTCGTGTTGGCGGCCAAGGCATCGCTCATCTGAATCGGTCGCGCGAGCTCATCACTGCGCTGCTTCAACAGCTCCGCCAGATTCTCGCCCGCGTGATGCCTCCCGCTCAGATAGAGCGCGATCTTGTGCTCTCCGACCTTGACCACAATGCCGCTGGTCTGTGTCGCTTCTCCTCGGCTTTCGGCACTTGATGTCTCTCCGTCCGTTTGCCGAAGATCATTTCGCGCAACTTCTTGATCGAGGTATTCTTCCGTTGCAGCAGTTCCACGAGCGAGACGACGGTGCGTAACAGACGCTCGATCAGCTCGACATCTCCCGGCTCCAGTTGGTTCTGCTTAACTCGCTCGATCAGGATTTCAATCTCAGCCCGGTTGGTTTTCGGTATCTTTTCCCCTTTGGCCATGCTCGGTCGATCACCTTCTCCTTGGGTAAGGACAACCACTTCGACCAAGCTTTACCACAGCTCGCGCTTGATTGCGAAGATTTTTTCAGCCTATGCACACTTTTCTCTCATATGCACGCCGACTCACCGAAGGCACACGAAACATCCGGACGGGGCATTGATCGGCGGCTCGCCCGTCATGCTCGAACTCTCCAAACAGATGGTGAAGGTCGGGCGCGCGTCGGATTTGCGCATCTTTCTCATCGGCGAAACTGGCACGGGGAAAGAGGTCGTCGCACGCCACCTGCACCGGCTCAGTGGACTTGCGGGGCCGTTTAAGGCCATCAATTGCGCGGCCACCGTCGAGACGCTCCTCGAATCGACGCTCTTCGGTCATGAGAAAGGGGCTTTCACCGGGGCGCACGCGACGAAAAAGGGGCTGTGGGAGGAGGCCAGCGGCGGCACGCTGTTTCTCGACGAGATCACCGAAACTCCCCCGGCTTTCCAGGCCAAGCTGCTGCGGGTGCTGCAAGAGGGCATGATCCAGCGCGTCGGCTCAAACCAAGAGATCAAGGTCACGGCGCGCGTCATCGCGGCCTCCAATCGAAACGTCGAGGGGGTACTTAAAGAGGGCGTCCTCCGCCAAGACTTGTATTACCGCCTCGGCCAAGTCATCCACCTGCCGCCGTTGCGGATGCGGGGGGAAGACATCCCGCGCCTCGTCGAGTTTTTCCGGAGCCGCGCTAAAAAGCAGGTGACCATCACTTCGGAGGCGTTAGAGGCATTGTGCGCTTATGACTGGCCGGGGAATGTGCGTGAACTCGAAAGCGTGATCCAAAAGTTAATCACTTTCTCCGACGGCTTTGTCATGCGCGAGGACGTCTACCAGCACCTCCCCGCTCCGGAGCAGAGCCGGGGCCGAGAAGTGAGCCTGCCCTTTTGGAGGGAGATGTCGGAGCTCAGAGAGGGGCGGTGGCCGACGGCCCTGGAGGTGCGCAACTGGTACGTGCTCCAGGCCTACAGTTACTGGGGCCGTGAATCCGCGGTCGCCAGACATCTCGGGATGGACCAGCGCACCGTCCGCACAATCATCGAAGAGGCCCGCGGGCGAAATCTCCCGTCTAAGCGCGGTGCCTCGGAGAGGGAGGATGCTAGGACAGGACTGATTACGCCTCCTAGAGCACCGGAGGTTGATTCTCTCTCGAAGGACGCACACGGAATGAAGTTGCCGCAAGCTTTGGCTGCGACAGAGAAGTGATCATCTGGTTAAGCCACCTATCAGGAGGGTAGAACCATAGGCAGGGTGCGGTATCAGTCTCAAATTGGTAGTCATTTTTTAGGTTGCGACTGTTCGAGAGAGCCCACCGGACTGGAATGCCTTCTCCCGGCAACCTGATATACTACTGTGATGCAGAGCCAATCGAAGAGCATCGATCGCTCTCACGCGGTGTTCATTCTGGCAGGCACCACAAGCCATATACGGCAGCGCGCCAGCGGCTGGGGATCTCACCCCGTCAGGCTTTCTGGTTGACGAAGCCTTCAGACTTGCAAGGCTTACATGGCCCGAAGGTTTACCGCGTCGGGACCTGGCGGGGCTTATCCCGGATTCAGGGAATTGAAGCAGCGATGGCGGCGGCTGAGGCTAAAGTAGTGGACCTTCCGGATTGAAGTTGATTCACATGGACAAGCCTGACACCATTTAGGTTTATAAACTTAGGCCACTCGATGGATGAAAATCAACCGTGCTCAGTGTTGGGTTAGAGGTCGAGCACTCTACTATGGCATTATAGGATTCTCCCGGCTCAAGGTCGATGTAGCAGCAGGAGAATTCAATCGCCCCGTAGCACTCCTCGTTGCCTTCGAAGAGCAGAGTATGTATTTCACCATTAGGAGACAGCTTTGACTAGCGGCGGCGGTCTCGGCGCGGCACACCAGGGATATATTTACCAGGACCAGGCGACGTCTTACTTTTTCGCGTCGTCGCTGCTTGAGCGTTACGCCGGAGTTACCGTAGATCGCAAGATGGTTGCCGACGACCGCTTCGACGACTTGGCCGTCCAGCATAACGCTCGGCACGTGAGGCGCCAGTTCAAATCCAGCGATAACGCCGGCCTCGCCTTGGACTTGAAAGATCTTCTTACAGTTCGCCGGAAACTGCGGATTGATGACCTTGTACGCAGCTACAAGCGTGCGGGTGTCGGTGCCGCCGATGAGTATCGCCTTTGTGCAACGTGGCTGACGCCGGCCGACCCCGAACTACTCCGACTGCTCGAACCAGTCAAGGCTGAACTGTCATTCCCAGGCCATCCGTCGAAAACGTTTCGCTTCCGCGCGGACTTGATCTGGCCGGACGGCGGCACATCCTTACGGCGCCCCCTGCGCGAGGCGAGTGACATCACCCGGCAAGAATTTCTTGATTTTTCTCAGCGGTTCATCATTGAACTGGAATGTCCCCTTGCCTCGTGTGACTTCTCCAACCCGGGACAACTTGAGTCGCTGCTTCTCAACCTTCTTACCGACTCCATCGATATTGGGCGCTATCCCAACCAGAATCGGACGGCTGTTGACGTTGCAGCATTGCTGCAGCAGTTCGCCGCGCGCACCCGTGCGGCCGGGCGGACGGTGGCGCCAGCGGATGTCGAGCGCGAACTCCAATTGCAGAAGGATTTCGGGCGCGTGGATCAGCAGTTCCCCATCGAGATGACAGCCGTCATCAAGCGCGTCCCCTTGCGCCGAGAGATTAAGGGGCAACTCGGAAACCGGCGTGTCATTGTCGTTGGCCCACCCGGCTCCGGCAAGTCATGGGAACTCACGGGGCTGGCTGAAGACCTCATAAGCGACGGTTACTTGGTGGCGCGTCACTACTGCTATCTGGAGCCGGGAGACCCGCAGGTACAGCGGCGGATCACCACAGACGTGATGTTCGCCAACCTCATCTATGAACTCGTCCAAGCGAACCCTGCGTTGAAGCAACTCCACCGCCCAGCCTACTCGGCGGGCTCGCGCGAGCTCGAAGATCTGCTCAGGAAGGGTGCGGAGCAAGGGCTCATCGAGAAAGCGGTGCTCGTCGTTGACGGGATCGACCACGTTTCACGTGTCTTCGCCGAATCTACGGGGCTCGCCAAAGAAGAGATAGACATCGTCGAGGAATTAGCTGCTCTGGACTTACCAGAAGAGGTCCGCCTGATTATAGGCTCGCAGCCGGGCCCGCACCTAGAACCTCTGCGCGACGGTGCCGCATTCATCCAGATGCCTGGTTGGCGCTTTGAGGAGGTGGCTGCACTAGCACGCCGCCTTAGTGTTCCGTCAGCCCTCCACGCTGCGGGCCTCGGCGAAGTTGTAAAAGAGTTTCTCGAACAGCTACACAACCGCTCCGAAGGCAACCCGCTTTACACCACTTTTTGTGTCGCCAAACGCTGGGGCGCATCTCCAAGGGCAGTGCGTTCGACCCCGTTGCGGAACTGCGCGATGCCCCTCTTACTGGTGGTGACATCTCGCGCTACTACAGCTATCTCCTAAAAGGGGCTGAAGCGGGCGACGCGACGGGCCCCGTCGCTGAGTTGCTCGGCCTTGTTGATTTCGGGCTAGCGGAAGAGGAGCTAAAGGAAATACACCCGTGGCTGAGCCATCGCATCGAGTCGGCGGTCTCGCACCTCATCCCCGTGCTCGCGCCCGCTCGGGCACTAGGCGGGGTCCGCATCTACCACGAGAGCTTCCGCCGGTTCATCAACGAACGGCTACGCGAGCGGGGTGGGTCGGCGGTGGACGTTTTGGCGCCGGTAATCGACTGGCTGAAGAGGCGTGACTTCTTCGGAGACGCCCGCGCCTACAGGTTTCTGCTGCCCACGTTACGCCGCGCCGGCAGGCACGCAGAGTTGCTGGAGATGGTCGGCACCGATTTTGTATCTCGCAGCGTCGAGGCTGGGCATTCGCAGGCGGCTGTCGAACAGAACCTGTCGCTCGCCACCTACGTGGCGGCGGAAGATCTGGCTTGGGCCGCACTCGCGCGGTGTGTCGAACTCCATAAGTCATGCACGGTCTGCTTTCGGGATAAGCTCACGGGCTATGACCTCTACGGCCGCGCCTTCGCTGCCGTCCATGGTGCCGCAGCACTTGCGGAGCGCATGCTCTTCGACGGGCGACCGACTTTCCCTGCGAATCAAGGTCTCATCTTCTGCTCTCTTTGTGACGACGCTGGCGTGGTGCCGCCGTGGGAGCAGTACCTTTCGTTAGCACGGAAGAAGAGCGACGATGAAGATGGCAGCCGCGACCCCAACTGGCAAGATTATGCCATCGCTAAGGTACACGGCATGATTCGCTTGGAAGGGGCCGAAGCGATTTACGGGCGCGTTGTAGTCTGGCTCGGTCGTGTTTTTCTGATCCACCACTCAAGTATCTACGTGGCATTATTAGACGGCTGGCCCTATCCGGCGGCGTGGATATTCTTGGGCAACTGCTTCGAGAGGCAAGAACGTCATCGGAGATCGCGGGTGTCATCAAGGTCGAGTTGGCAGATACACTCGCCGAGGAAGGCAGGGCGGCTGAAGCGGCTGAGGTTGCTACAGAGGTCGTCAAGGAGAGCCCTTCCGCAGCATTGGCCGTCGAATGCCTTACGCTTGGCGCTGACAGGACCGAGGTCGCCAAGCGGTGCCCGCGCCTCGACGGCGCGGGAGCCAGTCCGCACGAAGAGCGTTACCATCCCGAAGCCGCGGACGTGAGGCTGTGGGTTGACGGAGTGAAGATTGCTGCCGCAACAGACCCCGTCAAGCTCGTCGTGGTTGAAGGAAACATCCGAGGCGAGGGCTGGTACAAGAACTGGCTACGGTTCGTTATCTCTCTGTCGCGCGCGGAAGAGCAGGCCGTTTCCGACGCCGCGGGTGCGGAAACCGCCATCCTCGACGCGTTCCGAAACCTGGCGAGCGATACCGCCCCATTTAAGGGTAAGCCGCGTGCGTGTGATCTCTACTCGGTCAGAGATGTAGCCCATGAGACGTTCACACGCGCCCTGCGTTTGATCCGCACACCGGTAAATTTTGAGGCGGCGCTCGGTTATCTTGCCGAGGTCTCCCGCGGCACAACCACCTACCTCCAGAATTCGCCGAACGGACCGCTAACGCCGGAAGAGTTCATTGGGCTCCTGATGTCCTTCGTCAAGAATATTGACTTCAAGGCAGTGGTCTTGGCAGAAATGACACGGCAGCACCAGCGGATAAAGGAGGGCGATGAACTCTACGACACTGTGGCCAATGCTGACCTGCTCTTGGCGCGCGCGCTGGCGGAAAGCGGCGCTGCCGACGCGGCGGAGCGACTCTGGCAGTCGGCGGCCGTGCACCTCTGTGCCTACGGATACCGGCGAGAAGTGTCCATTTTCGACCTGACCGAAAGCGCGCCCGCCCTTGGTAAGGTTGACACTGCCCGCGCCGCGCAATTGCTCGCTGCTACGCAGCCGCTCGTCAACGCCGTCGACGCGCACACCGACGGCAAAGAGACGCAGTATGCGCCAGTCTACTGGGCCAGCGCGGTCGGTGAAGTTGATCCAGTAGCAGGTGCGTATGTTCTCGCGCGCTCACTGGTCAAGCACGGGGGCGTTATAGACTGGCGTCATGAGGACGCACTTGATGAAGTAATAGACGCAGCTCGCGAGCGAGGCACCTCTGCGCTCCTTGCTTTCCTTGATGCCACCCTTCCCTTCACAGGAGACGCCAAGGCCGTTGATAAGAAGATTTCTACCGTCGCACGCTTGATCAGAGAAAACGCTGAGGCTGGGACCCGTTTGCTGCGAGTGCTAGCGGCGAAAGTACATGGTGATCCGCAGAATTTCAGTGCCGATACCTACGAAAAGGTTAGGGCCTTCGCGGACAGCGTCGGCGTGACTCTGTCGCCGCCTGCGGAGATCACCGAGCCGAGTCGGAAGGAAGACCCTTCGTATAGCTCACGGCCCGACCCTTTCACTTCTTTCAGAGACAAGCCGATCTTTCCTGTCGAAGCCATGCCACTTGAATTGATGGCGGCTATTCGCTCCGCCCGGCGTTCGATGAATGAGGCCGACGTGGGCCATGACCGACTCGTCAACGCATTCGGCTATCGCCTGGTCGAGTTGCTGGAGAGGGGGGAGGAGGATGAGGCGGTGCGTCTCCTCAGGGCCTTCGCGCGGGAGACCTACTTCTGGGCGGGCGCCACTCCACTGGCCGACCTCGCAGAGGGCTTCGAGCGGCAGGGCCACGCGCGGGCCGCGGCGGTGGCATTCTCGCTCGCCTACGCGCGGTCGCGGGGAGGCAGCGGCTATCTGTTTCTCGGTGACGAAAAGCATCTGCCCTGGCTGCTCAGAGCCGGTGCGTTGTCGCAGGACGCCTCCTTGCGCTCGCTCGCCGATGAAGTCGCCTATCTGCTCAACCAGCAAGGGTACTATTTGGGCATCACGCGACACCTGATCAAAGCCCTCGCGGCACAGGTCGAGACGAGAGAGGCCGCGTTCGAGGCGTGGCAGGCCGCCTATGAGGTGATACGTCATCGCCTGCCCCGGAATGAAGCCGATTACTGTATTTTCGAGAGGTACGATCCGGCGATCATACCGCCGTGGTCGTTAGATGAAGCCCTCGTCTTCCTGCTGCTCGCCAGGATGTGCCACCCGGAGCTGGGGCGGGAAGTGACCGCCGCAGCCGGGCTCGTCTACGCTGTCTCAAGGTCACCGGAGATTGTCGGCGGACCTCTGCGCCTATTTCTCAGCGTCGACGCGCCCGTCAGTTCCGCCCTCCTGGGACTCCAGGCTTTACTCACAGCCGAGTCTGCACCGTATCCCGTGACCGTCGCAATCCGAGAGGGGCTACGAGCCCTTTAATTCCCGTGGCTGTTGGATAAGGTGCTGCCGCGCCTACCCCTTCACGTGGCCAGGTGGTATAGCCGCGTACCGCGTCCCCCGCTTCCTCCTCCCCAGGAACAACGCTCTGGCGTCGTTGCATCTTCTAGCATCATAGGCGAGGGTGAGTACGACAGCTGGTATCGCTGCGGCTGCTTCGAGACGGAGATCGTGACCAGCAGCAGTTTTCACGTGGATGAGGAAGTGACAGCCATGTCCTGCGTTCACTTCCCGGAGACGCCGACCCTTCATTAGGCCCACTCGCCCGGGGTGAAGCCGAGGCCTGGTTGGAGCGACAAGATGATTGGACAAGGCAGGGCCGTCGCCAGTAGAAAGATCAAGCCGAGCGCAAGTCCCCCAGGGACACGCGCGGACCGTGCCGAATATTTCATCGCTGATTTTCTCCGTAAGAATTTGGTTGGTAGTCGGGGCAGTGGCGCGTGCTACCTGACGCGGGTCTGGTAGTAAGCGGCGAGTGAGGCCCCGCCGGCCAGAGGCTCGCGCCAGGCGAGGCAGACGTGGGTGTAGCGAGTGACCGGGGCGGGGACGCGCTTGACGGTCCCGTCCGGCTGCTTCTCCTCAACCATCGGTCGGGCTGAGAAGGACTCCCCGTGGTCGATGCTATAGGTGACCGTCGGCTGGCCTTCGCCGGAAGCGCTGTCGGCAATAAAAACGGTGCCCTTGGAGATTGCGCCAACGGCCCGGTAGTTGTTGGCCGGAGAGTTGCCGGAATTAGCCGACCGGAGCACCCAGTAAAGCGTCTCGCCTGGGCTCACACGCTCGGCTTGGTCGAGTGCTATCTTTTGCAGTCTCCCGCCTACCGCCCGCTCGACAAATCCGCTGAGTGCGGGTTTGATCAAGGATTTGCCCTGAGCGTAAACGGCAACAGTGGCTGCCAACAGTGTCAGTGCGATGGCGGTATTGATCATGATGCGACAGCGGATGATGGACATGCTTATCTCCTGTAGTTTGATCAGTCGTCACCCGTCACGACGCCGGCGGCATTCGTCCGATGACGGGATCACAGTGCACCACAGGTAGGGCAACGGTTATGCCGGACTAGGCTTCGGCTGAAGCTACTATCAGGGAGATGATTAGGGCGTGATACTTCACTGTGAGAGATGATTCGAAACCCTCATCAATAAAGAGGGCTTTCTAACGGCGGGCTGAAGTATGTAATTTGGCCGACACGCTGAAGCGGGTCTAAAGGCAGCAATCAATATGTGGTGAATTCCAGGGCTGAGATAACTGTCGTCTGCAAAGCGCCACTCCTCACCATTCCTCCATGATCAAATGGGCGGCTTGCCCCTCAGTATGCATTCCCCCTGGAAGTCTTGAGAGCAACCTTCAGGTGCCGGTTGACAGCGCGATTTAGATGATGTATATCATCCTATGGAGGTTGACATGCGCTATTCCGCTGAGCACAAACAGGAGACGCGCGAGCGCATCGTGCGCACCGCCTCGCGCCATTTCCGGGGCCGAGGCGGGGAGGGAGTCGCGATTGCTGACCTGATGCGCAAACTCAATCTAACGCACGGAGGTTTTTACCGGCACTTTGAGAGCAAAGAGCAGTTGTTTGCTGAGGCCGTCGCCAAGAGCTTTGAAGATGTCAGAGCAAGGTTTACGGACGCGGTTGAGAAAGGGTCGCCAGGAGGCGAGCTCAAGGTCGTGATCGAGCATTATCTCAGTCCGGAGCACTGCGCGCATCCTGAGAGTGGTTGCCCCATCGCCGCCCTGGCGTCAGAGATCGCACGTTATCCGCGTGCCGTGCGCAGCAAGATCGATCGGGCCATGCGCGATCATATCAAAAAGATGGCTCGATTTTTACCGGGAGCGACAGACAAAGAACGTCAACGCAATTGCCTCGTACTGCTTTCCGGCATGGGCGGCGCTCTGACCCTGGCCCGGTCGGTGGCGGATGAAGGCATGCGTCAGAATATTTTGCAGGCGGCCAAGGAGTTCTATCTCAAAGCATTTTGTCCGTAACTATTGGGACCTTTTTTTTGCCCCGATAAGATGATGACTATCATCTTATCGCTGGTAAGCGTCCGGCTGCTCAAAGAAGATCGGAGGGAGAGGAGGGAAGAAGTGATTCAGAAGAGAGTGGCTCTAGTGACGGGAGTCTCATCTGGGATTGGCCGGGAGACGGCGACTTTGTTACTGGACCGAGGGTTTCGCACTTTCGGAACCATCCGAGAAACGAGCCGGGCGAGCCAACTCCCGTCAGGTTTGGAATTGATTCGTCTGGATGTTAGCGATGAGGAGTCGGTGCGTTCCTGTGCTCAAACTGTTCTCGATCAGGCGGGGCGAATTGATGCGCTCGTCAACAATGCCGGTTACGCGCTTGTCGGCTCTCTGGAGGAAACCAGCATCGAGGAAGCCCGGCGCATGTTTGAAACCAACTTCTTTGGCGTCCTCCGCACCTGTCAAGCGGTGCTCCCGATCATGCGGGAGCAAAGGTTTGGACGGATTGCCAACCTCAGCTCAGTCCTTGGATTCCTACCGGCGCCCTACATGGGCATCTATGCCGCGAGCAAACACGCGCTCGAAGGCTACTCGGAATCGCTCGATCATGAGGTCAGGCAATTTGGCATTCGCGTCCTGGTGATCGAGCCGGGATTCACGCGGACGAATCTTGGCCAGAGTAGTCAGCTGGCCAGCCAGCCCCCGGCGGCTTATACCGGCGAACGCCATCGCGCGCTTGACGCCATCAGGGAGGGCATCGCCAAAGGTGATGACCCTTCGAGGGTGGCGGCGGTGGTCGTGAACGCACTCACGACTCATCGCCCACGACTGCGTTATCAAGCCGGGCGGGGGGCCAAGTTTCTTCGCTGGCTGAGGAGATTGGCTCCTGCCAGGCTGCTCGACAAGGGACTTCGCAAACAGTTCGGACTGGAGATCGAATTTTGAGAGGGGCTGGAAATGAACTTCGTGGCGCTCAAGATGCTCACTGGTGATCGGGCCAAATATCTCGGCCTGATTTTCACCATCGCCTTTTGCACCTTCCTGCTGGAGAACCAGAGTTCCATCTTCGCCGGGATCATGAAGCGCACCGGCAGCCAGATTGCCGATGTCACCGACGCCGAGATTTGGGTGATGGATCCCAAGACCGAGTATTTCGAGCAAACCAAGCGGCTCAAGGACACCGACCTGACGCGCGTGCGCGGCGTGGAGGGCGTCGGGTGGGCGGTGAAACTTTTCAAGGGCAATCCGGTGGCGCGCACGCTCAGCGGCAAGTTCGACGTCTCGATCTGCCTCGGTCTTGACGACGCCACGCTCGCGGGCGCGCCGCGCAAGATGCTGCTCGGATCGTGGGAGCGCCTGCGCGAACCTGATTCCGTCGTGATCGATAAGGCGGGCTATGTGTTGCTCTTTCCCGGCGAGCCGCTCCGGCTTGATCGCACGCTGGAGCTCAACGATCACCGGGCCATCATCGTCGGCATCTCCGATGCCTCTCCGCCGTTCGCGAGCTACCCGGTCATGCACACCCGCTACAGTCAGGCGGTGAACTTCATTGGGCGTGAGCGCACGCAGCTTTCCTTCGTCTTAGTTCGGCCGCAGCCGGGGGTGGATGCTCTGGAACTTGCTCGACGGATTGAAGAGCAAACCGGATTGCGTGCGCGGACCGGCGAACAGTTCGAGTGGGATTGCGTTCTCTACTATCTGAGGAACACCGGGATTCCGGTGAACTTCGGCATCACCATCGCCATCGCGCTGATCGTGGGCGTCGTCGTCGCGGGCCAGACCTTCTACATCTTCACCATCGAAAACCTGAAGCAGTTCGGCGCGCTCAAAGCCATCGGCGTGACCAACTGGCGCATCACCGGGATGATCGTGCTGCAAGCGTTGACGGTCGGTACGATGGGCTTTTCGCTCGGCTCCGGGTTGTGCGCCGCCTTCTTTGCGATCACCGTCAACAACCTGCCGACGCGCGGACTGGTCTTGATGTGGCAGAACGCCATCGGCACAGGCGTCGCGATCTTCGTCGTCGTGATTTTGGCCAGCCTGATCAGCATCCGTCGCGTGCTGGTTTTAGAACCGGCGGAGGTCTTTCGGGGGTAAAAAAAGATGAGTTCAGAAATCGCAGTTCAATGTCGTGGGGTGCAAAAGGCGTTCGGAAACGGCGGCGGGAAAGTCCTGGCGCTGCGGGGTGTGGATTTGGACGTGCGCTATGGCGCCATGACGTTGCTGGTCGGGCCGAGCGGGTGCGGCAAGACGACGCTGCTTTCAGTCATCGCCGGCTTGCTGAAGGCCAGCGCTGGCGAAGTCAGAGTGTTGGGCGAGCACCTTGAGCGACTGCCGGGCGGAGAGCAGATCATCTTTCGTAGACAGAACCTCGGTTTCGTTTTCCAGCAATACAATCTGCTGCCCGCGCTGACGGCGGCCGAGAACGGCGCCATCCCACTGCTGGCCGCCGGAGTGCCGAGAGGCAAAGCGGTCAATGAAGCGAAACGTCTGCTCGCGACACTTGGCCTGGGAGACCGGGTAAACGCTCTGCCCAAGCAGTTGTCCGGCGGCCAGCAGCAGCGAGTGGCCCTCACGCGCGCGCTCATCCACCAGCCGCGTTTGCTCGTCTGCGACGAACCTACGGCCGCGCTGGATGCTGACACCGGTCACGCTGTGATGGAGTTGTTAGCGGCAGAAGCTGTGCGTCCTGAACGCGCAGTCATCGTCGTCACTCACGACAGTCGCATCTTCGGCTTCGCTGACACCATTGCCCGTATGGATGACGGGCGCATCGTGAGCGTCGAGTCGGAGTTCCAGGAACAGCAGTCATGACGCACTCGTCTCACATACGATTGCTTAGCGGAGGGAGGAAGGATGAAGAAGTTTGGCTTACCGTTACTAGCGTTGTTGGCGTTGATCTTTGCCGTCTCGTCGGCGTGGAAATGGCGTGCGGTGCGGACCTCGACACCGCCGCCGGCCGAGCCGCCAACCGCTGGCTTTCGACACACGGTTGGCGCCGTCGGCCTGGTCGAAGCCAGTTCGGAGAACATCTCGATCAGCACCGCGGTCTCTGGTCTTGTCGTGCGGGTGTTGGTCAAAGCCGGAGACCGGGTGCATGCTGGTCAATCTTTATTCTCGCTTGATGATCGGGATCTGAAAGCAGAACTCGGCACGCGACGAGCGACGCTTGAGGCCACGCAGAGTCGTTTGGCGAAACTCGAACAATCACCTCGACCGGAAGAAATCCCGCCGGCCGAAGCGCGCGTGCGCGAAGCCGAGGCGGCGCTCGCCGACGCGACCGTGCAGCAGCAGTTGATCGAGAGCGTGACCGACCGCCGCGCCATCCGCGAAGAAGACTTGCAACGCCGCCGCCTCGCCGCCAAGGCTGCCGCCGCCAAGCTGGATGAGGCAAAGGCGGCTCTTGCCTTGTTGAAGTCAGGCTCATGGGAGCCGGACCTGAAGATCGCGCGCGCTGAGGTCGTGATGGCCGAAGCGCGGGTCAAGCGCCTGGAGACGGACATCGAGCGGCTGACGATGCGTGCGCCAGTGGCGGGAGAGGTCTTGCAACTGAACGTGCGCGCTGGCGAGTACGCGCAAGTAGGATCGCTCGCCAAGCCTCTCGTCGTGATGGGCGAGACGAGCCGCCTCCACGTGCGCACCGACGTGGACGAAAACGAAGCCTGGAAGATTCGCGCCGACGCACCGGCAGAAGCGGCCGAGCGCGGCCACAGCAGCCGCAGAGTCACACTCGAATTTGTCCGCTTTGAGCCTTACGTCGTCCCGAAGAAGTCGCTCACCGGCGACAGCACGGAGCGCGTGGACACGCGGGTGTTACAGGTCATCTACCGCTTCAAAGACCCGAAAGTCCCCTTCCGCGTCGGGCAGCAGATGGATGTCTTCATCTCCACTGACGGCGAAGAAACTATGGCCGCGGCCAAAGGAGGCACGCGATGAGGAGGCTAAAAAATCTGTTTTCTCTGGGCCTACTCGTTTCGGCCTTGTGCTTCAGCGCATCTGCTCAGACGGGCCAGACGGGAGAGCCCAAAAAGCCGAAGCTCAAAATCAAACAGCGGCGAGTCGAAGTGCCAGAAACGTGGAGCACTCCTCCGAGTGAAGGCATCAACACACGGGTTGCGCAACTGAAAGAGTGGTGGAAGAACTTCCACGACCCACAGCTTGATTGGCTCGTCGAGCAGGCGCTGGCCGCCAACACCGACCTCAAGCTTGCCGACGCGAGAGTGAATGAAGTGCGAGCCACGCGCGGCATCGCGAACGCGGGGCGTTATCCCACAATTGAACAGAGCGATCTGGTCGCTCGCCGCCGCACCGTGATCCAGACTCCGCATTCCATCGGCGCGGTCGAGACCGGCGTGTTTCAAGTGGGATTCGATGCTCACTGGGAACTCGATTTCTTCGGTGGCGTGCGGAACTCCGTCAAAGCCGCTACGGCCGAGGTTGGGGTCGCTGAAGAGTCTCGGCGCGATGTGCTGGTCATACTGATTGCCGAAGTCGCCCGCCATTACATTGCGGTGCGCGGCTACCAGCGGCAACTGGACGTCGCACGCAGCAACATCAGCACGCAGCGCGAGACTCGCGACTTGACTGCGGTCAGGGCCAAAGCCGGACTCGCCAGCGAACTCGATGTCTCACGCGCCGAGGCGCAACTCGCCTCCACTGAAGCCGTCGTCCCAGAACTTGAAGCTCTCATCGCCAACACCGCTCATCGACTTGGCGTGCTGCTCGGTAAACCTCCGGGATCACTGCTGGCCGACTTGCGAACTGCCGAACCTATTCCCGCGACGCCGCCAGAAATCCCCGTCGGACTGCCGTCGGAACTGCTGCGCCGTCGGCCTGATATCCGCCGCGCGGAAGCGGAAATCGTCGCGCAGACCGCGAGAGTAGGCGTGGCCAGGTCCGAGTTGTATCCCAAATTTCAGTTAACGGGTCTGCTGGGCAGAACTGCTACTTCGCCAGCCGGGCTGACGCTGGGGCTCGGCAACTTCTTCTCCATCGGGCCGAGTATCCGACTCCCGATCTTCAATGCCGGTCGCATACGGTCCAACATCAAAGCGCAGGATGCGCGTCTGGACCAAGCGATCCTGCTCTATGAAGACACGCTCAGACGTTCGCTGGAAGAGGTCGAGAATTCATTAACTTCATATGAACGGGCGCGCGAGCAGCAAGCGCAGCTTGAGAAGGCGGTCGCCAGCAACCGGCGGAGCGTAGAGCTCTCGAGAGAGTTGTACCTTGCCGGCCTCTCAGATTTTCTCTCTGTGTTAGAGGCACAGAACGCGCTTTACAACAGCGAAAATACGCTGGCTCAACATGAGGCAGCAGTGGCCATCAATCTCGTGTCTCTTTACAAAGCTCTGGGAGGCGGTTGGTGACCATGAGCATGAATAATTTTAGTAGATTGGTTATCGCCGAGAAACCCAATCGCGAAGGGAACAGATACCCGATACGAAATTCGCTCAGCGCGTCTTCCTGGTCGCGGGGATATATGGCTTGATGGTGCTCTTGCCGCAGTATTTTCTGGAGGAAAAGACGAGCCATGATTTTCCGCCTCCGATCACGCATCCTGAGTTTTATTATGGCGCCATTGGCGTGACCGTCGCCTGGCAAGTTCTCTTCCTCGTGCTCTCCGGAGACCCAGGACGGTATCGCCTGATGATGATCCCGGCAGTTCTGGAGAAGGCAGGTTTCACGATAGCGGTGGCCGTTCTCTTCATTCAGCATCGAGTTTCGCCGCTGATGCTTCTGTCTGCAACTATTGATTTGCTTTTCGGCGTCTTGTTCGTCGCAGCTTACATGAAGACGGCATTAGATTCTACCGCTGTCCTGCCGGCAACCTCGCGCGTCGCCGACTTGAGAAGCAAAAAATAGTGGGCTGGAATGTCGATTTGGCGATTTTCATCCGTCGTCAGGTTGAAGGCCAGAGTTTTAGCCAAACTTATTTCAGCCAGAGGAGGTACGCATGGAGACGGATTTTGTGGACATCAAGGGCATGTTCGAAACCAATACTGACATTGTGAAGAAGGCGATTGAAGGCGTTTCACCGGAACAATGGTTCCTCAGGCCCGGCGATGATTCAAATCACCTGATGCGGGTGGCGGGACATCTCGTCGTCAGCCGCGGAGCCGTACTCAAATCGCTGGGTACGGAGTGGGCGGTTCCGTGGTCGTCGCTCTTCACGCGAGGCGCGAAGCTGGCGGTTCACGGCCAGTACCCCGCAGTCGAGGAAATCCGAAGTGCTTGGGACGAGGTGTCCGCGAAGCTTTTAGCTTCCTTGGCCAGCGCGCCGGCAAACGTACTGGCCAAGCCGGCTCCGAAGGGCCCGCCTTCTTTCGATGGCAAGGTTAGTGGGCTAGTGGCCTTCCTGGCGTTTCACGAAACCTATCATGTCGGCCAGGTCAGTTATCTCAGAAAGTGGCTCGGCTATGGCCAGAGCGTCGGATAGACGACATCCCGAGCCTTTAGATGGCGATTGAACCGGTCTTGGGATCTAAAAAATATTCGACCCGAGTTATGTCGATCTGGCGATTTTCATCCGTCGTAGAGTTGAAAGGAGATTTTCAATCTTCAAACAACAAGAGGAGGCACAGAAATGAAATACATGCTGTTGATTTACGACAATGAGCACGCCTGGGCAAAGCTCAGCGAAACCGAGCAGCGACAGGTTATTGGCGAATATCTGCAGTTCACCGAAGACATCAAATCGACCAGGAATTATCTCGCCAGCGCACGACTACACCCGATTGCTACTGCGAGCAGCGTTCGCGTGCGCGACGGCAAGGAACTGGTCACTGATGGTCCGTTTGCGGAAACGCACGAGCAGCTCGGTGGCTATTACCTGATCGAAGCAAAGGATCTCGACGAAGCGACGTCCATTGCCGCGCGAATTCCTTCGGCTCGCTTCGGCACCGTGGAAGTCCGTCCGGTAGTTGAGCAGTCAGCGGAAGCGACAGCCTAGGCGCGAGCGCCATCCGTTATTCGTTTTACGCATCGCCAGGTTGTTAAGGCGGAGGAGGAACTATGTGTCCCGCGTGCATCTCAACTGTTGCGCTGATCGTCGCTGGCGCGATCCCGACCGGCGGGCTGACCGCGCTCGTGCGGGCTGGATTTGTTCATCAATACATACAACTATCTCGACCTGACGCCGCTTGGCCGACAGGAAGACGATGAACCGTATGTCATGGCTTGGGTCCGCCACTACGACAAGTACACTGCGTAAAGGAGGAATGGGTGATTGCCGATACTATCCCAGTTCATCAGGGTTTCGTGGATCTTCCGGGTGTGCGGCTGGCCTATGAGCGCGCAGGTCATGGAGACGCTATTATCTTTCTGCATGGCGGTTTGCTTGACCGGCGGATGTGGGATGATCAGTTCTCCTACTTTGCGCGCCAATATCAGGCTCTGCGATATGATCTGCGGAGCGCCGGCCAGAGTGAAACGATGCCTTCCGCCGAGCCGTATGCCCATCACGACGACTTGTATCACTTTCTCCAAGCGCTCCAGCTCAAGCAAGTCTCTCTGGTTGGTCTCTCCAATTATGCGACCGCCCTCGATTTCGCGATTGCCTACCCCGAGATGGTGCAGAAGCTCGTCCTCGTTTCGCCCGGATTGCGCGGCTATGAGTTTCGCGACCCGTGGATTGGTACCCACTTTGCCGCGATGCTTCGAGCGCTTGAGCAGCGGGATTTGACCGGTGCGGTGGAGGTGTTTTTGACCATGTGGGTTGATGGCCCATATCGGACGTCTGCGCAAGTCGATCCGGTCGTGCGCGAACGCGTCCGAGAGATGGTGGCCCACGCCTTCCCGATGAGTCGTTACGCCCCGAACAATAGAGGACTCGAGCCGCCTGCTGCGGGTCGTCTCTCCGAAGTGCACGTCCCGACACTGGTGGTCTTGGGTGACAAAGATGCCTCCGATATCCACACAATCGGCCAGTTCATTCACGGGCATGTTGCTGGGTCAAAGCTTGTGATGCTTCCTGATGTGGGACATACACTGGTGATGGAGAAGCCAGTTGACTTTAACCGAGTGATTGAGAACTTTTTACAACTGTGAAGTGTACCGTGCATCATGGTCAAAAAACAGCAGGATGATATTCAGCATTTCGATAACTGGTCGAAGACATACTTTGTAGCGCCGCTAGTAACGGAGGCGGTGATTGCTATCCTTAATTGGACTTGCCTATGTCTCATCATCGCGAACATCTACCTAAGACGCCCACAGTCACTCTAGTCGCGAGACTACTCCTCGCCTTCTCTGCATTGCTTTCGGCTGTTGGCGGGGCCATTCATGCCGCCGCCTTCCGTCGGACTTTGGCGGCGGTGGCTACATCCAATCTCTCGCCGTTCTTTGGCAATAGCTTCATGGTGCTGTGGCTCGAGGACTCATGCATCCTGTTCATTCTAGCGGCGGTCTTCGGGTATATCGCGGTCCGACCGTCCGCGGCGACGAAACCCGTTGCGGTATTGCTCGCACTTATACCCGCCGCAACCGCCGTTCTTCTCTACATCTTTTTGGGCGGTTTCTTCGCCGGACATCTCCTGCTTGCGGTTGCTGCGATGGCATTCTTCGCGGGCCTGAGATTCCCAGCGCAAGTTGAAGCAGAAGCAATGACAGTCAAAGGCCCATCGAGTGCGATGGATATCTAACCCCATGCCGGTCAGGAGAATTCGAAAGTGTGTTACATGCTGCTCATCTATTCGCGAGAAGGCGAAGTGTCTGCTGAGGAAGAGACGGTGGTTGCGATGACTCATCACGAGGTGATAAATGAAGCGACCCAGCTAGGAATCTTTCACGGAGCAGAACCACTAATGCCAACAAGCACGGCGACCACTGTGCGGCGGCAAGAAGATGGAAACGTGCTGGTGACCGATGGCCCGTTTGCCGAGACGAAGGAGCAACTGGCCGGCTATTACATTCTCAATTGCGAGAGCCTGGACGAGGCCATCGAATGGGCCAGCAAGATTCCAACTGCGTGTCAGGCAGGCGAAGGGTGCGTTGAGATTCGACCGATCAGGCCAATGACACAGTGATGGTTTGAAATTCACCGCACCAGAAGAAATCAGGGGAATTGGCACACATATTTTAGATGAAACTTTCATTTGTCCAATCGAGACCCGAGTTACGCCCCTACATTGAATCCTTCTGGGTTTTTGAAAGCGCCACCGGAATGCCTGCGGCTGACCAGAGCCTGGCCGCGCCGAATGGCTGCCCGAAGCTCATTATCCTCTATGAGAACTCGCTCGTCTCAATTGCGGATGGCCGGGTCCAATTGAGCCGAGAGCAAGATCTATATTTTGTTGGCAATCGAGACACCTCGACCCTCATCCGGTCTAGTCCCCGAAAAACCGGTTTTATTGGGATCGAGTTTTGTCCTTCTGGCGCCTATCCTTTTTTTGGAATACCCATGGATGAAACGGTCAACCACGTCCTGGACTCGGATGAGATCTTCGACGGGTGGGGCCGGGAAGTCCGGGAAACTCTTCGTAACCTGGAGAAAGTGGATCAAAAAGTGGATTTCATCCAAGAGCAATTGGTGGGGCTCTTGCGACAGAACCAACGCCACAACGCCCTCATTGAGTTTTGCGTCACGACACTGAAATTGGCCGATGGCCGGATGCCAATCCAGGAATTGGAGCGGAGGACCGGCTACACTCGGCGGTACTTGGACCTCCTGTTCAGGCAGCACGTCGGTTTTTCTCCAAAGGTTCTGGCCGGAATCTTCCGCTTTCAGAAGTTCTACCGGCAGTGGGCGCGGGGGCTGCACTTCAACGAAATAAAACAGGAGTTGTACGAGTATTACTATGACCAGGCTCACTTCACCAAAGAGTTCAAGAAAATGACGGGCTACTCTCCGCGGAAATTTACGGACGAAGTTTCGAACGAGTTTGGCCGGCGGTTATCCCTCAAGTAGCATTTCCCATTCTTACGATACAGCGCTCAGGCGATGTGCGACTTCCCGTATGGACGAAGCAGAACATCATCGCGATCGATCTTATTCTGAGTCTTGAGGCAACGCCTCAGTCGTCGAGGACCGTCAGGTCAAGCTGGCGGAGGCGCGCGGAATCAGCGAGCACGTCGATTTCGACAATCTTGCCGCGCGCGACCGTGAACCCCAATACCGAAAACGGGCGTCCATCGGGAAGGCGCGAGACAATTCCTGCGGCTCCGTTCACGAGCACCGATTGTACGAATTGGGCGGGCCGCGAGAAGGTGATCGCCTGCTCGGCCACGGCCTTCGCACCGTAGATCACTCTTGATGCGCCCGGAGGCACATCTCCGCGGTCGGCTCGCAGCACGACCTCTGGGTCGAGCACTGCGAGAAGTCCTTCGAAGTCGCCGCCCCGCGCGGCAGCGAGGAAGGCGGCGACGACTTCTCGCTGGCGGGTGAAGCGTCGGGGATCGTGCGAGCTCCCTGCACCCGGCGCCGTGCGCGGCTCGCGAGCTGCCTTGCCGCGGTCGGGGAGCGTCCCACGATGGTGGCGATCTCGTTGAAGGGCACGGCGAACACATCGTGCAGCACGAACGCCAGCCGCTCAGCGGGAGCCAGCGTCTCCAGTACCACGAGAAGCGCGAGGCCGACCGAGTCGGCCAGCAACGCTTCGTGCTCGGGATTGGTCCCCTCCGCCCGGCTCACGATCGGTTCGGGCACATGCGCGTCCATGGGCTCCTCGCGCCGCGACTTGCGCGAGCGCAGCATCTCGAGGCACACGCGCGCGACGACCGTCGTCAGCCATCCCCCAAGATTCTCAATGCCACTGGCGCCGGAGCGGCTGAGTCGCAGCCAGGTTTCCTGGACCGCGTCGTCTGCCTCGCTCACCGAGCCGAGCATGCGGTATGCCACTGCCCGGAGGTGACTCCGATGGGCCTCGAATAGGTCTGCGAGCTGTTCACGTTCGTTCATCGGTCACATTCCCTCGTCGCGATTCGTCATAGTAGTGACGAAATGAACCCAGCCGAGGTGACAAGGAGATCCGATATTATGACTGACCAGGCCCGTGCCGCCAGCTTTTCCCGAAACCGCATGATTGCCTACTGGGTGATCACAGCGCTCGTCGCCACCGAAGCCGTGGCGGGAGGGGTGAGCGATCTCCTGCGGCTACCGTACGTCGTCGAGATCTTGAGGCATCTGGGTTACCCGGCCTACTTCCCATTCATCCTTGGCGTCTGGAAACTGTTCGGCGCGGTTGCGGTGGTCGTTCCGCGCTATCCCAGGCTCAAGGAGTGGGCTTACGCTGGCATGTTCTTTAACTACACGGGGGCTGTTGCCTCCCACCTAGCTGTGGGAGATAGTGTCGGGGCGCTGTTGCCTCCTATTATTTTCGCCAGCCTGGTGGTGGCCTCTTGGGCCCTGCGCCCGCTGGCTCGCCGCCTGTAGGATCAAGAGCGGATATGATAAGTAACAAGAAGCAATCTGTGATCACCGCGGTGGCCTTCATCCTGGGCTTGGCGCTGGTTAGGTATATGAGGGTTGGTTTTGCGGGCGTCCTCTTCTCCGTCGCGTTTGTCGGAGGACTAATCTTGTGGCTACTGACCACCTATCGCACGCCGATCGACCCGCAAACGATCATCGTCCCGTATCTCGTGACCGTCATCCTCTTCATCGTGCACGTCTACGAGGAGTTCGCTGCTCACATCGAGCGTTACCTGGCCCGGCTATCCGGGCTCCAAGTGACGCAGACCGACTTCCTCATTATCGCTGCGTTCTCGGGGCCGATCGCGTGGCTCCTTGGCGCGGTCAGGCTGCTGAAGCGGTGGGCCTTCGGGTACTTCTTTGCCAGCACGTTCCTGTTCGGCATGATGTTCGCGGAGCTGTCGCATTTTTTCAGCCCGTTTATGGAAGACGGCACGTTTCACTATTCGCCTGGGATGTACACCGCGGTACTCCCGGTTCTTTCTGGTTGGTTCACGTTCAGGATCGTGATACGCGAGATGAAGGAACGGCGGGGTGAGGTTGGTCCGGTTGGACCAAGCAGTCATTCCACTCCTGAGCGGTGACAAGCGATGGAAACTCACACGGACGTGTTCTTGTTGACGCTTGTGACCACGACGGTGCTGCGTGGTCTCGGCGCGGGCATCATCACCGGCGTCGAACTGATCACTCTACCGGCGCGACGGCGGATCGGCCTTGTTCGATACGCTCAATTCGCCCGCGCCCATTACAAAGGTGGAGGTGTCAAGGTCTACGCTGGGATCACAGTGCTGGGCGCACTCCTGACGATCCTGCTGTCGATCGCGGCGTTTCTGCTTGGCAAGCCCGCGGCACAAACTCGTTGCATCATGGTGTCTCTCATGGCCACGATCCTCGGCTTTGTCGGAACGGGAGGCGCATTTCCAGCGATGCAACGGCTCTGGCAAGCATCCGATGGCGACGAGGCCCTCCTCGCGGACCTGTTGGACCGTTTTGCTCGCTGGGGTGTGTTTAGTGCGATCTGGCACGTGGTCGCATTTGTCATGCTCGTCGCGGCCTTGTGACCTCTGCGAGCGCCTTGTAGAGGCTGTGCCACTGGCGCTGACACGCTGGCGCCAGTGACAACTCAGCAAACGAGCGCGCGGTTGGCGTTTGGATCACCGCATCGAGCAGTTCGAAGAAAGCGTCTTGGCGGT
>Ga0207646_10002187_pt1 | contig 23311 bp, 22 predicted proteins | sample KBSK5502metaG_FD_184343 | JGI IMG/M metagenome (GOLD analysis project Ga0207646, IMG submission 184343) | Corn, switchgrass and miscanthus rhizosphere microbial communities from Kellogg Biological Station, Michigan, USA - KBS K5-50-2 metaG... | ecosystem: Host-associated > Plants > Roots >... | reverse complement strand
ACTGCCTTTCGTCCTGCCTGACCGCGCGACCAAGCGGCGTTGGCAGGACGGACAAGAACAGCCGTAACGAAGAGGAGGATACCTGCATGGGTCAGATGGGATTTTTCACTGATACCACACTCTGCATTGGCTGTAAGGCTTGCGAGGTTGCCTGCAAACAATGGAACCAATTGCCTTCCGATGGCTACACGTTTACAGGCTATAGCTATGACAATACTGTAGCGCTTTCCGCCACGACCTGGCGGCATGTCGCTTTCATTGAGCATTCCCGGCCAGCAGATGGAACAGGCAAATCGGTAAACTGGTTGATGATGAGCGATGTGTGCAAACACTGTACCCATCCTGGCTGCATGGAGGCCTGTCCAACAGGAGCGATCATCCGCAATGAGTTTGGAGATGTTTACGTGCAGCCTGATATCTGTAATGGATGTGGTTATTGTGTGCCTTCGTGTCCATTTGGCGTAGTGGGTCGGAACCGAGATACCGGCCTGGCTGCCAAGTGTACCTTGTGTTATGACCGGCAGAAGGATGGGATCGAGCCCGCGTGCGCGAAGGCTTGTCCTACTGATTCGATCGTTTTTGGCGACCTGGATGAACTAAAAGAGAGGGCCAGGAAACGAGTAAATACACTTCACGAGAGGGGGGAGACGGCTGCTTACCTGTATGGTGTCGATGAAGATACCACTGTTGGGGATCTTAATGCTTTCTTCCTGCTCATGGACCGGCCTTCTGTCTATAATCTGCCGGAGAACCCTAAACTGCCACAAAATAACCTTGTTCCTGGATTTGTGGCAAGTTTGATTGCGGCATCGTTTTTGACGCTCACCACAGCCTTCTCACTGTGGAGGAGAGGCAAGTAAATAGTGAATTAGAAGGAGCAGCGTGATGAGCAACACGTATGGAAACAGACCAGAAAGACTTGGAGGGACCGCTACTGTCGTCAGACCTGACGCAACTGCGGGTCGTGGCGAAGAACGGCCTGGGGAAGCCAGTACGTACTACGGTATGCCACTTATAAAGAAGGCCACCTGGTCGTGGGAGATTATGCTCTACTTCTTCCTTGGGGGCCTGGCAGGTGGCTCTTTCCTCGTATCCACTCTTGCTGACCTTCGCGGATCGGTAAAAGATGCTGCTTTGGTTCGGGCAGGACGCTTTATTGCCCTTATTTGTATGATCATTAGTCCGATTCTCCTGATTAAGGACCTGGGCCGACCAGGGCGCTTTCACCATATGTTCCGTATTCTCAAACTACGCTCTGCCATGTCGCTAGGGACATGGGCCATCACGGTATTTGGTATATGCTGCGGGCTCACCACAGCTCACCAGTTGGCGAAGGACGGCCTCTTAAACCGGTTCCCGCCGCTTGCCCGGTTCATGAAAGCCTTTCCGGTGAAAGTGATAGAGGTGATTGGCAGCGTGTTTGGTCTAGTTGTTGCCTCGTATACCGGTGTGTTGCTCTCTGCTACTGCAGTGCCTGTATGGGCGCGTGCAAGGCACATTCTGGGGCCGCTGTTTCTCTCGTCTGGTCTTTCCACTGCGCTTGCCAGTCTCTCGTTGCTCCTCTCGTTAGGACGTTCGAAGCAGGATACACTTGAACGATTGGATAGCGCCGAGATAATTACTATGGCCACAGAACTCGGTCTGATCTCGACACTTCCTCGAGTGCTGGGGCCACTCGCCAAGCCTCTCTTCAAGGGTAGGGTGGGAGTATTATTTATGGCTGGCACCATGGGTAGTGGACTACTAGTCCCATTATTCACACGGCTTGGCTGGAAACTTACGAGAAAGCCTATGCCCCGTGCGTTGAATATTGTCGCCTCTCTGATGGTGCTCGTTGGAGGTATACTTCTCCGCTACACCTGGATCGTCGCGGGACGTGGATCGGCCGATGATCCGCAGGCGACGCATTACTATAATGCGTTGGAGAGGAAGCGTGGCTCATAGACCCTCTCTCACCGGCTCGTTGTTAAAAAGGCGCATTTCCTGTTCGCGCATTTCACCCTGATTGAGAAGATCGGCGGCAACCTCTAACACTGTACAAACTTTTTACAGATTTATGCAGATTTTTTGATAAATGCAGGTTACAATCTATACAGGCGCGAACGAGAAGTGGCGCGATGGTGACATGAGCCACTGTTCCGTCGGACCATTGTGCTGTTGAGTGTATGCATTTTGACGAAGAGAGAATAGCGTTACAATAAAATTACACTATTGGTAAGTATGATGCCGAATACCAGGAAAGAGAGTCTTTTATGTTTAGATTTGGATATGGTCCTCACTTTTTTTGGGTGTTGATCCCCTTGCTTGGGACAATTGTCTGGATAGCATTGCTCGTTGTACTTGTCTGGGCACTTCTCCGCTGGCTCACGACGAAAAACATACCTGTCATCGGATATCATCCTACCCCCCCACCATACCAGCCCTCCGCATTAGAGATACTCCGAGTGCGGTATGCCCGCGGCGAGATCGATGAGGTGACATTTCAACAGATGCGAGAACGGCTTGAGGCATCGACTCCACCTGGACAGCAGCATCCCTAGTGATTGTCATGAACAGAATCAAACCATCCTGGGTTGGTAGTCTCTGCCTCACCATCCTGCTCTTTTTCCTGTGTGCCTGCTCAATAACGGCGGGCAACCAGACGACATCTGCTCAAGCTGGCGCCGGTGCTACTGGTGCCACGGCCACGGAGAAACAGATCGCCCAGGCTGTTTTTCAGGCCATCAATCAATCTCGAACCAAGAGTGGACTCCCTGCCTTGACGTGGAGCACCGCCCTATCCAATAGTGCGAGGCAACACGACCTGGCCATGCAAGCGGCAAACACCCTGTCCCACCAACTGCCAGGAGAGGCAGCCTTGGGCGACCGCGAAAGACAACAGGGGATCAATTGGTCATGGGCAGCGGAGAATATTGGAGAAACCACCGATCAAACCGTCAATGGAGCGCTGGGTCTGCATCAAGCCATGATGAGCGAACAGCCACCCGATGATGGTCATCGCCAGAATATCCTGACCACCAGCGGCACCATCGTCGGGATCGCTATTCTCCTTGATCAGCAACATGGGCAGCTCTGGCTGACCGAGGACTTTGCGCAAGTGTGAGGGTCAGGGGCATACTAATGAAGCTGAAATGCTCTTGAATTTGTGGTAGCTCTGCAATAATCTGCATATTGCAGAGCTACCACGCAAAAACCTACTCCTGAAAGTCACTGGTGGGTTCATCAATCATCTCCAATAACCAGAACACTTGATTTATCCGTCTCTGGATGGTATACTTTCTCAAAATCATGAGGCTGGTGCAAGAAATTGCGCTGCACGCTCGCTTAGAGAGCGGTGCTGCATGGACAAAGCAGACGTCGATTTTCTGGTGGAATTGGCGACGAGGTTTTATGCGCTGGGGCAGACCCGGCGCGTATAGCGCGTGACCTGCGGTTGATCCGGCGACTGTCTCCAAGAAACTCAAGAAGGCCCGGGATGAGGGTAGAGTAGGCAGAAGGAAGGACGCGGCGTTGAGGTGATGGAGAACCTGACAAAGTAAAAACACGAGCTGACCCTTTTTTTATAGAACGATCAGTATAAAGTGAGGTACAAAGTCATGGCAACTCAACCAGCTCAACTCTATCGCGAAGCGCTCGGCCTTCGCGACGTCGTATTTCAGGGGATCACCCACATCGCCCCGGCCATCAATGTTGTATTTACGCTGCCTGTGATTGCGGCCCAGGCAGGAGCGACGATGCCTCTTTCCTTGCTCCTTTCGGTCATCGTCTGTTTCTTTATTGCGAACACCGTAGCCCAGTTCTCACGCTATATGCCGTCGAGCGGTGGATACTACACGTTTGCATCTCGCGGCCTGGGGCCACGCTTCGGTTTCATGACTACGTGGAGCTACTTGATCTACGACATCATCGGGCCTGCAGCGGCGGTCGGCTTCCTCGGATTCGTGCTGTCCAACTTTTTGCAGAGTGGCACCGGCGTCAACATCCCATGGTGGGTCTTCTCTATCGCCACCGCCATTATCGTGTGGGCCCTCACCTACTTCGGCATCCGCCTCTCGACTCGCACGACGGCCATCCTCGGCGGAATCGAGATACTGATTATGCTCGCGCTGGGCGTGACCTTCCTCGTGCATCCCGGTGCAGGCTCGGTGGCATCGGCACCTTTACAACCCGGGTCCGCGCCGACGGGGTGGGGCGGCGTGCTCGGCGGCATGGTGTTTTCGATCCTGGCGCTGAGTGGTTTCGAGGCTCCGGCCCCGCTGGCCGAAGAGACGAGGCTACCGAACAGGCTTATCTTCCGAGCCGTTTTCATCTCGCTGCTTATCGTGGGAATCTTTTACATTTTCATGGCCTATGCCAGCGCCATTGGCTGGGGCACAGGGAACATGGCAGCATTTGCCACGGCTAGCAATAATCCCTATTACACCCTGGCCCAGAAGCTGTGGGGAGCAGGCTGGTGGCTCGTCTTCTTCGCCATCATCAACAGTACATTGGCGGTAGGGATTGCCTGTACCAATGCAGCGACCCGTGTAATGTATACAATGGGGCTGGCGGGAACCCTTCCGTCTGCCTTGAAGAAGATCCACCCGGTGCACAAAACACCCTATATTGCGGTTCACGTAGAGCAGATCTTCCAGATTGTGAGTTTCCTGCTCGTCGGCATCTTCTTCGGAGCGGGTCAGATCTTCGGCTTCCTCGGTACTATCGCCACATTGGCTGTGATCGTGCTCTATGTGATGGCTAATATCGCGCTCACCGCCTTCGTCAGGCGCGAACACCCCGCCGACTTCAATATATTGCGGCATGCCGTTGTGCCGTTGGTGGGAACGTTGCTACTGATACCGGTGTTGTTTGTCACGGTCTGGCCGGTTCCCGCTTATCCGCTGAACCTGACGCCATACATCTTTATCGTCATAATGATCGCCGGGTTCGTAGTTATGCAATTTATTGTAGCAAGGCGACCCGGGGCGCTGGCTGAAGGCAGCGCCATGCTCATCAGCACCGTGGAGGCAGAGCCAGATCTAGGTAAGCCACTGGTCGGATAGGCGCAAGCGAGGCTTTTTGTCACCACCAGATTACTGTCTACAACGAGGAAGGAGCGCGGAGATGCCTGCCAGTCGCGTTGAGCTTGCTGAAATTGTGCTGCCGGAGTTTGGTCTGCCTCGTGAAGAGCCAACCATCCCGGCGGCCACCTATGAAGCACGCATTGCCGCGGCTCGCCAGCGCGCTTCTGATGCCGGGTATGATATGCTGATCGTCTACGCGGACCGCGAACACTTCGCCAACCTGGCGTATCTCACAGGGTTCGATCCGCGCTTTGAAGAGGCGCTGTTGATCCTCGCGCCGGATCGCATGCCAACGCTGCTGGTCGGCAACGAAGACATGACGTACACTGCGATCAGCCCCATTGAGTTGCGACCGGTCCTCTTCCAGACCTTCAGCCTGTTGAGCCAGCCGCGCTCGTCAAGCGCCCCGCTGACGACGATCCTGCGCGACGCCGGCGTAGGCGTGGCCGGCGGCAAACGGGTTGGTCTGGCGGGCTGGAAGTATTTTGTTCCTGCTGAAACCCCGACGCCCGATCACTGGCTGGAAGTTCCGGCGTACCTCGTCGATACGCTGCGTGGCATGGGCTGCGAGGTGCATAACGCGGGCCAGCTCTTCATGGAGCCTGAGCATGGTCTGCGGGCCGTGAGCGACGTTGATCAACTGGCCTCCTTTGAATTCGCAGCAACCCACGGCTCGCAGGGCCTACGCAACCTGCTGTTCAACGTGCGTCCCGGGATGACTGAGTTCGAGACATTCAAGTTGCTGGCTCCCATCGGCCTTCCATTGTGCTACCACCCTGTCCTCTTCAGCGGTGAGCGAACGGCGCTGGGGCTAGCCAGCCCATCCAGTCGTGTGATGCAGGCGGGCGACCCGGTATTCGCGGCGCTGGGATATTGGGGGAGCAATAATGCCCGTGCAGGTTTCCTGGTGGAAGGCGCGGAGATGCTTCCCAGTGCAATCCGCGACTATGTCGATAAGCTGGTTGCGCCCTATTTTCGCGCGATCGTGGAGTGGTACGAGCATATCGGGATCGACGTAGCGGGGGGCGAGTTGTTCGACATCATCGACCGGCACCTGGGCGACCCCTTCTTCGGCGTCAGCCTGAATCCCGGCCACCTGATTCACCTGGATGAATGGGTCAGCTCGCCCATTTATCGCGGCTCAACTCAGCGGCTGCGCTCGGGGATGGCGCTGCAAGTCGATGTCATCCCGGCGACGAACACCCCCTACCACACGACTAACATTGAGGATGGCATCGCGCTGGCCGACGAGGCATTACGCCGGGCATTCGAGCAGCAGTACCCGGATGCCTGGGGGCGTATCCAGCAGCGCCGCGCCTTCATGCGCGATGTGCTGGGCATCCGGCTCAAGCCGGAGGTGCTGCCATTCTCAAACATCCCGGCCTATCTCCCCCCGTTCTGGCTCTCACCGCAGCAGGCGATGCGCGCAGCGTGAACTGGGTCTCCCTGCGTTCCATCTTCGTGATACAATGCTCTCAGACTACTAGTTAGGAGAGACTGTGTATGCCAATTGCCATTATTGTTCACGGAGGAGCGGGGAATATTGACCCGGAACGTGTTGAGGGCGCTCAAGAGGGTTGCAGGGAAGCCGCGCTGGTGGGATGGAATATTTTGCAGGCGGGTGGCTCTGCGCTGGATGCGGTTGAAGCGGCGGTTCGTGCGCTCGAGGATAATCCCATGTTTAATGCGGGCACGGGGGCTTGCCTGACCAGCGATGGCAACATCGAACTGGATGCGGGGATCATGGAGGGCTATACGCTGCGCGTTGGGGCGGTAGCCGGTGTCGAGTTGATCAAGAATCCTGTCTCGCTGGCACGGAAGGTGCTGGAGAGCCCGCACGTCTTGCTCGTGGGTAAAGGGGCGCAGGAGTTTGCGCAGGAGCAAGGGATACCCCTCTCTGCGTTTGAGGACCTGGTGACAGAGCGACAATATCGAATCTGGCTGGAGAACAAGGCCCGGGCTGCCAGCTCATCGGAGGAACTGCGACATCACAGGCGCGAGGTAGGCTCACTGAAGGCTCGCCAGGAGAGGCATGGTACGGTTGGCGCAGCAGCTGTCGATATAACCGGTACACTGGCGGCTGCCACCTCGACGGGCGGCATTCACAATAAGTATCCCGGGCGTGTGGGCGATTCGCCGCTGGTGGGCTGCGGTTTCTATGCCGATGAGAATGCCGCCGTCTCGTGCACGGGCTACGGCGAAGATTTTATCCGCCTGCTCATCGCCAAACGCACCGCCGATTTCGTGGGGCGTGGTGATTCTGCCCGTGAGGCGGCTGAGGAGGCGATTGCACTGCTTAGCACCAGCACTGAGGGTATAGGTGGTTTAATCGTCGTGGATCGCAAAGGTGACGTGGGTTTTGCCAGGAATAGCCAGAATCTGGCTTATGCCTGCATGGTTGAAAGTATGGCGGAGCCTATGGCCGGCGCATAAGCATAGAGTAAAGGAGCGCGCGATGAGAACACTGGGCGACGTACAGCAGGAGATTGACCACCTGATCAAAGAGGAGTGGCACAGCAATTACTGGGCGCCCCTTTCTAGCCTGGCGCGGCTTACCGAAGAGCTAGGAGAGCTGGCGCGCGAGATCAACCACAGCTATGGTGAGAAGCCAAAGAAGGCCAGCGAAGATGCAGGCAACGTTGCAACCGAGATAGGGGACGTGCTTTTTATCCTGGCATCGCTGGCGAACTCCATCGGAGTTGACCTGGACGCGGCATTCGAAGAGGTGATGGCGAAGTACCAGCGGCGTGATGCGCAGCGCTGGACAGCCGAAACACGCCAGTCCTAAGGATGGAACAAGAATTGCCCGGCGAAATAGCCGGCGATAAACAACAAGGCAAACACGATTAAACCGACCAATAGAATGGTAAGAGCGAGAGAACGATTTTTCTCTCCAACCGCAGGCCCGGGGTAGGCAGCCTGTCGTGCTGCCGCTAGCTTCAAGGAAACATCGGCCACCGTAGGGGCGGCAGGGGCCACTTCTTCCAGGGGTAGTTTGGGGCCCTGCTCTGCTCGATAGGAGGGGAAGTTGAGCCTGGGCTGGTCGGTCTCTCTTGCCGGTAAAGCAGAGGCAAGCTTCCCTCCGGCGAGTGCAGGTGATGGGCTAATCACGAGCGGCGCTTCGTGCTGCTGGTTGTCGCTGTGAACCGGCATGGCTACCGGAGCCGGTATCGCTGGCGCCAGTGTCTCACTGATGGTTTTCAAATCGATGTAAAGCGCTTCAGGTGTGCTGATGTGCTGGGGATGCTGGCGAACGACAGAGCGAGCAACCGTTTCGCATAATTCAGGGGGGATGTTGCGCTGGAAGCGCAAGCGCCCATCGGGTGGCGGCTCAACAACCGTGGCGCCGGGTGGGCGCCCGCTGAGCAACTGGTAGAGCAACAGGCCGACGGCGCGAGTGTCGTCATCACGCCGTCCCTCGCTCTGTTGACCCCACGGCAGTTCTGTATCGGAGAGAGCAGTATCATTACTGCCCATGATACTCCAACTCTGGAAATAAGGTAGGTCGCCAGGGAGCGCAAAATTATTGACACGTACGAAGCCGTGGCTATCGCGCATAATAGAGCCAGGCACCAGGTCCCCGTGGCACACTCTATGTGAGGAATTATCCGCATACATCAAAGCCAGGCAGATTTGCATGCCGAAATCGGCGATTTCGTAGGGTGACAACTGCGCTTGCAGCAGCGTGGAGAAATTGGCGCCCTGGACATATTCCTGCACAATATACAGCGTCTCAGGTTCTGCAACAAGATCGTAGATGCCGACGATATTGGGGTGAGAGAAGTGGGATGTCAGTTTAATAGCTGCTCGATAGTCCGCGATGTGTGGTGCAGGGACGGCTTTTACTGCAACCACGCGCTGCAACACCTGATCCGTTCCCTGATAGATGGTGCAAGCCTGTCCTTGCTTTAATAAACGCTGCAACAGATAGCGATGATTTATAACTCGCCCTGTTTCCACAATTTGCCTCGAAGAGGAACTCATTGACGATGCCCATCCCTAAAATCGAGCGGCTGCCCCTGGACAAGACCTTATATGTCTTGCAGAGCCAGCGTTACCGCTCCTACAATGTTTGCCTCTGATCCGAACGTGCCTTGCACAATACGCAGCGATGCTTTTGCCGAGGGCAGGGACAACTCCTGCACCCGTGCCTGCAAGGGCTTGATCAATAAATCTCCTGCCTGTGCCACCTGTCCGCCCAGGATGATTACACCCGGATTTATCAAATTAACGATGTTTGCCAGGGCGATTCCCAGATACGTAAGTACATCCTCAACGATGCCCTGTGCAACCTTGTCACCTTCGGCTGCAAGCCGGAACACCTGCTCTGCCGTAATGCGTTCGGCCCTGGCCCCTGTAACCCGGCGAATAGCTGCTTCTGTCTCAGGGTGCTCTACCGAAAGGCCAATCATCGTGCGCGCGATGGCCTGCGCCGAAGCAATGGATTCGAGATGTCCATAGGCTCCGCACGAGCACTTAGGACCATTCTCTTTGACGAGCATGTGCCCGATTTCGCCTGCCGAGCTCGTCACCCCGTGATAAATCTTGCCGTTGACTACCAGGCCACCACCAATGCCACGTCCCAGGCCGATATAGAGTACGACGCGCTCGATACCATGCGAACCATGCCCCCCAGCGCCATAGAGCACTTCCGCCAGGGCAACGGCATTAGCATTGTTGTCTATTATACAAGGTACATCAAGTCTTTCCGACAGGTAGTCCTGTAAAGGGAAATCATTCCATCCGTGCGCATGATGTAGTGTGCGCACTACGCCGCGCGTTGCGTCAACAAGACCACCCACAGCAACACCTACACGGAGTACACGTCCATCATGAAGTTGCTGAGGAGGCATCACTTCGCCGAGCATGTCATCGATAAGTTCCAGCACGGTATGGGTATCTGGGACATACTCTAATGGACGACGCGCGCGGTGCAATATTTTGCCTTCCAGGTCTGCGATGGCGACAGATTGACGTGACCCGCTACCGCTGATCTCAATTCCCACAACGTATCCCTGCGTCGCCAGCAACTTACCAGTCGTCCTCGTAGTTCCTACAGTTGACAGTGGACCGGAGGTTCTGATAAATGCCCCCTCTAAAGGTGCTCCCTGCGGCCGCCAGGACTGCGTAGACATGGTCGTGTTCTCCGTTCTTTACGATAGCTGGCATCAAAGTCCGGGGGACTGCCATACCAGCGCGGTGCGCCTCTACTTTCAGCGATGCCGTACGTATGACTTGGAAAGGGCCTCTCTGTGACAGCGGCTTTAGTATATCATATAGTATTACGTACGCAAAGGATAAGGGAGAGACGTACCATTGAGATGCTATTTGAGATGCTATTGCAATGCACACTACCTGTTGCTACAATAGCTGGTAGTAAGAGATAGAGGTGACCTGGAGAGTTTTTATGGCGTCTACTACGGCAGGACAAGGGCAGGTCTTTATTGGTCCTGGCCTCAGCCCTTTCAAACGCATCGTGACCATCATCGCTGTGCTGGGTATAACCGCCCTGGTACTGTGGATAGCTGTGCACCAGGGAGCATCGGCGGAGGGCAGCACGGTTGTCGCCGTCGTGTTTATTATCGGCTTCATCGTCTACCTGCGTATTATAGCGCCTGTACCGTTTACGATTACGCTGGAGCCGGGGTCCCTGGTAAAGCGCAGCCGCAACGGGGAAGTGATCGAGATAGCCTGGGAAGACCTGACACGCATCAAAGAGGAATTTTTCCCTAATGGGAAGCGTATCGGCATCATTGTCTATCGCAAGACGACGACGCCTCAGCAAAAAGCGAAGGCGTGGGCAGTCTACCGGGATGATGTGACCGATATTGATAGCCTGGCCGAGGCGCTCAAGCAAGCCATCCCGGAGACATGCCAGTGGAGCAGCGAAACGGTGCACGACTAAGGACGCAGTCCTACACCATGACCTCGTCGATATAGCACCAGCGCCAATCTTCACCGGGCTGGAAGGACTGGATGACCGGGTGGTTAGTGGCGTGGAAGTGCTTGGTGGCATGTTTGTTCTTCGAGGAATCGCAGCAGCCGACGTGCCCGCACTCGAGGCAGAGGCGCAGGTGTACCCACGTATCCCCGATTTTTAAACAATCTTCGCACCCGTTGGCGCTGGGTGTGACCCGGTGAATATGATCAAGATGTGTACATTGGTTTGCCATAGAAGTTTCCTTATCTAGACACCAACGAACGCTAGGATGCTTGCGCAGCAAGCGTTTGTGGCTTTCCTTCAATTAGCAGCAGCGAGCTGAGCGCGCCTGCCAGGGCTAACAGAGATGCAACGATCATGACAACGCGAAAGCTTGTTACGAACGATGCGGAAATAGCTGAGTGTACTGCTGCGTGGGTTGCATTGCTTAATCCCGCGGGAATTTCAATACCAACCAGCTTGTTCTGTTGCGCAATTATGCTACTTTGCACATCAATTGGGAGATGCAACACTCCCAGGTTGCTGGCCAGGGCGCCGCTGAAAACTCCCAGGACAACGATGCCCAGCACCGCGATGGCGATTAGCCCGGCTGTTCGGGAGACTGCATTGTTGATACCGGAGGCGGTACCCGCGTATTGTGTATCCACCGCGCCCATGACCGCGGTTGTCAAGGGCGCTACGCTGATGGCCATCCCTATACCCAGCACGACTGATGCCGGGAAAAAGGTCGTCCAGTAGCTTCCCCCGATACCCGGCACAGCGAAAAGGGCGAAACCGCAGGCAGCAATCACCGGGCCGATAATAAGCGGAAGCTTCGCGCCGAAACGGGTAACCAATCCCCCAGACCAGCGCGAGAGCAGGAACAAAATCAGAATCGTTGGCAAATTTGCTGCCCCCGCGGCCGCTGGCGGGTAGCCCTGTACACGAATCAGGTTGAAAGGGATAAAGTACAGGCTCCCGCCCAGGGCTGCATATAATAAGAGCGTCAGCAAATTCGCGCCGCTAAAAGTGCGTGAACGGAACAGGCCGAGTGGCATCATTGGTGATCGACTACGGGCCTCCACCAGGATGAACAGCAGCAGCGCGACTATGCCCCCTACCAGGGCAGCAATTACCAGCGTGTTGCTCAAACCGAGGTCGTTCGATTCGATCAGCCCATAGACGATACCTCCCAGGCCAAGGGTTGCCAGCAGCGCGCCCCACCAGTCCAGCCCCTGACGGGCTTCTACTTCGCTGCGACTTTCGGGTACGCGCCAGAATAAGACGATGAGCACAATAGCGGCAATCGGGAGATTGATAAAAAAGACCCAGCGCCAGGAAGCATACTGGACCAGCCCGCCTCCCAGCACCGGACCAATTACCGAGGTGATTGCGGTGAAGCCTGACCACGTGCCAATTGCTCGCCCGCGCTGCTTGCTGTCGAACGAGGCGCTGATGATTGCCAGGCTGCCCGGCACCAGCAGCGCACCGCCTACGCCCTGAATAGCACGCATGATAATGAGAAAGGTCACGTTCGGTGAAAGGCCGCACAGTACAGAGGCCACTGTGAAGAGTGAGATACCTATGGCGAAGATGCGCCGCCGGCCAAAATGATCGCCGAGCGATCCCCCTACCAGGATCAGGGCAGCCAGGAAGAGGGCGTATGCCTCGACGACCCATTGAACTTCGGAGGCAGTTGCATTCAACTCCGTCTGGAGCACCGGCAGTGCTACGTTGACGACCGTGCCATCGATAAAGGCCATGCTTGATCCGAGGATCGTTGCTACGAGTACCCATGTGCCAATCGATCTCTGGCGATCTTTCACAAGAGGCTCTCTTGCGGCAGCGACATACGGCGCGCATTGGATGACGCCTTCGTCGCAGGGTGGCTTCAGTATGTGGGACATGTATATTTTTTCCCTTTTGTCTTCATACGGCGTGAGCGAATCTCAGGAGATCAGCCATGCTGAAGTGCCCCTGCTGGTCGCCGGGGAGGGTAGGCCTCCATTCGCTTTCAGCGTTGCGATAAGAAGTGGGATCGCCATCGATCAGGCCAAGCAGCACCTCGGCAACAATGCGTCCGCCTACATCACCCAGCCGCTCGCCGCCAGTTCTGACCTCTGCCTCTTTGAGGATGTAGTAAAACAGCGGCGTCTCACCGTGATAGCCTGTTTTGGCCAGGCCAACCTCGTCTTCGGTTAGCGGCTCGACATCCATTGCTCTGGAGACAGCTTCTCCTGACGGCAGATCGAGCGCCAGCCCCCTCTCAAGATCGCGATAGGCAAGCGAGTGTTGTTCGGGAATCTCTGTTTCACCGACCACCGATTGCGGCAGATCAATGAGCGAGTGGGCAAGCGAGGTATCAATCTTCTTGCTGGGTTGTGGTGGGAAATTGTCATCTACACGGAAGAAGTATCTCCAGTCCACTACGCGGACATGTGGAACGGGGCACGTGCCAGCGCACTCGGGAAAGATACCGCCCTTTGCTCCACCAGCGTTCAAGGTATAGAGTGTTCTGACCTGGCTGTGGCCGAAGCGGTAAGCCGCGTCTGCAAACTCTACCGGGATGAAAGGAGAATCTTCATATGCATAGAACTGCGGGCCGTTCGCCAGAAGGTCGTCCACGAGGGTTTCTCCAACGGTCAGGGGGAGGAACTCATGGACAACGATCCACTGGTAGTGCCACCTCACCAGGCGCTGCGCCTCTTTGAAAGCGTCGGCCGCTGGCGTGCCCTGGTCTCTGAGGTAGTCAACGACCCGGTTATGAAACTTGAGGAAAGCCAGGTGAAGCTGCGAGATGATGAGGTGTACATCGTTGCGTGGATCACCAACAAGCGCTCGCCCCTGGCGATTCCTGGGGAGATCATCCAGGTTACCAATGTCGTTTATGCCCAGGAGAAACTTGTCTAAATCCTCGAGATCATAAAGGTACGGATCACCGCCAGGTCCTGACGCGTAGAGACATTCAAGGTCGAGGCGAGGTGTGCGGAAGTTGCGCAGTTCGTTGAGACGGGCATGATGCTGCAGCAGGCTGCGATCAGCGGTGATGTCGTGCGCGATGAACTGGCCAAGGAACGGGAAAGCGGCGGGGATGCGAGGATTGTCAGCTTTCGCATCCTGATCGTCCTGCCTGGATAGAACATCCATCATAGACCCGGATCTTGCCAGGGCCAGCAGGTACTCTTCGTCGGTTGCGAGGCCTGGCAGGTCGGGAAACATCCTCCCATATTTCCCCTCTTCGACCCTGGAAAGCGGTCCTTTCAAATGGGGGGCGATAACGCAGCTGTGTGTGCTCATGTGAACCTCCTGCATTAAAAAGCAACATGTATCAGTGTATCACTTCTCAAAAAAGCTTGCTTAAGAGATGTCCTCTTCTCCTTCTCCTCCGGTTATACTGCTGTCCTCGCCTGTCGAGTCTTCATGTTCTTCAGGCTCCTCTTTGTTACGCGATGTAGGCGTCAGGTGAAGATCGATGTGGCTCGGGAAGATGTAATACAAAGGAAAAAGAAAAAAGACGATCAGGCTTGCCAGCGGACTTAGAAACGAGAGGCCGATCGAAACCAGGTAGACTACCGGCGCCGTCATGTTTCTTCTGTTCACTACGCGTACAAAGTGCGGGTCTATGTCTTGATCGACCAGGCGATGGTTGCTCGTGGCATACCACCACAGCAGGCTGAGCATCAGGTTGGTCAGGATCAAATTGCTGGCGTAGATTATTTCAGCTACCTGTGCTAATAAAGGCTGCTTAATAAATGAGAATTGTCCAAGCAAACCTGCAGAGAAAGGAATGAACGCAACACACATCAGTAGCAGTATATTGATCCAGAGGAACGCCCGGTTGGAGCGTTTGATGTAGTGAAACATATTATGGTGGGCGATCCAGTAGATGCCAATGATCACAAAGCTCAGTATGTAGCTCATAAGATTAGGCCACAGGGCTTGCAGCTTGGGCAGTAAATCATCTAGAGATGTGATCCCCTTTGGGATCTGCAGGTTCAGCACCAACAAGGTGATCGCGATCGAGAACACACCATCGCTAAAGGCCGATATGCGCCCGGTGGTGAGGCCTGCGACGGCCTGGCTTCTCCTCAATCTAATCACAGAGGCTCCTTTAACTATGTAGAGATCACTTACCCGTCAATGAGCTTACATCATCAAGTGGTTTGCTGTCCATGCCGCTGGAAGAGACCACGGTAGGTACTGTAGACTATAGGCGAGCGAATGGCATCACCCATTTGGCTAGTCGGATCCCGGACAAAGTACCAGGTTGTTTACACTCACTGACACGTGATCGCTAGCGTCGTGTAATCCTTCCAATACTTACTTTTTGATAGTATCGATGCTTGCCTTAGAGGATAAGGTGTGTTATACTGTCAAGTAAAAGATTATAGTAGAATTGTAGCCTGGTCAGCATTGACCGAAAAGGCAAGGCGTGAGATGGCAACGAAGCCAGCAGAGACAAATCCAATACAAGGCTATCAGTTGTGTAAGCGTTATGAGCATGCCATACAGTTCCTTGGTAAGCGCTGGACGGGCCTCATCCTGGATACGCTTATGGTAGGTCCGCGTCGCTTTTGCGAAATGACCTCCATGGTCGAGGGGCTGTCAGATCGTGTGCTCAGCGACCGCCTGCGCGAATTGGAGGACGAGGAGATCATTGAGCGCGTGGTCTACCCCCAAATCCCGGTGCGGGTCGAGTACAGTTTGACCGAGAAAGGTCGCGAGCTCAAGCCTGTAGTGGATGCCATCCATTATTGGGCCGAGCAGTGGATACCACTGCCAGGATCTTCCACTGAAAACGACGAAGCATAAGAGGTTTCCTCTCCTGTTAGCCCTCTAGCTCTTCCCTGTGCTATACTAGCATTATGGAACATTTATGGGCGCCGTGGCGTATGGCGTATATCGAGCCGCAAACATCACAACCACAAGCGTGCATTTTTTGCACCCTACCTGCCGAACATCGTGACGCGGAGAACTATATCCTGTACCGGGGTGCGCTCTGCTTCATGATGTTGAACCGCTACCCCTATAATAACGGGCATCTGATGATTGCTCCCTATCAACATGTCGCGAGCATCGAGAAACTGGATGCTGCAACGCTTGCCGAATTGATGGCCGACGCGCAGTTAGCTTTGCGAGCGCTGCGCCAGGTTATGAACCCTGATGGCTTCAATATGGGCATCAACGAAGGCAAAGTGGCGGGTGCAGGTTTTGCCGACCACGTGCACCTCCATGTTGTTCCACGCTGGAACGGGGATACAAGCTTCATGCCGGTGTTAGCGGATACCAAGGTGTTACCCGAACTGCTGAGCAGTGTGTACGAGAAATTGAAGCAGGCGTTAGACACGTTGACGGGTGGAGTTACGGAGTTGGGCGCCGACGCTGCAGGATGACGATATTCTGGTGCGCTATGTTGGGTACATAGCTGTGAGGATAGCCATAAGGCCGCAGCTTTGTCCCGGCCTGGTACCAGATAATCTCACCTTTGGGTACAAATCCCAGCGCCCTGGCTCGCCGTGCCAGGTCTACGTGTGTAAACGTGTACTCTGAGTGTTGATAGGCATTGCGCACGATGATTGCCATGTAGCGCCCCGGGCGTAACAGGCGCAGGCAGCGCTCAAAGACCGTGCTCATCGCGTCGAGGTAGTCGTCGTACGAGGCCAGGTTTGCCAGGTCACGCTCGTCTTCGGAGCGCATATTATAGTCGCTGCGCCTGTTGGAGTGCCTTTCCGCGTAACGTTTCCCGCCGTTTCCGCTCATTGTCTGCTCTAAATGGATGTTGTAGGGTGGGTCCATCACAATAAAGTCAAACGCAGCTTCGCCCTCTCCAGCGCGGATCTCCTGTCCATCGATACTTAAAACGCCCTCGTTTGCCAGCAGGCGATCCATGACTTCAATGCAATCTCCCTGGATCATTGCCTGGGGTGACAGTCCCGGGTTCTCTTTCAGCACCCGAGTGTAGATATTGGTCCATTGCTGGTTGATCTCGATGCCTACGCATTTGCGGGGGCCGGGGGTGGCAATCGACGCCCCGATTAGTGTCCCACCGACTCCGGCAAAAGGGTCAAGCACCGACATCCCCGTTTTTGTGAAAAACTCTATCAGCAGTGCCATCAACTGTGGTGGTTTATTCGCGCCGTGCTTTTTACGTAATTCGTGGCTGTATACGCTTGGGAAGGATGTGGTGATGACGCTCTTGGTGAAATAGAGGAAGCGGTCGCCGCTCATTTCGTTGAGCGTGTTTTTGGGGTGAGGTCCCTCTTCTTGATAGGGCATAAGACTATCCCCCGGTCCACAGATTATCCTTAGCAGGCGGTTGCTCCACAGGAGATGGTTTCGTTGCGATGTCTGAGATCGTACTTGTACGGGCTTTTTCTTCGTACATCTTTGCGCGCTCGTAAAGGTTATTTGCAGCGCGCTCCGCATCGAAATCGATGTTGGGGTCGTTGGCGAGAGCTGCGAAATAGTAGGCTATATCGCGAATCGTTTTGGGATCTTTCACACGCCCTGCGCGTACAGCTTCGTACCAATCTTTTAACATATCGACGTTCTCCGCCTCGGGCACTGTGCCGGCTGCGGGCACCTGCTGCACCGGTGCTGGTTCTGGCCGCTTATCTACAGCACCGGACAGCACCTGCGCTTGTAAAGGCTGGGCTGCCGGGGAGGCCGCGCCACGTGTTGTGCCCACATCTACCGGTCGCTCTACTATACCGGTGATCGAGCTTGCGCTTGTGGCCAGGTGCGGTATCAATGTGATGTCCTGGATATACACAGAATGGACCTGAATACCCCACCCGGCTACTTGAGCCTGGACCCTTCTAGCCAGAGCAGCATTCACTTGCTCCCAACGTGTGGACGCAGCATCTATCGCGTTGATATCCACAGATGTACGCGCATGTTTACTTTGCGACCAACTGAGGAAATCCGCGGGCGTCAACTCACTGATGACGCTCTGCAAGGTTGCCACAAAGCTGTCGTGTAAGGTTTGTTCCCAATTTTTCAATTCCAGGGCTGCGATGTGCGCATAAGCTGGCGTCAGCTGGTAGGTGATCGTGGCTTTAAGCCGGACATCCTGGCCTCGTGAAATGTTCACCGTCTGTTCGGGGCATGTCCAGCTTATCACTTGCGTGCTTAAGCGGCCATATACTTTTTCCCAGGGCATCACAAAGTTGAGGCCTGGGTTAAGCGTACGAGCATATTTGCCGAACGACAGCACGATATCTACGTATCCTGCCGGTACCGGGTGGACCGCGCGGCTGGCCAAAATACTACCGGCAAACAGTAGTATGAACAGCAGGACGAAAGTTGCAATAAAACCAAAGATAGCTAATGTTCCAACCAGCAGGAAGAGTACATAGCCAATGACCACGTAGAGCGTCCAGAGCATATCGTTAGGGCCTGCCGTATCGTTAGAGTCTGCATAGTAGAGCAAGGTTCCCTGCATTACGACCAGGGCGATCAATAGTACGCCCATCGGTAGAAGAGGCAAAGACGCTTGTCCTCGCAATGCTGCTGGTAAGGTAAAGAGGAAAACCAGGACTGCGAATGGTAAAGGCACGAGCACAGGGGAGAACCGGCGCGCAAGTTTGCCCAGCCTTTGCCGGTTGGAGGTTCCGGTGTTTTGCCCGCCAGGTGGAGGCTGCTGGGGAGTCACTGGCTCTTGCTGGCCCGGTGTAGTTGTTGTTGGATTAAGGTCGGCTTGCTGCTCCGGGTTGTTGGGCTCATGCCATATGGCAGGAGAATCGTCCTGTTCAAATGTCATATGCGCTCCTCCCTATCCGCATCAGCAATGCGGAATATGCTCCTACTTTTTGGCTTATATGAATGATGAAGTGGTATCCCGGTTTGCTGTATCTCGCTTGATACCGCAGGAACCACACCCACCGCCTTTCGCCCCTTTTGAGCAACTCCCGCCGCTGCCGCAACTACCACACCCGCCTTTAGCACAACCTCCTCCCTTTGCCCCGCACGAGCCACACCCCCCGCCTTTGCTACAAGTCGATGCTTGCTGCCTGGCGGGGACCTGGATAATGACGCCACTCTCGAGCATCACCTCGACCGATTCTTTCGGGACGTTAATCGAGACGACTTTGCCCTGGCCGCTGGGAGTGTCCAGTATCATGCCCACCTGTGGCATGTTTTGTTTTGCCTGGATATAGTTCTCGTTTTCATACGAGAGACAGCAAAGCAGGCGACCGCACACGCCGGATATTTTTGAAGGATTGAGGGGTAAGTCCTGCTCCTTCGCCATTTTGATAGAAACGACACCGAAATCGGTGATCCACGAACTGCAGCAGAGCGTCTTGCCGCACATCCCTACTCCACCTTGAAGCTTCGCCTGGTCGCGCGCTCCAATCTGGCGCAATTCGATGCGAGTGCGGAATGTTGCTGCCAGGTCGCGTACCAGTGCCCGGAAGTCAACACGTTCGTCAGCAGTGAAGTAGAAGGTTAAGCGACTCCCATCAAAGGTGTACTCCGCCTCCACTAATTTCATGGGCAGGTTGTGCTGTTGCACCTGTTGAGCGCACTGCACCAGCGCCTCCTTCTCTTTACTTTTGAAGGAGAGCATCATGCGCAATTCGTCTTCGGTAGCCAGGCGAAGTACAGGTTTTAAAGGGTCGCTCAGTTCTCTTTCTGCTAGCTTCTTCGAAGCGATAACTACGCGTCCGGCTTCTACTCCTCGCACCGTTTCAACAATGACATATTGCCCGGTTGTATAAGACGCCCCCTGGGGGTCAAAGTAATAAATACGTCCTGCGGGACGAAAACGAATGCCGGCGATTGTAACTATGTTATCTAGGGTCGTCGTGACAGACATTATTCTCGATCCTTGCTCTACGAGCACGATTTTGCGTGCCCGTGGAGAAATCATACGCAGCACCCAACTGCGTTACTCGAGAGTGGCGTTCGCGTTCCACTATCACCAGTGCTCTGTCCAGGAGCATTTGATGGGTAGGAACCTGACCCCCGCAAAGGGGGTCACTACATTTCGTTTGCCAGGATGGGTAGAAACCTGACCCCCACAAGGGGGGTCACTACATTTCGTTTGCCAGCAGGATTGCCTCCGCTACTTCTCGCATAGATTTGCGATTGTTCATGCTAGCCTTTTGTATCTTGCGGAAAGCCTCCTGCTCGCTGAGGCCCTGTTTCTCCATCAATACACCCTTGGCACGTTCGACAATCTTGCGTGTCTCGAGTTGTTCTGTGAGGGTACGAGTTTTTTCTTCGAGGAGGCGAAACTCGTTGTAACGAGCCAGGGTAACCTCAATGGCGGGCGCAACCTCGCTTTCGCGTAGTGGTTTGACGATGTAATTAACAACGCCCGCATCCTTGGCGCGTTCAACCAGTTGCTGGTCTCCAAAGGCCGTGAGCAGCAAGACTGGGGCTATTTTTTCCTGTGTGAGCGCCTCGGCGGCAGTGATGCCGTCCATGTCGGGCATGCGAATATCCATGATTACCAGGTCTGGACGTAACTCACGGGCCAGGTTAACGGCGCTTACCCCATCACCCGCCTCGCCAACCACCAGGTAACCCTGTTTAGCCAGTATGTCTTTCAGATCCATGCGCTGGATTGTTTCGTCGTCTGCGATAATAATACGTGCAGGCATCGTGTTCCCTCTCCCATTGCATACAATACCACGCCCCACATCCACCCGGCTTTATTCAAAAGCCAGGACGAACTGGCTCCTATAGCCAGGATAAGTACTTCAGCAGTACCGGTACCGAAAGTATACCATAAAACTGTCGTTCGCACTATCTCTTTCGTCGGTCGCGGCGCTGGAGATAGCGTTGTTGTTCGCGATACTCCTGGTACAGGTCATCATCCTCTCCTTTTACACCCTGTTTCATCGCTGGCGGCGGGGTCTTGACCCCGGTGGAATTAGAGGTATTCTGAGACTGGCCCGGCCTGCGTTGAGGTGTTGGCTGGCCTGACAGCGCTGCAAGACTACGAGGAACGAGGTCGAGGCGCGCCAGTACGACCAGTATGACGATCAGGGTCACCAGGAAAGCGAGAGTCGATGTATTGACGGCTAAAGGCCCTATTTGGAAGAGCAGCTTATCCAGTTTGTTGGCAATTAACAGACTTCGCTCAAACCCTCCGATTAACTCGGCAAGGATAAGATAGAGCAGTATGCCAAAGAGGTAGCGCATCTTAAACGCGCTCGCCGGTCGGGGTCGGCTAGAAGTTGCTGGGGCGGCCTTTGCAGGCGCCTGGTCTGCGCTCGTTTGGGCCGGTGCACTGGATTCCTCCGCTTTGCTCTCTTTGGCCGGGCGACTATTCGCGCTGCGCGTCGCTCGCGCAATGCGTGCAGCCTCCGGATTGGCTGTGATAGCCTGCTGTTGTTCGTTTCTGGCAACGCTAGAGAAGAATTTGGGCAGCCTGCGCGGGCGAGGAGCCTCGTCTGTTGTCGTTGTGGCAACTTCAGCGACTGGCTGCGTGGCGTCGCTTATTTCCTCCGCTGGCAGATCCTGTGTCACTTCGCTGTCTGCATTAGGAGTAACGAGAACGGGGCGATTGCGACCTGCTCGGCTGCCGCGTTTAGATGAAGTGGACCGCTCCTGGCGGTTGTCCTGCGCTTCTGAGTTAGTTTCTTGATTCATGATTGATCTCCACGGTTTTCATTGAATTGGTCAAAAGGCAACTGCTCATCACCGTATGGATTATCATGTTCAGAACCAAGGTGATATGTATTTGCCTGGGTGCTTTGCGGCGCTGGCGAGTTGACCGAGCTAGAGAACTGCGGCTGCTGTTGCGCCGGTGGCACCAGTGAGTATGGTGGTTGTACAGGTGATCGTAGTGATGGTTGTGGTGTAACGTTTGACGGCTGCATAGCGGGCATTGTTTCCCCTGCTTCCAGGCCAGCGCGTGCAATTTCATCGTCCCGTCCAGGGGCATTCCCGCCGCTCACGCCGATACCGCCCACGGTAGCACCGCCTATGCGAATAGGCCAGCCACCCGCGGCCATAATAAATTTCCCCTGCGTCATAGACGCCAGGCTCGAGGCAAAACCTGGAATACCCGCTCCCCACTGGGCTACCGCATCGGTTGACTGGTTGAACATCACCGCCGTGTTGGCCTTGGCCAGGCTGATATAGCCTGTAGACCAGCCATAAGGGGACATCATGCGCTCAAAAAGCACGAGATGACCACCCGCATCTACGATAGCGATGCTAACGGGGCTTCGTAACTCAAGAGCGCGTTGTCTGCTGGCTTCCAGTATTCTCCGCGCGACTTCAATCGTTAAACTCACGGAATGCTCCTTTTTGACGGCTAATGAATGATTTGCCGCCCAGTAGTTCTATTGTTGCCAGTATATCTTATCGGCGGGCTATCTACAAGAGGTATGTGTGAAGGGTTAACCAGCAGAGCGGGAAAGGGTTTCAGTAGCGGCGGGACGATATCTGACGTTAAGCATGTAAAGTGGCTTGTGGGACGGTTTGAACAAATCGTTCGTCACGCATTCCCGGTTGCTGATACTACCGGGTATTCACGGTGTTTTCAAGGCGGAACGGCTGGTAGTGTGCTTTCACACGCTCAGAAACAGGGCAAATGTCCCGCCGATACGACGATGCGCATGCCAAACGTTGCTTTGCATCCGTGTGATACGGGAAGGCCAGGTAGAACTGTGCGCCGTTGCCGTCCAGCGAGCCAATTGTCCTGCCTGCCAGGAAGTAGTAGGAGGTGTTCCACTGGTTGCTGCCCGTGCCGCTGTACTGGTGCTCCTCGATGCCGAAGGAGTAGGTGAGGATCGTCGTGCCGTTGTTATTGGTGAAGCGGCGCAGCATGCGCTCTCCGCCGGCGTCGTAGAGGTACTGCTCCTGGTTGGTGGAGCCGGCGGAGCACTGCGTCAGGTGATCCAGGATGTCGTAGGTGAGGGTGCCGGTGGTGCTGTAGGCCGTGCGGCTGGCCACGTTTCCAAAGCCGTCGTAGCTGCCGATGCTGTAATCGGCGGTCTTGGTGCTGTAGTTGGCGCAGGTGGCCCCGCTCGTGGTGGGATAGAGCCCGACGAGTTGATGGGTGTTGCTGGCGCAATACAGGTACTGCTCCTGCGTGCTGCCGCCGGGCAGCGGTCCCTGCCACAGCTGGCCCAGGTGGGTGTAGACGTACGTGTTGCTATAGTTGGCCCCGGTAAGGCCGCTGGCGAGCGTGCCGCTGCCGCAGGTGCCGTTGCCGGCGGCGGGCTGCGTGCCGGAGTTGCCCACGTTGCTATAACTGCGCTTCTGGCTACACTCAGTCCTGCTATGAAGCTGTCATAGCCTTACAATATGATCGTGAACTACAAGACAGATTGCTCTCTCGGAACTCAAAAAGGCATTTCAGCCTTCC
>Ga0207646_10002186_pt1 | contig 23321 bp, 16 predicted proteins | sample KBSK5502metaG_FD_184343 | JGI IMG/M metagenome (GOLD analysis project Ga0207646, IMG submission 184343) | Corn, switchgrass and miscanthus rhizosphere microbial communities from Kellogg Biological Station, Michigan, USA - KBS K5-50-2 metaG... | ecosystem: Host-associated > Plants > Roots >... | reverse complement strand
TGGCCGGTGAGTGGCTGAAGGTCGTATCCGGCCAGTCGACCATCTGGTTCGACGAAAAGGACTCGCGGTTTGCGGACGTGACCTGGCGGGACAACCTGTTCTACCACCGGCTGGGCCAGGGTTACCGGCTCTATGAGGAATGGATCGGCCGGATGGCCAGCGCCGCCAGTGGCCCGTGGGAGCGGCAGGCCCGCACGCGTTACCTGGCGAATATCCTCACGGCGGCGTTCTCGCCGACGAACTTCCTGCCGACAAACCCGCTCGCCCTGAAGCGCGCGTTCGAGACGGGCGGCATGTCGGTGTTCCGGGGCGCGCGGAACATGGCGCGCGACATGGCCCGGGGCGGCATGCCGAGGATGGTCAACCGGGACCCGTTTCCGGTTGGCGACAAGCTCGCGTGCACGCCCGGTGCCGTGGTGTACCGGGACGAGATATTCGAGTTGCTGCAGTACGCGCCGTCCACCCCGGCGGTTCGCAGCATCCCGCTGCTCATGGTGCCCCCGGAGCTGAACCGCTACTACGTGCTCGATCTCGCCCCTGGCCGGAGCATGGTCCAATACGCGGTGGAGCAGGGCATTCAGGTTTACATGATCGTGTGGCGGAACCCGCGGGCCGAGCTTGGGCACGGGCGCTGGGGGCTCGAGGACTATCTCGCCGCGCAGACCCGGGCGGCCGAGGTCGTCCGGGAGATATCCGGCAGTGACGTCGTGAACTGGCTGGGGCTGTGCGCCGGGGGCATCACGGCGTCGCTGACCCTGGGCTACCTGGCGGCCAAGGGCGACGCGTCGGTGGGCTCGGCGACGTTCATCGTCACGATGCTGACCAGCGACCACCCCAACATCGTGGGCTGGATGGGCGGCGGCGGATCACTGGCCGTGCTGAAGCAGGCCGCGGCCGCCGGGCAGGTCTTTCCCGGCAGCGCCCTGCGCACGGCGTTCGCGTGGCTGCGCCCGAACGATCTTGTGTTCAATTACCTGGTGAACGGCTGGCTGCTGGGCGAGGATCCGCCCGCCTTTGACGTTCTGGCCTGGAATGATGACGCCACCGCGATGACCGCGCGGTTGTCCGCCGACACCAGCGAGCTACTCGTGGAACACAAGGCGGCACAGCCAGGCGCTGTCACCGTGTCCGGAGTGCCGATTGACCTTGGCAAGGTCGACCGCGACAGCTTCCACGTGGCCGGCTACACCGATCACATCACCCCGTGGCGGGCCTGCTACGACTCGACCCAGGTGCTGGGCGGCCAGAAGGAACTGGTCGTGGTCAGGTCGGGGCACATTCAGTCGTTCGTCAACCCCGCGAAGACGGCCAAGTACGGCTACTGGGCCGCCCCGCCGGCCGAATCCGACCCGGACCGGTGGATCCAGAAGGCCGCCCAGTATGAGGGGTCGTGGTGGCCGAAGTGGGCCGAGTGGCTGATCCCCCGCTCCGGAGCGGAGCGGCAGCCCCCGGACGCGCCCGGGAACCCGGACTTCCCTTCTCTTGGCCCCGCTCCCGGGACCTACGTGCACGAGTGATGTGCTCATAGTCCCAGGAGTTATCCGGAGGTGGGACAGCGGTCGTGAAGTATGCAATTGACACCTTCAGCGCACGCTGTCCAGGACCGCGGAGCGCATGCGAGCGGATCCAGGAGGCCGCACGAGCTGCAGCAAAGGACTATGCACGATTTCAGCCTTACCGCGTGAACCCCGTTTACGATTCGCCTGACTCTGCGGGACGCTGCGCAGGCCGGGGCAGTCGCAGCCCTTCCCAACATCACCCGTAAGGGGCCGACGGGCGTACGCATCACCGGCGAGGACTTTCGCGAGGTCTACGCGATGACCGAGGCCGTCGGAATTATCGCGGGTACCGTGCAATAAAAGGCAATCAGCGGGAGTCGTGGTGCAGGCGGCGAGTATCGAGATCTCCACAGGTCTGGCGGGGAAGACCGGGGACGAGCTGCTGGCGGTACCTTTCTGCGAAGGGGCCACCGGCCCGGAACCGGGCCCCGGCGCGCTGGCGGCCGGGCGGGCAGCGGGCGTTGATCTGGCCAGCGTTCTTGCCCGGGAGGGATTCCGCGGCAAGACGGGAGAGTCCGCGGTGTTCCTGGTTCCCGGCTGGAGCCCCGGGGACTCCGGGCCGCGGCGCATCGCCGTCATCGGCGTTGGGCCGGCCGCGGACGTCGGCGCAGCGGCCGTCCGGGATGCGGCGCAGCGGCTGGCATCGGTAGCGGCCGGATCGGCGACAGTCGCGACGACACTCGCCTTGACCGGCCCGGACCGCGCGGAGTCGGTGCGGGCAGCGGCCGAAGGGTTTCTGCTCGGCAGCTACCGGGTGCCCAGGGTGGGGAGCCATCCGATCGGCGGTGAGGCGCCCGTCCCACCGGGCAAGATGACGTTGCTGACCAGCGACGCCGACCGGCCCGGCAGCGACCGGGACCGCGGAGGGGGCTGGGAGAACGCTCTGTCGCGGGCGATCGCAACCGGGCAGACGGTGAGCTGGGTCCGGGACCTGGTGCACGCCCCCGCCGCCCAGGCCACGCCCGAGATACTGGCCGAGATGATCGCCGCTGAGGCGGTTGAGCACGGCGGGGCTGCCCGTATCTGGACTGCCGAAGAGCTGGGGAGGGAAGGGTTCGGCGGCGTCATCGGAGTCGGCCAGGGCAGCCGGAACGCGCCGCGGCTACTGGAGATCACCTACGCCGGATCGGGCGACACGGGCGGTCTGGTCGCGTTCGCCGGGAAGGGAATCACGTTCGACTCCGGCGGGCTGAACCTCAAGCGGGATCCGGGTGAGATCTCCTGGATGCGCTCGGACATGGCGGGCGGTGCTGCCGTTGCGGCAGCGGTGATCGCCGCGGCGCGCCTTGCGCTTCCGCTGGCCGCGACGGCGGTGGTGCCGCTGGCGGAGAACCTGCCAGGTGGTGGCGCTCTGCGGCCCGGCGATGTGCTGACTCACCGCGGCGGCCGGACCAGCGAGGTGATCGACACCGACTCCGAGGGCCGCCTCGTGGTCGCCGACGCGCTCGCCTACCTGACCGAGCGCAATCCGGCTGCGCTGATCGATGTGGCGACGCTGACCGACGCGGCTGGGCTGGGCCCCGCATTGTGGGCGGCGATGGGCACCGACCAGGCGCTACTGGAGGAGGTCCTGGAGGCCGGTGAGTTCGCCGGGGAGCCGGGCTGGCCGTTGCCGCTGCCGGAGGGCTACCGGCAGTTGCTCTCCTCGCCCGCGGCCGACCTGCGTAACACCCCGGCGCGGGGACCGGACTCGACGGTGTTGGCGGCAATGTTCCTGCGCGAGTTCGCGGGGGATGCTCCGTGGGTGCACATCGACAATGGCTCCACAGCGTGGCTGGAGTACGACACGGGGCTGTGGCCCGAAGGTGCTACCGGGTCACCCACTCGTACGCTGATCCGCTTTCTGGAGCGCCGCTCCGCGGGAAGTCCGGCTGGGGGGAGGTTACGAGAGCAGGCAGGCCACTTCACTGGCTGGATCAGGGCTGCCGGGAGCGATCCGCAGCGGCGGGTCGGTGAGCTCGCATCGGTCCTCGGCGAGCGGGCAGCGCGGCCGGAACCGGCAGCCGGGCGGGACGTCGATCGGGTTGGGGGTCTCGCCGGTGAGGATCTGTGGCGTGGTCCGCTCGCGCGGGTCGCGCTTGGGCACCACCGATAGCAGGGCCCTCGTATAGGGATGCTGCGGGTTGCGGACGACCTGCCTGGCAGGGCCATGTTCCACGATCCGCCCGAGATACATGACGGCGATCCGGTCGGCAAAGTGAGCCGCGGTGGACAGGTCGTGGGTGATCATCAAGATCCCCATCTTGCCGTCCCGGCGCAGGGTGTCCAGGAGGGACAGCACGCCCGCTCGGACGGATACGTCCAGCATTGACACCGGCTCGTCGGCCAGTAGCAGGTCAGGGCCGAGCACCAGCGACGCGGCGATCGCGACCCGCTGCCGCTGCCCGCCGGACAGCTCGTGCGGGTACCGGTCCAGAAAGGCCTCTGCTGGGGACAGACCGGCTCGCTCTAGAGCGTCGACTGCCAGCGCCCGTCGCTCCGCCCGGGATGAGCCGATGCCATGCACCTGCATCGGCTCCTCCATCGTGGCGCGTACCCGGAAACGTGGGTCCAGCGACTCATACGGGTCCTGGTAGATCATCTGCACCCGGCGTCGCATTTGCCGCAGGCCACGTTCGGACAGGCCGGCGATGTCGGTGCCGTGCAGCCGGATCGACCCGGCGGTGGGTGTGATCATGCCCAGGATGGCCTGCGCGGTGGTGGACTTCCCGCAGCCCGACTCGCCGACCAACGCGAGCATCTCGCCCTGCCGCAGCGGGCGTGAGTGTATCCTCAACGCGGCCGTCAGCGCGATCTGCGAGCGCGGGCTCTCCGGCACCCGGGTCGCTGACATCGCCCAGCGCGCTGAGATGAGCCCGGGTCACGTCATGTACTACTTCGACACCCTTGAGCAGATCCTCATCCAGGCGCTGCGGATGGCGAATGAGCGGTTCCTCGACGATGCCGTCCGGGAGGCGCGCCGGCTGCCCCAAGCCCGCCAGCAGCTAGTCCGGCTGATCGAGCTCGGCATGCCGTCCGACCCCAGCGAGGAACCGCATAGTCAGTGGCTGCTGTGGCTTGACGTGTGGGCGCGGTCACCACGCAACCCGGTGGTGGACGCAGACCGGCGGCAGCTCGAGAAGGTATGGATCGACACTTACGCTGGCCTTGTCGAAGTCGGCCAGAAAACCGGAGAGTTCAGCCCGGCAGTCGACCCCCAGGACTTCGCGGTCCGCCTCGCGGCCCTCGTGGATGGGCTTGGCAAGTCCGTTGTCCTTCGCGACGACTGGATGACCCGCGACCGCATGCTCGACATCTGTACCCGAATGATCGCGCAGGAGCTTGATGCGTCTCCCGCTGAAAGCGACGGGCATCGAGGCTTCAAGGGTGACCGGGTGAATTTGCGCATTAAGGGCTCGTGATCTGGTCGGCTGGCGGGTCAGCTTTGAGCCCAGTGAATACGAGGTCGTACAGGGTGCGCGCCCGAGCTTTCCAGTCGGTTGCAGGGTCGATCTCCCACAAGCCTGCCAGGGCGAGGATAACGTCGTCTGGATCAAGTCCGGCGCGGACGACGCCCGCCTGCCCGGCGGCGGCGAGCACTTTGCCCAGCGCCGCCACGATCGGAGAATACGTTTCCTCGAACAGCGCAGAGCCGGGGGTGGCGGCGGCCCGGATCGCCTGGGCAAGCCCGTGTTTGGTCATTGCGTACTGGGCGAGGCGGGCCACCCATTCGCGTAGCGCATCGCCTGGTTCACGTTCGGCCAGTAGTTGGTCGGCGGTGCTGACGAGTTGCCGGACCTCGTGTCTGTATACCTCCAGCACGAGGCTCTCCCGTGTGGGGAAGTGCCGGTACAGCGTCGCGTTGGCGACGCCCGCGCGCTTGGCGATGGCGTTGAGTGATACCTCGCTCGACTCGGTCAGCGCGGCGAGCGCGACAGCAAGGATCGCTTCTCGGTTCTGGGTGGCATCCGACCGCCGTCTCCGGGTTGCTCCGGCCACGTCAGGACTCCAGCTTGCTAAACGAGGAGTTCCCCGGTTATTGTGAGTGACGCCGGGGAACTCCCCGGAACTGGTTTCCCATGTTACGCACGAGGCCGCCCAGTCATCGTCTGAGTTCCCCGGAGAGCCGCTCATGGCTGTTCACACTGAGATCAGTCCCGCCGAGGCCGCGGACCGTCTCGCCCTCCGCGAATTGTTCGATGCCTACGCGCACTGCGCCGACCGACGCGATGCCGAGGGGCAGAAGGCCCTGTTCACGACCGACACCCGCTTCGCCGTCTACATGAGCGGCCCGGACACCGAGCCGACCTACGTCCTCGAAGGCCGCGAGGCACTTACGCCCGTCTTCGAGGCCCTCAACCAGTACCAGGCGACGACTCATTTCAACGGGCAAAGCACCGTGGCGCTCGACGGCGAGCGGGCCACCGGCGAGAGCTACACGATCGCGCATCACCTGTTCACCGCCGACGGCGAGCGCAAGATCATGATCGCATCACTGCGCTACCTCGACACATTCGTCAAGACCCACGATGGGTGGCTGTTCGCTGAGCGCAACCTCATCCTCGACTGGAGCGAGACCCGGCCGTCGACCCCGTGAGGTGCCGAGCGCACGGCGGTGGACAGACACGCCCGGGCGGTGTCGCCGTGGCGGTCACGGCCAGCTATTTGAGCAGTCAACGCCTGCGGCTCGTGTCTAGAGATGACGGCCTTCAATATCGACCGCCCGCTGTGAGGGCTAGGAGGGTTCTGGGGAAGCTGAATGTGAACGGTGCCGACGTCGGGGTTAATGACCGTTTGGCAAGAGCCCGCTGTTGTGGGTGCTGCGGGACGTGCTGGGCCTGCGCGGGACGAAGTACGGCTGCGGGATCGGCTACTGCGCGGCGTGCACCGTGCTGATCGACGGGCGGAACACCAAGTCGTGCCAGACTCCCGCCGAACACGCTGTCGGGACGGCGGTCACCACCGTCGAGGGCGCCTCGGCGATGACTGGACCGCGATTCTCTATGACACGGGCACGTTCAAGGCACCCTGGATCCCCTGACGCCTATCCGTGCGGGCGTGCTGCTGCGCCTGTACCGGGTCAAGGACATGGGGGTCGTGGCCTTCGCTGACGACGGCACCGTCACCCGCGAGTCCATTCGTGTCGCCTGGCACGGCCCGTGACGGACTTCGCGGATGCCGGAGAGGGCGCTTGGAGGTGCTGCGGTCGGTGAGCGTCCCAGCCCGCCGTTCGTGCCGGGGGCTGACCCGGCCGCTGCAAACGCAAGGAGACTGGTATGTCTGACCTGCCCGAGACCGCGGACGTGGTCATCGTCGGGGGTGGCTCGGCCGGCGCTGTCCTGGCGGCCCGGCTGAGCCAGGACCCGCCGCGGACGGTCCTGCTGCTGGAAGCGGGTCCCGCCTACGCGCCGGGCGCGTACCCGCCCGCGCTGCTGGACGCGCGCATCCTCGACGACCCGCGGCACGACTGGGGGTATACCGCCCGGGCCACCGACCAGGCGCCGAACATCCGGGCCGCGCGGGGCAAGGTGCTCGGTGGCAGTTCGGCGGTGAACGCGGGGGTCGCGATCCGGCCGCGGCCCGCTGACTTCGCCAAGTGGGGCGCGCACGGCGCCGGCGGCTGGTCCTTCGCCGACGTGCTGCCGGCGTTCAAGCTGATGGAGAACAACCCCGGCGGGGAGGACGCCTACCACGGCCGGACCGGGCCGCTCCCGGTCCGCCAGCTCACCGACGAGGAACTGACACCCTCGCAGGCGGGGTTCATCGGCGCCGCCGTCGCGCACGGGTTCCAGCGGGTGCGCGACTTCAACGGCGCCGGCCAAGAGGGCGTCGGCGGCCACTCGGTCAACGTGGTCAACGGCATCCGGGAGAACGCGGCGATAGTGTTCCTGACCGCCGCGGTCCGCCGCCGGCCCAACCTGACCATCCGCGGTGACGTCACCATCGACCGCGTGCTGTTCGACGGCACGGCCGCCACCGGGGTGGTGGCCGCGGACGGCACGGTGTACCGGGCCGGGGAGGTGATCTTGTCCGCGGGCAGCTACGGCAGCCCCGCCATCCTGCTGCGCTCCGGCGTCGGCCCGGCCGGTCAGCTGACCGCCCTGGGCATCAGCGTCGTCGCCGACCTGCCGGTCGGCCGGCGGCTGCTGGATCACCCGTACCTTCACACCGCCCACGCGCTGGCTCCCGGGCACCTGGAGATGACCCCAGCGGTCGGCGCGATCTTGTGGGCGGCCTCCAGCGAGGCCGCGCCCGGCGAGCTGGACCTGAACATCACCGCAACCCACCTGATTCCCCCCTCGTCCAGTCCCACTGGCGGAGTGATCGCGCTGTCCACCTCGGTGGTCTTGCCCGAGTCCACCGGGACGGTGACGCTGGCCAGCCGCGACCCCGGCGTCGCCCCGCTGATCGACTGCAACTTCCTGGCCACTGGCCGTGACGCCCGCCGGATGCTGGAAGGCGTCAAGCTCGCCCGCGACTTCGCCCGCAGCCCGCACCTCGCCTCCCTCCTCGCCGGCGAGCTGACCCCCGGCGACGCCGTCGCCGACGACAGCGCCCTGGCCGCGTTCATCACCGGCCACGTGTCCACCTACTACCACCCCAGCTCCACCGCCCCCATGGGCGGACCGGCCGACCCGCAAGCCGTCGTCGACGCGGTCGGCGCCGTCAGGGGGACCAGCGGACTGCGGGTCGTCGATGCCTCGATCATCCCCGACACCCCGTCCACAGTCCTCAACCTCACCGTCATGATGCTGGCCGAACGCATCTACCAGCGCGTCTACCAGGCCTAAGTGGCATTGCCTCTACACGCCACCGCCACCCTGGCCTTCCAGCTCCGGCAGCTCCCTGATCACCGCTTCAAGTTCACCTGCGAAGATCTCCCGGCCTTCCCTGATGCTGGCTACCGGTATCACCTTCCCGGTCCATACGCCGGCCCCTTTAGTGCCCGCATCGCCCTGAGAGATAAGCTACCTTTTCCCGTACACTCGAAAGTCATTCTCACCCGCGACGGGGTTGTACTCTCCTTCGTGCCGAGCTTTCATTCCGTTCAGCCATGCGAGCTTCTTTGATGAGGTCTGGAACGTGGTTTCGCCCACGAACTTATTGTGAGTGGGGCTCTCGATGATGCTCGTCCCCTTGTAGTACACGAGGACAGTGTCGCCGTCGCTGGTCGTGTGGATCTGTCGTACTTCGTAGTCAATGGTTCGATCTGGCTTTACCAGCATGGTGATCGTCGCGTAGAACGTGGCGTTGTACACGCCTTTGGCCTCTCCCTCGAGATTGGACTCGAGCCTGATGCCTTCGGGCGAGAAGTCTTTGATGCTTCTGGTCGTGTTCTTCGACTTCAACTCCAGGAGAAGCTCCTCATTTGCGTCCGCATGTTGCGATTCCATTTGGGATACCACCTGATTCATCCTTACTCATATAGGTGAACCTAGCCGGGTTCACCGGGGGCTCGGATCTTCGAGTATTGCCGGGCGTACCCTCGTGGCCGTGCGAGCCTTTCGCGACGAACCGAGCCTCGTCGCCGGGCGGGTGAGCGGTCATCACCAGATCCTGGTGATTCACGCGCCGAGGGCATGGTCGAGGTTGAACGCGGCGCTGATCAGCGCCAGGTGGGTCAGCGCCAGGGGGAGCCGGACCAGGCGCTGATGGCAGGGGTCGCCGCCATGCGGACGGCCGGAGCTGACCTCGATAGCGACGACCGCGAATCCCGGCCCCGCCAGGCCATCACGCCCGCCTCATCCGGATGAAGGCGACTCCAGCGCAGAGCGTCCCGATCTGTGCCTGCCAACCGATCAACACCCGGAAGCCACCAACCGTCCAGGCGGATCCGGCACGGAACCTGATGGGGGCGGCGATCACCGAACGTCAGGGTTGGCCAGGTGCCGCCTCGGCTGTTGCCGGTCAGGCCGTACCCGCTGGTCAGGGTTTCCCGGCGCCCGGCGCGGGCGCCGGGAACGCGACGACCTGCCCGCTGGGCTGCGCCGGTTCGGGCCCGCCGTAGTGCTGGCCGACGACGAACAGGCGCGGGTCGGGGCCGCGGCTGAGCGCGCAGGCGAACGCGCCGCGGTCCAGGCCGACGGTGGCCAGCACCTCGCCGCCCTCGCGCACCCGCACGCAGTGCTGGTTGCCCACGTCGGCGTACCAGACGGCGCCGTCGGCATCGAGGCAGATTCCGTCGGGGTGGTCGCCGGGTGTCTGCGCCCACACCCGCCGGCTGCCGAGGCCGCCGTCGGCGCCGATGTCGTAGGCGGTGAGCCGGTTGGCGTACGACTCGGCGACGATCAGCGTGCCGCCGTCCGGGGTAATCGCCATCCCGTTCGGGAACGCGACGTCGCCGGCGACCTGGCGGACCTCGCCGTCTGGGGTGGCGAGCACGACCAGGCCCGGCGCGAACTCGCCGCCGGGGAAGTCGAAGCCGATCGAGTTGACGTAGGCGTTGCCCCGGTCATCGACCACGATGTCGTTCCACGGCGTGGCCGAGACCGCGGACAGGTCGGCATGCGGGACCAGCGGCCCGCCGGGCTCACGGCGCAGCAGCCACCGCCGCGCCGAGTCCACGACCAGCAGCCGCCCGTCGGGGAGGAAATCGATGCACATCGGGAACGACGCGACGGTCACCACCATTTCATGGCGGCCGTCCATGCCCAGCGCGATCACCTGGTTCGCGCCCCAGTCAGAAAACCAGAGCCGCCCATCGTGCCAGCGCGGCGACTCGCCGAACACGATGCCTTCCATCAGGACTTCCGCTGCGCCCACCGTGACCTCTCCTTCTCGCCGATCGCCCGGTAACGCAGACCGCACCGGGCTCCAGAACGCATCGCACCCGCCGCCCGCGCCACCACGGCCACCTCTGAGTCTGCCCCTGCACCACCACCCCTGGCCGGCCCGGCCCGAGCACCAGGACCGGCCAAAGGCGCGCCGGCTCCGCCGCCCACCGGCCATCGAGGTGCTCGCGGCCAGGAGCACTCCAACCCGGCACGACGAGGACCGCCTTACCCGCACGGCGCGCCCCCAGCGCTGCCGCGCGTACCGAACATCCGGTTCGGGACGGAGCGGCTGCGCCAGAGCGGCGCACCATCGGCGGCGGATCAGGAAGCTGGCAGGGATCTGTCCGGAGTGACAGTTGGTGACGGTGGGGCTGGTGCCGATGGTGTTTGGGGCTGCCGGTCATTCGGTCTCCGGGCTGAAAAGCTCCGCTGCACTGCCCGCTGCTCGTGCGCAACGTCGGAGCCTGCCGGACCTTTTGGGTGACGGTTTCTGAGGTCATAGCCGGAGGGGTGAATCGCTTGCCTGGAATACGGGTTGCCCGCCGACGACCGTCGCCAGTACCCGGAGGTGTGTGATCTGCTCGGGCTCGGTATCCAGTGGGCTGCGGTCCAAGACCACGAAGTCGGCGAGCTTGCCCGGCTCCAGCGATCCGATGTCGTGGTCCCGGTGCATGGCGAACGCGGCGTCAGTGGTGTACAGGGCGAGCGCGTCCCGCACGGCCAGCCGCTCGCCTGGCCCTAGCACGCGCCCGCTGCCGGTGCGGCGCAGCACCGCGTCCCGGATTCCGACCAGCGGGTCGGCGGTGATCACCGGGGCGTCGGAGGATCCTGCGACGCGGATCCCGGTTCGCCGCCAGGAGGCGTAGGCGTACAGGTCATCGGCCCGTTCCGGGAACGCCTCGGCGAACCCGTCACCGAGGAGGGACAGCATCCCGGGCTGGGCGGCCACCACGATCCCCAGCGACGCGGCCCGGGCCGCGAGCGGCGCGAACAGCGAGCCCGCGTGCTCGATCCGGTGCCGCCGCGGGTTCCCCGGGCGGCTGGCCAGGACCGTGGCGTAGGTGTCCAGCACGGTCTCGATCGCCCGGTCTCCTTGGGCGTGGATGCACACCTGCAGCCCGCAGGCGTCGAGCTCGGCCACCAGCGCGGTCAGCTCGTCCGGTGCGAAGTACAAGATCCCCGAGCCGTAGGGCGGGACCGGGTAGCTGCCGTGGATGGCCGCGGTGCGGCTGCTCATCCCGCCGTCGGCCCAGATCTTCACCGAGTCAGCGGCCAGCCTTGGTGAGCGGCGCCCCCGCAGCCCGGACCCAAGCAGCCAGCCGGCCTCGTCGTGCACTACAAGCCCGGCGATCCGCACGCCGAGCACGCCCTGCTCGTCGGCTTCGGCGTAGGCGCTCAGCGAGGCGCGGCGGGTGTCGGCATCGCACGCCGCCGTGACGCCCAGGGCCGCGAAATGCTGCCCCGCCCGGGCCACCAGAGCGGCCCGGGCAGCGGCGCTCATCCGCTCCATGTCCCGCCGCAGCCCACTCCACAGCAGGCTGAACGTCGGCCCCTCGTAGACCACCCCGTCCAGCCGCCCCTCGCCGTCCCGCCCGAACCGGCCGCCGGGCGGGTCCGGCTGCCGATCCTCCAGCCCGGCCTCCCGCAGCGCGGGCGTGTTCAGCACGCAGGCGTGCAACGAGGTGTGGAACAGGATCGCCGGGCGGCCGGGCACCGCGGTGTCGAGATCAGCGCGGGTGGGATGCCGGCCCTCGCGGAGCTTGTACTCCACATACCCGCTGCCGGTCACCCACGACCCCTCCGGCGTGCGCGCGGCCGCCTCCCGCAACCGCGCCAAGACCGCCGGAATATCCGGCGCCGCCGGCTGGCTACAGTCCGCCCCCGACGCCAGGTAGCCCACGTCGCACAGGTGGCAATGCGCGTCGATCAGCCCCGGAATCACCGCTGCCCCGTCCAGCCGCACCACCCGCGCACCCGGTGCTGCCACCGCGTGCACCCGCCCGGCCGGCCCGACCGCCGCGATCCGGTCATCCCGGACCAGCATCCACCGGGCCGGCCCTCCGCTGGCCGTCATCGTGACGATGTGCGCGTCAGTCAGCAGCACATCCACCAGTCAGCCCTCCACAGATGCAGCCGGGACCGACCGCCAGCGCCAGTCAGGTCACATCCTGCGCCATGCGCGCGAAGACGGCACCCCGTGGCGCCGATCATCTCATTCGGCGTGGCACGACGGCACCCCTCGCTATCGCCGACTATGCGCATGGAGAATCCTGTGAGGGGAGTGCTGCCGGAGTGCACATATCAGACCATTCTTGTGTGCTTTCGGGGGGCGCAGCAGCACCCTTGCGGCACATGAGAGGTGTGGCTCGCACAGAGCCACCGGTCGCGAGTCGCCGGTGTTCTATGCCAGCCCTGGCTTAATACCGCGGGTTTACCCGGCGCAGGTGGGTAGCCGGTTCCCGGGCGCGGGTTCTAGTGGGGGGAGGGGCCCTGCACCCGGGACCTACGTGCACGAGTGAGGCCGGAGCCGCGGTCCGTGGGTCAGGTACCGCCGCGCAGAATGGGGCGAAGCGCATCGAGGGCGTCCGGGTCGTCGATCGTGGACGGCGCAGGCTCGTCAGCCCCGTCCGCGATGCGGCGCATGGTCTTGCGCAGGATCTTCCCGGATCTCGTCTTGGGGAGGGCGCTCACGACGTCGATCTGGCGCAACGCGGCCACCGGGCCAATCTGGTCCCGGACCAGCTGGACAAGCTCGGCGCTCAGTACGCCGGGGTCCGCGTGGCTGCCGGCTTTCAGCACCACGAAGCCGCGTGGCACCTGGCCCTTGACGCTGTCGCTGACGCCGATGACCGCGCACTCAGCCACGGCAGGATGGCTGGCCAGCACCTCCTCCATCTCGCCGGTGGACAGCCGGTGCCCGGCCACGTTGATCACGTCGTCGGTGCGGCCCATGACGTACAAGTAGCCGTCGCTGTCAAAGTAACCGCCGTCGCCGGTCAGGTAGTGGCCCGGATAGGCGGACAGATAGGAATCGACGAACCGCTGATCGTCGCGCCACAGGCTGGGCAGGCACCCGGGAGGCAGCGGCAGCTGGACCACGATGTCCCCGGTTTCCGCAGGCGCGGCCTCGACGCCGTTGGGCCCGAGCACGCGCACGTTGTAACCGGGCGCCGGCACGGTCGGCGAGCCGGCCTTGACCGGCAGGGGTTCCAGGCCCATCGGATTGGCCGCGATCGCCCAGCCGGTCTCCGTCTGCCACCAGTGATCGATCACCGGGATGCCCAGCAGCTGGCTGGCCCAGCGGTAGGTTTCCGGGTCCAGCCGCTCTCCGGCCAGGAACAGGTAGCGCAAGCCGGACAGGTCGTGCTTGCGGGCCAGTTCGCCCTCCGGATCCTCCTTCTTGATCACCCGGAACGCGGTGGGCGCGGTGAACAGGGCCTTGACCCGGTGCTCTGCGATGACCCGCCAGAACGCGCCCGCATCCGGCGTGCCAACCGGCTTGCCCTCGTAGAGCACGGTCGTGCACCCGGTGAGCAGCGGCGCGTAGACGATGTAGGAATGCCCGACGACCCAGCCGATGTCGGACGCCGCCCAGTACACCTCCCCGGGCTGGGTGTCGTAAATGGCCTCCATGCTCCAGCGCAGCGCGACGGCATGACCCCCGTTATCGCGGACAATTCCCTTGGGCTTCCCTGTGGTGCCGGATGTGTAAAGGATGTACAGCGGGTCGGTCGCCGCCACGGAAACGCAGTCGGCGGTCGCGGCGCCGGCCATTTCCTGCTGCCAGTCCAGGTCCCGCCCGCCCACCAGGGTGGCCCGCGCCTGGGGGCGCTGCACGATCACGCACCAGCGCGGCTTGTGGGTACACAGCTCCAGCGCCCGGTCCAGGATTGGCTTGTACTCGACGACCCGGCTCACCTCGATACCGCAGGACGCCGACACGACGACCGCGGGCGTGGCGTCGTCAATACGGACGGCAAGCTCGTGAGCTGCGAAGCCGCCGAAGACCACCGAGTGCACGGCGCCGATCCGGGCGCAGGCCAGCATCGCCACCACGGCCTCGGGCACCATGGGCATGTAGATGATGACCCGCTCGCCCGCGGTTACCCCGCGGTTGCGGAGGACGCCGGCGAATCGCGAAACCTCCGCGAGCAGTTCCAGGTAGGTCATCGTCCGCTGGCTGCCGGTCACCGGGCTGTCGTAGATGAGGGCGGCTTGGCTGCCGCGCCCGTCCCGTACGTGCCGGTCCACCGCGTTGAAGCACGTATTCAGCGCGCCGCCGGTGAACCAGCGGTACAGGGGAGCGTTCGAACCGTCGAGCACCGCCGCCGGCCGCTGGTACCAGTCGATCAGCCCCGCGGCCTCGCCCCAGAACGCCCCGGGGTCCGCGAGGCTGCGCCGGAATGCCTGCTGATAAGGACCCATGACGATGCTCCCTCGTGCTCGTTCGCGCCTATCCTTTCAGCCTCTCCCCGCAGCCCCGCCGCGGGAGAGGTCTTACGTCCTGTGCCACATGGGTCGTACGTCTCTGGCGCTGCCTGTGCCATTGGCGGGAGCCTCGCTCACGAGGGAGATGATCCGCCATGGTTAATGACACACGTGAGCATGCGCCGCGCGACAGAGCGATGACGCAGCTTAAGAAGCAGCGCGACTTCCGTAGTCATCTTCTCGTCTATGTGCTGGTCAACGCGTTCCTGGTGACGATCTGGGCGGTCACCGACGTCCACGGGTTCTTCTGGCCGGTGTTCGTCATCGCCGGGTGGGGCATCGGCCTGGTGCTGAACGCGTGGGATGTCTACTGGAGGCACGAGATCACCGAAGAAGACATCCAGCGCGAGATGGAGCGCCAGGACAACAGGGGCTGAGCGGACGCATCAGGTCGCCGAGTATTGCCGGCGAGGGAATGAGATGAGCGCTACCGAACCCAGAGTTGGTCGATGAGCAAGTTCCAGTACGGGTGGAACTGGTAGTTGCCCACGCGCGCGGACAGGGCGGTCAGGTCGCGCGGGGTGTACAGCGGCACCCACGGGGCCTGGTCCACCAGTTGGTGGTCAATGGCGGCCCAGCGGCGAGCGGCCGCGGCGAGACCGTGGGCTTGGAGGGCGATCGCCTGCCGGGCCTGGGCGTCGATCCGCGGGTCACAGAACTCCGCCACGTTGACGTTGCCAGGGCTGCCCGGTGCGAAGGAAGCGCAGGTGAACAGCGGTTCGATGAAGTCTGCTGGCGCCGGGTAGTCCTCGAGCCAGGGAAAGAAGCCGGCCTGCACCCGGTCGCGGGAGTTGCCGAGCAGGCCGAAATACGCGTTCCCGCTGACCGTTCGCAGAGTGGCGTGGTACCCGAGCTGGTCGAGGACCGACACCATGTAGCGGCCGGTGGCCGGTGAAGGCAGCGGCGCGCCGAAGGCCCCGTCCAAGACCGTGACCTTGTCGCCGCGGGTGCCGGACGCGCGGACGAGCCGCTTTGCCCGGGCGAGGTCGGGCCCGGTCCACGCGCCGCTCGGGCCGGGCTGGAGCGTGTACGGGCAGTACGGCCGGTAGCCGGGCATGGTGGGGGGGAGGATCTGGCAGGCCGGCTGGGCGGTCAGCGGCCCGCCGTTGAGCGCGATCACCGTGGTCCGGTCGATGGCGTAATTCAGCGCCTGGCGCGCGGCGAGCTTGTTGAAGGGGGGGATGCGGGTGTTCAGGGCGAGCGCGATGGTCGCCGCCAGCGGGCCGCTGTGCAGCTGGCTGGTGTAGTGGGTGGCGAGCTGGCCGACCCGGTTGGGCGGGGGTGCCAGCAGCACGTCGGCCCGGCCGCGCTCGACGTCGGCGACCGCCTGGCCTGCCCCGAGATCGAACCGCACCACGATCCGGTCCGGGTAGCCGCCCGGCTGGGCCTGCGGCGACCACTGGCGGAACCGCGGGTTCCGCACCAGGGTCCAGGCGTGTCCCTGCACGAACGACTTGGTCATGTACGGGCCGGTGGCCGGCAGCTGCGCGGCGCTGATCTGGCGGTCTGGCGTGCCAGGCGGCACCGCGTAGGCCCACGAGAACGCCAGCTTGTACAGGAACTGAGGGTCGGGTGCGGTCAGGTGGAAAGTCACCGTGTTGGCCGCGTCGCTGACGGAGATCCCGCGCGCCAGGTCGCACCGGCGCGGGGTGTGTTCGCACTGGGCGGCGCCAACGATCCCGGCGTAATAGGACGGGATACCAGAGATCCCCCCTGGCTTGTTGTCGACCATGAAGACGCGCTCGATGGCGCGGCGGAAGTCCTCCGGCCTGACCAGCTGCCCGTTCGAGTACCTGATGCCCGCGCGGAGCTGGAAGACGTAGGTCTTGCCGCCGTCGGTCGGCACGGGCAGCGTGGTCGCCAGGTCGGGGACGAGCTGGTCGCCGGCCAGGCCGGCCACCCGCCGGTAGCCGACCAGCCCGTCGTTGGTCATGCTCAGCATCTGCCAGGTCAGGCCGTAGTACGCGACGGCGGGGTCGGTCGGCAAGGGAGGCGCGCCCGGTGGCGCCTGCTGTGCGACGACGGTGAGCGTGCCGCCGCGGTGGCTGGCGAGCGAGGGGAGTACCGTCGCCCATACGCGGCTGCCGGCGGCGGCCAGGCCGGTCGGCTCGTTCCCTACCCGGATGAGCTGCGCCGCGACGGTGGCTGGGTTGATCCGGGCCACCGCGCCGCCGAGGCCGTTGGCGACCCAGACCGCGCCGCCGGCGTAGGCGACCCCGGCGGGCGTCCCGCCCACGTTGACCGTCCGCTCCGCGTCAGTGCGCGGATCGTAGCGCGTGACGGCGCCGCCGGCGTTAGCGACCCAGACGAAGCCCGCGCCGTACGCCACCCCGTCCGGGCTCTGGCCGGCCGGGATCGCCTTCACGAGCCGGTTGCCGGCCGGATCGACGCGCAGCAGCTCGCCGGTCTCCTGGGCGGCCACCCAAACCTGGCCGAAGCCGACCGCCACCCCGTCCGGCGAGCTGCCCAGGCGGACGGTCGCGACCACCTTCCCCGTGGCCGCGTTGATTCTGGACAGGGTGTCGCTGGTCACGTTGGCCACCCACACCGACCCGAAGCCGAACGCGACCGCGCTGGGGCCGATCCCGACCGGGATCACCGCGACCTGCCGCCCGGCGCCCGGGTTCACCTCCGACACGGTGCCGTCAAGCTGGTTCGCCACCCACACCTCGCCATCGCCGACTGCCACACCGGCCGGGCCGCGGCCGACCGGGATCTGATCAACGATCGCGTGGGTGGCCGGGTTGATCCGGGACAGCAGGTCATCGGCGCTGTCGGTGACCCACACCGCCCCGGCGCCGAAGGCGACGCCGCTTGGGCGCCCGACCCCGGTCACGATCGCGCTGAGGTCTGCCTGCCCGGTGTCGATCACCCCGACCGTGTTAGCGGCCGCGATGAGCTGGGCCGGCCCGCCGGTGAAAATGGTCACCAGCAGCACGGCCGCCACGGCCACCACCACCCCGGCGCCCGCGAGCAGCCGCTTCTTCGGGTCCGCGCCGGCGAGCCGGAGCCACCGCGTTCCTCGCCCCCAGGCAGATCCCGCCGCGGCCGCCGCCGGGCCGGGCAACTCAAGCGATGGGTCCTGCCGCAAGACCGCGCGCTCAAGCCGCGGTCCCGCCGCCGGCGCGACCGGGACATCCAGCCCGGGCGCGGCGAGCTGGAACAGCCGGACCGCCCGGTCCAGGTCCTTCAGCTGCTGTTCGCCCAGGTCCACCAGCGTGAACCCGGGATCGTCCTCCTCCTCGTCCTCGATGATCGACTGGGTCGCCTGGGAGACCAGCACCTCGCCGCCGCGGGCGGTCGCGCAGATCCGCGCCGCCCGGTGTACCGCCAGCCCGGTGTAGCCGCCCCCGGCCGGGACCGCGTGCCCGGTGTGGACGCCGATACGCACCCGCACCTGTCCGTCCTCTGGCCAGGGGTGACCCGCCAGCGCGCGCTGGATCGCCAGCGCGCACAGCACCGCATGCTTGGCCGACGCGAACGCGACGAAAAACGCGTCTCCCTGGGTGTCCACCTCGTGGCCGTCGTGCTCGGCGATGGCGGCGCGGACCAGCCGCTGGTGCTCGGCCAGCACCTGCGGGTAGCGCTCCCGCAGCGCCTTGACCAGCCGGGTCGACCCCTCGATATCGGTGAACAAGAACGTGACCGCCCCGCTCGGAAGGCCGCTCACCCCGCCGTCCCCTCGCCGGCCTCCGGCTCCCGCGGTCACGACCGGCACCGCGCGATCGCAGCCACCACGCCCGGCGCAACCATCGCCCCGTCGGCCGCGCCCAGCCGGACCGCACCGGCAAACCCGGCCGGCCCGTCACCCGCGCACGCAACCGCCACCGCAGCCTCCCCGCGCTACGCCAACTCCCAGCGTAGGCATACCAGACCGCCGCCGCCCAGCATCCGCCGGCCACCACGCACGCAGGGCCTGCCGACTGGCCAGGCGCCGGGGGCCGGGCCTGAGCCAAGCCGGCACGCCAGCGCCGCCGGCTGATCGTTCCTTAGGCGCAACTGGTGCAGGACGCGGGCGAGGGGCAGGCGGCTCGCGGCCGGGCGCGGGCGCGCGCTGCCCGGCCGCGCGCGGCGGGCAGGGTGAGAACGCGGCGTGCCAGCCCGTCGGCCGGGCGGGGATGCCGATGGGCCAGGGCCCGGCGCACGGCGCGGGCGGTCGCGGCCTGGCCAGCTTGACGTTGCCAGCCGGCGATCTTTGCCTTGGCAATCTCGTACTCGATGGTGGGGTGCATCGCGGTCGTCCTTCCCGGTATCCGCTGGCGCGACCATCGTCATTGTTGAAGTCGACTTGATGTCAAAGTCGCGGGCGGAGCGGTTCCGTCGGCGCCGCCGGTTCACTGTCAATCTCGGAGGCTGTGCGGAACCTCCAGCCTGACCTCGGCACCGCCGCCCGGCCGGTTGCTGGCCACCGCCCGGCCCCCGTGCGCAACGGCGATCGCCTGCACGATCGCTAGGCCCAGGCCCGCGCCGCCCGCGCTTCGCGCCCGGCCGTGATCGGGCCGCCGGAAGCGCTCGAACGCGTGCGGCTGGAACTCGGGCGGAAAGCCGGGCCCGGCGTCGCGGACCTCGATCACCAGCGACGGCCCGGCGAAGTCGGCGTGGATGACCACCTCGGTGCCGCGCGGGGCGAACCGCAGCGCGTTGTCGACCAGGTTGTCCACCGCCTGGCGGATCCGTCCCGCGTCCACGACGGCCGAGAGGCCAGCGGCGGCGCTGACGCGGCAGGTAACACCGGCCGCCGCTGCACGGGCGTCGGCCCGCTCAACGCTCCGGGCCAGCAGCGACGTGATGTCCGTGCGCTCAAGCTGCAGGCCGAGCTTGTCCTCGTCGCCCCTGGCGAGCAGCAGCAGGTCGTCGGTGATGCGGGTGAGCCTGCTTGCTTCCTCGGCGGCGCTGACCACGGCCGCGCTGAGTTCCTCCTTGCTCCGGCCGGGCCGGCCGGCCAGTTCGAGCTCGCCGTGCAGCACCGCGAACGGGGTGCGCAGCTCATGGCTCGCGTCCGCCACGAAAGCCCGCTGCCGCGCTAGGGCTCCGCGTAGGCGCATCAGCAGGCCGTTCATGGTCCCGGCCAGGGCGGCGATCTCATCGTGGGTGCCCGGCACGCGCAGCGTCGCCTCTGTGTCACGGTCGGACAGCGCGGCGGCTTCCCTTCGCAGCCGTTCCACCGGGGCCAGCGCGGCGCGGGCCAGCCAGTAGGCGCCGAGGCCCGCGACGATCACGAAAGCGGCGCCGCCGATGAGGAGCCCGCCGGTGACCTGGCGGAGCGTGCCGTTGTTGGCGGCGAGCGAGACGCCGGCGATCGCGACCCATCCGGGTTGATCCCCGAAGGGAGCGGCGAGCAGCCGCTCCGGCTCGCGTTCGATGGTCCGCGTCAGGATCAGTTCGCGCCGGCGGGCCTGCTGCAGCTCGGCAGTGGTAAGCAGCGGCGTCGTTCCCGCGTTCGCGCTGGCGTGCTTGACCTGCCCGAATGGATCGACGATCTGGACGACGTACTGGCCGGGCACTGGGCGGCCGGTCACGATCGGCGTTGTCAGACTGCTGTCATCCTCCAGGTAGCGGCCTGCCTGGGCGAGCCGTGCGGCAAGGGCCGAGTCGGTCGTGTTCAGCATCGCGGCGGAGAGCCGGCCGATGAACAGCCAGCCGAGAAGGGTGAACGCGATCGCCAGGGCGAGCGCGAACACCAGCGCCACGCGCAGGCGGATCGACATCCTTCACCCCTGTTCCTCGCGGCGCAGCCGGTACCCCATCCCGCGGACGGTTTCCAGGTCGTGCCGTCCGAACGGCACGTCGATCTTCTTCCGCAGGTAGGTCACGTACTGGTCGACCACGTTTGAGGTGCCGTCGTAGGCGAAATCCCAGGCCGCGTCCAGGATCTGCGACCGGGTGAGCACCGCGCCCGGGTGCCGCAGGAAGAGCTCGAGCAGCGAGAACTCCTTCGGGGACAGGCGCAGCTCGGCGCCACCCCGCCAGGCCCGCTTGCTGGCGGGATCCAGCTTCAGGTCTCCCTCGCGCAAGACCGCCGGACGGGCCCGGTCGTCCCTGCGTGCCAGCGCCCGCAGCCTCGCCGCGAGCTCGAGCAGGCTGAACGGTTTCACCAGGTAGTCGTCGGCGCCCGCGTCGAGCCCTCGAACGCGGTCATCCACCCCATCGCGGGCGGTGAGCATCAGCACCGGGGCCCACACACCCGCCGCGCGGAGTCTCCGGCACAGCTCGAACCCGTCGAAACCCGGCAGCATCACGTCCAGGACGATGGCCGAGTACGGGTTCTCGGTGGCCAGCCACAGCCCCTCCGGCCCATCCGCAGCCAGGTCGACCGCGTGTCCCTCCTCCTCGAGACCGCGCTTGAGCAGCCGGGACATCCGGGTCTCGTCCTCGACCACCAGCACTCGCATGCTCACGAGGCTAGCGACCCGTCGATGTGAGAACGGCGATAGCCGCATGTGAGCGGCTCACATGATCCGCTCACGATCGTCAAATCCCCGCTGAGGCAGCCTGGGAGCGCCGGGCAGACCGGCCGTGAGCGACCCGGATGGAAGGAAACGACGATGGACCAGGACTATGAGGAGCGGCCCGGGTGGGTGCGGCTGCCCGGGTACGAGGAAGCGCCTTACCCGCGGGGTGCGAGCGTCAGGGCCGACGGCGCCCGCAGGATGCGCAGGGCATCCAACTGGACGGCAGCCGCCCTGATCGCGGGCGTGGCTGCCGCCACCGGCTACTTCGCCCACCACCAGCCCCCGGCCACCGCGGCCACGAGCACCGTGACGTCCGTGCCGGGCGGCACGGCGGTCAACCCGCAGAAGCCGACCCTGAACGGCCCGGTGGCCACCTCGGGCGGCTCGGGCGTCACCGTCACCACCGGGCCTGGTGGGGTCAAGACTTACCACTACCGGGACAACTGATGGCCACGGCAACGCGGGTCCTGCCCGCCGCCCACGAATGGGCGGTGATCGACATCGGCACGGCCACCGTCGGCGTCGCGGAACGGGACGCCCTCGGCACCAGCGCCAGGGTCGCGGCGTGGCCGCCGTACTACCTGGCTCGTGTGCTCGCCGCGGTCGACGCCGAACTGGCGCGGCTGGACAAGGAAGCGAGCCGGTTCCGCAACGACTCCGAGATCTCGGCCGTCCACGGCAGCGGGGTCGAGTCGCACCTCCTCAGCGAAGGGCTCGCCGAGGCGATCGCGGTCGCGCTCGCGGCCGCCGAGTGGACCGGGGGACTGGTGGACCCCACCGTGGGCGGCGCGCTGGAGGCCCTGGGGTACGACCGCGACTTCGCCGCGATCCCGAAGGGCGGGGGCGTGCCGCCCGGGCCGTCGCACGTGCCGGGCTGGCGGTCTGTCCGGCTCGACGGCCGCCGCCTGCGCCTGGCCGCCGGGTCGCGGCTCGACCTCGGGGCCACCGCGAAAGGCCTCGGCGCCGATCGCGCCGCAAGCGCCGCGGCGGAGGTCAGCTCGGACGGCGGCGTACTGGTCAGCCTCGGCGGCGACATCGCCGTGGCGGGGGAGGCCCCCAACGGCGGCTGGCCGTTGCTCATCGCCGACGAGCAGGAACCGGCCAGCCGGGCGCCCGCCGGCGGCCACCACGCCGTCCGGGACGCGAGGCGCGGGGCGGGCCAGATGGTCCGCCTGGCCGCCGGGGGACTGGCCACCTCGTCCATCGTGTGCCGTCAGTGGCGGCGGGGAGACCGCATGCTGCACCACATCGTGGACCCGCGGACGGGGCTGCCGGCCGCAGGACCGTGGCGGACGGTGAGCGTCGCCGCCGCGAACTGCGCCGAGGCCAACGCGGCGTCCACCGCCGCGATCGTTGCCGGTGACCAGGCAGCAGCGTGGCTCGCCGGCCAGGGCCTACCGGCCCGCCTGGTGGCCCGCGACGGCACGGTGCAGCTTGTCGACGGCTGGCCAGCGACCGACGGCGGGCTGGTCGAGGCTCCAGCAGCCCGCCGGATGCCCCCCGGCCTGCGCGGAGGGAGGCACATGCGATGGGCGCGGTAGCGGCAGTGGGGCTCCCAAAACCTCTGGTTCCTCTCCCGCGGCAGCGGCCTGGTCCTGCTGGCCCTGTTCAGCGCCGTGGTCGTGCTCGGCGTGGCGATGCGGACCGGCTCGGCGCCCGGCCGCTGGCCGCGCTTCGCGGTCGCCGAACTGCACCGCACGCTGTCGCTGTTCGCGGTGGCTCTGCTGGTGCTGCACGTGGTGACGGCAATCCTCGATCCGTTCGTCACGATCGGCTGGGCCGCGACGCTGCTGCCCTTTGCCTCGCCGTACCGGACCCTGGCGATAGGCCTGGGCACCCTCGCCGTGGACCTGGGCGGCGCGGTGCTGCTCACCAGCCTGCTGCGGCAGCGCCTGGGCCAGCGCGCCTGGCGGGCCGTCCACTGGCTCGCCTACCTGGCCTGGCCGGCCGCCTTCCTCCACTCGCTGACCGCCGGCAACGACCTCGGCGTTTGGTGGGTGGCGCTCGTGGAGGTGGCCTCGGCGGCGGCGGTCGCGACAGCCGTGCTTGCCCGGTTGTTCGGCTGGGGC
>Ga0207646_10002185_pt1 | contig 23323 bp, 26 predicted proteins | sample KBSK5502metaG_FD_184343 | JGI IMG/M metagenome (GOLD analysis project Ga0207646, IMG submission 184343) | Corn, switchgrass and miscanthus rhizosphere microbial communities from Kellogg Biological Station, Michigan, USA - KBS K5-50-2 metaG... | ecosystem: Host-associated > Plants > Roots >... | reverse complement strand
TACCAGACGGCAGACGATTGGTCGTGAGCGTCGGGGAGCGGCTTCGCTGTCAACGCGACGGGCCGCTGGCGCGAACGGGGTGAGTCTCACTCTAGATGCGTTGATGGCGCAAAAGGCTCACTCCCTGTACCCGATGCGTTATCTCAAACGACCACCCGATGGAGTTGGGCACCGTACCTGGCAGAAGCTATAGGTACATTTGGCCTCGTGTTTGCTGGGTGCGGAGCCATCGTGATTGACAAGCTCTCAGGCGGGCAGATAACTCATGTGGGAGTTGGATTAGTCTTTGGCCTGATCATCACAGTCATGATCTATACCCTCGGCCATATCAGCGGCGCCCATTTCAATCCAGCGGTGACCCTCGGCTTTGTGTTGGCGCGTCACTTCCCGCTCCGTCGCCTCGTTAGTTACCGGATTGCACAATGTGCCGGAGCCATACTGGCAGCCGCATGCCTGCGCCAGCTCCTCGGTGATGTGGCACACCTTGGCACCACCCTGCCAACTGGGAGCGGTGGTGCCTGGCAGTCCTTTGGCTTGGAGGCGCTGCTCACGTTCTTCTTGATGTTCGTGATCATGGCCATGGCGACCGATACACGTGCCGTGGGGCAGGCAGCAGCGCTCGCCATTGGAGCCACGGTTGGGTTGGAAGCACTCTTCGCCGGCCCTATCAGCGGCGCGCCGATGAATCCTGCCCGTTCGCTTGGACTAGCGCTGGTGAGGTGGACCTGGACGGCGCAGTGGGTCTATGCGCTTGCACCGCTACTCGGAGCGGTGGTTGGGGCGTCTACGTACCGCTTGCTGCGCGATGCTCGTCGATCCACACAACCTGCTTCCGCGAAGACAACAACGAGACACTATACCGAGCAAACTACTCAGTAAGAGGGAGACCATGACAGACACACCCGATGATATTACCAGCACAGAACCGACGCGTGTCCTGTTTCTCTGCACGCACAATTCGTCGCGCTCACAAATGGCCGAGGGACTCCTGCATGCACGTGGCGGGCAACGCTTCCGCGTGTTTAGCGCAGGGACGCATCCGCGTGCAGTGCATCCGCTGGCGGTGAAAGCCATGGCCGAGCTGGGCATCGATATCAGCGAACAGGCCGGCCATCGTGCGAAAGGCATTGAGGAATTTGCCAACGAGCCGCCCATGGACCTGGTCGTGACCGTCTGCGACGAGGCTGCCGAGGAATGCCCCTACTTCCCGCGCGCCCGCCGCCAGGAGCATTGGGGCTTTCCCGACCCGAGTAAAGCCTCCGGTACCGAGGAGGAACGGCTGGCGGTCTTTCGCCAGGTGCGCGACGCCATCGCTGCATGCATCGATGCGTTTCTGCACGGCGACACAAAGGTGACGGTCGCATGACCAAGCTCCTGATTCTCGGTGGTAGCGATGCGGGCATTAGCGCAGCTCTGCGAGCGAAGGAGGTAGATCCTACGACCAACGTGACCGTCGTAGTGGCTGACCGCTTCCCCAACTACAGCATCTGCGGTCTGCCATTCTACCTGAGCGGGGAAGTACCGGATTGGCACTGGCTGGCCCTCCGGACGGCGGAAGACATCACCCGCGAGGGGATCCACCTGCTCCTTGACCACATGGCTCAGGCCATCGACCCTGCCAACCACCTGGTCACGGTAGCCGACAGGGGGGGTGGGCAGGCGCGCGAGTTGGCGTATGATCGCCTGGTCATCGCCACCGGTGCGGTGTCCGTGCGTCCTCCCATTGCAGGCCTTGACCTCCCTGGGGTGTATCTCTTGCGGTCGATGCAGGACAGTTTCGCCGTCCATGCCTGCCTGGAGACCCACGCGCCTCGCTCAGCCGTGATTGTTGGCGGAGGCTACATCGGCATGGAGATGGCTGACGCCTTCGTCCGGTTAGGACTAGCTGTGACGGTGGTCGAGCACAGTGCCTGGGTGCTCAAGACCGTTGACGAAAGCCTCGGAAGGCTTGTCGGTGCCGAACTACGGCGCCACGGTGTCGAGGTGGCGACTGGCGTCGCGGTCGAGCGCATTGCACAGGCTGGAACGCAATTGCTCGTCGTAGGATCAGAGGGGTTTTCCGCGACCGCCGATCTGGTGCTGGTGGCGGTGAGCGTCCAACCCCAGACCGAGCTGGCGCAGGCGGCCGGCATTGCCACCGGGGAGCGCCAGGCCATCCGCGTCACCCGCGCCATGGAAACGAATGTGCCCGACATTTTTGCCGCGGGCGATTGCGTCGAGACCTGGCACCGTCTCCTCAAGGCTCCGACCTATCTGCCGCTCGGCACGACAGCCCATAAGCAGGGGCGCATTGCCGGCGAGAACGCAGTTGGCGGCCACCGGGAATTCGCCGGCACGCTAGGGACGCAGGTAGTCAAGGTCTTTGACTTGGTGGTGGCCCGGACGGGACTGCGCGACGCCGAAGCAGTGAAGGCCGGGTTCGAGCCGCTCACGGTCGAATCAACGAGCTGGGATCATAAGGTCTACTACCCGGGTGCAAGCGCTCTACACATGCGCGTCACCGGAGATCGCAAGACCGGTCGCCTCTTAGGGGCGCAAATCGTCGGTCGTTGGCACGGGGAAGTCGCCAAACGCATTGACGTCTTTGCCACCGCCCTGTTTCACGGCATGCGCGTAGACGACCTGAACGAACTTGACCTTAGCTACACACCTCCAGTCAGCAGTCCCTGGGACCCGGTGCAGACGAGTGCCCAGGCCTGGATAAGGCATCTTGCTTGAACACGGCGCCCCTGTTCTTCGTGATGACCACTGCTATCGTCGCCGATATCCACGAGCACATGATCGGCTGAGCGGAGCGGGGAATCCCGCGAAAAGCTCACCGGCCCGCTAAGAAAGTTCGTGCCATATTAATGCGGTTATTTCCATGATGGCGAACCACGGCTGGTCTACATGATGCCGCCTCTCGTGAGATAGGATTGTAAAAGGTCGTGCATCGTATCCAGGAGCAAGAACAGCCGCAGCGAGTTGAACGCCGTCATGGCGTTCGTCTGAATTCCGTGTAACAGCCCGTGCCTATGTATCTCACGATCATGGCAATGGAGGTAGTCGTAGTCGCGCTCAAACTCAAGATCTTCACAAAAAACGTCCTCGATGTAGGCGAGAACTGATTTGACGCGCACCCAATGTGTTAGGTCGGTTGTGTCGCTGTCTAAGTTCACCTCGTCCCCCGCCGCACTCAGGGTGCGACGGATCACGGATTTTGTTGACCCAAGCCCCAACTGCCCCCTTCTTGGCTTCTGTACAGGCAGCAACACGTTCTTTTCGACGACGTGGCTGGCAATGCCTTCAACCAGTGGGGCGAGGGCACTGATGGACAAACCATAATCGCCCCTTGTGTGAGCTTGAAAAGCGGGAAGCAAAATTGACCGCCAGCGCCGCGCGTACTCCGGGTTATCCTGCCACCTCTCCACCGCCTGCCAGAGCCTCGCATGGTTGTAGCGGGCGTAGTAATTCCAGATCAAAAGAGTGATCGATGACCGTCTGCCACTCGTCTCGAGCAAATCAACAATCTGGTACATCAAATCCTCCGACATGGACGGGGCGAAGCACAATCCGAGCGATCTGAAAGCGGCGACGAGGCGGTGCCTTATCCTCTCTTTTAAACGCTTGAGGTCGAGCGGTGGCCAACCGGGAAAGGCGGCGACGAGCGTGTTAATATGGTCGGTAATGCTTGTGAGCCAGCCGAGATCAGGCAAGAAAGCATGTATCGGGGGAAACTGATTCACGAGATTCAATGCTGGAAACATCTGCTCTGGTGGCGGAAGGATTTCCCAACTTGAGACCACACGCCTGAAGCTTCGTACAAGAGGCTCCATATCAACGGTGAAGTTGGAGCGCATCGACTCCGCTAGCGCTGATACTATTGATGCACCAGTCGAAGCAGAGGCGGCGGTCGCGCGGAAGTCGTCCATAACGGTGCGGATAGGCTGAAGCAACGATTGCAATTGCTGTGCTTTATACTGGCTCATAGAGAGTGTAGCCGCTCTATAAGCTGGCTTAATATGCTGTGGCGCCACTTCCCTCACTGCGGCAAGTCCAATGTCCTGGAAGAGATGCGTGGGGGGTGGCGGTACGCGGGGTATCATTGCGGCAATATTCTTCATGGCTTGCCTCTCAAGGGCGAGGTGTTTTTCCATTGACGCAAAATCGTGTTGAGCTTGTGCCAAAATCCTTGTTGCTAGATCCCTTGAACGTGGCATATACGCACCTGGGCGAGGATCGTTAATTAGAGGGGCTTTCGCTGAAGTCTGATCATTGTTGGTAGTGCCGGCTAACAGGGCATGCTCCTTGCAACTCTGGTCGGCGGAAACGGGAGAGGTGGGAGGCTGATCAGCAGGCGTGGGATTGGACTGGGACATGAACGGGTCTCCTCAGAGAAGTAATGCGAAGGATAGGAGTGGAGCGAAGAATAAATTGGCTTGACCACTCCTGAATACTTGCTATGCTCAGCATTATAGGGTCAAATTTGCGATTTGTCAACTTTCTTAGAAAGATCGTTCAAAATAGCGTGATATGGCAGAACTGTAATCCGGCTATCAGCAAGAGCGGGGCGTTGGCACGCCAGCTTTGGAGTATGTCGAATTCCAAACAAGTAGAGCTCGCTGGTATAAACCCCCTACATCAAGAAGGCGCATCATCCTATAAGACGAACGGGTTGAGCCTTTCTCCTTCCTTGCCATGTACGAAACGATCCACCCGGTCTTTTTCAGGGCTGTTGCAAGGTCGGGAATAAAATGAACCTCTTTGTAACAGCCCTCAAAAGATGAAATTAACTTAACAAAAACACAACTTGGATATGCAAGTATTTGATGGATTAGAGAAGCTTTCTATTAAAAGATGAAATTAACTTGAAATACAAGCTGATCTGATACTTCTCCTTATTTCGCAGTAATAGTGCATGCTATTGCGCTTATCCATTTGGATATATGCATCACTCGGTATTTCTACTTATATGTGGTAAAATTACACAAGAAATGTCGAAATACACTTGACAAAAAACACGAATATATGATATGTAGATATCTTGGGTTGTGTTGCTCACAATCCTCTGTGGAGAGGGGCCGCGGAGTACATGAAATAGTCTCCTTTGGATAGAAACCTCAGAGTGCGTGGAATAGCCAGTAGTGCGCGTGTGCGCGCTTTTTGACTGCATTTGCATTGAACTTTGAAAGGAGATTCCCATGCGTCGACTCAAGTACGGTATTGCTCTGTTGATCGCGCTGTTCCTGATCTTCGCGTTCTCGCTGACAGCCTTTGCCGTCAGCCCGCACTTCGTTAGCGCCAGCGCGAGTCCGAGTGGGGCGAACCTGAACGTGTCATTCAAAGAGGCGGGACTGGGTACCAACCAGCTTATCAACTACACTGCCAGCGCTGATGCAACCGCCACCTACGTCTGTGTCAACAAGGGCGGTGGTAATCCGAGTGCCAGCAACAAAACAACGGTATCAGGACCAGTCTCAGCGTCTGGAACATTCAACTCTGGCAAGAATGGAAATGTCACCGCGTCCCTCACGCTCAGCCCACCACCACCACCACCGGACTTCAGCTGTCCGAAGGGGCAAAGTCAGCAGACCGCAGAGGTGGTCTATACGAACGTCGCGATCACGGACACCACCAACGGTATCACCGAGCCCATCCCTGGGACGTTCGATACAGGGTGTTTACTCCCGAACGTCAGAGGAGCATGTAGTTGATACTCCCAAGTCCCTGAGAGCATTCTGCAAGGTTCTCTTGAACCTTCTTCTCTGTCTAACGGTTGCCCAGATGAGTCTGCTGGATGCGGACGCGGTGCTAGGCTCAAGGGAAGCCTGGTACCAGGGCAACCGGACCCTGCTACTTCGTCGCCCTTTCCCTCTAGACGGGAGGAGCTTCTCAGCAGAAGCTCCTCCCAGCATGAACGTCTCAGATCCCCTGTGAAGAGCCTCTCGCACCAGAGGAACGTTAACGCGAGCGCTCCTGCCAGGATCGTCGGTGCACTACGTCGAGGCAGAGCCATGCCGTCACTTGCAGGGTGGGTGTCTTTGACCTTGCAACGGCCCTGCCGGTCTTTTTCGTTGCTATTGACAACGATTTGAGCGTGCAGTATGCTCTTGAGAAAAGATCGTTGCGAGTAGCAACGAGCATGAGAGGAGCAGAGCATGGAGCAGCAAGCAACGACGGGCGCACTCTTGCGTGAAGTGGCCCGCTTACACACCCATTTGCAGCGGGAGAACGTGTCCTGCTGTGCAGGAACCACGGTGACGCAGTGTACCGTGCTCACGGAGCTGGGGCGCAGTGGGCCGGTTCCCCTGGCAGAACTCAGTCGGTGCATAGGCTTCGACAAGAGCTGGACGAGTCGAGCCGTCGAGCACCTGGTGCAGGACGGCCTGATCGAAAAAGTGCCGAGTCAGACCGACCACCGCATGGTGCGTCTTTCCTTGACGGCTCTAGGAGAGCAGCGCGTGCAAGACCTCAATGGGACACTCAACGGCCTGTCTGAGCGCGTGATGGAGCGCATCCCAGTGTCAGAGCATGAGGGGGTTCAGAGGTCCCTCACGTTGTTGCTCACGGCGCTGCAGGCGGAAGTGGAACATCCCTCGTTGCCAGAAGAGACGCCTGATGGACTGACGGGGCGTGCTGCGGGAGGAGCTGAGCGATGCGACTGCGACTAGAGCGCCGGTCAAGAAATCACGCAGCGCTCTGAAACTCCGCCGAGAGTTGCTGAGAGCGGGCCAGGACATGCAGATTGTGGACAACGGCACACCGACGCAGATCAAAGAGATTTTTGCGTACTCCCCGATAACGCGCACGTCGTCCTTGCCACTGCCCCACCTGAGCCAGGGTATGCTCAACGGCTACTCGCTCGCGCAATTGATCACGCCCTTGCGTGGTCTGTTGGCGCTCGCGTAACTCGATAATCAAGGCTTCATCGGGGTGGATGCTGACACTGCGGCCTTTGGCACTGGTCGTGCATTGTTCTTTTAAAGGGCACTTCGCACAGATCTCTTTAGGGAAGTGGACCACTCCGCCGGGGACAAAGGGCATTTCCTGCGCATCTGGACAGCGGATGGTCTGTTGTTCCCAATCTAAGGTAAAGGCTTGCTTGGAAAAATGCTTGCTCTCGCGAACCGGCCAGGCTTTGCAGTACACCTCCAGATCATCATCGCGCTCCCGCACGAGGTGGCTGCTCAAATACGCCCGATCGATATGCAGCTCTTTTACTTGAACCTTTTGTAGCTTCAGATCTTCGCTGATCGCTTCGGTCACGCTGGCTTCTGGGACATTGGCTGGTGTGATCCCCACCGCACGAATAAGACCGGTGTCCAAATCATGGAGCACGTGACGCTTGTAGCCATCTATCAGCACGCTACGACTTTTGCGCCCATGGCGCATCTGGGAGTCTTCCACGCTGATGCGTCGGTCTTTTGCCACCCCTTTGATCAGACTGGCTTTTCCCTTCTCATCCACTTGCACATCTTGCGCCTCCACCTGTTGGGCAATCGAAAGAGACGACTGAGCCAGGAGCACATCTTCCTGTTGCAAGGTCTGCACCCAGCTCTCCACAGCTCGCAAGACGTTCAGGACCAAGGTGAGTGCTTCATCTTTCTCAGGTTGTTGATCCCAGTCGCGATCCAACGCCGCTTTCAAGCTGCTTTCACAGACCAGGCTTGCTCCCGCCTCCGTTGCTACCTCGACCAGCTCCCGCCCCTGCTGATCGGCCACGACGCGCATCACCTTTTTGAGCGCGTGCCCCACTAAATTGTAGGTATCTTCAACGCGTCCTGCCCCCCACAACGGGCTACTATCCAGGGCTGCACGTAAGGCTCGTGGCCCAAACGCTTGACTTTGTGTGGCAATCTCAATGGTTCGCTCAATGAGTCGTCGGTCCATCTGCCCCTCAATCAACCGCTGGCGGAAGGCTACGAGCGTGCCTTTGCTAAACGGTGCGTGCTCGGTGTCCAGACAATCCAGGACCAACTGCCAGCGCCGATCCATCACCGTCGCCTCAATGACTTCATCGTCAGAAACCCCCGTGTACGCTTCCAGAATGAGTGCCAGAGCCAACATTGCTGGAGCGACCGGCGGTTGCCCTCGCTCTGCCGGACGATACAGGCTCGCCAATTCTTTTTGGAAGGCTTCATCAAACAGGTCGTGACGATGGTGACGTAAAAATACAAAGAGTTTGGCTTTGCGGATCTTGTGAACAATCTGTTCTTCTTGGAGACTGAGGGTAACTGGGGGCTTCCATATGGCTGGTTGCATGCTCTTCCTCCGAGTTCTTTTGCTTGAGCTAATCACTTCTCGTTTGCTTTGTCAATGGTCGCTTTCTGAACGGCGCAGACCCATTCCATGCAGATGGCAAGCGGCCTCATCGGTTGCATCTTGTCGCAAGCTCTGCTACAATGCGGGAAGAGCGGGAAAAGCATCCTCGCTCCTTCTGGTATGATGTCTGTTTTTAGCTGCTGAAAATGAACCCATGCAAAATGAAAACGAGCATGGTTTTCGACTTCGCCACCCGATCAAATCTGGCTATGAGTCGAATAGTGTTGGGATTTACAGAGAGAGTTGCAACAGGGTGTAGAGTGCGCGTCGTACTCTACGGGCAAGTTCTATCAATTCATCATTGAGCAAAGGGAGAAACACGTGGAAGAACGAGACGAACGAGACGCGCCAGAGGTCGGTGCATGTTCCTTTATCGGTAGGCAGGCCTTGGGCGGGAAACCCGCACACACGGAATCGAAGGAGGACAGGGAAACCGGGTCGGAATCGACACCGCGCCTCCAACGACCCATGCCAGACCTTCAGTTGGTCCGCCTCGACCACGCGCCGGCCCTGCTTGCATTCGAGCGGGAGAATCGGGCCTACTTCGCGGCGTCGGTGCCGGTTCGGGGGGACGAGTTCTTCGCCGAGTTCGACACGCGGCATGCGCAACTGCTCGAGTGGCAGGCCGCCGGGACGGATTACTTCCACCTGTTGGTGGCCGAGCGCGGCGAGGTGGTGGGGCGGATGAACCTGACCGAAGTGGCAGACGGATCGGCGGAGCTCGGATACCGGATCGCGCAGAAGGCCGCGGGCCAGGGACTGGCCATAGCGGCGGTGCGCAAGGTGCGCGAGCTCGCCGCCACAGAGTACGGACTCACCAGGCTGCGCGCGAGGGTCACGCTGGACAATCCAGCCTCGCGCAAGGTGCTTGAACACAACGGATTCGTCGCCGTCGGTGAGCTAACGCTCAACGGCAAGCCAGCCATGTCCTACATCTGCGAGCTCCGGTGACGCAACGCACTCGCCGCATGGCCAACCGTCAGATCACGAACGAGAACGGGAGTAGTAGGCTGTAAATCCCAACATTATTCGGCTGATGCCCAGATTCGATCCTGGTGGTGAAGTCGAAAACGATGCTCGTTTTAAATGCGTGTACATTCAAAACGAGCGTGAAATGTGACTTCACCACCAGGATCGAATCTGGGCATCAGCCATATTTCAGCACCCTGATGAGCACGAGCTAAGATTATTCGACGCCTACACCATCTACAGCTAACCGCTTTTCCATCTTTCACTCAGGGCAATCTCCGGAAAGCGATTGCCTTATTGTATTTCTCGACCGGTTCTCTAGGAGGATGCAGTGATGCTCAGTGAGGAGATACTGTTGAAACAACCTCAAGGTTTGCTGATGCCACTCCAAGGTCTTTGGACGGCGGCGGTTGTTTTTTTGATGCTCCAGATAGTCCTGAATAGCTTGTTCAATCGTCCTCTTCGAGTTTTTTTGGTGAGATCGCTGGCCGTTGGCAGGAGCGTGAGATACCTGTGTCTGCCCGCAGCTGGACATGGTGGTACTCTGGCTCTTCGTCGCTAGGAGCCGTGATCTCTCCTCCTCTGTGGTCGCCCGAGATGAGAACGAGCTTGCTTCTCCGGTGAGCTGAGAAGGAACAACAGAAGAGGAGCAAGCTCTGGGGCAGTCCGCTGGAGTAGAATGCACCGCTTCGTGCTCTCGCTTCCCTAATGAGACAGGATTAGCAGCCCCTGCCTGGACCGCCTCCTGCCGCCATGATCCCTCCACGCCCTCAAGATCAGGAGGACAAGACCCCCCAATGCATTGCTGGATGCAAAACGGCAAGACAGCAACAGGAGAGATCCTTTCTGAGCCTGTTGTCGTCGAGCCCAGGAGAGCCTGCTGCAGGTCTTGCAGATGATGCAAGAGCCGCAGCGGGTCCAGCACCTGGGCTCCTCGCATCAACTCGTGCACTTTGGATGCAGGCAGCACCTGTGTGAGCAGCAAACGCTGCAATGGCGTTTTGGCCGCATCATAGATCTGGCGCATCTTTCTGCCCTCGTACTGTTTCATCTGCAGCTTCATCGAAGGCTGAAACCCGTTGATGTACAGACGCAAGGCCTGATACACCTCGCCCAGTTGTCGGTAGGCTCCTTCTCCTTCCAAGCGCGCATAGCCCACGACTTGACGCACGATGGCTCCATTCTTCTGCTCTACGAAGTTTTGATCATTCTTGAGCCCTTCACGTCCTCGCGTAAAGGTGATCTGTTCGGCTTCACAATACGCCAACACCTGCTCATTGATGAATTCGCTTCCATTATCAGTATCCAGCCCCAGGATCGGAAACGGTGCATTGCTCCACCCAAAATCTTACTCGGTGGCGTGTTCAACTGGCAGATAGGGAATCCTGGCTATCCTCTCTGCTGGCGAAATTGGCGCGGGTGATGGGCCACCGATCACTTCTTCTTGCCACTGCTCCTCAAATGTTTCCAGAAGGTGGGCTCGGATCTTGCGCATGCCTCGCTGAAGAGTGCGGATTTGCAAGGGTTGATACCGTCCGGGGAGCGGCGCTGCAACTCCCGGAAAATGTCGCCGCTGCTCCGTTCGGGATTGGCAACCAGCCAGGACAGGATCAGCTCCCACTCTCCCTCAAAGGGATCTTTGTGGGTACACCGCCAGCCCAGGACGCGTTTTCTCCTCTCCTGTTCGCGGTACAGGGTGTGGAGTCCCGCTGCTGGATCGGGTGCGCTCCTCGAAGCCTGGACGCTTCCCATCGTACAATATTCCACGGAAAAGACGCGCACAGGTGCAGAAGGGGTATTTGAGATCAAAGGAGCAACACTGACTGCACAGCGGAAGACGGCCTGTTGCAACTGCTCTACTTGTTGGAACAGGCGCATGGGGTCGAGCGATTGCGCTGCCTCAGTCAGTTCTTGCTGCTTCTGAGCCGGCAGGACTCCTGACAGGAGCAAACGCTGCAGTGGTGTCTTGGCTGAATCGTACACGCAGCGCACTTTTTTCCCTTCCCGTTGCTTCGACTGCAATTTCATCGAGGGCTGAAAACAGTTGACATATAGGCGCAACGCTCGATAGAGTTCTGTGAGTTGTCGATAGGCGCGTTCTCCGGCGAAGCGATCATAGCCGACCACCTGGCGGACAATTGCATTATTTTTCTGTTCGACAAAGCACTGGTCTCTTTTCTGGTAAGGCCGTCCTCGGGTAAAGGTGATGTGCTCTTGTTCACAATACGCTATAATCACCTCATTGATGAACTCCCCACCATTATCGGTATCGATGCCTAAAATGGGAAAAGGAAAGAGCGTTCGTGCGCGTTGGATGGCCGCCAGCACCGTCTCCCGACTGCGGTAGAGGAGCGGAATGCATTCGGTCCATCCCGTCGCAATGTCGGTGAGCGTTAACGTATACAGATAGCCTCCCTCCGCTTGTATGCCACAATGGGCGACGAGATCCGCCTCCAGAAAGCCAGGCTGAGTTTCATTCCAGTTCTGGAAAGTGCGGATGGGAATCTGGTGTTTGAGCAAGGTTCCCGCACGCGTGGTGGATATCCCACGAGGACCGTGTTTTCGTTGAGAGCGCAGGAGGCGATCAGCCGTCGTGGCACTCATGGAGAGCAGTTGGTTGCGGCACGCCTCCGTGAGATGCAGATGCCCGTGCCGCTCAAGTGCTTCGACGAGAGTGGGTAGGAAAGGGATCAGCCGCTTGGCACAAATCTGATTGGCTACTTTCCATGCCATGAGCAGGGCTTGTTGGACTTCTGGTCCGTAGTGGAAGAGACGTGCCTGCTGGCTTCGCGGTTTCGGCTCCTCTGGATGATTGAGGAGCTGAATGGCGTATTTGCGTACATAGCCGGTGATGGAAACGAATGCATCTAGCATAAGGATTTTGTGTGCGCGAGATGCCTCCTGATAGCGGGGAGCCATTTGCTGAACCAATTCCCGCCTTGCTTGATAGCTCAATGCTGATCTCACTGGAGCCTCCCTTGTGCAAGTGTTGTTAGGGCGACATGTCTGGTGAGACAGTCCACAATCGCTTGCCTCACAAAACATCTTACTCTACGAGTGTGTGCTCTCCGATGGATGATTTCTAGGAAAAAGAGGCCAGTTCTTATGAGGTTTTCTAGGGGGAATGGCTTCGAGATAGCGAACCGCTGGGTAAGATTTTGGGTGGAACAATGCACGATATCGTCTTTCCAGAGCTGCCAGACAATACTCTCTGAAACACGAGAACAATGAGACAGCACGACAGGGAGAAGATGCACACAACAAACTCTCATCAGCCTGGAGAGCGGTTCTCGTCTTGCTCATCAGAATGCTTGACTCTGCGCCGCTTCCCGCAGGCGTTGCACATCGCGCATGGGTGGGACGCCGAAAAGGCTTTTGTACTCCCGATTGAAGTGGGAGGCATCTCGGTACCCCACGCGATAGGCCGCACTGGCCGCGTCGAGGTCTTCGCCCAGCATCAGACGGCGGGCCTCCTGCAGGCGCAGCTGCTTCTGGAATTGCAGTGGGCTCAGCGCCGTGACCGCCTTGAAGTGGTGGTGCAACCCCGAGACGCTCATGCCGAGCTCGTGGGCGATCTGCTCGATGCGCAGCGGCTGGTCGAAGTCTTGACGGAGTCGCTTGACGGCTTGGGCGATGTCGGGGGTGTACCCTCCCTGGAGAGCCAGGTGACGGAGTCGGCCTCCCTGCTCTCCCAGCAGGAGCCGGTAGATAATTTCCCGCGTGATCAGCGGCTGGAGGACCGGTGCTTCGGCAGGGGCATCCAGGAGCTTCACAAGGCGCACGACGGCATCCAGCAGGTTTCCATCCAACGAGCTGACATCGATGGCCCTCACATCCGCATGATCTCTCGACGAGGCATACCCGGCCTCCATCAGGACCGAACTGACGAGGGTGGGGGCGAGGGAGAGGCGCAGAGCGAGGTAAGGCTGCTCCGGCGAGGCTTCGAGCACCTGGCTAACTCGGGGCAATTCAACCGTGGCGAGCAGGTAATGGGAGGAATCGTAGCGGTAGCGACTGTCGCCCAGCAGGACCTCCTTGCTGCCTTGGGCAATCACGCAGACCGATGGCTCGAGCACGCTGTGAAGCGGCTCCAGAGGCACAGAACAGCGGGACAGGTACAGCCCCAGGAGCGGCTGGACGGTTCCATCTTCGCGCACGGCCCGCGCGATCCGCTCCACCAGTTCCTCGCGGTTGGCTTGCAGCCGCTGGGCCTCGCGTTCGGCCTGCTGGTGATGCATCACACCCATCAGTATATCCATTGGGACCTCTTCGCTTCTTACTCTCTCATCCATCTGCAAGATTTGCAGAATCAGACAATGATTGTCGACAATCATTCTACCACCCTATGCGAAGGCGCGTCTATAATTAACACAGACAGAGCACACGCTTCTCTCTGTTTGCAAAGAAGCTGGACTTTTCTTCAAGCAGGGACAACGTTGCACTGAGGTGTTAGTCTGTCCAGCCCTCATCGGCTTTTGTGTCACAGATAACCGCAAGAGATGGAAGCGTGAGGCCTCATGCGTCACCAAAAACGATATAACGTGGAGAAATACAGCATATGGATATCACAAGAAGTGGCTCGCAACCGTCTGGTAAAGGATCACCCGAGTATTTTACCGGTGCGGTCCGCGTTGACCCCCTGTTCGAGGCACCCGAACCGGCCCGCGTGGTCGGTGCCAGTGTCACCCTCGAACCCGGCGCTCGCACAGCGTGGCACACCCATCCTCTGGGCCAGACTTTGATCGTGACGGCTGGCCTCGGCCGGGTCCAGCGCTGGGGTGGTCCCATCGAGGACATTCGGCCGGGGGATGTGATCTGGTTCCCGCCGGGGGAGAAACATTGGCATGGCGCCGCGCCCACCACGGCCATGACGCACATCGCCATTCAGGAACGACTTAACGGCAAGACCGTCGATTGGATGGAGAAGGTCAGCGACGAACAATACCAGGCCTGATCGCGCAGGAAATAGCTCCGACCTCTCACAAGAAAGACAGTAGACAAGACACATGCAGAAGAGCACACTTGGAAAGAACAACTTAGAAGCGAAAGAGGAGGCGAGAGAAGGATGAAAGCAGCAATTTTTCATGGACCCCGTTCCATTGAACTTGGTGAGCGACCAGACCCGAAGATTCAAGAGCTGACTGATGCGGTCGTTCGCGTGGTGCTGGGATGTGTCTGTGGTTCCGACCTGTGGTATTATCGTGGTCTGTCCCCTCATGCGCTAGGTCCCATCGGCCACGAGTTCATCGGGGTAGTTGAGGAGGTCGGGTCAGACGTCCATACCATCAGAAAAGGTGACCTGGTGATCGCGCCTTTCACCTACTGCGATGGCACGTGCGCCAACTGTCGCGCGGGCTGGCCGTCAAACTGTCTGCACGGAGGCTCGTTTGGCAACCATGGCATTGACGGAGGTCAGGGGGAGGCGGTATGTGCGCCATTTGCTGATCCCACGCTGGTGAAAGTCCCCGGCTCTGGATATGCCGAGGACATGCTGCGCTCACTGCTGACGCTGTCAGATGTGATGTGTACCGGTCACCATGCAGCGGTGAGTGCTGGCGTGAAAAAAGGCGATGTGGTGGCAGTAGTTGGTGACGGTGCAGTAGGTCTTTGTGCCATCATTGCTGCCAAACGCTTAGGGGCAGAGCGCATTCTTGCATTGAGCCGGAACCCGGCTCGCCAAAGGCTTGCCCGAGAGTTTGGTGCGACAGACATCCTCTCGGAACGCGGGGAGGAAGCCACCCAGAAAATTTTGGACATGACTAACGGGCTCGGCGTTGACGCGGCTCTCGAATGTGTTGGGACGGGAGAGTCCATGGCAACAGCGTTTAGCATTGCGCGAGTCGGCTCCGTGGTTGGTGCGATTGGCGCCCCGCACGACATTGTGGTGCCGATGGACACCGTGATCTTTCGCAACATTGGACTTCGCGGCGGCGTCTCGCCCGTACGCAGGTATATCCCAGAGCTGCTTGACGATGTGTTAGAGGGACGCATTCATCCGGGACTCGTCTTCGACTTCACGACGGACCTCTCCGGCATCCAAGAAGCCTATGAGGCCATGGACCAACGACGAGCGATCAAATCGCTGTTGCAGATCGGAACGATCTGAGTCTGCCATCACAGTGACAAAACGAATTTTTAGCGAGCAATAAGTGGCTTCTGGGAAAGGAGACCCCTATGGCACAGACAGATTTTCGCACTGGCTTGCAGAACGCCAGAGAAATCGACATCACTGTGACCGGGCGCTCGTCCGGTCGATCCCTTACCTACCCCGTGTGGTTCGCCCTGGATGGCGACATGCTCTACCTGATCCCCGTGAAGGGATCAGATACCGAGTGGTACAAAAACGTGCGCAAGACGCCGACCATCCGCCTGGCTACCAGAGGAGGGAAGACGCTCACCACAAGCGCCCATATCCTCACTGACCAGGCGCAGCTCGACAAGGTTCTAGAGAAGTTCCGAGAAAAGTACGGCAGGAACGTGAAGTCCTACTACCCCAAGTACGATGTGGCAGTGGAAGTCCCCTTGGAGTGAGGAGGAAAGGCAAACACTATGAGAATCACTGAAACCGCACGCAACAACCATGAGGAGCTGTTCCCGCATCGCACCTCCACCTTGCTGGTGACCGATCCCGAACTGATTGAGGTCTTCGACAATTTTGCGTTTGATGAAGTGCTGGCGTCTGACAATCTGGAGACCAGAACACGGTTGATGGTCATTCTGGCCTCCCTGATTGCCAGCCAGGCCTTGACTGAATATCGGGTGATGCTGGCTGGCGCATTGAATGTCGGGGTGACTCCGGTCGAGATCAAGGAGATCGTATACCAGGCGGTGCCCTATGTGGGCATGGCGAAGGTCTTCGACTTCCTCCACGCCACCAATGAGGTCCTCACCGAGCGGGGCGTCCCATTGCCCCTGCCGGGGCAGTCCACGACCACGCCCGAGACCCGCACCCAGAAGGGCCTGGAGGTCCAAAAGCACATCGTCGGCGATGAGGTCGTCGAGCAGCTGTATGCCTCCGCGCCCGCCGATCAGCAGCACATCCAGCGCTTTTTATCAGCCAACTGCTTCGGCGACTATCTCACCCGCATCGGCCTCGACATCCCGACACGCGAGCTCATTACCTTGAGCATGCTGGTTGCGCTTGGCGGATGCGACCCGCAAGTGAAGGGCCATGTCGCCGCCAATCTCCATGTCGGCAACGACCGCGCGAAACTGATCGACATCCTGACGCAGCTCCTGCCGTTCATCGGCTATCCGCGCACGCTGAATGGGTTGCGGGCCATCGATGAGGTCACCGCGTTGTGAGCGGAGCCGAAGCTGAGGAACAACACCATCAATGAGAGGAGCATGTGAAATGGCACAACGCACCTGGTTTATCACTGGCGCGAGCAGCGGTTTCGGCCGCCAGCTCACCGAGCAGCTCCTGCAGGGGGGCGATCGCGTCATCGGAACAGTGCGCGACACGGGGAAGGTCGCCGATTTGCTTGAGCGATACCCCGAGACCTACCGCGCTGAACTGCTCGACGTCACCGACAAGGCGGCGATCCACGAGGTTGTCGAACGCTCCTTCGCTCAGCTCTGGCGCATCGACGTGCTGATCAGCAATGCTGGCTACGGCCTGTTTGGAGCGGCGGAAGAACTCACTGACGAGCAGGTCGAGCACATCATCGCGACCAACCTGGTCGGGCCGATCCAGCTCATCCGCGCCGCGCTGCCACACCTCCGCGCCCAGGGCGGGGGACGCATCATCCAGATTTCTTCCTATGGCGGGCAGGTCGCCTTTCCGGGCAACTCCCTGTACCACGCCACCAAGTGGGGCATCGAGGGCTTCGTGGAGTCGGTCGCCCAGGAAGTCGCGCCTTTCGGCATCGGCATGACCATCGTCGAGCCTGGCGGCGCGCGTACCGAGTTCCGCTACGGTAGCGCTCAGGTGGCCCAGCTGATGCCCGTCTACGACCAGACGCCGGCTCATAGCTTTCTCTCGATGCTCGACCCCAAGAACGGCGTGGCCCCGGGTGATCCGGCCCGTATGGCCGCGCGCATTATCGAGAGCGTAAACGTGGAGCCCGCGCCGCTGCGCCTGGTCCTGGGGTCGCAGGCACTGGAAAACACGCTGGCGACCCTCCGCAAGCGGATCGCAGGTTTCGAAGCGCAGCGTGATCTCGCCGCTTCCACCGACTTCCCGCCTGGGGAGTGACCGGCCGCTCGTTCAGCGCGGCCCATTTCGCTTCCCATCTGGTTCGCGCTGGACACATTGCCTCACCAAAATCTAACCCGAGGGTTCGCTCAATTGGCAATGGTCAAGATATTCCGGTGGAACATCCCGCGGAAACTCGCGAGGGTGATGGTCCCCGGATCACTTCTTCCTGCCACCCGTCCTTAACGGTTTCCAGCAGGTAGGCTCGTATTTTCCGCATGCCGCGCTGGAGTGTGCGGATTTGTAATGGCTGATAGCGTCCAGGGGAGCGGCGCTGCAACTCCCGAAAGATGTCGCCGCTGCTCCGTTCAGGATTGGCCCGGAGCCAGGAGAAGATCTGCTCCCACTCCCCCTCAAAGGGATCTTTGTGGGTGCGCCGAAAGCAATGCACCCGTTTTCTCCGCTCCTGCTCACGGTACAAGGCCTCGAATCCTGCTGTTGGATCGGGAACGCTTCCCTCGACAGGAAGATTTCCCGTTGTACACTGTTCTACCGAAAAGAAGCAGAGAGAGGTAGAAAGGGGGGATGAGACAAAAGGAGAGCAACCGACAGCACAGCGGAACACGGCCTGTTGCAACTGCTCCAGTTGGTGCAATAAACGGACAGGGTCGAGTGCCTGTGCTATCTCGGTCAGTTCTTGTCGCTTCTGGATGGGCAAGACCCCGGAAAGGAGCAACCGTTGCAACGGGGTCTTGGCTGGATCGTAGACATAGCGCACTTTTTTCCCGTCCCGTTGTTTTGCCAACAACTTCATGGAGGGCTGAAAGCAGTTGACGTACGGCCGCAGCGCACGGTACAACTCAGTGAGTTGCCGGTAAGCCTGTTCGCCCACCAGGCGATCGTAGCCCACCACTTGGCGCACAATTGAGCCATTTTTCTGTTCTACAAAACACTGATCGTTTTTCAGGTATGGGCGTCCCCGTGTGAACGTGATCTGCTCTTGCTCGCAGTATGCCATCAACGAGTCGTTGATGAATTCTCCTCCGTTGTCGGTATCGATCCCCAGGATCGGTAAAGGGAACAGCAGGCGTGCCTGTTGGAACGCTGCCAGCACCGTTTCCTGACTACGGTACAAAAGGGGCGAGCACTCCGTCCACCCGGTGGCTACATCGGTGAGGGTCAAGGTGTACAAATAGCCGCCCTGGATATCGGCGCCACAATGGGCCACAAGATCCGCTTCAAGATAGCCGGGTCGGGTCTCATTCCACTGTTGGAATGTGCGGATCGGAATCTGCTGCTTGAGCAGCGTTCCTGCACGTGTGGTGGAGGGGCCGCGCTGTCCCACTTTGCGTTGAGAGGACAGCAGGCGATCCGCTGTCGCTGCGCTCATGGAAAGCAGTTGCCTTCGGCACTCGTCCGAGATGTGGAGGTGCTCATGCCTCTCCAGCGCATCTATCAAGGTAGGAAGAAAGGGGATGAGCCGTTTGGCGCAGATACGGTTGGCGGCGTTCCAGACCAGGAACAGCGCATGTTGGATGTCTAGCCCGTAATAATTCGAGCGCTTGTAAGGTGGAGCCTGTAATACGTCCTCCTCATGGTTGAGCAGCCACATTCCATAGCGGCGATGATAGCCCGTGGCTTGGGCAAAGACATCCAACAGCACCCGTTTTTGGGCGTATGAAGCCTCGCGATACTGCGGGGCGAACTGCTTGAGCAACGCACGTCTGCTCTGAAGATTCACTTTCTCTCCCACATGTGCCTCCCAGGAAAGGTCTGATTCAGAACTGTTCTGCCAAAACGACAGCAACGACAGCATCGCCATCAATTGCCTCATGAAAAATCTGCCTCTGTAAATACATGATAGCAACTTTCGTTTGTTGTGCAAAGCAACACGAGAGAAGAAGTGATCTTGTTACAAAGGTGGGAAATACTTCGAGACGATTGATTTTGTGAAGAGGACAAAGGCAGATTTTTCGTGAGGCAATGCGGCGTTTTTTAGGGCTTTCGGCAAAAGATGTCACGTGTTTTTGCCCATGATTTTGGCAAAAGACGTTGCGAGCATCTCGAGGCAGGAGGTCACGCTGCTGTCCACATTATACCTTCTCTCTCTCACCATTGGCAACACTTCATAGGAAATAAGTTCTAACTACTTACATTGATGCCTCGGTTTAGAACGGATATACAAAGTAGCCAGGACAGGTAAGGATAAGGCACGCCCACGTGTTCGCGCAATCAGCAAAGAGCGCGGATCGTTGCATAGACAACAGGAAGGGGAACGTGTTGGTTTTCTGGGGCGTGCACGATTGAAAGATTGCGAGGAAAAAGATGTCCAGAGTCGGAAATTCCAGCGACCCACGCGTGCAGCGGACCCGCCAATTGCTGCTCGAGGCGTTCATGGCCCTGGTCCAGGAAAAGCGCACTATCCACTCCATTTCCATCCAGGAGATCGCCAGGCGCGCTACCGTCAACCGGGCCACGTTTTATGCACACTTTGAAGACAAATATGCACTGATGGCGGACTGGTCACGCGAGAAGTTTCAACGGGGCCTCGTGTGCCAGTTTCCTGCCTCCTCCACCTTGCAGAGAGAGACCTTGCATCGGCTGATCCTGGCCGTATTCGACTTTCTCGCACTCTCGCGTCGGTATTCCAGGCCATCCAATCGGCAGTTTGAGCAGATCTACGAGATAGCGATCCAGCAGGAACTGTACGTTCTCCTCTTGAGATGGCTCAAGCAGACCCCATCAGAGATTCCGAGGCCTGTGGAGACCATCGAAACCACGATGCAGGCCATCAGTTGGGCGATCTTCGGTCCCGCAGCGCAATGGAGCCGTGGAGACCAAAGCATCTCGAAAGAGGTCATGGCCCATCACGTGTTGGCCATCGTCGTTGCTGGCTTGTCTCCTGTCGTCACAGTGACGTAACGGATGCGTCTCACCAATGGCAGAACCTATCCAGACGACAAGGATGCGGCGACTACCAACAGTATTCGGGGTATGTACCATTTTTTCTGATGATATCCCAGATGTGAAGCGGTTTGCTCAAGTAAATTGGTGGAAGTCGCTCATATTGGAGGGCAAGTGCTTCTGTCGGAGGGCCAAACCTGCTCACATCGGAGGACATTTACCACTTCTTTCGCCTATGAAGCCATTCTAGCGGCAAATGGAAGAAAGAGTGAACCGAGAATCACCAGCATATTTGGCAAGATTCCACCAGCTTAATTCCCAAATTTACAAGCAGGCTATTGAGAAAATAAGCGAAACCATCGTTGCACTGACAACCGAACGGATAGAATTATCGTATCGCATCTCCCAGCTGGAGAACGTGAAAGCGACCCTAACCAGGCTACTTCCTACAGACAAGCGGATAGATAGACTGTTCAGCTAGAAAGGACGAACGAAATGCAGAACTGGAGAGAACCGGAAACCTCGACGATCTACCTGGCAAACGGCGAGCAGGTCAGCGCTGCCGTAAACGGGATATCACCTGAAGATGGCAGCGGCTATGTGCTCGTGCAGGGCCGCGAGGTGAAGGTCGCCCCGCTGCCAGACACCTGGCGCGCTTTGGGCTATGGGGAGATCGTTTCTATCACCCTACAGACCGGCGAGGTTATCCATGCCGTGTTGACGCCAGAGGATTACCAGCACCACGTAGCTTATCTCTATCGAGATCAGAGTATCGAGGCAACGATCTGCCTGTTTGACGCGGGCAGTGGCACATGGCGCGAAATGACTGAGCAAGAATACGAAAAAGAACGCCGCGCCTGGTCGGAGGATATGAAAGATATGGAACAGATAAAGCGTGAATGGCGCGAGTATAGGGAGGGCTAACCGACATGCAAAAAAATCTTGTCCAGCAGTTGACCGAGGAGCTGATGGCGCAAACCAAACGCGCGCAGGCGCTCCAGCAAATCGTTGACGAGCTTTTTACGATTGTCGCGCCTGGCACCATGAAAAAGGCGCTATGGGCACGCTATCAGAACATCGAGGGCGCAAGCCAGGAAGCAGGCGAAGTAATCACTGAGCAAGCCGACGCCTATCGAGCAATGGAAACGGCGCTGCAGGTCCTCACCGGCAATATTCTCAACCTGCGGACCGAGTTGCTTGTGATCAAGGGGCTCGTTGCAAAAGAAAGCGAGAACTAACATGTCAGAACTGAGGAATGAAACCGAACAAGCGTGTATCTGCGCACAACAGCAGGCTGCGCTCGACATGCCCTATGTTGAAGTAGGCGAGGCGAGGCCCTACCAGTACCACTATCCATCAGGCCGCTGGTATGTAGAAGTTGATGTACGCCATCATGACCCCGACCAGGGCGCGGCGATCGTGCTCTATCGCGTGTGGCGTAGTCCCCTGGGTCTCTCCGCGTTCAAGGTAGATATCCGAGAAAGCGAGGGCTAGCCGGCATGGGTGAACGCGATTGGTACGGGCGCTATAGGGCAGCGCGCGATTATGCCGACGAGCAGGCAGAGGCCTACAAGCGCGGCGAGATCATTGAAAATTGGAGGCAAGTTTCAGAGCAGGATCCGCGCCGTGAGACATTAACCGGCGCTGCCTGGGTCGCCTGGGCCTATGAGATTGCAGCATCTGACGCCAAGTCCCTGACGCATACGCAGGGCAAGCAATGGCAGTCTCTCGTCGATGAGTGCGAGCGATTGGCGCAAGAGTACAGAGAGAAAGTGAGTAGCTAACCAATGGCAGAAGAGTACAAAGTGTGCTATAGCGTGCAAAATGGCCCTAGCGCTGGAAACGAGTGGTACACCTGGCTCTCACACAACGATGAGGACCAGGTGAAACATGAGATTGAGCAGGCAGAGGGACGGCCAGTGTTGATTTACTGGATAAGCAGAGAGTCAGCAGATTGACGCCTGCCTGCTACTTTGCTATGATGTGGGACATTGATTGTGTTCCATTGAGACCGGACCACATGAACCTATCCAGGGCAAGGGCCACGAGTGCAGGCGATGCTCGTGGTTTTTGTTTGCGAGGGACACCGAAGGAGTGTAATTTGAAAGAGCCTATAAAAGCTACTTTAGAGCTTTTCGTTGAAAAAGCAGACGAACTAGCAAAAGAAGATTTTACCCAATTTATAGAGGAATTTGGACACCAATTGAGCTATCAGTATACGGCTGATTCTCAACAACTAACAATAACTACTGTTGCGCCCACCGAGACAATGAACAAATCATTCTTGCTTACGTATCGCATGTTTGTTCAAGTAAGAGATAAGATAGGTTTTATTGATCCGAACCAGGAGATATCTTCAGCACTCTTGGACCCCTCTTTATCTTCTCAGTGGTTAGAGCAGGTTCAAGACGTCGCTCAAAAGATACATGCGTACTTACGTGAAAAGCCAAATGGACAAATGCAGATTAATCTGATCGACCAGCAAGGAAACACGAGAGCGGAAATTCCTACACGATGGGACATTCTTGAGACGTTACTTTATGGAGAATATGCGCATTCTTCACAGCGAAAGCGATTAAAAAACTGGCTCTCGACACCATTTGAAGAGATGGTAAGGGGTTTTCTAATGATGGCATTTAGAGATATTCTTGCACATACTTTAGATGATATCCTACATCTTGCTCATTATGCTCGAATTGAGTTGGCTTTATCGCAAAGTAGATAAGTGCGGCTCTAAGGTCCTATCTTAACACTGGGCCTCAATGACCGCTTTCCTGATGCGATGCCTATTGCGCCTGCCCTCTTGCAAGGTTTCAGCTTCTAATGCACCGCTCCGGATCCACACTCTGACAGTGGAGGCTTTCACCCGCAAGCGCTGCGCTACTTGGCCTAATACATACGTCGATGACATGAAGGGCAAGATGGTTATATATAGCCAGAAACACTTGCAAATATGCAGAAAAGCGGCAAAACAAGTACTTCTCCTGCGGAATAGCAGTGGTAAATGGTTGT
>Ga0207646_10002184_pt1 | contig 23337 bp, 26 predicted proteins | sample KBSK5502metaG_FD_184343 | JGI IMG/M metagenome (GOLD analysis project Ga0207646, IMG submission 184343) | Corn, switchgrass and miscanthus rhizosphere microbial communities from Kellogg Biological Station, Michigan, USA - KBS K5-50-2 metaG... | ecosystem: Host-associated > Plants > Roots >... | reverse complement strand
CCCCAGAGAAAGACCGCGTACGTGTTCGGGGCGTCGACGACGTCGTCGATCTCGACGCCGAGCTCCTCGGCCTCGGAGATGTGCTCCTCCGTCGAGTCGACGAGCACCGCGAGATGGTTCAACAGCGGCCGCTCGAGCTCGCCCGGGTCGCCCTCGTGCAACTCGACGAAGGCACCTCCGACCTCGACGCGCGGCTGCTCCGAGGGACCGGGCGGCGCATAGCGGAAGCCGAGGCGCTCATAGGCGCGCGCGGTTGCGATCGGGTCGCGCGAGAACAGCGCGGCGTGGTCGAGGTCGTAGTCGACGTCGGTTCGTCCCTCGACAAGCCCAAGCCTGAGGCCCTCGTAGAGGTCGAAGTAGGCCTCGCCCTCGCGAGGCTGCTCGACCGCGAGGTTCTCAGGCAGCTCAGCGATTGCCGCCCGCAGGTCGGACACGCGAAAGGCGATGTGCTTGAGCGCCCCACGCTCCCGCGGCGCTTCGGCCTCGAAGAGCGTCAGCTTGCCCCGGCGGGCGTCCGAGCCGACGAGGGTGAACTTGTCGGTCCGCTCGATCACGTGCATACCGACGTGAGCGGTCACGAAATCCGCGATCGGATCGCGCTCCGCAACCCAAAGCGCGACGTGGTCGAGCGTCTGCGGCCTCACCGCGGCAGGATAACCACACGCAGGTAGCTGACCGAGAGCTCCCCGATCTACCGGCTCTTTGCCGCGACGGCGCGCTGGAGATGTAACGCGCTAGCCCTCGAGGGGCGGATTCTGGACGTTGTGCTGCGTCGCGTACTCGTTCGTGAGCTGGTTGATGACGTCGGCGCCGTCGCCGTAGGCGTAGTTGATCTTCACGAAGTCGTTCCACTTCTCCGGCAGCGCGTCCTCGGGGAAAATCGCCTCGACGGGACATTCCGGTTCGCATGCCCCGCAATTGCCCGTATAGACGCCCCCGGCGAGCGTGAACGCGTGCTTCCTCGGCACGACCGCGCAGAAGGTTTCGGCGTCCTCGCCCGCCGCTTCCTCGACGTTCATGACCCGCCAGAAGACCTCGCGGGTGGCCAGGTACAGCCACCGGATCGGGCGGCTTCGAACGCCGAAGTTCGTCTCCATGCAGGACTCCTCACCGGAGCCGACAGGGACGAACCCCGCGTACGGCGCGGCGGTCTCCAGCCATTCGAGGGCCTCGTGGTCGGTCGAGCGAAGGCGCCAAGACCCTGCCTTGACGGCATCCCCGTCAGCAGCAAGCCACCCGTCGACGAAGCCGGCGATGTACTCGGCGTCCCCGGTCTCCGGTAGCGAGCGCTTCAGGTTCACCGGCGCCCGGACGACGCCCGTGCCTACGTAGCCGGGATGAACGTCGAGGCTCGGCGAGAAGTTGACCTGGTCGAAGAAGTCCCTGAACTTCGCGACCTTCTCGCCATAGAGCTGGACGTAGTGCAGATGCTGGCCCGAGCGAATCTCCTGTTTGTTCCAGCTGCCGTCGCCGAAGACGAGGCCGTGCAGCACGCCGAGCCGATAGGTCTCGGAGTCGCGCTGCGGCGTCACGCTCGCGGAGGGAACGAACTGGCCCGGCGCAAGCGAGTCGGTTCGCTCGCCGTCCGCGAGAGGCCACGCGTGGGTCGGGGTCGCCCAGACCGTTCGCCTGAACTTCGAGATATTTCGCGTCGTCAGACGGGTACCGCCGTGCCGCGATCTTTCCTCGAAGGCCGGCGCCAACTCGAGCTTGACGAGCGGCTTGCGCCGGAACCGTTTCACGACCGCAGGGCTGAAGCCGTCGTCGGTCAGCACACGGCATGGCTGGCCTTCGAGCTCCGCGAAGGTTCGGATGCCCTGGCTCGTGAGGAGTTGCTCGGACGGCGCGAAGCAATCGATGCACTCCTCCGGATCGATGATCAGGATCCGCTCGAACTCGTGGATGCAGTCGACGGGGCAGACGTCGACGCAAGAGAGATCTTTGATGTCGATGCAGGGCTCGGCGATGATGTAGGTCATCGGCCGGTCAGTGTACTTAGGCGGTTAGCTCCTCGACGAGGGCCTTGGCGCGCTCGGTCAGCGCGGATTTGACGACCACCTGGTCGAAACCGGCCTCGTGGGCACGGCGCAAACCGGACGTGTCGGTATGGTTCGTGAAGCCGAGAATCGGGACATCCGGATAGGCGTCAGCGACCTCATCGGGGTCGACCCGAGCGATATCCGCGATCACGAGATCAGGCGGGTCGACGCTATCGACCGTGACGAGGCGATAGCCGGGAAGAAGTCCCTCGAGCTTGCCGCGGAAGTAGAGGTCGACTCCCGCCAGCAGGATCGTCGCCACGTGACGAGAGTAACACTCTCGATCGCTACTCCAAAGCGTTTTTCCACCCTGTTGTTACGCTCGCCCAGATGGCTGAAGCCGAGTTTCGGAACGTCGGCCGCGTGGAGGACATTCCGCCGGGAACGATCAGCGCCTTCCAGGTCGACGAGCAAGAGATTGCGATCGCGAACGTCGACGGCGAGTTCTTCGCCACGCAGCATCACTGCCTCCATCTGAAGGGACCGCTCGGCGAGGGCCGGCTCGAGGGAACGACGTTGAGCTGTCCTTGGCACGGCTGGCAGTACGACGTGACCACCGGCAAGAACGAATTCGACCACGCCATCCAGCTGCAGACGTTCGAGGTGAAAGTCGAAGGCGGCGAGGTCAAGGTCGCGATCTAACGAGTCGTCACGAAAAGACCCGCCGGTATTGGCTCGGCAAGCCGGGATTGGACGGACGCCCCAGCCGGGACTTCATCCAATCGGCGTCGCAAGCGAGCGCCTTGGCTGACCCGCTCGAGGGTGGCCTGGAGCTGATTCGGGCCGGCGAGTTCTTCGCCGCCCACGAGGAATTGGAAGACGTGTGGCGCGCCGCCAAACCGGGCGAACGCGACTTTCTCCAGGGCCTCGTACACGTCGCCGTAGCCTGGTACCAAGCCGGGCGCGGCAACCGAGTGGGCTGCGAACGCCAACTCGAGAAGGCGCGCCGGCGTCTCGCGCCCTACACTCCGGCGCATCGGAGTGTCGACATCGCCGCCCTCCTGGTGCAACTCGAGGCGGCTGCCAAAACCGTCGAAGCAGGCTCGCTGGAGCTCGCGCCACCCGTTCTCTAATGCAGCCCCGCGGCCTCGAGCGCGCGGTTGAATCCGACGCTCAGCCACCAGATGCGGTCGAAGAAGAGCAGCAGGCCGACCCCGACCAGCAGCCCGCCGCTGACTGTCCGGATCGCGACGTAGTGGTCGCGGAGCCAGCGAAACGGCCCCATCACGTGCGAGAAGGCGATTCCCGTCAGAACGAACGGGAGCGCGAGCCCGAGGGAGTACGCGAGTAGCAAGACGGAGCCGCGCCCGACCGTCGTCGTCGAGCCAGCCAGAACGAGAATCGACCCGAGTACCGGGCCCATGCAGGGCGCAGCGCAGACCGCGAATGCCGCCCCGAGCAGCGCACCGGAGCCGCGCCGTCTCGCGCCGCCCACGAGTCCCGGCGCCACGAGGCGCTCGGGGAAGGGCAGCAGGCCGACGAACGCGAGTCCGAAGACGACGACGACGAAGCCGGCCACCGCCTGCACACGCGTCGAGTTCAGCGAGACGGCATTGCCGACAAGACCCGCCCCCGCCCCGAGCGCGACGAAGAGCACGGTGAAGCCGGCAACAAACGGGAGGCTGGCGAGAAAGACGCGCCTGGTCGTTCCCGGCTCGCCGAGCCGCCCGGCCTCGACCGCGGAAACCGCGGACAGGTAGCCCGGCACCAGCGGGAGCACGCACGGAGCGATGAACGACACCAGCCCCGCGACGAAGGCCACCGGAACCTGGCCAGCCAGCCTACGGCTCCCGGGATGACTTCCGGTGCGACAGCGCACCTCTCAGTGAACGCTTTGTCCCGCGCATTCGCCAACCCTCATTCAAAACGGGAGAGCTCTTCGTCCACGCGCCGATCGAGCTCTGGATCAATCGGCCCTTGGCCGTTCGACGACTGCACGGCCAGGGGTTCGGGGTCCGCGCGCCCGCGTGTCCACCCCCACGCGGCGACGCCGAGGGTCAAAGCCGCCGCGCCGATCCCGGCCAGCGGTAGCACCCACGCGAGCAGGTTGAAGCCGTGCTTCGGCGGCGCCGCGAGGATCGACTCCCCGTACTGCTGGACGAGCATGTCTTTGATCCGGCTCTTCGTCCACCCCGCTTTAATCCGGATCTGGATCTCGCGCTCGATCTGCTTCGCCGCCGCCGAGTCCGACTGCGCGAGCGTTGTCCCGCAGACCGGGCACATGACCTCGTTCTCGAGCTCGTTCAGCGTCGGATGCCGCTCGCTCGCGAACGCGGCCGGCGCGAGCAGCAGCGCGGCAGCGGCAAGCACGACGAGCCGCATCATGCCTTGGTCGCTGCGAGCTGTTTCAGGAACCGCGGCAGATCTTCCTCCGCCTGCATCTGTCCGATCACCGTGCCGTTGCGGTCGATGAAGAAAATCCGGGGAATCGGCAGGCCGCCCCATGTGTTCAGCACTTTCCTGCCCTGCTCGCGGACGATCGTGTACGTGAGGCCGTAGCGGCGCACGTATTGCTTCGCGTCGGAGCTGAAGTCGTCCGTGTTGACGCCGACGAAGGCGATCTGGTTCCCGTACTCGCGCGAGTATTTCTCGAGCCGCTTCGACTCGTAGGGGCACGCGTAACACCACGAGGCAAAGAAGTCCAGCACTCGTGGCTTCTTGATCGCGGCGAGCTCGACCGTTCCGTCACCATCGAGCCGCGGCAGTGTGAAGTTCGGCGCGGTCGGGCGCTTGCCCTGAGAGAGCTGAGCGGCAACGCCCCCGCCGGGATCGTGCGTCAGCTTCCAGACCAGCAGAGCAAGCAGGCTCGCAACGCCCGCGAGCGCCAGCGCCTGTAGGGCAACGTGGATTGGTCTCATTTGGTCACGCAGAAACGATGAAGACGGTCGTCCCGATGCGGACCTGCCGGAACAGCCATTCGGCCTCGGGAATCCGCATCCGGATGCAGCCATGTGAGGCCGAGTAGCCGATCGAGGCCGCGTCGGGCGTGCCGTGGATTCCCACGCCTGGCGCGCTCAGGCCCATCCAGCGCGTCCCGAGCGGGTTGCCCGGGCCCGGCGGGACGGGCTTCAGCCCGGCGGCCCAAGGGGAGCTGGGCGGGTACCACCATGGGTTCTTCCACTTGACGACGATCCGGAAGCGACCGAGTGGAGTCGGGTAGATCGCCTGGCCGGTCGCGACCGGGAAGACCCGCCAGAACCGCATCCCTCGGTAGAGATAGAGCCGGTTGGAGCCGCGCCGGATCACGATCACCGGGCCGAAGTTCGTCCGGGTGGTCGTCGGCGGGGTGACCTTCAGCCGCAGCCTCAAGGGGCCACGCTTGTTGGCGAGCAGCGCCTCCACGATCGCCGCCTCTGCCCGAGCGCGGTAGACATTGAGGCCGACGACCGGTTTCGCGATCCAGGGGCGAAGGTTCCGGAGGAAGAGCTGTGCGTCGACCGGCTGCACGTCGAACCGCCTGGCGACGACACCGATGTACGAGCGCAGCCGGGCTCGATTGACCGAGACCGCGAGCGGGATCTGCGTCCCCGGTAGCGCGCTTCCAGCACGCGCGACCGCTTCGCCGATTCGGGCTACCGCGCCGAGCTGCGCGGGTTGGGGGGCGAGGCGATGGCTTCGAACGACGATGACGAGCGGCTGCGAGAACGACTGGTCGACTGCATCGTAGGCATCAGCCGAGGTCAGGCCTCCGACCGGGACCCCCCCAATCGAGACGCCGGCCGCGATCAACGGCTCCGGCGTCGTGGTCCCAACGGTGGTGGTCGTCCCAGTGGTTCCCGTCGTAGTCAGAGCCGACAGCGGCCCTGCACCCGAGGCGACCGCGGCGGCGAGCAGGCCCGCGGCAGCGAGCGCAAGCGCGAAAACTCCTGCGAGCGCACCGCGTCTCACGCGGTCATTGTAGGAACAGCCGCGGATCGTCGCTGATCACCCCGTCGACGTCGAGCTCGACCACCCGTCCCAGCAGTTCCGGCTCGTTCACGGTCCAGGCCCAAACCGCCGCTCCGCCCTCGTGGCAGCGCTCGACCGCCGCTCGGGAGAGGACGGCGTAGTGGAGCATCGCGACCGTCGCGCCCGTCGACCTGAGCCAGCGTGGGAGCCGACGCGGGAGCGCGCGGCCGAGCACCGCGAGGGCCGACGGCACGAGTGGCGCCAGCAGCCGCTTGCGCGCAAACCCGTGGCGATCCTCCGGATAGGTGATGCCGACCGCCAGCCGCGCCTCCTCTGCGCGCAGTTCGCGGAGAGCAGGCAGCCAGAACGAGCTTGCGACCGCGCGCTCGACGAGACCGTGCCGGCGGAGCGCCGCAGCGATCTCGCGCCCGTGCCGGGGGCTTTTGACGTCCGCGTGCAGTCCGATGTCAACGGTCGCGAAGAACTCGAGCGCCTGCTCCAAGGTCGGCAACCCGGGCGCGATCTCGCGGAGCTCCTCGAGCCGAAGCGGCCGGACCCGGCCTGCGGCGACACCATGGCTCACTTCGAGGAGATCGTCCGAATGGGCGAGCACGAGCGTACCGTCGTCGAGGTCGAGGACGTCGAACTCGACGAAGTCGACGCCGAGCTCGATCGCCCGCCGGAACGCCGCAAGCGTGTTCTCAGGCTCGAGCGCCGCCGCGCCGCGATGCCCGATCCGCAGCACCCTGGCGCCGCGTCGAAGCTGCGTCAAGTCCTGCGAATGACGACGACCGCGCAGTCGTCAGTGAGGTCGCCGCCGGCGAAGGCCCGGCAATCCTCGACGACAGCACGAGCAAGTTCTGCAGCAGGCAATCCGGCGTGCGCCGCGAGCAGAGCGTCGAGCCGCTCTTCGCCGTAGGGCTCACCGCCGCGACGCGCTTCGATGACGCCGTCGGTGTAGAGCACGAGCGCGCCGCCCGCCGGAAGCTGCTCGCGCAGCTCGTCGTAGCTCTGACCGGGATCGATCCCGAGCGCGAGCCCGCTCGCCTCGAGTGCGGTCACGTCGCCGCTTTGGGTCACGAGCCGCGGCCACGGGTGGCCGGCGCAACCGCAGGCGACGGCACCGGTCGCGGGATCGACGGTCAGGTAGAGCATCGTGATGAACTTGCTGGGCGCAACCTCGCCCACGACCACCTGATTCGCGGCGGCGAGAAAGTCGCCCGGTTCGGGATGCTCGCGGGCCAGCGAGCGAAAGACGAACTTCGCCATCGCCATGTCCGCGGCGGCGTCGATGCCGTGTCCGGTGACGTCACCGAGCGCGACCGCGAGGCGCCCATCGTCGAGCCTGAGGAAGTCGTAGACGTCGCCGCCGACGTCGAGACGTGCCGAGGATTCGTAGACGTCCCCGAGCTCGATCCCGTCGATCTTCGGATAGACCCGCGGGAGCAGCGACCGCTGCATCGTGTCCGCGAAGCGCTTCTGCTGTTGGTAGAGACGGGCATTCTCGAGCGCGAGCGCCGCCTGGCCGGCGACCGAGAGCGCGAGCTCGAGGTCGCCCTCGCCGAGCGGCCGGCCTGGATCGAACGACACCAGGGTGACCGTGCCGAGCACCTCCGCCGGCGTCGAGACGGGGACGATCGCCGTCGTCGAGCCCCGCTCGAGGAACGGGACGAGCAGACCGTACGCGCCGCCGAGCTCGGCGGCGATGCGGGGATCGAGCAGCAGCGGCCGCCCTCCGGCGAGGAGGTTGCGAAGCCGCGGCGAGAGCGGCTGCGGCCGCAGCAGGATCGTTTCGACCGCCTCCGTCATCCGCTCGTCGCGAACGTGCAGGGCCTGCGTGACGAGAGCCTCGCCGCGCTCGTCGGGCATCCGGATCCCGACGGCGTCGAGCCCGAGCAGCTCTGTGAACGTTCGCACGAGCGCCTCGAGCGTCGTCTCCAGCGAGAGGCTCTGGGCGAACGTCCGTGAGATCTCGTAGAGGGAACGCAGCGTTCGCGACGTCTGCTGCTCAGCCTCGAGCGCTTCCCGCCGTTCGGCATCGCGCCGCTTCAGCTGCTCGTGGAGGCGCGCGTTCTGAACGGCGACCGCGAGCTGCGCGGCGAGCGCGGTCACCAGCGCGAGCTCGTCCGGCGTCAGCGTTCGTCCGCCGGGCGGGTAGACGGCCAGCAGTCCGATCAGGTCCTCGCGGACGCGAAGCGGCAGCCCGACGGCGGCTTCGATCGCCGTTTCGGCAAGCTGCTCGCGAACGGAGGCGAGCCGGAGATCCGACCTCGCGTCGTCGATCAGCATCGCGTCGCGCCCGCGCAGCGGGCCCCTGGCGAGCTCGATTAGGCGCTCCGCAACCCGCGTGTGGGGCCCGGCCAGGCCGCGACCGGCGGCCTCGACCAGCCGATCCTCATCGGGCTCCAGCAAATAGACGGCCAGCCGCTCGGCGCCGAGCAGCTCGGCGATCCGCTCGATCGCGGTCTCCAGTGTGTGCGCCAGCGAGAGCTGCGCGATGGCCTGGCCGACGACGGCGACCAGCGCCCGGCTGCGCTCAAGCTCCACCGACTGCCGGTGCGCTAGCTCGCTCGAGCGCAGGGCGTGGGCCGCGCGCGCCGCGAATGTCGTCAGCGCGTCGAGCACCTCGTCCGAGGGGACGAGCGGTTGTTCGAACCGAAGCTGAAGGGCACCCAGCGGGGGCTGGCCGAGGAGCAGGACCCAGGAGCCCGACGTGACCGCGAAAGGCGTGCCCGCGGCGAGGGCTTCCACGACATCGCGTTCGTCCTGTGCCTCGTCGCCGAACGTACCGGCAGCGTACGGTTGCAGGTCATCGCCAAGCCGCCAGACGACTGCGCCGGTGGCCCCGCTTCCCTGCGCCGCCAGCCGCCCGATTTCCTCCGCGGTGCGCTGCTCGTCGAGACCGGTGGCGAGCGCGTCTCCGCCGAGTCGCAGCAGGTCGCGGGCCAGGAGCGGCGAAACACCTTTGCCGTTTTCGCCCAGGCCCGCGAGCGCGAGCGCGGCGTGCTCGGCCGCCAGCCGCCCGAGGGTCTCTTCTTCGGCCGTAAAGGACTGCGCGTGACGGAAGAGCTCCAGCCTGCCGAGCTCGCGATCACCGAGCGCGATCGGCAGGCCGAGCGCGACGCCGAGTCCAAGCCGGTACCCGGTGGAGCGTAGGGCGTCGCCGGCGGCGGACGGCGCGACCCGCGAGCCCTGGAGCTCGGCGGCGACTGAGGTCGACGACGCCGAGACTGCGCGAGCCTCGAGCGAACGGCCGCTCTCATCGAGCACGCGCACGACGACGACCTCGGCGACGACAACAGCGGCGGTCGCTTCGGCGATCGCCTCCAACGCGTCGTCCAAAGAGCTGCCCTCGGCCAGCCGCCGAAGCGCGCCCGTCAGCGCTTCGAGCGCCGTAGCGCCCTCGACTGCTCCCGTCGTTCGGCCCGGGTCGATGCTCATTGCCCCCCACTCGGAAGTATGGCGGCAGGCAGAGAAACAGGGGTTGTCATGGTCACCCGACTAAACTTCCGTGGATGGCGGAGCCCGCAAGGAAGATGCCGCCGGACGTACCCGTCTACGACCCGGGCGTCGTCCGTCGCGAATACCGGCGCCAGCGGGCGAGGCGGGAGGCCCGGCTGCGGCGCACTCGCGAGCGGCGCGCGGCGAACGTTCGCTTCTGGCTGATCGTGCTGGCTCTGCTCGCGCTCAGCGTCTATCTGAGCATCGCCATGTGGCATCAGGTACAGAGGCTGTTTGGCCTCTAGAGGCCCTGTGAAAGGGTCTTTTAATCGCGGGTGAGCGCGGAGGTCGCCAACGCGCGGCCGAAAGGCCGCCACGGGCCCGGCCGCCACGACTCGCAACCGCACATCGCGCAAGGAGGGAGCTCCCTGCAGACGGTGATCGCGTATCCGCAATCGGCGCAGCGGAACTCCCCTTTCACATGATCGCCGGCGGCAGAAAGCTGGATTTCGTCGCCGGCGGCGGCGGTGATCGGACCCTTGCTGAACGCGCTCATCCCAGCGCTTCGATCGGCAACGTGTGAATCAAACCACGAAGATGCACATACTTCCACCGTGGCGACCGAGGAACCCCTCTCTCCGAGCGGTGTGAGCCGCAGGCCCGCCGACCGCATTCAGGCGATGCCGGGCGGCATGACTGCGCTCGGCGAACGTGCAACCTGGATCGCCGGCCTTGTGCTCAGCATCTCGGCCTTCACCGACTGGTACGCCGGCTCCGGCTCGGTCGGGCCCACGATCGGCGTGATCGGCTGGCATACAGGAACGCTTGGCAAACTCGTGTTCTTCATCGGGTTGGCGGTCGTCGCGCTCGTCGCGCTCCGCGAGGCCGGGATCGAGCTGCCGCCCACGGTTCCGGAGAGCCTGATCGTGATCGCGCTCGGCTCGCTCTCGACGATCTTCGTCCTCATCCGTTTGATCTCGATCCCCGACGAGTTCCTGCCGGCGAGCGGACGCGGGATCGGAATCTGGATCAGCCTGCTGGCTTCGCTGGCCGTGATCGGCTCAGGATTGCTAACAGCATCCGAAGAGCTATAGCGATCCCGATCCCGAGGACGGCGCCGCCGAGTACATCGAGCGGGTAGTGCACGCCGACGTAGACCCGAGACCAGCCGATCGCGACGGCGAGCAGGACGAAAGCTGGCGCCGCGCGAGGCGCATAGAACGCCATCATCGTCGCGCAAGCGAAGCTCGCCGTCGCGTGCCCTGACGGAAACGAGCCGTCGTGCGGCGCGTGGATGAGCGGTTTCGGCGACGCGTAGACCTCGGACGGCCGGTCTCTGCCGATCCACTGCTTGAGTCCATAGGAAATGAGTTGCGCGGCGAAGTCGGCGAGCGCGACCTGCAGGAACAGCCACGGGCGTTTCCACCAGACGGCGAGCACTGCCGCGATCGCGAGCCAGACCAGCCCCTGGCCGCCGATCCAGGACAGTCCTTCGAAGACCGGGTTGAGCCAACCGACCCTGTGGTGGACGGTCCAGCGCTCGAGCTGCCGGTCGTAGCTCAGGCGGGGAGCAGCTGCTTGGCGTGCTCGATCAGCTGCTGCGGGTCAAAAGGCTTGCCGACGAAGCCCTGCGCACCTCGGGCGGTCGCCTCTGCGGCGGATTCCTCGTCGACCTTGCCGCTGAACATGACGACCGGGATCGCGCCGACTCCGTGCCGCTCCTGGACGCGCCGGAGCATCTCCCACCCATCGACCTCGGGCATCATCACGTCGAGCAAGATCAAGTCGGGCGAGACTTCTTCGAGCACCCCCAGTCCTTCGTCCGCGCTGCCGGCTTCGCGCACCGCGTAGCCCTCCATCTCGAGGTTGACGCGCACGTATTCGCGCACTCGCTCGTCGTCGTCGACGATCAGTACGAGCGGGCCCTGCTGCATCGAGCCGCCCGGGCCCGAGCGGCTGAGGAAGTTGTCGAGGTCCGGCCGGCGATAGCGACGGTGGCCGCCAGGCGTGTAGAACGCCGGCACGCGGCCCTGGTCGGACCACTTCCGAATCGTGCTCTGGGCGACGCCGAGGTACTTCGCCGCCTGGCCGAGCGTCAACCAGTCGGGATCGCTCGTAGGAGCTCGTCTCCCTGGAAACTCGCGGCGGGCCACCCTCGAAAGCTACCCAAAGCTGCCGCTTCTTAACCTGAGCGCGTCGCGGTGAGAGGTGGCAGCGTCGTGAAAGAGGTCTGGACACCGCCGGGACGCGGATTGTCGTGCAGTGCCTGCCCCAGCGCGACGCCCACGGCAAAGGCGACCACGAGCGCGAAGCCGAGCAGGATCTTGTTCCGAGCCGTCCGGCGCCTCAAATGGCGGCGCCCGGCGAGGCTCTGGCCATTCCGGGGCGGAACCGCAGGCGTCGTCACGGCTCGTAGTCCACGGCACCGCGCGAGTAGAGATGGAAGGCCGCGTCCGTGACCGTCGAGAGGCGCCGCGGCCAGCCGCTCGCCGGCTCGGTCTCTTCGACCGCCTCCCGGCTCCAGACCTCGGCCGCCGCGTAGGCATCGGCGAGCTCGGCGAGGGTGAAGCTCTGGCCGACGCGGCGGCGAAGCTCGGCGGTGACCGCTTCGAGCTCGTCGAGCCAGGCCTCGCTGCCCGGCGTCTCCCGCACCTCCTGCTGGAGCCGGCGATGCCCCAACTCCCACTCGCGGCGCGTCTGGTCGAGAGCGATCGGCATGCGTCCGGACCTATTCCACACTGCAGCAACCTGAATCCGGCCAGAGGTGGTCCAGCTCGGCCAGGATCCGCTCGCCGAGCTCGTAGCCCGGGCGCGCGAGCGCGAACGCGGCGTGCGCGTGGAGGCACTTCAGGCTGCCGGCACGCGTCGATCCGGCGATCCCGCCCGGGAGCTCGGGCCGCAGCGCGCACTGCTCCTCGTTCGCGCAGTCGAGGCTCTCGCGGAGCGCGGGGTCCTCTTCGACGGCGCGCGTCCAGCGCTCGACGCCGCCGCCCGCCTCCAGTCGCGAGACCGCCGCGACGAGCTGCGGGCAGGTCAGGTAGTACGTCGTCGGGAACGGCGCACCGGCCGCGTCGCGCGGCCATTGCTCCGTCACCGCCGGCCGACCGTAGGGGCAGCGGACGGCTACGCGCCGGAAGGCGCGGGGCGGGCGACCGAGCTGTCGCGCAACAACGGCCTCATCCTCCATTCCGCCTGATCGTATGCTGAGCGTGCTTCCACGCCTCGATCCCCTTGACGATGAAGAGCCGCTCGCCGGGCTTGACGAGTCCGAGCCGGCGAGCCTCCCGAACGAGCGCCGAGTCACTCGCGGTGTCGGCAAGCTTGCGCTCGAGCTGCCGCTTCTCGGCATGGAGGGTCTGGACCTGGCGGGAGCGCTCGACGAGCGTCTGGCGCGTGTCGACGTAGGTGTGCAGCGGCCGGTAGTAGAGAAGCCCGACGAGGCAGAGCGCCCCGACGCCGAGCCAGCGGCGGACGAGCACGCCGCGCCGCGGTCGGCGCTTATTCTTCCTGGTTGCGCCGGCCATGGGCGGTCGATCTTCGCGCGGCGAGCGCGCTGTCCTGCCTCGCTCCTGCCCGTAAGGCGCTCGCTTGCGACGCCGACATGGAGGACATCCGGGCTTTGCCCGGGTGTCCGTCTAATTCGGGGAGGCAAGAAGGTCGCGGTGGAGCGTTTCTGAAACCGTCCGCGTAAGGCGCTCGCTTGCGACGCCGACATGGAGGACATCCGGGCTTTGCCCGGGTGTCCGTCTAATTCCAGGAGGCAAGAAGGTGGCGGTGGAGCGTTTCGGAAACCGTCCGCTACACAGTCTCGACCTTGATCACGTTCGTCGAGCCCGCGACGTTGACCGCGGTGCCGGCCGTGATCACGACGCGGTCGCCGGACTCGACGACCCCGGACTCGCGGGCGGCGTCGACCGAGCGGTCCCAGAGCTCCTCGACGTCTACGCACTCCGGGATTCGCAGCGGGATCACCCCCCACTCGATCGCCATCTGCCGCCACGCGAACTCGTGGTGGGTCAGCCCGAGCACAGGCCGCCGCGGCCGCAGGCGCGCCACCGCCGAGGCCGTGCGCCCGCTGAACGTGGGAACGAGGATCGCCGCCGCCTGAAGCGTTTCCGCAAGGTCGCACGCGCCGTTCGACATCGCCTGCCCGACCGTTGGTTCCTCACCCGCCTCGGGCAGCTGGTGCCGGTAGCCGAGGCTCGGCTCGACCGCACGGGCGATCCGGGTCATCGTCGTCACCGCCTCGATCGGAAACTCGCCCACGGCCGTTTCGCCGGAGAGCATCACCGCGGACGTGCCGTCGAGGATCGCGTTGGCGACGTCGCTGGCCTCGGCCCGCGTCGGCTCGGGCTGGTGGATCATCGACTCGAGCATCTGCGTCGCCGTGATCACAGGCTTGCCGTGGTCGAGCGCGGCGATGATGATCCGCTTCTGGAGCAGCGGCACGAGCTCCGGGCCGATCTCGACACCCAGGTCGCCGCGCGCAACCATGACGGCGTCCGCCTCTTCGAGCACGGCGTGCAGCGCATCGACGGCCTCGGCTTTCTCGATCTTCGCGATTACGTTCGCCGTCGAGCCGGCCTGCTTGATCAGGTCCTTGAGGTCGCGAACGTCAGCTGCTGAGCGCACAAACGAGAGGGCGACGAAGTCGACGTCGAGCGCCATCGCGAACTCGAGGTCGTCCATGTCTTTCCGCGTCAGCGAGGGAATCGGCACGGGGACGCCGGGCACGTTCACTCCCTTGTGCGCGCGGACGATGCCGCCGGCCAGCACGGCGCACTCGGCGCGGCCGCTCGTGACGCGCTCGACACGGAGGCGGACCAGACCGTCGTCGATCAGCACCTCGTGGCCCGGTTGCAGCACCTCGCCGATCACGGCCGGCAGCACGGGGAGCTCGCCGTTGCGTGAGCTTTCGTCGCCGGTGACGACCACCTCGTCGCCGCGCGTCAGGGTTACGGGACCGGGGAGGTCACCGATCCGGAGCTTTGGGCCCTGCAGGTCGGCGATCAGCGCCAACGGGCGGCCGATCGTCTCCTGCACGTCGCGGACGAGCCGCGCGCGCTCCGCGTGCTCATCGCGGCTGCCGTGCGAGAGGTTGAGCCGCGCGGCGTCCATCCCGGACTCGACTAGCGCGCGCACTCCTTCCGCGGTGCCGGTCGCAGGCCCGATCGTGGCGACGATCTTGGTTCTCCGCGGTTGGTCTCTCAACATCTCCAAGCCTAGCTTTGAACCTTCGACGCTCCTGCCTTCTTGACCTCTCTTCGGTCGCGGGCGTGCGGCGGATTAGCGCGAGAAGCGCGGGAAGGCATCCCAGCCGGGGTAAACGGCGCGCGGGCCGAGCTCTTCCTCGATCCGCAGCAGCTGGTTGTACTTGGCGACACGGTCACTTCTCGCTGGGGCGCCGGTCTTGATTTGACCCGTGTTGTATGCAACTGCCAGGTCGGCGATCGTCGCGTCCTCGGTCTCGCCCGAGCGGTGGGACATGACCGTGCTGTAGCCGCTTGTCCGGGCCAGGTCGAGCGCCTCGACCGTTTCCGTGATCGTCCCGATCTGGTTGACCTTGACGAGAATCGAGTTGGCGACGTTGCGCTCGATTCCCTCACGGAGACGATCCGAGCTCGTGACGAAGATGTCGTCGCCGACGAGCTGGACGCGATCGCCGAGCTCGGCAGTCAGTTGCGCCCACCCGTCCCAGTCGTCTTCGGCCAGTGGGTCCTCGAGCGAGACGATCGGAAAGCGCTCGACGAGCTCCGCCCAGAACGCGGGCATCTCGTCGCTGCGCTTCTCCCGCCCCTCGAAGCGGTAGACGCCGTCCCGGAAGACCTCGCTCGCGGCCGGATCCAGCGCAATCGCGACCCGGTCGCGATGGCCGGCACGCTCGGCGGCGTCGAGGATCGCCTCGATCGCCGAGTCGCTCGACTCGAGGTTCGGCGCGAATCCGCCCTCGTCTCCCACCCCGGTCTCGAGTCCGCGGTCGTGCAGCACCTGCTTGAGCGAGTGGTAGACCTCGGCGCCGACGCGCAGCGCCTCGGCGAAACTGTCCGCGCCGGCGGGGACGACCATGAACTCCTGCAGGTCGATCGAGTTGTCCGCATGGACGCCGCCGTTGATTACGTTCAGCATCGGCACCGGCAGCGTCACAGCATCGTCGCCGCCGAGATGGACGAAGAGCGAGAACTCCCGTTCGGCCGCCGCCGCCTTCGCTGCCGCAAGCGAGACGCCGAGGATTGCGTTCGCGCCGAGCCTGCCCTTGTTCGGCGTCCCGTCGAGCTCGATCAACGTGCGGTCGAGCTCGGCCTGGTCGATGGGGTCGTAGCCGCGAACGGCGTCGGCGATCTCGCCGTCGACGTTCGCGGCCGCCTTCGTGACGCCCTTGCCGCCGTAGGGCTCGCCCCCGTCGCGGAGCTCGACCGCCTCGTGCACCCCGGTCGACGCCCCCGAAGGAACCGCGGCGCGGCCGAGCGCGCCGGAATCGAGACGAACGTCGACCTCGACGGTCGGATTGCCGCGCGAGTCGAGGATCTGGCGAGCGCGAACGCTTTCAATCGCGGTCACCTCAGCGTCTCCTTCGCACGGTCGAAGTAGTCGTCCTGCTCGGCGAGCGGCAGCTGCTCGAAGCTCTGCCCTTCGCCGGCGGCGAGCCGCTCCGCCTCTTCGACCCGGGCAACGAAGCGGTCGCTGACGGTTCGGAGGGCAACCTCGGGATCGACGTTGAGGCGGCGCGCGACGTTGACCGTGGAGAAGAGCACGTCGGCTACCTCGCCCGCGATCGAAGCGTCCGGCTCGGTCTCGGCGGAGCTTTCCCCCACGCGCGCCAGCGCTTGTTTCAGCTCGGCGAGCTCTTCGTCCAAATCGTCGAGAGCCCCGGCCGTGTCGGGATACTCGAATCCGGCCGCGGCGGCGCGCCGCTGGATCTTGCGGGCGTAGATCAGGGCGGGCAGGTTGCCGGGGACGTCGTGGAAGATCCCTTCCCGCCCCTCCTGCTCGCGCTTGAGGCGCTCCCAGCGCCGGCGCACGGCGCCGGCGCTATCGGCGACGGCGTCGCCGAAGACATGAGGGTGTCTGGCGACGAGCTTTCGGTGTGCGCCGCGTGCGACCTCCTCCAGGTTTCCCTCGTCTTTTTCCTCGAGCAGGAGCGAGAGGAAAAAGACCTGGAAGAGAAGGTCGCCGAGCTCGTCGAGCAGCTTGGCGTCGTCGCCCTGCTCGGCCGCGTCCGCGACCTCGTAGGCCTCCTCGACCGTGTGCGGCACGATCGTGCGGGCCGTCTGCTCGCGATCCCAGGGACAATCCCGCCGCAGCCGCTCCGTGAGCTGCTGGAGCTCGAGCAGCGCGGACAGGAGGTCTCGGTGGGACGTTGCTCGTTGTCGGTGTGCGATGGTCGTTCCGAGGGGAGGACGCAGGGAGCGTCAATAGTCAAAACTATTGGCGCGACTGAGGACGCTGCCTCGGGGCGAGCAGCGCGCTCCGACAACACAGGCCGCGTCCCGCCGAGACCTCCTTAAGGGTCAAATCAGGTCGTGGTGGTCTGCGTCGCCGTCGCGGGCGGCTCGTAGCCGACCTGATACTTGGTCTTCTTCGCGAAGGCCTGCTTGGTGTCGTTCCACCACTTCGTGAAGGCGTCCTGCTTCTTCTGCTGCAGCTGCTGCTGCTTGATCGCGGCCTTCACCTGGGCGAAGGGGATCGTGGTCGCCTTCTTGGGCGGGTTCACGGGCCCGACGGCCTGAATCACATGCCAGCCGAACTGGGTGTGCACCGGCTTGGAGATCTCGTTCGTCTTCAGCGAGAACGCGACCTTCTCGAAGGGCGCGACCGTCTTCAACGGGCAGCTGACGGTCTTCTGTTTGCAGACGGTGAGGCGACCGCCGGTGCTCTTGCTCGGATCGATCGAGTACTTGAGCGCGAGCTTCGAGAAGTCGCCGCCGGCCTTCAGCTTGCTGTAGACCGTGAGCGCGAGCGCGTGGCTCTTGACGAGGATGTGCCGGACGTCGCGACTCTCGGGCTGGGCCGGCTGCTGGTACTGCGACTTGTGGTCGTCGTAGTACTTTTTGGCGTCGCTGTCGGAGACCGTGACGTTTTTCGTCACCTGCTCGGAAATCTTCTCGCGGATCAGCTGAGCGCGAATTCCGTCCTTGACGTCCTTGTCGGTCAGGCCCTGCGCCTTCAGCTGTTGCTTGTAGAGCTTGTCGATCTGCGCCTTCGTTTTCGGCTTCTGCCCCGGCGTGGTCCCGGAGCCGAAGTACTGCTGCTTAATCTGATTCAGCCGCGCCTCGACGTCCTTGTCGCTGACCTTGACCCCGAGGTCTTTGGCCTTCTGCATGTACTCGGAGCGCTCGACGAGGTACTGGATGATCTGTGCGCGCACGGCGCCGTAGGTCGCGGTGCCGGGCTGCGGGAAAGGCTTGTTCTGAGCCTTGTAGCTGCGCTTGGCCTGGTCGAGCGTCGTGTTGAAGTCGACTTTCGTGATCGTGTCGCTGCCGACAACCGCGACCGCGTCGCTCGGCACGGATTTCGGCGCGCCACTGCCGCCGCCGCAGGCCGCTGCAAATGCCGCCACTAGGGCGAGAATGGGGACTAGACGGAGAAGCTTCATAACGTACGAAGAGCCAAGCACGGCCCGAACGTCAGGCTGCTTGGCGCGTTTCGAGCATAGCATCGACAAGTCGGATTGCTCCGTCGAATTCTTCGTCTCTTAACGAAACTTCCCTGCGCGCTGTCGTGTAGACCGCCGTTTCGACGCGACCGCGCAGCGCTCGGAGCTCGCCGGAACCGAGCTCGACCGGCCCAACGGTGGCCCTGCCGGCGCGGAAAACGAGGTAGTCCGCGCCGAGCCGTGCGAGCTTGAGCTTCGCTTCCTGAATCGCGAACAGGTTCTCGACCGGCTCGGGCAGCGGGCCGTAGCGATCCTCCGTCGCCGCCTGCAGCTCACGCAGGTCGTCCTCCGACTCCGTCAGCGCGAGCCGCCGGTGGAGGTCGATCTTCAGCGCTTCGGAGCCGATGTAGCTCGCCGGCACGTAGGCATCGACACGGGCGTCCACACGCACCGGCCGCGCCACCGGGCGCCGCTGCCCCGAAAGCTCGGCGACAGCCTCTCCGAGCAGCTCGACGTAGAGCTCGAAACCGAGGGCAGCGACGTGGCCGGACTGCTCGGCGCCGAGTAGGTCACCGGCGCCGCGGATCTCGAGATCCCGCATCGCGATCGCGAAGCCGGCGCCAAGCTCGGTGTGGTCGGCGAGCGTCGCCAGCCGCGCCCGCGCCTCCGGCGTCAGCTCCTGCGAGTCCGGGTAGAACAGGTAGGCATGGGCGGTCAGGTCGGAGCGGCCGACGCGTCCGCGGATCTGGTAGAGCTGGGCCAGCCCGAGCGCATCCGCGCGCTCGACGACGAGCGTGTTCGCCTGCGGGATGTCCAGACCGGATTCGATGATCGTCGTCGAGACGAGCACGTCGCCGTCGCCCGCGAGGAAGGAAAGCATGTGGTCCTCGAGCTCCCTCTCGCGCATCTGTCCATGGGCGACGATGAATCGGAGCTCCGGGCAGAGCTGGCGCAACCGCTCGGCCGCCTCGTCGATCGTCTCGACCCGGTTGTGCAGATAGAAGGCCTGCCCTTCCCGCGCATGCTCGCGGCGGAGCGCCGTCTGGACGAGCTCCTCGTCGTACTCGCCGACGAAGGTGCGGATCGGGCGGCGTCCCTGCGGCGGGGTCTCGATCACGGAGATGTCGCGCAGGCCCGAGAGCGACATGTGCAGCGTCCGCGGGATCGGCGTCGCGGTCAGGCTGAGGACGTCGACCTCGAGCCGGAGCTGCCGCAACAGCTCCTTCTGCGCGACGCCGAAACGCTGCTCCTCGTCGACGACGATCAGGCCGAGCTCCTTCGGGATCACGTCGCGCGAGAGCACCCGGTGGGTGCCGATCAGGACGTCCACCTTGCCCTCCGCGTAGTCGGCGAGCACGCGCTTCACGTCGGCCGGCGACCGGAAACGGGAGATCATCTCGACGCGGACCGGGAAATCGCGGTAGCGCTCGCGAAACGTATTCCAGTGCTGTTGCGCGAGCACGGTCGTCGGCACCAGCATCAGCGTCTGCTTGCCGTTGACGGCAACGGCGAAGGCGGCCCGAACGGCGACTTCCGTCTTGCCGAAGCCGACGTCTCCGCAAACGAGCCGGTCCATCGGTCGCGGCGTCTCGAGGTCCTCCTTGACCGCCTCGATCGCGCGCTGCTGATCCTCGGTCTCTCGGTACGGGAACTCGGTCTCGAGCCGCTCGAGCCACTCGTTTCGCAGGTCGAAGGCCTGGCCCTCGGCCTGCTGGCGGCGTGCGTAGAGCGCAAGCAGCTCGCCCGCGAGCTCGCGCAGGCTGGCGCGGGCACGGCTCTTCAGGTTCTGCCAGGCCTTGCCGCCGAGTTTGGACAGCGCTGGCGAACGGGAATCCGCACCGACGTAACGCGAGACCTTGCCGATCTGCTCGTGCGGGACGTAGAGGCGGTCCTCGCCCCGGAAGGCGAGCAGCAGGTAGTCGCGGGTGACGGCGGCCACCTCCTTCGTCTCGAAGGCCTGCAGACGGCCGACGCCGTGGTCCTCGTGGACGACGTAGTCGCCGGTGCGAAGGTCGGCGAAGCTCTGGAGCGCTCGCCCGATAGCCATACGGCTCCTGGGATCACGAGGCGGACGCTTGCGGAAGACCTGCGTATCGGCGAGCAGGACGAGCCCGAGCTCGCGCCAGACGAAGCCCCGGCGCGCCGGTGCGACCGCGAACAGGAGCTCGGCTTCGGCGGGCAGCGGCTCGTCCGGCTCGAGTAGCCGCGCGTCGACGCGGCGCAGGAGGTTCTGCGTCCGCAGCGCCTCGCCCCGGTGCGGGAAGGCGACGACGACCCGCTGGCCGGCACGCACGAGCGCGCCGAGCTCGTTCTCGGCCTCGGCGAGCCCGCGCGCGGCAAGCGCCGGCCGCTGTGCCTCGAAGGAGAACGGCTGGTTCGCGGGGAGCGGGTCGAGCTCCGTGGAGCCGGCGAGCTTCGGCTCGGCGTTCAGCTCCTCGAGCGCGACCTTCCGCACCTCGCCGGGCTCCCAGACGAGATCCGGCGCGCCGGCGAACGGCGGGACCAGGTCCCTGGGCACGGCCCGCGGGGACTCGTCTTCATCAGGCAGGGTCGGCTCGCTCAGGTCCGGACGCCGCTCGGCTGCCGGGTAGACCACGGCGCTCTCGACGGGATGCAGTGCCCGCTGCGTGAACGGCGAGAAAGCGCGGATCGACTCGATTTCGTCGCCGAAGAGCTCGATCCGCAGCGGCTCCCTGCCCGTGGTCGGAAAGACGTCGACGAGCCCGCCGCGGACTGTGAACTGGCCACGCTCCTCGACCCGCTCGACGCGTTCGTAGCCGGCGAGCGCGAAGCCCTCTGCCAGCACGTCGATCCCCGGCTCCTGCCCCTGCGCGACCTCGATCGGCTCGGGCCGCTCGCTCGGTGGCGGCATGCCCTCGACAAGCGCGGTCGCCGAGGAGCAGACCAACCCGCCGCGCTCGAGCACGTCGAGCGCGCGTGCCCGCTCGCCGACGAGGTGCGGCGGCGGCTCGAGGCCCGATGCCCAGTGAACCCCGCGGCTCGGAAGCAAACCCACGCGCTCCTCGCCCAGGAACCAGGCAGCAGCCTCGGCCGCGTCCCGCGCGTCGGCGTCTTCCGGTAGCGCGCAGACGAGGCCCCGGCCGAGGCGTTCGTGGAGCGACGCGAGCAGCAGGGGCAGCGCCGGCTCGGAGACGCGAGCGCGCGTCGGCAGCGCCTCAGTAAAGGCTGCGAGCCGCTCGTCCTCGAGGAGCTCGTCGACGAATGCGTGCAAGACAGGTCGGTCCATCGCAAAAGACGGAACCTGCGGTTCCGCGCTCGAATCGTAGCCGGCGTGGCTTGCCTAGTTGAAGCGCTGCTGCGTCGCCTCGACGCCCTCGCGCGCAACTGATTCGACCGCATCCGCGCCGCGGGAAACGACCGCCCCGACGTCCTCTTCGAGCTCGAACGGAGAGAGCACGTAGTCGGCAACCGAGCGCGGGTCACCGCGGCCGGGCCGGCCGACGCCGACCCTCAACCGGAGGAAATCTTGCGTCCCAAGCGCCTGGGCGAGCGAGCGCAAGCCGTTGTGACCGGCGAGGCCACCGCCCGCGCGGGCCTGTAGGCGCCCGGGCTCGAGATCGACGTCGTCGTGGACTACCAGCAGCGACTCCGGCTCGACCTTGAAGAAGTGAGTTGCCGCAGCCACGGAGCGGCCGGAGTCGTTCATGAAGGTCTCGGGCTTGAGCAAAGCGAGCCGCAACCCATCGAGCCGAACCTCCGCGAGCTGACCGGAGAACTTGGCGCGCCAGCGAGCATCAAGCCGCCGCGCGAGCTCATCGACGACCATCCAACCGACGTTGTGACGGTCGCGCTCGTGTTCGCGCCCGGGGTTTCCCAGCCCGACGACGAGCAGGTCGAGAACGCTACGCGTCCTGGGTAGCACGGCGCCGACGCGCCACCGCAACGTCTAGCCTTCTGTTGTGCCCTGCTCGCCGGCGGCGTCCGCCTCCGGCTCGGCCGGCGCCTCGGCGGCGCCCTCCGGTGCCTCCTCGCCCTCCGGCACCTCGCCCTCGGGCAGCTCTTCGCCCTCTGCGAGCTCCTCTTCCTCGGGCTCGGGCTCGACGATCTGCGTCGGCGCACCCACCGTGGCGAGCACCGTTTCCTCAGGATCGTCGAGGTAGGTCACACCCTCGCGCGCGGGCAGGTCGGCAAGCCTCAGCGTGTCTCCGATCCCCATCCCACTGACGTCGAGCTCGAGTCTTTCGGGGATCTCGAGGGGCAGCGCCTCGACGTTTATCTCGCGCTGCACCTGCGAGAGGACGCCGCCTTCCTTGACGCCCTCGGGATCGCCGACGAGCTCGATGACGACCTGCGCCTGGATCGGCTGGTCGAGCCGCACCTCCTGCAGGTCGATGTGGATCAGATGGCCCCGCACGGGATGCACCTGGTAGTCCTTGAGAATCGACGCGTGCGTCGTCTTCTGCTGATCGAGGCTGACGTCGAGGATCGCGTGCAAGCCGTGGTCGCCCGTCAGCACGCGCCTCAGCTCGCGCTCCTCGATGCAGATCGCGTGCGGCGCCCCGCGTCCGTACAAGACGCCCGGGATCATTCCTTCACGCCGCAGGCGCCGCGCGTCGCCGGTTCCCCGACCCTCGCGCTCGCGCACGGACAGTTTCACTCGCTCGCCGGCCACGGCGGCGAAGTCTAGCGACCGTCGTTGGCACGTGGCTATGCCCCAACGCGTTTACCTATGCCATCCAACTGCCGCGTTGAGACGGCCGCGCGGGCAGAGCCCGCACGGCCTCCAGGTCGGCGTCGCAAGCGACGCCTTGGAGCGCTCGGCCGAGGGATAGCGGGAAATCCTCCGGGCGCCGATGACGTGCATCGACACCGATCGAAATCGGCGGCGCGGCCACGCCCAGACAGGAAGGTGATTCGAGTGCTCAGGCTCGTCACTGCATGGCAGGTTTCCGCGTCCGACGCACCGTTCGGTCTCCGGCGCGAAGAGGGCCAGACGATGGCCGAATACGGAGTCGTACTCGCCGTAATCGTGCTCACGGTCGTCGTCGCGATCACCGCGCTCTCGACCAGCGTCCGCGGCGCCATCAACAGCGTCGCGAACATCCTTCCGGGCGGTTAGCACTAATCCGGAAGACACCGGTGGAGGGGTTGCGCCGCCCGCACCTCCTCATCGAAGCTCAACCTGTCGGCTTGTCCCGGCGGTCAGGCGCCGTTCAGCCAAACCGCCACTATCAGTCCGATTCCGGCCGCGAACAACGCCGTCGTCAGGTACCACGCGAGCTCACTGCGTCTGCGCGGGCTCGAGGTGGCAGTTGTGGCAAGGGTCAATGACCGTTGAGCCGTCACAGTGGCCCAACGCCGCGTCAGTCGCGCTCCTCTTTCCGCCACCGCGGCACCTCGGCGAACTGCGACGTC
>Ga0207646_10002183_pt1 | contig 23341 bp, 19 predicted proteins | sample KBSK5502metaG_FD_184343 | JGI IMG/M metagenome (GOLD analysis project Ga0207646, IMG submission 184343) | Corn, switchgrass and miscanthus rhizosphere microbial communities from Kellogg Biological Station, Michigan, USA - KBS K5-50-2 metaG... | ecosystem: Host-associated > Plants > Roots >... | reverse complement strand
GCGCCGGCCATCCGGTCGGTGATCACCAGCGCCAGCGCGCCGAGCAGGTTCGCCGTCTGGTCGAGGACGGCCGCGCCGTCCCCGTCAGCCAAGCTCGTAGTCCAGCGTGAAGGTCCCCGGCGGCTCGCTGGTCGCGACGCTCGTGCCCGACCCCCGCAGCCCGGCCAGCGCCCCCGTGCCCGACCCCTCGATCACCCGCCAGGTGCCGCGCGCCGCGCCGTCGGAGTAGGTCCCGTCGGCCACCATGACGCAGGTGCCCGCCCGCCCCGCGATCTGGCCCGTCAGGTACTGCAGGCCGGTGTACTCGGCGGTGCCGTCGTCGCGGTAGCACATGACCGCGTCCCACGACGCGTCCCCCTCGATGCCGCCGCTGAGCCGGTAGCCGACCGTCGCCTTGGTGAGCTTTCCTTTGCCCTCGAGCTCCTGGTAGGTGTCCTCCGCCCAGGACGTGACCGTGAACGTGCCCTCCGCGCGTGCCGCCATGCCGGTCCTCCTGACCCGCCAGGCCCCTGCCGGAGCGAATAGATGTGTGAGTCACACACTAATCTGTCCGGGCCACGCCCGCATACGCTGCATTACGATTCCGGCGGGGTGCCCCACACCGCGCGGCGAAGCAATCCCGTGGCCAGCAGGAGCGAGCGGGTCCGGGGGAACTCAGAGTTCGCCGCGCGCGCCCTGGCCCTCGCCCAGCGCGGTGCGCAGGATGGTCTCGGCGGCGTCCGCAGCGGCACGCGCGGTGATCGCGTTGATGTGAGCGAGGTCGAGGTCACCCAGGTCGATGCAGTCGTAGGCGACCCGCGCGTCGTGGCACGCGGACTGCAACTGCCGGGCCGCCTCGCCGATGTCCACCTGGCTTGTGTGTGTCTCCGGGATGATCATGACGCCTAGCCACCCCTCCCTGAGCCGCGTCGTGCCCGTGTGCCCCTCCCCCTCCCAAGGCTTCCCCGCCTGGCCCGGAGCATGCACGGGGCGGCGATCTTGCCTGTGGTGATCTCAGGATTCGTGGTCGTGGCGGCACAGCTAGTAGGCATGCGCCGGTTACGCTGATCTTGAGGCCTGTTTGGCTGAGATATGGGGTTCTTGGGGCATAGGGGTTAGAAGTGAAAATTGGTGACCCAAATGACGCCAGTGATGGTGTACCCACGGACGAGCAAGCCAGGCCGTCGCTGCGGGTCTTTCTCAATTACCGCCAGCAGGACACCCAGGGCACGGCGTGGGCGCTGTACATGAAGCTCGAAGAGCGGATCGGCGCCGAGAACGTCTTCTTCGACAGAGGCTCGCTACAGCCGGGAATGCGGTGGGCCGACGAGATCAAGTCGCATATGGGCCATTCCGCGGTGGTCATCGCGCTGATCGGGCCGCAGTGGATGGCGACCCTGATCGCCCATCTGCAGCACGGCGGCGATGACTATGTCGTCAAGGAGATCGACCTGGCTCTGCGCAGCCCGCGCGTGACCGTGATCCCGGCGCTGGTTGACAACACCGAAATTCCGAACCCCGCCGACCTCCCTCCAGCGATCAAGGCACTGGCAAGCCGCCAGGCGGAGCGCCTGCGCCACACGAACCTGGACAGCGACATCGACCATCTGATCGAGCGCCTCGGTGAGATCGACAGCCACTGGAGCCCGCAAGAAGCTGACCCGGAGGTGCCGCAGCCCCTGCAACCGCAGCCCCGGCAATCGCAGCTCAGGCCGCCATCCGAGGTCGCTCCCCTCCCTAATGACGACCATTACCGGATGGTGGCCGGCCATGCCGGGAACCTCGTGGTGTTCCTCGGCTCCGGCGCGAACGCCGACGAACAGGCTGAACCCTGGTCGAAGGGGTCGGGCAGGCTGCCCGATGACGGGGAGCTTGCGAGGTATCTGGCCTCCCACGCCGGACTGGAGAACGCGCCGGCGCACCTTGCCGAGGTAGCGCAGTACGCGGGCGCGACCCACGGCGAGATGGAACTGTTCCAGTGGGTCACGCAGGTTCTCCGGGTCGACTCCGAACCGGGCCCGGTGCACAAGTATCTTGCCCGCCTGCCTGCCCAGCTTGGCGGGCGCCGCCAGATGATCGTCACGCCGAAGTACGACGCGGCCCTTGAAAAGGCGTTCGCGGAGGCGGGCGAGGATTTCGATGTAGTGGTGTACATGGCGCCAGGGACGGAGCAGGCGGGCAGATTCGTCCACATCCCCTGGGCTGCGCCGCCACGGCCCATCGACAAGCCCAATGAGTACGCGGAACTCCCCATGGTCGCGGAGGACCGCAGCCTGCTGCGGACGGTGATCGTGCGGATCAGCGGCACGGTGACCGACCCATCCGCGGGCTATCCCTGGGAGGACAACTATGTGATCACCGAAGACCATTACATCGACTACCTCAGCAGCCTCCCAGTCGAGCAGGTAGTGCCTGGGCAGATCCTCGCGAAACTCCGGAGGGCGAACTACCTGTTCCTCGGTTACACGATCGCCGATTGGCGTCTGAGGGTGTTCCTGCAGCGAATCTGGAAGGGCCCGAGGCTCGGCCGCGCCAAGTACTGGGCGATAGAGCGCGAGCCCAACCTGCTCGAACGAGACCTGTGGCAGCAGGCGGGCGTCAGCCTGTACCAAAGCAGCCTGACCGATTACCTGAACGGCCTTTACAGCTACCTCGGCAGCCACCCAGAAGAAGCCCAGCCGTGACGGCGAGCGAAGAGGCCGTCGAGCCTCGCGACTGCCCGTACGTAGGTCTCGACTACTACCAGGAGAGGTTCGGCGCCTGGTTCTTCGGGCGCGAGGCCGACGGCAGCAAGATCATCACCAACCTGCAGGCGTCGCGGCTGACGCTGCTGCACGCCGACAGCGGCGTCGGCAAGAGCTCGCTGCTGCGCGCCGGCGTCGCGTGGCGACTTCGCCAGATCGCGCGGAAGGAGCCTCCGCTCGGGGGCGAGACTGACATCCCCGTCGTGTTCAGCTCATGGAAAGACGACCCGGTCCAGGAGCTGGTCCACGCGATCGGCACCGCGATCGAGCCGTTCCTGGCGGGCCGCCCAAGGCCCGAGCTGCCGGCCGGCCGGCTGGACGCAGCCATCGAAGCGGCGGCCGGTGCGGTGAACGCGACTTTGCTTGTCGTCCTCGACCAGTTTGAGGAGTACTTCCTCTATTCCTCGGGTGAGCGCACGCCGCAGCGGTTTGCCGACCAGCTCGCGCGCTGCATCAACCGGCCCGATCTGCCCGCCAACTTCCTGATCTCCATCCGCGAAGACGCGTACGCGAGCCTGGGTGACCTGTTCAAGGGCCGGATCGCCAACGTCTACGGCAACTACCTCCACATCGACTATCTCGATCGGGCGTCGGCGGAAACGGCGATCCGGGCTCCGCTCGACGTCTACAACGGGCTCCCCGGCGTCACTGAGCGAGTCGGGATCCAGGACGCGCTCGTCGAGGCGGTCCTTGATCAGGTGCGGGCCGCGGGCCCCGACGCAAGCCACGTCCCCAGCCCGGCCATGAATGGTGAAAGCCGCGTCGCGACGCCGTTGCTGCAACTGGTGATGGAGGCCGTATGGCGGCGGGAACGCGCCGAAGGATCGCATGAGCTGCGCGCCTCGACGCTGCAGAAGCTCGAAGGTGTCAAGAAGATCGTAGATACCCACCTGGCGAAGGCTCTTCGTGGCCTTGGGAAGAGCGAGCGCCAGGCCGCGATCGACATGTTCGCCATCCTCGTGACGCCATCGGGGGGCAAGATCGCGGTATCCGTCTACGACCTGGCGCGCCGAACCGGGCATACCGATGAGCAGACCGGGCGCGTTCTGCAGAAGCTCGATCACGCGCGCATAGTGCGGCCGGTCCCTGCTCCGCCCGGGCAGGACCCAGTGCAGTTTCGCCGCTATGAGATCTTCCACGACGTGCTCGCCCCCGCGATCAACCGGACGATCGCAGCCCGCGGGGACCAGCGCCGCATGCGCCGGAACCGGCGCCTGGCGACCGTGGCGGTCGGCGTGCTGCTCGCCATGCTGGCGGTCGCGATCGGGTTCGCCATACTGGCGCAGAGCGCGAGGGTTGCGGCGCGTAACGCTGACCGCCAGCGGAACATCGCCGTCTCCGACAAGCTCGCCGCCGAAAGCGAGACGATCGTCTCCCAGGAACCCCTGCTGGGGTCGCTGCTGGCGGTCACCGCATGGCGCATCTACCGGACTCATCAGGCTCGCGCCAGCCTGCTCAATGCCTTCGCGCAGCCCGACCACGGCGTCCCACTGGTCGGCAAGGTCCCTGCTGAGGCGGTGGCCTTCAGCCCCGACGGAAAACTCCTTGTCACCGTCAGCGCAGGGTACTCAGCCAAGGTGGGCTCGGCCCGGCTGTGGCGGGTAGCCACGCGCCGCCCGGACGCCGCGTTGATGGGAACCGGCGTGGTAACCGCGGTCGGCTTCGATCCCGCCAACGGAACCATCCTGGCCACCGCCGGCTGGGACGGTTACGTCCGGCTGTGGAACTCCCACACCCTCCGGCAGATCCGCGCGTTCCCGGTCGGTCGCGGGGCCGGCCTGACCGCGGTGGCGTTCAGCCCCGGTGGGAAGACCCTCGCCATCGGGGGCGCAGACGGCACCTGCTGGCTGCGGAACCTGGCCAAGCACCGCGCGATCCGCACGTTCCGGGCCTCGCGCATCGGCCCCGTCAACGCCGTGGCGTTCAGCCCCGACGGCGCGACCCTGGCCACCGCGGGCGCCGACGGCACCGCCCGGCTCTGGAACCCGGCCACCGGTCGGCAACTCCGCGTCTTCCGGGTCTCCCGCATCAGCTCTGTCAACGGGGTGGCGTTCAGCCCCGACGGCCGGACTCTCGCCGCTGCGGGCGGCGACGGCACCGCCCGGGTCTGGGACCGGGCAACCGGCCGGCAGCTCCGCTCGTTCCGGGCCTCCCGCACCGGCGCCGTCAACGCCGTTGCGTTCCGGCCCGACGGAAAGATCCTCGCCACCGCGGGCGCCGACGGCACCGCCCGGGTCTGGAACCTGGCGACCGGCAAGCCGGTCTACATGCCCTTCGCCGCCGGGTCCGGTGCCATGAACGCGGTGGCGTTCAGCCCCGACGGGAAGACCCTCGCAACCGCGGGCGCCGACGGCACCGCCCGGCTGTGGGACGTGTTTGTGTACCGCCCGTTCGGCCCGGCGCTGCCCGCCGGGACAGGCGCGGTCTACGCGGTGGCGTTCGGGCCACAGGCAAAGACCCTCGCCACCGCGGACTCCGACGGCGCCGCCCGGGTCCGGAACCTGGCCACCGGCCAGCAACTCAGCAGCTTCCAGGACTCCGGCACCAGCCCCGTCGTCGTGGCGGCGTTCAGCCCCGACGGGAAGACCCTCGCCACCGGGTACGCCGACGGCACCGCCCTGCTCTGGAACACGGCCACCGGCCAGCAACTCAGGACGCTGCAGCCCTCCCGCACGGGCGCCGTCACCGCGGCGGCGTTCAGCCCCGACGGGAAAACCCTCGCCACCGGGTACGCCTTCGGCGCCGCCCTGCTCTGGAACACGGCCACCGGCCAGCGGGCCGGCGCGCCACTGCCGGCCGGGTCCGGTGCCATCAACGCGGTCGCGTTCAGCCACAACGGAAAGACCCTCGCTACCGCGGGCACCGACGGAGTTGTGCGCCTGTGGAACGTGCGCACGCACGTCATGTCGGGTGCCTCCATCCCGGTCAACCTGGGTATTAGATCGCTGGCGTTCGAGCCGGATGGCAAGAAGATCGCAACGGCGGGTAACAACACGATCAGGCTGTGGGCTGTGCCGCCGGCGCTGGGCCACCGTCCCGGCGTTCTCCGGCAGATCGGCCCGCCTTTGATCTCCGGAAACGAGGCCATGAACGCGGTGGCCTTCAGCCCTGACGGCAGGACGCTGGCAACCGCGAGCAACGACGGAACAGCTCGCCTGTGGGATGTCGTCACGCACCAGCAGATCGGCCCGCCACTGTTCGCCCGCGGCGGAGTGGTCCGCGACGTGGCCTTCGGCCCTGGCGGGAGCACCCTGGTCACCGCGACTGGTGGCGGCTTTGTCCAGTTGTGGAACATAGCCCTGCCCGAAGATAAGTCCCTCGCGGGCGCGGTCTGCGCCATGTCAGGTCGCTCTCTGCAGCAGCAGGAGTGGGCCGAATTCGTCGGATCCGGGGAGCCGTTCCGGCTGGTCTGCCCGTGATTGGTACGGTCAGGCTTCTGCCCAGGCCGGAATTGCGTGGATATACTCGCGACTGGCGTGCCTCCACGTGCATGCGGCTTGCCGGGCAGGCGCCGAGGCCACAGGGGGGCTGATTGTGAGCAAGCCTGCCATTCTGGCAGTCGATGACGATCCGGCGGTTGCCGCGGCGATCACCCGGGATCTGCGCGGCCGTTTCTATCTGGCGACGGTCTGATGCACATCGGCGAGCTGCGCCCTCTCAGCCTCTTCGACGGCCTGACCGACGAGCAGCTGGCGGAGCTAGTTGCGGGCAGCGCCGAGGTCCGCATCCAGCCGGGGCTGGAACTGTTCCGCGAGGGCGAGCACGCGGACTTCTGGTGGGTGCTCCTGGACGGTGTCATCGACCTGATGCGCCGTATCGGCCCCGAGGAGACCGTGGTCGCGAAGATGGACGTGCCGGGCCGCTGGGCCGGCGGATTCCGAGCCTGGGACGACCAAGGCGTCTACCTCGCGACCGGCCGCGCGGCGACTGCCGGGCGGGTGCTCCGGGTACCGGCCGACGTGCTGCGGGACCGGTTCAACGCCTGGCTTCCGCTCGGCGGGCGCCTCATCGAGGGGGTATACCGCACCGCCCGCTCCATCGAGGCGACAGCACGGCAGCGGGAGTCCCTGGTCGCTCTCGGCACGCTCGCCGCGGGTCTCGCTCACGAGATCAACAATCCGGCGGCCGCCACCGCTCGTGCGGTCGACGCCCTCGAGGATGCGTGCCAAGCCCTGCTCGCGTCCCTTAGTGGGCTCGCCGGTCACCAGATCTCGGCTCAGCAGTTCACCGAGCTCGACACGCTGCGCCGCGAGCTCGCGGCGCAAACAGTAACCGCGGACGCGCTGGCCCTGGCCGACCTCGAGGAGACCCTGGCCTCCTGGCTTACCCGCCACGGGGTCGGCCGCGAGTGGAGCATCGCGCCGCCGCTCGCCGCCGGCGGGGCCGATCTGGCCTGGTGCGAACGGGCTGCGCGGGTGCTGGAGGGACCGGCCCTGGAGCCAGGCCTGGAGTGGGTGGCGAGCACCCTGTCCGTCGCCACGCTGCTGTCGGAGATCAAGGAAGCGAGCCGGCGCATCTCAGCACTGGTCGCCGCCGTCAAGTCCTACTCGCAGATGGACCGCGCCTCGATGCAACGCATCGTGGTTACCGACGGCCTGGAGAGCACCCTGGTGATGCTCCGGCACAAGCTCCCCCCCGGCGTCGTGGTGGTCCGCGACTACAGCACCGACGTCCCGCCTATCGAGGCCCACGCTGGCGAGCTCAACCAGGTCTGGACCAACCTCATCGACAACGCCCTCGACGCCATGGACGGCGCCGGCACGCTGCGGCTCGCCACGCGGGCTGAGCAGGATGAAGTCATCATCGAGGTTGGCGACACCGGCCCGGGCATGCCGCCGCAGGTGGCCGCCCGCGCCTTCGAGGCCTTCTACACCACCAAAGACATCGGCAAAGGCACCGGTCTTGGCCTCGACATCGCGCAGCGGATCATCGTGGAGCGGCACGGTGGCACGATCGCCATCGAGTCCGGGCCAGGTGAAACCGTGCTGCGCGTCCGTATCCCCGCCCGCCCGGCCAAGCCCCAGCGGTAAACCGCCGGGCCGGCTGACGGGCGATGGGGTCACCACCCGCCAGGCGTTTGGCAGAAAATTTCTCGAGGTGGACCCCGGGGTGCTCACCCTCGTCGCGTGCGAGGGCATGCGGGACATCGCCCATCTGCTCCGGCCGGGGCACCTGCGCCAGCTGCGCGCGATCCTGGAGGACCCGGAGGCCTCCCCCAACGATCGTTATGTGGCCCGCGAACTGCTGCAGAACGCGTGCATCGCGGCAGGCGGCGTGCTCCCGATGTGCCAGCACACGGGGACGGCGATCATCATGGGCAAGCGCGGCGGGGGCGTGCTCACCGACGGGCGCGACTCCGAGTACCCGGAACTGGGGATGGAGGCGGTCTGGCAGATCGAAGTGCGCGACTTCCCCGCGTTCATCATCGTCGACGACAAGGGGAATGATTTCTTCACCGACCCGGCTGGCGAGGGCCCGCTACTCACCATCGGCCACAGCTGAGACGGACCGCGATTGCGCGAATCCGCGCCCGGAAATCGCGATTCACAGGATTGCCCAGGCTCCTCGCGGACCGCCTGTCCGGTCAGTTAGCCGCGACACTCGGTGAATTCTTATCGCTCTCCCAGGAAAAAGGCCGACAGGTCGGTGTAATGTCCCGCCATGCACTCCGTTACCGCGCCTGGACACGTCGTTGCCGGACGGTACGAACTGCTGGACGTGATCGGGCATGGCGCCATGGGAACCGTCTGGCGGGCACGGGACAACGTTCTCGCCCGCGAGGTCGCGGTCAAGGAGGTATGCCTTCCGGCGCTGATGTCGCCGCAGGACCGCGCCGTCGCGCGCGAGCGCTCGCTCCGGGAGGCCAGGGTCGCGGCCCGGCTGACGCACCCCGGCGTGGTCACCGTGTACGACGTTATCGAGGCCGAGGGCAGCCCGTGGATCGTCATGGAACTGGTGCGGGCCAGGTCGCTGGCACGGGTTCTTGCCGAGGACGGGCCGATGCCGCCGGCCCGGGCCGCCGAGCTGGGCATGGGGCTGCTCGAAGCCCTGGGCAGCGCGCACGCGGCGGGCATCGTGCACCGGGACGTGAAGCCGGGCAACGTGCTCGTCCCGGCCGACGGCCGGGCGGTGCTGACCGACTTCGGCATCGCGACCGTGGCCGGGGATCAGCCGCTGACCCAGGCGGGCATGGTCATGGGAACGCCCGGGTTCTGCGCGCCGGAACGGATCCGTGGCGCGCCCGCCAGCCCCGCGTCCGACCTGTGGTCGCTCGGCGCGACGCTCTACGCGGCGGTCGAGGGCCGCGCCCCGTTCGACGGGCAGGGCAGCGCGATGGCCGTCCTGGCCAACATCGTGCACGCCGACCCGCCGCCCGCCAGCTCCGCAGGCCCGCTGGGCCCGGTGATCGCCGCGCTGATGAGCCGGGACCCGGCCGCCAGGCCGGACGCTGCGGCCGCCCGCCGGATGCTCACCGGCGCGTGGGGGGACGGCCAGCCGGGCAAGCCCGCCGGGGCCCGGCAGGCAGCGCCGGCCAGGGACGGGAAGGGAACGCCCGCCAAGGCCCGGCAGGCAGCGCCGGCCGGAGACCGGAACGGAGCGCCCGCCCAAGACCGGAAGGGAGCGCCCGCCGGGAACCGGAAGGGAGCGCCCGCCGGGGACGGGACGATCGCGTTCCCGGGGGGCCAGCCGCGGCGTCCGGGACGGCACCGGCGCGGTCTGCTGCTGGGCGGCGGTGGCGCAACGGCGAAGTGAGCGGGTGCCCGGTACGCCCCAAGGCCCCGCCAGGGTCGCCGGCGGGGCCTCAGCGTGCTGCCCGGCAGCGGCCGGGCACACCTGCGGGGTTAGTACCAGCCGTAGGCCCGCTCCTGCGCCCAGGCGCCGCAGGGCGAGCCGTAGAGGCCCTTGATGTAGCCCAGGCCCCAGCGGATCTGGGTCGCCGCGTTGCTCTGCCAGTTCGGGCCCGCGCTCGCCATCTTCGATCCCGGCAGGGCCTGAGGGATGCCGTACGCCCCGCTGTTCGGGTTGCTGGCGTAGACGTTCCACCCGCTCTCGGCGTTCCAAAGGCTCTGCAGGCAGCCGAACTGGCTGGCCGGCCATCCAAACGAGCCGAGCATGGCCAGCGCGATGTGCTGCGGAGACCCGGACGGCTGCGGGGCGGGATTTGCCGTGCCGCTGGAACTTTGCTGCACCGGCGCGGCCTGGGCGGCGGCCTGCTGGTCAGCCGCCTGCTCCGCGGTCCGGCGGTCGATCAGCAACTCAAGCGTCCGGCGGTCGGCGGCCCGCTCGTACGCGCGGCGGGCCACCAGCGAGGTGACTGCCGCACGGGCCGCACTGGTCATGGGGATCCCGGCGCCCACGGCCCCAGGCCCTGCGCCGGGCTGCGCCCCGGCGATGGCCACCAGGGAGGATCCGTGGCCGCCGAGTCCGCCGGATGTCGCCAGGCCCGCCGCGACCGCGGCGGGCACGATGACGGTGACGCCCGCCATGGCGACGGTGATCTTGGATAGCTTGCGGTTCTGCTTGAAGGGGTTGCGTTGGCGTCTGTGTCGCGCGGACACGAATAACCTTCTGTCGGGCGCTTGAAGCGCTCGGCCGTCACCCGGGTCACTGCCGGCCGGCGACGGATGCCCCGGCCGGGGCAGAGGCGCGCAGATGTGACGCAGGTTCAAGGCGACGGGTCGCTGCGGGGCAACCATCACACGCGCCGGGTGCTTGTCTGCGAACGATTGTGGGGGGCTATTTCAGACTGGCGAAACCGGAATTACCGGAAAATGGCCTTGCTGTGAGCTTAATCACCGGCCAATGTCGACGCAGGGTAACCGATGATGACCGGTCAGTAGTACCCGTGCCCCTGCCAGAACGCCCATGCGTTACACGGAGTTCCGTAGATTGACTTTATGTAGCCGAGGCCCCAACTGATCTGCGTCGCCGGATTCGTCTGCCAGTCCGCGCCCGCGCTGGCCATCTTCGACCCGGGCAGCGCCTGCGGGATGCCGTAGGCCCCACTGGCGTTGTAGGCGTTGTACCGCCACCCGCTTTCCCGGGTCCACATGTCATTCAGGCAGGCAAATTGGGTCCCCGGATTGAACCCGAATGACGACATCATGTGGTAGGCGATGGACTGCGCGGTGCCCGGGTTCGGCGGCGGGTAGTACCCGCCCCCACCACCACTGCCCCCAGACGCCGCGCTGGCGCTGGCCCTTGAAGCGAGCTTCGGCGTGCCGACCAGGTGCATGGTGTGGGACGCGGCGTCCATGACGATCATCTGCTCGCGCTCTGCCTCCAGCACGGCCATGGCGCGGCTGCCGGGCAGCAGGGCGGCGGCGAAAGCCGCCCCTACCGGCGCCCGGTCGGCGCGGACGATCAGGTAGCCGGCGACGGTGGTCCCGGTGATCAGGGCGATGGCCATGGCCGTCACAGGCAGCAGGAAGCCCGACCGGCGCGCGGCACGCCTCCTCCCGGGGCTCCGCCTCCGGTGCTGTGACAAGGCAGTCCTTCCGTCGGCCAAGCACGACCGGGCGGGACGCCCGGCGTGCGGACCGCTGCGGGGCAGGGCAGCGTGTCGCGCGATGGCGCGGCCCCGCGGACCGCGCGGCCCAGCGCCATCGGCGATACCTTGCCAGAAGGACGGGCGGGATTCCCGAGAATCGGCGGAAAAAGCTGTGTCGCGTCCCGCCCGGCATCGTTCCGCCGATCACAGAACGACAACGCGTACTGGCGCAATTACCAACAGTTATATGCCTGCGGCCGACGATTACTGCTTGCGTTAGCCCGATTGCGCTCCGGCGCAGACGCCGGGTCTCGGGCCAGACCGGCATCCTTGGTCCCTTGACGGCGTGCGCTGAGCCGGCCCGTAACGCCCAGGCCGGCACAAGCGCTCCATAAGGGTATGAGATTCCGTTATGGTGGCCATTGCCATATGCCGGCTGTAACGTAATCAGCCGGATCACGTCAGTTTCCTCCCGCTGGTACGCTGCGGTCCGCGTCCCCGGTTGCGGGGCCTGGGACGGGGATCGCCAGAGCAAGGACGTGGATGGGTCTCCCTGCTCATGAACCCCCGCAGTAGCCCACCATCGCTGAGACCTGAGCGAGTACGCCATGCCCGCTACCTGCAGTCGCGGGCCGGCCTCGCCGAACTCATCGAGATGGCCTGGGCCAGCGCTCCAGCGAGGATCTCACGCGCGCGTCTCGCGCCTACCGCGGAGAGAAGACATGGAGATCTTGCAGTTGACGGAGTGGGTCAGCGCCGCCTCCGGCGGCCTCGTGACCGTCGTGATTTTGCTGCTGCGGTTCGCCTGGCGCCGGGGCAAGAAGCTCCAGGAGCCCTGAGAGCCAGGTACAACGTCCCGCGCGTCGAGTTCCGGCGCAGGCCTCTCACCGCTGCCATGTTGCTCGCTGGCCTGCTGGTGATGGCGCGCATCACCTGGCATCTCGCCTATCTCGCCGGCCACGCACCGTACTGGGTGCTCATGCCGGCCTGGGCACTGACCTTCGGGGCGTCGGCGACCACCCTGTTCGTCTCCTGGTTCGATCGGCCCTACCGGAGCTCCCCCCGCAAGCAGCGACTGCTGGACGGCATGAACGTGGTCGTGGCGATTCCCGTGTACAACGAGGATCCCGTGCTGCTGGACCGGTGCATCTGGTCCCTGGTGAACTCCAGCCGGCCGCCCCAGTGCGCCCACGCCGTCTTTGACGGGCCGTCCGGTGACTACTCGGCGGTCCAGCGGCACTGGGAGCGCTACCTGGGGCGAACCCGGGTGCAGTTCACCCGGCTGCCCAGGAACATGGGGAAGAAGCGGGCCCAATCGGCGGTCTTCACCTCCCATCCTGAGGCGGACATTTTCGTCACCGTCGATTCCGACACGACCCTGGAACACCGGGCCATCGAGGAAGGGCTCAAGCCTTTCGCGGACCCCCGGGTCGCTTCCGTCGCAGGTATCGAGGAGATCTACAACAAGTGGGCGAACTGGCTCACCCTGATCTGCTCAGTGCGCAACACGGTCTCCCAGCTCGTTGCCTGGAGCACCCAGTCCGTGTTCGGGGACATCCTGATCAACAGAGGCACCTTCGCGCTGTACCGGGCCTACATCATCCGCGAGATCATCCCGGCCTACCTGGAGGAGACCTTTCTGGGGCACCCCGTCAAACTGGGTGACGACTCGGCCCTGACCCTGTTCTCGCGTGCCCATGGGCGCACCGTGCAGCAGGTGTCGGCGTTCTGCCTGCCGATGTACCCCGAGAACTTGTCCCACCATTTCCGGCAATGGCTGCGCTGGGCGCGCGGCGGCTCGATCCGCAACTACTGGCGCATCCGCTACCTGTCTCCCCTCTCCTGGTCCTGGTGGTGGGTCGCGCTCGGGCTGTACTACATCCCCATCTCGGCCGTCTTGCCGGTGCTGTACGTGGTGGCATGGCCCAACTCGGGGTACGTCGTTGGTTACGTGGGCGTGCTGCTGATCACCTGGTCCTATGCCGTCAGCCCGCGGAGCCTGTGCGTGTGGCGCCAGGGCGAGAATGGCTCGGCCCGCGCTGCCCTGATGCTCATGTACCCCCTCGGGGTGATCTGGACTTCCGTAATTCTGCGGCCGGTGCGGCTATACGGGATTGCCACCTGCCTCAAGCAAGGCTGGGTCACTCGGGTCCGTGGCGTCGAGATCGGCGCCGGAAGGACCGGCCGTTGACCCCGGCGAGGCTCCGGGTAAGCATCGCTGCCGCCATCATTCTGCCGGCGCTGCTTCTGTTCGGTTCCCTGGCCCTGGTGTCCGGCCAGCAGGCCAGCAACAACGCCGCGACGGGGCCCACGCCATCACCCTCTCCGCCAGAAAAGCTGCGCGGGTTCCTGGTCGGCGTCCGCGAGCACGGCACACCGGGCCCCTGGGCCAAGATAACCAGGTTCGTCACCGCGACCAGGATCACCCCGCGCCTGGTGCTCTACTACTCCGGTTGGTATCAGCCGTTCCAGACCTCGTTCGCGAGGACGGCCGCTCAGCACGGCGCCGAAGTTCTGGACCAGATCCAGCCGTGGGGTGTACCGCTGGCCAAGATCGCGGCGGGTCACTATGACGGGTACCTGCGCTCTTACGCCCACCAGGTGGCCGTCTTCGGGCGCCCCGTCGTGATCGGTTTCGGGCATGAGATGAACGGGCGCTGGTACTCGTGGGGATACGGGCACGAGCCCCCACCGGTGTACGTGGCGGCGTGGCGGCACGTCGTCACCGTCTTCCGGCGGCAAGGTGCCGCGAACGTGAGATGGCTGTGGACGGTCAGCAGCGGCGTCGGGCGTCCCCTGCGCCCCTGGTGGCCCGGCCGCCGGTACGTCACCTGGGTGGGGATCGACGGCTACTACTACCAGCGCGGACAGGACTTCGCCTTCGTCTTCGGGCGCACCATCCGGAAGGTGCGCGCTTTTTCGAAGGCCCCCATCATGCTTGCCGAGGCAGGCATCGGCCAGGTTGCCGGGCAGGCACGCATGATGCCAGATCTCGTCGCCGGCATCCGCCGCTACCATCTGCTCGGCCTCGTCTGGTTCGACGTCGACCAGCACAACCCCCCCGTCTACCAGGACTGGCGGCTGGAAGGCCACCCCGCCGCGGTCGCCGCGTTCCGGCGCGGCATGGTAAGCCTGGGCGTGCCAATAGCAGGGCAAGGTGTCCTGGAGGCCGGTCAGGCCGGCCCACCCGGGCTAGCGGGTTAGCTCGGCAACGCCCTGGGCCACCGCGCAGGGCGCGCACAGGGGCACGTCCACGCCACCCAGCAGGCCCAAGGCGAGCCGCCGCGTTATCACCGCGTGGCCGTCGCACACCCTGACGTCGTCGGGGTGCGCCCCGCGGCACGGGCACTGGCAGGGGCCGCGGACCGGGATATACGCAGGACGCCCGGCCTCGAACGCCGCGCGGATGGCAGGGTCGCCGGCGAGTTTGCGGGCCGCCCCGGAGGTTGCGGCCGCCATCCGCTCCGCCCAGTCGCCGAGCTTGGCCGCGGCAGCACCCCAGGCGGCGGCGAACTGCCGTGCCAGGTCATTCCCCTCACCGTCCACGCGGCTCACCTCCGGGCAGTGCACGACAGCCGTTAGCACCATCCTGCCTCCGCTGCGGAGCACAAGCTACCCGCGAAGCGTCCAGGCGGGCCCGGCCGCGGCTTCCATGCGCCGCAATCAGGTGCCCTCCTGCGCGGCGCGCTCCCGCAGCGCGGCGCCCTTGGCCAGCGCCTGGCGGCGCTGTTCCTCCTGGAACCCCATCATCCGGGCCCGCAACGCCTCGTCGCTCGCGCCCAGGATCCGGACCGCGAGGAGTCCCGCGTTACGCGCTCCGCCGACCGCCACGGCCGCGACCGGGACACCGGCCGGCATCGACACTATGGACAGCAGCGAGTCGAGCCCGTCCAGGTGCTTGAGCGGCACGGGCACCCCGATCACCGGCAGCGGCGTCACCGAGGCGAGCATGCCGGGAAGGTGGGCGGCGCCGCCCGCGCCGGCGATGATGACCCGCAGGCCGCGGTCCGCCGCGCTGGCGCCGTATCTGATCATCTCGTGCGGCATCCGGTGCGCCGACACCACGTCGGCCTCGTAACCGACGCCGAACTCCGCCAGCGCCGCCGCCGCCTCCGCCATCACCGGCCAGTCCGAGTCGCTGCCCATGACCACGCCGACAAGCGGCGTTCCCCCAGCACCGGCGCTCATGCGATCACTCCCTCCCCGTCGCCAGGTACGCCGCCGCGCGAACGGCCCGCGCGCGCACCCGGGGCATATCGTCGCCGAGCGCCGTGACGTGCCCGATCTTGCGGCCCGGCCGTACGGACTTGGCGTACATATTGAGCTTTACGCTAGGGTCCGCCGCCATCACGTGCGTGTATCGCGCGTAAATGCCGGGGTCGGTGCCGCCGAACACGTTCGCCACGGCAACGCACTGCGCGGCCGCGCGGGGGTCGCCGAGGGGCAGGTCCAGCACGGCCCGCAGGTGCTGCTCGAACTGCGACGTCCTGGCCCCCTCGATGGTCCAGTGCCCGCTGTTGTGCGGCCGCATCGCCAGCTCGTTGACCAGTAGCCCATCCGGCGTGCGGAAGAACTCCACCGCGAGCAGCCCGGTGACGCCGAGCCCGGCGGCGAGGTCCAGCGCGATCCGCTGCGCCAGCAGCGCTTCGCCGGGCGCGAGACCCGGCGCGGGCGCCAGGACCTCGTGACAGACCCCGTCGCGCTGGACCGTCTGCACCACCGGGTAGGCGGCGCCCTGGCCGTGCGGGGAGCGGGCGACCAGCGCGGCCAGCTCGGCGTCGAAGCGGACGTGCTCCTCGGCGAAGACCGCGACCGGGTGCGCGAGCACCGCGGCCGCGGCCTCGGGCGACTCGCAGACCCACACGCCCCGGCCGTCGTACCCGCCGCTGACCGCCTTGAGCACCACCGGCCAGCCCCATTCGGCGGCCCGCTCGGCGACCTCGGACACGCCGGTGACCGGGGCGTACCGGGGGCACGGCACGCCGGCGGCGCGCAGCCGGGCCCGCATCGCCAGCTTGTCCTGCGTGTACCTGAGCGCGGCGCCGCCGGGCCGGACCGCCGGCCCGGCCCGCTCCAGCGCGGCCAGGTGCGCGGCCGGCACGTGCTCGTGGTCAAACGTCACCACGTCGCAGCCCGCGGCGAAGCCGAGCAGGTCGCTGAGCGAGGTGTAGTCCCCGGTCACGGTGCCGGCGCAGACCTGCGCGGCGCTGTCGGCGGCGGAGCCCGCGAGCACGCGGAACCCGACCCCGAGGCCGATCGCCGCCTGGCAGGTCATCCTCGCCAGCTGCCCCGCTCCCACCATGCCCACCACCGGGGCTGGTGGGCGGCCGTCCGGCTCACGGCGTTTGTCTGCCTCCCTCGCGGGCGCTCGGCCTGCGGCCTCGCTGGCTTCGGGAGGCTGGTCCTCGGCTCCGGGACACCGCTGCGGCCCTTCGGGTCCTCGCGGCGTTCGACCTTCCGCCTGCGGCCGAGCCGGGGAACCACTGGAGGATGACAGAGGGTGTCTCACCCGCGTAGCCTACGAGGCCACTTCCGCGGCCCCGCGCCCAGCCGGACGCGCCAAGGCGTCTGGAAAGCGATATGAACAGGCTCTTGCGTCCGCATGGCGTCCCATTGAACACTCAGTTAGGGCGTTTCCCGTAGGTCCATGCCGTAGCGAGCGGCGATCCCAAGGGGGGGATGGCCGGCGCGGCGGGAGATACGTGAAGACCCGCCCAGCCTCGAGGCTAAGGAGCAGGCGATGTCGGATCAGCACATCACGGCGCTTGCCACGGAAGACGCGCCCGCCGGCGTCATCGTTCGCGAAGGCGACTACGGCGAAAGGGTCATGACGGTTGAGCCCGGCGGAGCCGAGTTCATCCCGTTGCACGAGCGGCACGGGCGGCCGCTGAACCTCTTCTGGACCTGGACCTCGCCGAACCTGGAGTTCGCCACCATCTTCGTCGGCGTCATCGGCGTCGCCTTCTTCGGCCTCAGCTTCTGGCAGGCGGTGCTGGCCATCATCCTCGGCTCGGCCGGCGGCGCGCTCACCCAGGGGCTGCTGTCGGTGCGCGGCCCGGTCCTCGGGGTGCCGCAGATGGTGATCTCCCGGCTCGGCTTCGGCTACCGCGGCAACATCCTCCCGGCCGGACTGATGTCGATCACCGCGGGCGTCGGCTGGTTCGCGGTGAACAGCGTCAGCGGAACGTTCGCGCTGAACACCCTCCTCGGCTGGCCCAAGGTCCTCTGCCTGCTCATCATCGTCGTGGTCCAGATCGCGATCGCGTTTTTCGGCCACAACCTGGTGCACCTCTTCGAGCGGTTCGCCTTCCCGGTCCTCGCGGTGATCTTCTTGATCACGACCATCGTCATCCTCTCGAAGGCGCACCCCGGAGCGCCTCACCACACGATTCCGGGCGCGTTCCTTATCGAGGTCAGCGCGGTGTTCGGCTACGCCGCGGGCTGGAACCCGTACGCCTCCGACTACACCCGTTACCTCCCGGCCAAGGTCAGCAAGGCCGCGGTCGGCTGGTGGGCGGCGGCCGGGCTGTTCCTGTCCTGCGCCGTGCTGGAGATCGCCGGCGCCGCGTCGGCCACGCTGGCCAGCCCCGCCAGCGCCACCCCCACCGCCGCCTTCACCGGCCACCTGTCAACCGGGCTGGCCGACGCCACCCTGGTCGCGATCGCGATCGGCGCGATCTGCGCGAACGTGCTGAACATCTACTCGGGTTCGATGGCCTTCGTCGCCATGGGCTTCAAGCTGCCACTGGCTTTCCGCAGGGCCTTCGTCGCCCTGGTGTTCGGCGTGGCCGGTTTCATCGTCGCGTGGAGCGGGCTGCACGACGCGGGCACGAAGTACACCAACTTCCTGCTGCTCATCGCCTACTGGATCGCGCCCTGGCTGGCCGTCATGTTCTGCGACCAGTGGCTGCGGCGCGGCAAGGACGTGGAGTCGCTCCTGTTCGACAAGAGCCACCACAACTGGGGCGGCCTGGTGGCGATGGCCGTCGGCGTGGGGGTGTCGGTGGCGCTGTTCTCCAACCAGACCGAGTACCTCGCCCCGATCCCGAAGCACTTCCCGTCGGTGGGTGACATAACCTTCGAAGTCGGGTTCGTCCTCACCGCCGCCGTGTACCTGATCTGGCACGCCGTGGCCGGGACCCGGAAGTCGGCCGCGTCGGCGCCGGCTGTCCGGTAGCGCGGAGCGCGGGGGCGGTCACGCGGGGCCGCTGACCGCCGGCGGCCCCTCGCCGTCACCGGGCAGCGCCCGCGGCAGGAACACCGCGAACACGGCGGGCCGGGGCCGGACCAGCACCACCTGGCCGCCCTCCGCCTCGGCGATGCTGCGCGCCAGTGCCAGGCCCAGCCCGGTCCCGCCCGGCCTGCCGCTCACGTTGCGCTCGAAGATCCGCGGCGCTAGCTCTGCCGCCACGCCCTTCCCCTCGTCCCGGACCTCGATCACCACGGACTTCGGTGTCGACGTGGTGCGGATCACCACCGAGCCCGCTCCGTGGACCAGCGCGTTGTCCAGCAGCGTCGCGATCACCTGCGCCAGCGGGCCGGGGGTCACGTGGGCGGTGAGGTTCTTCCTCCCGGCAACCTCCAGCTTGCGGTTCTTCCGCCGGAACGCCGGGTCCCACTCCACGACCTGCTGGGCGACCACGTCATCGATGGATGCCTGCTCCGGCGCTCCCCCCGCCGGCCGGCGAGTCCGGCCGAGCAGCTGATCGACCACCTCGGCGAGCCGCTCCGTCTGCAGCAGCGCCGCCGCGCCCTCCTCGCGGACCACCGCGGGCTCGTCGGCCGCCGCGAGCATCTCCTCCAGCCGCATGGACAGCGCGGTCAGCGGGGTCCGCAGCTGATGGGAGGCGTCCGCGGCGAACTCACGCTCGGCCGCGAGCAGTTCGCTGATCCGCTGGGCCGACCCATCCAGACCCTCCGCCACGCGGTCCAGTTCCGGTACGCCATACCTACGGCCGAGCGGGCTGGCATCCCCTGAGCCGAGCCGGTCGGCCGCGCCCGCGAGCTCCTGGAGCGGGCTCGTCAGCCGTTTGGCCTGAATCATGGCCAGCGCGACCGCGACCGCCACCGCGAGGCCGGCGAGCGAGGCGATCAGGACCAGCTTGCCCGACACGCCAGCAGACTCCAGCGACTTGTCCGCCTCCACGATGACGGTGAAGTTGGCGGTCACCGCGCGGGCGGTGATCGCCGAACCTTTCGGCGGCAGGCTCCCGTTGTGGTAGAGGAAGCCGTTCATCGGGCCGGGCGCGCCCTGCTCGACGATGCTGACGTAGCGGTCCGGCAGCGACCGCGCCGCGTCGCCGTAATCAGCCAGGTTGATGGGCACGCCCGGAGTGAACCGGTTCTGCAGTTCCCGCGCGACGGTGGTCGCGTCGCGCTGCACCTGGTCCTGCGCGACAGAGACCTGGAGCTTGCTCAGGACGAACGCCAGCGGCAGCCCGAACAGCAGGACGGCGGTGACCGCCACGGCCAGGGTCGAGAACAGTAGCCGGCGCCGCATTAGTGCGTGTCCCGTGGATCTTTGCCGTCGCGAGCGGTTACCGGCGGGATGGATCGCAAGGCGGAGGAGGAGCCCATAGTGGAGCTATGGGAGACGACGACAACGCCGCGAGGCGCCCGTCCGGGGGCCGCGCAGCAGGCTAGGGATTTGCGGGACACGCCCTAAGCCCCGCCCGGCTCAGTCGCCCCGTTCGAAGCGGAACCCGACGCCGCGCACCGTGGTGATGTAGCGCGGGTTCTGGGCGTCGTCGCCCAGCTTGCGGCGGAGCCAGGAGATGTGCATGTCGAGCGTCTTCGTGGACCCCCACCACTTGCTGTCCCAGACCTCGCGCATGATATGTTCCCGGGTCACCACCTTCCCGGCCTCGTTCACCAGCACGGACAGCAGGTCGAACTCCTTGGTGGTGAGGTCGAGCTCGACGTCGCCGAGCCAGGCGCGGCGGGCTTCGACGTCCACCCGCACCCCCTGGGCCACGCTGGTCTCGCTGCTGCCGCGGCGCAGCAGGGCCCGCACCCGGGCGGGGAACTCCGCGAGCCGGAACGGCTTGGTCACGTAGTCGTCGGCGCCGGCATCGAGGCCGATCACCGTGTCCACCTCGTCCGCCCGTGCGGTGAGGATCAGGACTGGGACCGACTGCCCTTCGCTGCGCAGGCGACGGCAGACCTCGAGCCCGTCCAGTCGCGGCAGGCCAAGATCGAGCACGATGAGGTCGACGCCCCCGGCGAGGGCGGCGTCCAGTGTGCTGGGGCCGTCCGCCGAGACGCTGACCTCGTAGCCCTCGCGCCGGAGCGCCCGGGCGAGGGGATCGGAGATGGAGGCATCATCCTCGGCAAGCAAGACGCTGGTCATGGACACGATGGTATTGCGCCGGCGGAGCTATTCCACTCTGAGCGCCCGGGAATGGGGTGGGGTCGGGCCAGCAGAGCGGGGTCAGACGGGGGTGACGCCGTGGCGGCGGCGGGAGAACGAGCGGTCCTTGCCGGCCGCGGCGGCGAACCGCCTGATGAGCTCGCCGCGGAGGTCGCCCGGCTCCACCACGTCGTCGACGACAAGCTCGCTGGCCAGGCGGAGCACGTCGATGTCGCGGTCGTATTCCTCGCGCAGCCTGCGCGTCTCCTCCTCCCGTGCCCCGGGGTCGGGGATGCCAGCGAGCTTGTTGAAGTACACAGCGTTGACCGCGGCGTCGGCCCCCATCACCGCGATCTTCGCGGTGGGCAGCGCGATCGTGGCATCCGGCTCGAAACCCGGCCCGGCCATGGCGTACAGCCCGGCGCCGTAGGCCTTGCGGACCACCACGCAGATCTTCGGCACCGTCGCCTCGGCCACCGCGCTGATCATCTTGGCGCCGTGCCGGATGATGCCCTGCCTCTCCACGGCGGTGCCGACCATGAACCCCGGCACGTCGGCGAGGAACAGCAGCGGCACGTTGAACGCGTCACACAACTGGATGAACCGGGTGCCCTTGTCCGCTGAGTCCACGAAAAGCACGCCGCCCTTGAACATGGGGTTGTTCGCGACGACGCCGGTGACGTGCCCGTCCAGCCTGGCGAACCCGATGGTGAGCTCCCTCGCCCACAGCTCGTGAATCTCGAAGAACGAGCCCGCGTCCACCAGCCCGCGCAGATAGCGGCGCATGTCGAAGGCCTGCCGCTCGCTGGCCGGGACCATCGCGGCCAGGTCGATGTCCTCCGGCTCGCTGGCCGCGTGCGTCGCGGGCCGCTGCTGCCAGTTGGACGGCAGGTAGGACAGGTAGGCGCGGATCGCGGCGATCGCGTCCTCCTCGGAGGACGCCAGGTGGTGGCCAACGCCGGAAACCGTGGTGTGCATCCGGGCGCCGCCCATCTCCTCCAGCGTGGTCTTCTCCTTGACCACCATCTCGACCATGCGCGGGCTGCCCAGGTACATCGAGGCGTTGCCGTCCACCATCGCCACGTAGTCGCAGAACGCGGGGATGTAGGCCCCGCCGGCCGCCGACGGCCCGAACAGCGCGCAGACCTGCGGGATCGCGCCCGACGCTCGCACCTGGCTGTGGAAGATCTTCCCGGCGCCGCGGCGGCCGGGGAACATGTCGACCTGGTCGGTGATCCGCGCGCCGGCCGAGTCGACCAGGTAGATCATGGGCATGCCGGCCAGGTAGGCCTTCTCGATGATCCGGATGATCTTCTCCACGGTGCGCGCGCCCCAGGAGCCCGCCTTGACCGTGGAGTCGTTGGCCATCAGCGCGACCGGCCGGCCGTCGATCGTCGCGGTCCCGGTGACCACCCCGTCGGCGGGCAGCCCGTCGGCCAGGACGTTGGCGTAACGCCCGTCTTCGGTGAAGCTGTCCTCGTCAGTCAGGAGCCGGATCCGCTCCCGGGCGAACAGCTTGCCCGCGGCGGCGGCCGATTCGTGATACTTCGGCGCCCCGCCCCGTTCGATACTGGCGCGCACAGCCGCCAGATCAGAGTGCTCAGCCACGAACGGACTGTACCTCGGTGCCGCACCCGACCCGGCCGCCGCGCCCTCCTCCCGCACTCTTCACGTACTCCAGTCATTTGGACGCCCGGTTTGGGATAGTTCGCGTCCCGTTCGCCGTGAAAAGTGGCTCTGGCGGCACTGCCGCTGCGGTGGGCTAGCGGCCCGGCTGGCCACCTGGGCGGGGTGGTGGGGTCGGGGCTAGCAGAGGCGTTACGGCGGAATAGTGCGGGTTCGCGGGCCCGCGCGGAGCACCTGGGACGGGAGTTCCCGGCCGACGATGCGTTCCGCCTCGGCCGCCGCGCCGATCATCGCGTCAAGGTCCACCCCGGTCGCCACGCCCATGTCCTCGACCATGTGCACGAGTTCCTCGGTGGCGATGTTCCCGGTGGCCCCGGGCGCGTACGGGCAGCCGCCAAGCCCGCCGACCGAGGCGTCGAAGTCGTCTACACCCAGCTCAAGGGCGGCGAACACGTTGGCCAGGCCGGTGCCGCGGGTGTTGTGGAAGTGCAGGTTGAGTGGCATGCCGGGGTGGCGCGACCGGAACCCGCTCACCAGGTCCCGCACCCGCCGGGGCGTCGCCATGCCCGTGGTGTCGCCGAAGGAGACCGAGTCGGCCCCGTCCGCGACCGCCCGCCCGGCGACCCCGAGCACCCGCTCCACCGGGACGTCGCCCTCGTACGGGCAGCCCCACGCCGTGGACACGATCACCTGGCAGGTGGCCCCCCGCTCGTGCGCCTCGGCGATCACGACCGCGATCTCGTCCAGCGACTCCGCGGTCCCCCGGTTCACGTTCTTGCGGTTGTGCGTGTCCGAGGCGGACACGACGACCTCGACCTCGGTGAAGCCGGCGTCGAGCGCCCGCCGGGCGCCGCGCAGGTTCGGCGCCAGCGCCGAGTACCGGACCGAGGGAACCCGCGTCACCCCCGCCCACACCTCATCGGCGTCGGCCATCTGCGGGATCGCGTCGGCCCGCACGAACGAGACCGCCTCGATCCGGCCCACACCGGTCCGCCCCAGCCGGTCGATCAGCGCGATCTTCGCGGCCGTGGGCACGGGGTCCTCGTTCTGCAGCCCGTCCCTCGGCCCCACCTCGCGCAGCGAAATGCGCTCCGGAAGATCGCTCACGACTCTGCCCTCACTCGCCGCGCCACTGCGGCGCGCGCTTTTCAT
>Ga0207646_10002182_pt1 | contig 23345 bp, 20 predicted proteins | sample KBSK5502metaG_FD_184343 | JGI IMG/M metagenome (GOLD analysis project Ga0207646, IMG submission 184343) | Corn, switchgrass and miscanthus rhizosphere microbial communities from Kellogg Biological Station, Michigan, USA - KBS K5-50-2 metaG... | ecosystem: Host-associated > Plants > Roots >... | reverse complement strand
GCCGCCCTGATCATGATCGCGGTGTTCCTCGCGTTCGGCAATGCCGACGTCGTGATCATCAAAGCCATCGGCATCGGTCTCGCCATCGCCATCGCCATCGACGCGACGATCGTCCGGATCCTCATCGTGCCTTCGGTGATGCGACTCCTCGGTCGCGCCAACTGGTGGGCTCCGCGACCGCTGGCGGTGTTCCACCGCTGGGTCGGCGCGGGTGAATCGACGCCCGCGAGCACTCAGGCTGTTTACGGCGGCAAGTAGCACGGCCTGACCGGGCGGCTTAACTCCCTAGTGGCGCGACCGGTCCGGGTGCATTTAGACTCCCCTGGACGGAGCGCTGCAGCCCAGCGCGGCACTGGTTGGTTGGAGGTGCATGGGATGAGGGTTCGGCTGCTTGTATTGGTCTCGGCGGTCGCTCTGTTCTCGCTTGGCGCGGTGCCCGCGTCTGCCTCGAACGAAGGGCATGGCTATCTCGCGCTAGGCGACTCGGTGGCGTTCGGCTTTCATCCCGTAACACCAACAACACCGATAACCGACCGACTGGATCCTCGCAATTTCATTGGCTATCCCGAGATCGTGGCGCAGCGTCTCAACATCGAAGACGTCAACGCTTCTTGCTCGGGCGAGGCGACCGGAGGTTTCATCGACGCGCACGGATTGGACAACTCCTGTCGGGGATATCGGTCCCTTTGGCCTCTGCACACCGCCTACACGGGGACTCAGCTTGCGTTTGCGGTCAATTACCTCAAGGCCAACCCGCGGACGCGTCTGGTCACGCTCAATCTCGACGCCAATGACTTCTTCCGCGTTACTAGCGGGCCGAGCAAAGACTTCTGGCCGCCCTCGACGTGCTTCACGCCAGATTTCGTTGCGTATTTCAGCAGCACCGGTTGCGCTGTTCAGAATCTGGAGACGATCTTCGCGGCGATCAGGGGCACCGGTTACTCGGGCCTGATCGTGGCGATGACCTACTACGCGCTCGACTACAGCGACCGGACCGGCCTTTTCGTGTCTGGCTTGCTGAACTCGGCGATGGAGACTGCGGCAGCGCACTCAGACCGCGTGCTCGTCGCCTCCGGCTTCAAAGCCTTCAAGCCCTTCACTGCGGCCTTTGCCGGTAGCTCTTGCAACGCCGGCCTCCTGATCCGGACCTCGGCATCGGGCTGTGACATTCACCCGTCACCCGCCGGGCGGGATCTCCTCGCCGGCGCAATAGTGCAGACCATCGCCGACAGCTGTTCCGCCGAAAGCGCGATCGGCTGCTTGGACCGGAACCAGGCTTAGTTAACCCGTGGCGGCCCGGCCTCGGGGTGGGGCCGGGCCGCGCCTCCCTTACGTCCCGGCGAGCGGGAGCTCCACCTCAAACGTCGCTCCGCCGCCCTCGGTTTCACGCACCTTCACGTGCCCTCCGTGCGCGGTCACGACCGCGCTGACGATCGACAGCCCCAGGCCCGCGCCGCCACTGTCGCGGCTGCGGCTCGGGTCGGCGCGATAGAAGGGCTCGAAGATTCGGTCGATGTCGTCGGCGGCCAGCCCGGGCCCGTGGTCCGCGACTGACAGCCTGGCCACGCTGTCCTCGGTCGAGAGGCTGATGTCGATCGGCGTCTTCGGGGGTGTATGCACAAGCGCGTTGCGGACGAGGTTGCCCACCACCTGGCGGAGGCGCGTGTCGTCGCCGTTGACGACCACACGCCCCGGCACGGTGAGATTGATGTCGCGCTGGGGCGCGACCGCGCGAGCGTCGGCCGCAGCATCGGTGGCGATGGCCTGCAGGTCCACCGGCTCCTGATCCATCGGCCGGCCCTGGTCGACACGCGCCAGGACCAGCATGTCGTCGACCAACCCGGTCATCCGGATCGCCTCCTCTTCGATCCGCCGCCGCGCCAGCTCGGCATCCGTCGGCGATTCGGCTGCGCCACGACGCAGCATCTCCGAGTACCCGCGGATGGAGGTGAGCGGCGTGCGCAGCTCGTGCGAAGCATCGGCCACGAAACGGCGCAAGCGCCGGTTGGAAGCGGTGCGTTCGGCGAAGGCGGTCTCGATCTGACTCAGCATCCCGTTCAAGGCCAGGCCGAGCCGGCCGATCTCCGTCTTGCCCGTCGCGGGGTCGACGCGGCGGCTGAGGTCGCCCGCCGCGATCTCATTCGCGACCGCGCCCATCTTCTCGAGCGGGCGCAGGCTGATCCGAATGATGAGCAGAGCGAGGATCGCCGTTGCCACGACCACTCCGGCGCTTATCACTGCCTCCAGCTCGAGGAGCCGACTCAGCGTCGAGAGCACGTCAGTCATCGGAATCGCCAGCACGACGTAATTGCCGGAAAAGAAATCCTCGGGCCAGATGGCCGCCCTGTATTGAGTCACGCCACCGGTCCCGGCCAGCATGAGGGTGGCCGGGGCTTTCTCGGACGCAGCCGGCAGATGCTGCGGTAGAACCGGCATGGCGCTGGATGGCGTCGAGCCGGGAACCTCCAGCCTCTTCGCAACGAGGACCGCTCCCGACGGTGAGAGCAGCTCGATCACGGTGCCTGCGGGCAGGCCTGACCCCGATGGTCCGGGGCCCTCGTTCGGACCGCCCAGGCCGCTGATCGCGGCGTTGTGGCCGCTTTTGATCTGGTCGTCGAGCTGGCTGATCAAGGAGCTCTGGAGGGCGGCATACGTGGCGATGTCCGCGATCAGGAGGCCGACGACCACCAGCGAGATGACCCCGATCAGGAGTCGCCCGCGCAGTGACTGCGTCATGGATTACCCGCCGCCCCGCGCAGTGGACCTCATTGTCGTGGAAGGCGGAGGACGTACCCGACGCCGCGCACCGTCTGAATCAGTTGCGGCTTGAAGCGATCGACCTTTCGGCGCAAATAGCTGATGTACGTCTCGAGCACGCTCGCGTCGCCGCCGAAGTCGTAGTGCCAGACGTGGTCGAGGATCTGCGTGCGGGTGAGCACCCGGCCGGCGTTGATCAGCAGATATCGGAGCAGGCGGTACTCGGTCGTGGTCAGCTCGATTACGTGCGGGCCGCGGCGGACCTCGTGTGCCTCGTCGTCGAGCTCCAGGTCGGCCAGGTTGAGCTTTCCGCTTTCGGGCCCGCCGCTTCCATGCCGTCGGAGGACGACCCGCACCCGTGCCATGAGCTCCTCGATGCTGAAGGGCTTGGTCACGTAGTCGTCGCCGCCAATGGTCAGACCGTGCACCTTGTCTTCGGTGGCGTCCTTCGCGGTCAGAAAGATGATGGGCACCTTGTGGCCGCCCGCGTTCAAACGCTTGAGCACCTCCATGCCGTCGATGTCGGGGAGCATGACGTCGAGGATCACGAGGGCGGGTGAGAACTGAGTCACGGCGACCAGCGCAGCCCGGCCCGTCGCCGCCGTGTGGACGGTGAAGCCCTCGTACCGCAGCGCCATCCCCAAGAGCTCGGTGATGTTCGGCTCATCGTCGACGACCAGGACGCGCGCTCCGTTTGCGGGCTGCCCCTGGCGGCCGTCGTTGATGCTCACGGTGCCAATGCTGACTGGGAATCCTGTGAGTTTGCTGAGAAATCAGTGGGACGGGCCTATGAGTTCAATTGGCGCGAAGGCGCCGGGAAGTTACGGCCAGATGAAGGATTTCACCAGCCCAGCCAGCCCGGGGGCGCGCATCCGATTTCCGGCCGGCAGTCGGCGTGCAGGCGGGCATGGTAGGCGGCCTGATCGGCCTGCAGCTTGCTGTAGGTGGCGCGGCTGTCCCAAAAATCGAACACGGCCTGGCAGCTCGAGAGCTGGTTGGCCTGGGCGCCGAGCTCCCCCAGGTCCAGGTTGGAGATGGCGGCATGCCCGGCCTCATGCACGTAGATCATTTGCTCGAGCGCGTTCCATCTGGTCACGAGATCCACGGTGACGCCGCCGAGGAAAGGCGACCACCTTGGCAGGAGCACGAAGACGTTGAAGGGAACGGGCGTTGTGCGGGGCGAATAGCAGTAGAAGCCGAACGGAGTCTCGCCCTCCAATCCCCAAGCCACCCCGTTGGGGACCGCCGGATCCGGCGTGCAGCCACCGTACTTGCCGCAAATATCCGAGTTGTTGAGACTGTTGATCAGCGCCCGCTGGGTAGAGCCGGTCACATCGAAGAATTCGGTCGTCGTCGAAGGGATCGGTGGCGGCACCCAGAGGCTGGGAACGCCGAACCATCTCGCGGCGATCAGTGCGGCCGCCTGCGCGTCGAGGGAGTGATCGCCGGCCACCATCGGTTCGGCTGGTCGCCAGGTGGCTCGGGCGCCACAGGCGGCAAGGAGACCGGCGAGCACAAGGACGCCGACTAGCTTGCGGATTCCCTAGTATCGATCGTTCTTACTAGACTTCGCGCAGGGCGCATGTCTTACTAGACTTCCGGCATCGCCCTCGTAGCTCAGGGGATAGAGCAGGACGGTCCTAACGTCAAGGTCGGGGGTTCGATTCCCTCCGAGGGCACCACTTTAAAACTGACGGAGTTCGTTGGCACTGAGCTCTCCACCGATTAAACGGAGGAGACGGTCAGGGGAAAGTGCCCCTTGCAGCTGATGCTGGTGCGGGCGGTGGCAGAATCTTGATGTCCGTACTGACGATGCGCGCTGAATAGATCGGCGGGTCGCCTACCACATAGCAATCTAGCTCGGCCACGTCCTTGGTATCCAGCGGGGGGAAGGCCAAATCACAACTAGCGGAAACGACGTCGTCTCTACCCGCCGGCCGATAGTTGAGGATCAGTTCGCCGACGCCACCACGACCGGGGCCACCCTCATTTTGGATCTGCGCGTGCATGGTGCACGATCCCTGAGCTTGCGCGGGGGGCGCCTGGTAACAAGAAGCCCGCACCGCACCTGTGAGTCGATAATGCGGCGATAACGGCTTGGGCGCGGACTGCGTGCACGCGACGCACACGATGCACAAGCCGCCTACGAGCGGTCGCAAGAACGGACGAGCTCGCACGACTAATCGGGTAGCGTAACCGCTGCCATGCGCTGCCGGGCGTGCTTCGTGGGAGCCGCGCTCTTCGTGTGCGTGCTGTCGCTGGGATTGCTCTTCACGAGGCCCACCCCCGAGAGCTACGACGCCCAGATCATGTTCCAGGTCACGCAGAGCATGGTCGACCACGGAAACTTCGCTGTCCATCAAGACACACTTGGCATGAACACTCCCTACTCGATCTTCGGCATCGGGATGTCACTCTTGATGGCGGTCCCCTATTGGGTTGCTGAGCGTCTGCAGCAGAGTCCGGGCGCGCTTGTGATGAGCGTCAATGCGGCCGTCGTATCCACCATCGCTGTCGCCGTGTTTGCGCTGGGCCTGGCGACGCGCGCGACGGCAGTCCAATCACTTGCTGCGGCGGTGCTCACAGTGTTTGGGACGCTGCTCCTGCCATACGTTGCAACTGGCTTCTCCGAACCTTCCGTGAGCCTTGCGATCGCGCTGGGGTTGATCGGTGTACAGACGAACCGACCGGTCGTCGCAGGTGGTGCATCGGGATTGGCGCTTCTGATGCGCCCCGACTCAGCCTTGCTCGTCGTGCCGGTACTTGCTGTGGCCGCTTGGCTTGCCGGCGGACGTTCGTGGCAAGCGGCGCTGCGCTTCTGCGTGGCACTGATGCCGGCAGTCGTTTGGACCGGGGCGTACAACACGTTGCGCTTCGGCGCCCCGTGGCGCACGGGTTACTTCTTTCTGACCTTCAATCACCCTCTTGAGGCTGGCTTGTACGGTCTCCTTCTCTCGCCGGCGGCCGGCTTGTTCATCTACGTCCCGCTGCTTCCGCTTGCGCTGGTCGGTTTGTTCCTTGCGATGCGCCGGCTGCCATTGCTGGTTGCCACGGCTGCGGTATTGCTGGCTGTGCGCGTTCCCTTTTACGCGGTGTGGTGCGCATGGTCGGCGTACTGGGTCTGGGGACCGCGTTACCTGGTGCCTGCGATGCCGGTGCTTGCAGTCGGCTTGATCGAGGTGTGCCGGCGTTGGTCGGGGTTTCACTTAGGGGTGAAGGCCGCGGTGGCTCTCGTTTTCGCGGTGAGCGGCTTGGTCCAGGTGGTGGGAGCGGCGATCGGATACGAACATGCGGCGATGTTCAGTGCGCTGCTGCGCGCGCATCCCCCGGTTCCCGGGCCTGGTTTCATAACCGATTTGATCCTGCCGAACACGGAGGCGATCTGGGATCGGATCCTCTTCGACTGGTCGCTCTGGCCAATCCCAGACGAGGCGCGCGACCTGCTGCAGGGGCGGCACCTGAGCAGTCACTGGCTGGCGCCAACCCCCAACATCACCGCCATCGCCGCGCTACTGGTTTGTGGCGCGCTGACTTTGGCTGTCGCGGTCGTTGCCGCGCGCCGGTCGGATAAGCTGGCACAGGCTACGCCGGGGTAGAGGTTCGTCAGTAAAACGGTTAGCTCGGCAGCTTCTTGATCGCGTCGCCGGCGCGCACTGTGCCGTCCACCACGACGCGGCAGTTGGCCCCGCGCAGACGGAGCTCTCGCCCAATCGAAGAGTTGACGAATCGCAGAGCGTCGTTGCCGAAGCGCGCCGAGAACTTCGCGCATCCGGTATGCGGCGCCTCGCTGAACTCGATGACTGCCGAGCCGATCTGGACCCGGCTGCCGGGGGGCAGGTTATTGCGGCTGATGTCGAAATCCACATAGATCTGGTCGCCGGCCAGGGCCCAGCGCTGGCGTTCGCCGGCGATGACTGCGGCTGCTCGTGCGTTCATCAAGGTGAGCTGCGCCTCCGGATTCGGGCCGCCATCGGCAGTGTGGCGGCTGCCGCGAGCGCGCCACGTGTCGCCCTCGAGCCCGTCATGCGTGTTGAGCCGAGCCTCGGTCAGAAGTTCGCGCTCGTCCTCCGCCGGCCGGCGGGCGATCAGCTCCACGGTCCCGCCGTCCTTGGGCGCCTCGCGGATGTGGTCGAGGCTCTGCTCGAGACCGGACAGCTCGGCGTGCTGCAGCATGCGCGTATTTTGACGGTTCAGGCTTCGGTCACGGCGTTGGTCAGGCGACTTTCACCGATCAGGGCGGTGACGCAGGGGTCAGGAAGCGCATCGGGTCGACGACCTGGTCGTTGATGCGCACCTCAAAGTGGACATGCGGTCCGGTCGACAGGCCGGACGAGCCTTCGAGGCCGATCTTCTTGCCTCGCGCAACTTTGTCGCCGATCCCGACGTCTGTCTCCAGAAGGTGCGCGTACAGGGTGATGACCCCGCCGCCGTGCGCGATCATCACGTAGTTCCCATAACCGATGGACGTGTGAGCCACGGCCACCACGATGCCGTCGGCAGCCGCCATCACCGGGGTGCCGAGAGGGGCGGCAAGGTCGATGCCGGTGTGGAAGTGGGGATATGGGCCAAGGCTGGGCTCGAGCACGAGGTTGGTGGGCCCGAACGCTTGGGTGATGCGAGCGCCGACCATCGGCCAGGAGAGGGCTAGCGGCGACAGGTTGGTGCCCGGCGGCAGCTCACGCATGGCGATCGCCAGCCCGGCCCCGACCTGGGCCTGGTTCCAGGCGGCTTGATTCGCCTTGGCAATCAGGTCCTGCTCCTGTTGCTCGAGCAGTGTCGCCAGGGCGGCGGTGACGTCAGCCGGCTGGCCCTGGAGCTGGCTCTGGGCATCCTGGATCTGGGAGACCAGGTCGTCGAGCTGGACGCTGATGTCGTCCTGGGTGGCCATCAGGTCGCTGAGCGCGTTCATGCTCGTGACCAGCAGATCGCGGACGCCGCCCTCACGATCGAGGTCGGCAAGCCGGGCGCTCCGGTCGTACTGCAGCTTCATGAGATCCGCTTCGAGCCGCGACTGCAGCGCGTGCGCGCGGTCGCCGGCGACGACGAGCTCGTAGGTCGACACGAGCGCTTCGCGGAGGCTGCCCGCGCGGGCGATGATCTGGAGCAGCGAGCGCGGTTGACGATAGGCTGCGCGCGCCACGGCGGCGATCTGCGCGCGTTCGACGTCGATCCGGTCCTGCGTGTCCTGGATCTGCACATCCAGCTGGGCGACCTGGTCTTCGAGGTCGGCGATGATCGCCTCTTCCTGGGTGATCTGGTCGGTCACAACCTGCTCGCTCGCAGCTGTCTGGTCGAGAGCTGTGTTCAACCGTTCCTGAGTGGTCAGCGCCTGGGCCAGGTCTCCACCCAGCCGCGTGGCGAGCTGTTGGTAGATGGTGGGCTGCGGTGCTGGTGGCGCGGGGCAAGATCCGACGGCGGCCCCCGATGCGGCGTTGGTTTGAGCCGCGGACGCGGCCGACGATCCACAGTCCGAGTGAGCAATGCGTGCATGGGAGAGCGCGAGCGAGAGGAGCAAGCCGAGGACCGCGATGCCCGCGACCCCGCGTCTCACACGCGGTACCGGCGAAAGCCCAACGTCGCCGTGAGCGCGCCCAGCAAGAGGCCGGTCACGATGACGGCGGCGACGACGTACCTAATCGAAGTCAGACCGACACCCGGAAGTACCTGCGCATAGGTGGCGGTGGCGAAGCGTGAAGCCAGCAGCCACGCGCCTCCCGCAATAGCGCCCGCGAGAGCGCCCGCCAGCGCGCCTGTCATGAGGCCCTCCACCACGAATGGCCCACGCAGCATCCAACCGCGCGCACCGAGAAGCCGCGTGATCATGACCTCGTCCTTGCGAGCGACCGCGACCGCGCGCACCGAGTTGGCGCTGACCGCATAGGCGACGACGGCGAAGACCAGCAGGAGCCCGGCGCCGACCGCGCCGATGACTATTGCCAGGTGGCGCAGCCGCGAGTACGTGTCAGGGTCATAGGAGGTGGGGTAGGTGGCATCGACAGCGGGGTCGCCGACCACCGAGGCTGCAACGGCGGCCACCTTGGTCACCGATCGCACTGTCACGTCAAAGCTGGCGGGGAACGGGTTCGAGGTGCTGAGGCTGCCCAGCGACTCGAGGCCCGGCCGGCTGTTGGCTTCCTTCAGTGCCTGCTCAGCGCTCACATAGGTCACCGAGGCGACACGCGGGTCGGCGACCAGGCGCGTCTTCAGTGCGCTGACGTCATCGGTATTCGCGTCTGAGGCGAGGTAGACCCGCACGACGGAAGCCTGGGAGGCTTCATACGCGGCCACGTTGGAGACCGCAAGGCCCACCATCGCCAGCACCCCGATCAACACGAGCAGCATCGCCATCGAGCCGAGACCGGGCGCCGTGAGCCGAAGATCTCTACGCCAGCTGCGCAGCCCGCCCAGGACGACGAGCCGGAAGCTGTTCCCGAGCAGGGCCACCGAGCGCCGCCATGGCGCCAGGTCGGCGCGGGTCTTTCGGCGGCGAGCATGCAGACTGTGTCCATTGGTTCCGTTGCGAGTGGCGTGTCCATTGACTCCAGCAGCAGGTGTCGCCTTATGGCCGTTGCTGCCGTTGTGGCCGTTGCCGTTATGGCCGTTGCCGCCGTTCTGGGGCAAGAGGCGGCGCCAGAGCGGTTGGGCGCCACCAGCTTCCTTGAGGCCACCGCGGCGGACCAGCAACATGCCCTCGGGGAGACGAAGCACTCTGCCCGCCTGAAAGGTCGGCTTGTGTGTGGCGACGATGACCGTGGTGCCGGAGGCGGCCGCCTCCTCGAGCATGCGCTTGACCAACTTGGCATTCTGGTCGTCGATCGCCGCCAGCGGCTCGTCGGCCAGGATGACTCGGGGACGGCTCGAGAGCGCCCGCGCCACGGCCACTCGCTGCCTTTCGCCCGCCGACAGCTGGCTGGGATACGCCTTGCGCCGGCTCGCCAGCCCAAAAGACTCCAGCGCTTCGAGCGCCCGGCGGCGGATGCGGCCGTACGGGACGGTCGGATCTACGAGCATGAGGGCGTAGACCAGGTTCTCGAGGGCGTTCAGACGCGGCAGCAGCCGCTGCTCTTGATAGATGAAGGCGACCTCGCGGCGGATTCGGCCGAGGCCGCGCCGCCACCATCTATGAAGGCCCCGCCCCCCAACCCAGACCTGGCCCTGGGTGGGCCGGAGCTGGCCGTGGATGAGGCGAAGCAGGGTGGTCTTGCCGGCGCCGCTCGGACCTGTGATCTCGACGAGCTCGCCGCGCGCAACGCTGAAGTTGATGTCGGCGAAGACGTCCTTGCGGCCGAAGCGCTTGCTCAGGTGTGAGATGCGAACGGCGGCGGCCGGCTTTGGAGCCGGCAAGATGACGCCATTCGTCTCAGGACGCGACGCCACATGCCCGTTCGTCGCGGGCTTTTCCTCCGCCGCCACGCGCTCGCGAACCGTGGCGGGCGTGCCGTTCGACACTACCCCACCGTGTCCCACCCTTTCCGCCTCCAGATTAGCCCAAGCCGGGCCCAAAAAAGGAAATAAGAAAGGCCGGCCCACGTCGGGCCGGCCTTGGCGTCAGTTAGGCAATTCGATCAGTGGCCGTGCGCCGCCGCCACCAGGTCGGGGACCAGGTTCGCCGCGTTCGGCGTCCCGAGGCCCGTGACGGGATCCCATCCAGTGGTGGCCGGGTAGCCGGGCACCGTCGGGTCGGTCTGGTTGTTGCCGGTGGTGACGTCGAAGAAGTCGTTGGCGTAGCGGGTCGGGTTCGCCCCGAGCGCGTACAGCGCGGGGTTGATGAGGCCCAGCCCGGTCCTGTTGTTCAACTGGTCGGCGATGGCCACCAGGCCGGCCCACTGCGGGCAGCTGAGCGAGGTGCCGCCGATGTCGAACCAGCCGGTGCTGCAGGGAACTCCCGCGCACTTCAGGCCGCTCGACCCGTCGGGCGGGAGGCTGATGAAGACCAGGGCCCCGGTTCGAGGGGCGGCCTGGAAACCGATGTCAGGGACGCCGCGCATGGAAGACGAGATCGCAGTGCTTCCAGCGGGCAACGTGTCCTGGTAGCTGGGCCTGGAGAAGACGTGGCTGAAACCGCCACCGCTGCCGACCCACGCGACCTCGGTCTGGGTTGGCTGCCCTTGGCACCTGAAAACTGGGCCCGCGAACAGGGTCCGCGGCTGATTCGTGGTCGCATTCGGGTCGGTGCACAGGTTGGTGCCGCCGACGCCAGTGACCAGCGGGTCGCTGGCCGGCCATTCGACCGTTGGGAACGGGATCAGAGTCCCGCCCGCGGCGACGGGGGTTTTCACAATGTTGGCCGTGCCGCCGTCGCCGGACGAGCCCAACACAGTCACGCCACTGGCTGCGGCCGATTTGTAGGCGTGGCGCAGAGGCTCGATCGACTGGAAGCTGCTGAATCCTTCCTCGGCTGAGGCGAAGCTCTGCGAGATGACGTTGGCGAGGTGATGGTCGATCACGAACTGCTCGGCGTCCATCATGTTGGGGAAGCCCTGCACGCCGAGGGTTTCCGCTGTCGGGGTCGTGACGAGCAGGATGTTGGCCATGGGCGCGATCGCGTGAGACGTCTCGACGTCGAGCGACACCTCGAGCGCCCATGCGCTCTTGTTTTCCTGCCCCGTCCCGTTCGAAGTCGAAGGCGGCGCTACGGTCGCCGGCGCGCCCTCAACATGGAGCTGGCTGAATGTTGGCATGCCTGCGGCGCAGGTGACGCCTTCCTCGCCGCACATCGACTGAAGGCCGAACGCCTGATTGAAGACATGCAGGTCGTGCGCGATCGTGTCACTACCGTAGGAATCGACGATTGCGATCGTCATGCCTTGCCCGTTCAGGCCCTTGGCGTAAAGCGGGCCGAGGTCGTAGGCGGACTGGATGGCCTGGGGCGAGAAGCACGTTCGATGCACGGATGCGCATTGTGCTTGGGTCGGAGGCGTGTTGTTCGTTGTCAGCTGAACGTATTCGGCGACGGTCGGATGAAATACCGCGGCGGCGGCCGGCGCCGCTGATGCCGGACCCGCCAGCGCCACGCCTAACGTGGCGATCGAACCTGTCACGAAGCGTGAGATACGACGGAGATGAATTCTTCCCACACCAGCCTCCTGTTCAAATGGACGTTGATGGAGCCCCGGGTCCCCCCGGACCCGTCACGTAACCGTAGCCGCTGACGGGCGGCCCTGTCCAGCCGCGATCTCAGGCGCACCCCGCCGGCGCGAGCGGCGCGGCCGACACCGCTACGGAGAAGGCGCCTCCGGTCGGCGAGACGATCGCGATCCTGCCGCCCCCGGCATCGGTCGACTCCGATTCGGTGGCGGCGCCGGTCGTACTCACTTCTCCAGTGGCTTCTCGTGGCACGTACACGATCGTGGCCGCGTCGCCAGTGCGTCCCTGTGCGTGCAGGGTGAACGCACCAGAGGCTGCTTCGTAGTGGTAGCTCAGGTGCGGATCGGCGGACGCTCGGGGATAGATGCGCGCGAGTTGAAGCTCGCGCGCCGGGCGTAGGCAGCCGCTCGAAGGCATTGGCGTGACGCCTGTCTTGGTTGGGTCGTAAACGCCCCAACTGTGGCCGCCCCCGTTCTCTTTCCAGGTCCAGAACGCAAACCCTGTCAGGTGCTTCTCCTGCTCCAGCAGCTCGTTGGTGAGGATCAGCGTGTCCCATTCCGGGTCATTGCCGAACTCGGCTACGAACATGGCAGCATTCATCGCCTTCGCCTCGCGCAGGCCCAGGCTGTAGCTCTGGTCGTAGCCGTCCCAGGGATAGCTCGGGTTCTGATTGGGCTTCTGGCCCATGAGCGCGTCGATCGTGTAGCCGTGTGTGTATGGGTGCAGGCCGATCACGAGGTTGGGGTACGAGCTGACCGGCAGTCCGAGATGTGTCGGGAAGTCGGTCACCTCGCGCACCAGCCCGGTGTCCAGGAAGAACAGGTGTCTCTGGTCGCGCACTCCGAGGTCGCGATAACCGCAGACCGCCGGCATGAAGAACCCGGTCCAGCACGGGAGCCCGTCCCCGACGCCGGTGACCGCGTCGATGACACGACGGTAGAAGGGGAACAGGAGCAGATCTTCGAAACCGGGTGGCAGGTTCCATCCCGGCAAGGGCTCGTTGAAAACGCTGTATCCGGCCACGGCGCTGTCGTCTTTAAAGCGTTTGGCCAGGAAGGCAACCGCGGCGATGTATTCGTCCTGGATGCCGCTCCGGTCGTACCAAAAGTTGGTGTCAGCCTCCAGGACGGCGGGATTGAGCTCACGCTGGCCGTAGGCATGGGAGGGAAAACCGTCTGTGAAAGTTGCCCACGCCGGCGCACCGGTGTAGTTGCGAAGATTCGCGATCCCGTCCTGCGGCACGCCGACATATCGCGAGTAGGCGTTCTGGTGCATGTCGATGATCACGTAGATGCCGAGAGCGCGCGCCCAATCCACGACTTGCGCGACACGATCGACGTACTGCACATTGAATCGGCCGCGTTCGGGTTCCAGCAAGCTCCACGAAAGCGGAAGGCGCAGAGAGTTGAATCCGAGCGCGGCCATGCCCGCCAGGTCCGCTTCGCACAGGGGCGGCACGGGCATGGCCGGCGAGTTGTCCGGGCAGCGGCCCTCATATGCGGCTGGGTCGATCGGGTAGTAGGGGGCAGGGTCGGGGATCAGCGGGTCGCCGCGCGACCAGAAGTCGATCAGCCCGCCGGGAATCGCGCCGTGCAGCAGCACTATCCGCCCCCGGTCGTCGGCGATGTACGGTTGCCCGCCCTGTGAGTGCTCGACGTGGAGCCACGGCAGTGCGCCTCGAGGCGCCGGCGAGGAGACCGTGGGAGGTGGGATCAATCTGACCAGCATCGACACCACCACCGCGCCGGGGTACGTGCAGACGGCAAGTAGCAAGACCACGAGCGTGGTCAGTGCACGCGACACGTATTTGCGCCTCATGACGACGCCAGGAACCAGTAGGCCGTGCCCAAGATGAGGGCGGCCAGACCGAGGACCGCGGCGATGAGGCCTGCCGCGGCTCGGAAGCCTCCCTGGAGCGTGCCGTTCGAAGCGCGGATGCGGCGAAGCGACCGCGCGCCGGACCAGATCGCGAAGGGCGCGAAGACGCCGAACGGGAGACTGAGCAGACCCAGGACCAAGGCGCGCGTAGCGGCGCGATCTCTCATACGCGCGTGCGCGTGCTTTAGAAGGTCACCAGAAGGCGCCGTCGCCCAAGAGGAGGTAGAGGATGGGACCGATCCCCCAGATGAAGGTGACGATGATCCACAGGACCTTCTTCAGACCGCTCATCTCGGTGCGCCCGACGATATTGATCACGCAAAGGACCCAGGCAATCGGATGCAGAAAGATCGCCAGCAGGATCTCGACGAGAAGCTTCATGACCGCATAGCATGCGGCACGAGAGATAAAAAAAGAGGCGTGGGGTTGAGCCCCCGCGCCTCCCGGCGAAACATGAATACCGGCGCCGCTACGAAGCTTTCGTCCAGGTCATCGTTCCTACCTCCAGCTTTCCTGTGCGACCCAAGAACAACCAAACCGGAGCCCGAAGTACCCATATCGATTTGTCGGCCGCCAGACCTGTATCAGTCACACTAACCGAGGCCCTCTTGGTTGTACCCTTGACACGAGCTTTGAAGGCGTGAGCAACCGTAAGTTGAGCCGCATGCGTGCCGTCACCGGGAGCGGCCGGGAAGGGGGACTCGAATCCGAGGGCAGCCTGGCCGAGCGCGAGCTGAGCTTCCTGGTCCGGCTCGCCCAGGCGGCGGCATCGACGCAAAAGCCCGACGAGCTGCTGGAGCTGATCATCGGCGAGGCGACCTCCGCCATGGGCACAGACGTGTGCTCGCTCTACCTGGTCACGCCGCGTGGGCGTGAGCTGCTCCTCACTGCGACCAACGGCCTGAACGAGAAGATGGTCGGCAAGGCCACGATGCGGGTGGGCGAAGGCATCACCGGGTGGGTGGCGGAGACACGGCGGCCGGCGGTCGTGCCGGATGTGAGCGAGGAGCCGCACTGGAAATGGGTGCCTGGCCTCGACGAGGACCGCTTCCGGTCGATGCTGTCTGTGCCGATCGAGTCCGGCCCGCGGCTGGTCGGTGTCCTGAACGTGCAGACGGTCGACAAACGCGCTTTCGATTCGGGCGACATCGACTTCCTGCGCGCGATCGCGGGCCAGGTGGCGGGCATCCTGGAGCGCAGCGAGCTGCAGCGCCGCATGGAGGTGCAGCTGGGCGAGATCCAGCTCTCGCACGACATCCACGAGCGTTTCACCAAGCTCTCGCTCGAAGGCGCGGGCATCCAATCGATCCTCGAGGTCGCGGGCACACTGGCCGGTGGGCATGCGGTGCTCTACTCGCCCGACGGCTATCGGGTGAGGGGCATGGGTGAGGCGTCGGATGGCATGCCGCCGCGCATTCACGTCCCCGTGCCACTGGCCCAGGCGGGGGCGCGCGAAGTCCGCATCAACGCCGGCCGGCCGGCGCGACCGCTTGACGTCGTGCCCGTGCGCGCGGGCGCCGACCTTCTCGGTCTGCTGGCGGTGGCCGTCGATGAGCAGACAGTTGACTCGCATGGCCGGCGGCGCGCCCTCGAGCACGGTTCGACCGTGCTGGCCCTCGAGCTGTCGAAGGAGCGCGCGGCGGCCGAGGTCGAACGGCGCCTGCGCGGCGACCTCGTCGAGGAGGTGCTGGCCGGCGGGCTGGAAGGCGACGAGGCCGAGCGGGTGGCACGGCAGGCCGAGCGCCTGGGCCACCGCCTCCCTCATAAAGCCTGGGTGGTCGTGCTGGAGCCCGACGACGACGCGACCGAGGCGGCATTGGCCGGTCGCGCGCAGCAGGATCGCCTCGATGCGGCGCTGAGCGGCGTGATCCGGTCCCGGCTCCCGGGCGCGCTCACGCTGGTGCGCTCAGCGTCGGCGGTCTTCCTCATCCCAGACGAGATCGCCACCGACCTGCCCACGGTCGAGAAGCTGGCCGGCCTCCTCCTCGCGGGGGCCGCCCCGGTGATGAAGCCCGGGACCGCCTCGGTGGGGATCGGCAACCTCGCCAACTCGGTGGCCGAGCTGGCTCGATCCCACGTGGAGGCGCGCCAGGCGCTCCGGCTTACGCGCCGCGCGGGTGGGAAAGGGCGCATCGCCTCCTACCGTTCGCTGGGCGCCTTCCGTCTCCTGCTCGAGGTGCAGAGCCCCGACGCGCTGCGCCGTTTCGTCGAAGAGCTGCTTGGCTCGCTCCTGAAGTACGCGCAGTCGCGTGACACGCCGTTGCTCGAGACTCTCGAGGCGTTGTCGTCCGCGAGATGGGTGCGCCGCGCGGCCGCGCGGCAGCTCGGGATTCACATCAACTCCATGAGCTATCGGGTCGAACGGATCCAGTCTTTGACGGGCCTGCAGCTCGACGACCCAGAGACGCGGGTCGCGATCTCGATCGCCCTTCGCGCCCGCGCCATGCTGGGGATGTAACAGGCAGGCCCGGATTTCGCCCCTCTGGCGCCAAACGTGCCTATCGAGCGCCTTTTATTGGCGCCGTTGGCGCCAAACGTGCGGAATTCGCATATCAAAAGAAAAGGGCCCCGGGACGACCCGGAGCCCTCTTGGAGAGCGGTTCGAATCACACGTCGTGGTAGAGCATGAACTCCCATGGGTGGGGCCGCAGCGCCACCTGGTCGACCTCTTTCTTGCGCTTGTACTCGATCCAGGTCTCGACGACATCTTTCGTGAAGACGCCGCCCTCGATCAGGAATGTGTGGTCCTTCTCGAGCGCGTCCAACGATTCGCCGAGCGAACCTGGGACTGACTTGATCTTCGCCTTCTCCTCGCCCTCGAGCTCGTAGATGTCCTTGTCGACCGGCTCCGGAGGCAGGATCTTGTGCTTGATTCCGTCCAGACCGGCCATCAGGCACGAAGCAAAGGCCAAATATGGGTTGGCGGCCGGGTCGGGAGAGCGGAACTCGACGCGCTTGGTCTTCGGATTGGTCGAGTACATCGGGATGCGCACGCATGCCGAACGGTTCCGCTTCGAGTAGACGAGGTTGATCGGCGCCTCGTAGCCCGGCACCAGCCGGCGGTACGAGTTCGTGGTCGGCGCGCACAGCGCCAGCAGCGCCGGCGCGTGCTTGAGCAGGCCGCCGATGTAGTAGATCGCCGTCTGGCTCAGGCCCGCATAGCCGCTCGTGTCGGCGAAAAGGTTCTCGCCGTCCTTCCACAAGCTCTGGTGCACGTGCATCCCGGAGCCGTTGTCCATGAAGAGCGGCTTGGGCATGAACGTGGCCACGTAGCCGTGCTGCGCGGCGACGTTCTTGATGACGTACTTGTAGACCATCATCTTGTCGCCCATCTTGGTCAGGCTGTCGAAGCGCATGTCGATCTCTGCCTGGCCGGCGGTGCCGACCTCGTGGTGCTGTACCTCGACCTGCACACCGGCTTCGATGAGCTTGAGCATGATCTCCGACCGAAGGTCCTGGAGCTTGTCGGTCGGCGGCACCGGGAAGTAGCCCTCCTTGTGCCGCGGCCGGAAGGCGAGGTTGGGCTCGGTGTTGCGGCCCGAGTTCCATATGCCCTCGTCAGAATCGATGTGGTAGTACCCGCTGTGGGCGTTCTGGTCGAATCGCAGCGAGCTGAACAGGTAGAACTCGGCCTCGGGTCCCCAGTAGCTGACGTCGGCGATGCCCGACCGCTTCAGGTGCTCCTCAGCCTTCTTGGCGATGAAGCGCGCGTCGCGACTGTAAGGCTCGCGCGTGATCGGGTCGATGACGTCGCAGATCAAGAACAACGTCTTGTGCGACAGCACCGGATCGATGGTGGCCGAGTCCGGATCTGGGATGAGCAGCATGTCGCTCTCATCGATCGACTGGAAGCCGCGGATGCTGGACCCGTCGAATCCGAGGCCGCCCGTGAAGCTGTCCTCTTCGAGCTCGCCGAGCGGCAGGCTGAAGTGCTGCCAGGTGCCCGGCAGATCGATGAACCGAACGTCGACGACCTCGACGCCCTCAGCCTTAGCGCGCTCGATCACCTCGCGCGGGCTTGTCTTCTTGCCGGTCTTCGTCTCTATCGCCATGAACACCCTCCTGAACCTTCCTGAACCCTTGGAAAATTGACGGGCCCCGAGGGCATCGTAGGAACCGCAAGGCACCTGCTATCACGTGCCGGCCGGACGAATCCAGAGGGCGACTTTACGTGTGAACAACACGACACGAGTAATTCCAGCCGGCTTTGTGTTGTGCGTTTTGCACGAGCAAGGCCGCAAGTCTTTGTCGAAAGGACACGTTTCGAGCGGTGCAAGGCCGCCGCCAAGCTTCAGTGGGGTTCGACAGGCCGCAGCTCTGCGGCTTATCGATAAAACATCCACCAAATTCAATTTAGGAAGGAGTAGCGCTTATGTTTCTCGACGGAATTGTTCCAGCACCAGGTTGGCTCAACCCGGGCGACACGGGTTGGCAGCTGACCGCGGCCACGCTGGTCGGAATTCAGAGCGTTCCGGGCCTGGCGATCCTCTATGCCGGGCTGATGAAGCGCAAATGGTCGCTCAACTCGGCCTTGATGGTCCTTTACGCATTCGCGATGACCTTGCTGGTCTGGACGCTCTGGAGCTACAACATGAGCTTCGGAAACTCCGCCAAGCTCTTCGGCCAGGACATCATCGGTGTGCCGTGGCCGGTCAACTTCGCCTGGACGGAGCTGAGTCAGGCGACGATTCCGCTTCTGTCCAGCAGCGGCGGGCTGCCGCCGCTTCGGTTCCCGACCTCCGCGATGGTCTATTTCCAATTCGTATTCGGCGCGATAACGGTCATCATCCTCGGCGGCGCGCTACTCGGCCGCATGAACTTCAAAGCCTGGATGCTTTTCGTGCCGCTCTGGATGACTCTCGTCTACCCGGTCGGCGCATTCTTGATCTGGGGCGGCGGCTGGCTGGCGCAGCAGGGCGCCGTCGACTTCAGCGGTGGATATGTAATCCACGTCGCCGCCGGTATCTCCGGTGTCGTCGCCGCTGCGGTGGTCGGCCCGCGGTTGCTCAAAGACCGCCTGAACAACAATCCGAGCAACCTGCTGATGGCGATCGCCGGCGGGGGCCTGCTCTGGCTCGGTTGGAACGGCTTCAACGGTGGAGACCCATACACGGCCAATGCGAATGCGGCGGCTGCTGTGCTCAACACAAACCTCGCCACCGCGACAGCGCTCCTGGCCTGGATGCTCCTCGACGTTTTCACTGCCGGCAAGAGCAACGTCGCCGGGATGATCAACGGCATGATCGCTGGGCTGGTCGCGATCACTCCGGCCGCCGGCTTCGTCAACGGGTTCGCCGCGATCCTCATCGGCGCGGTCGGGGCGGTGATCCCATGGTTCACCATGCAGTACCTGCCGCGCGTGAAGTTCTTCGCCAAGATCGACGACACCCTCGGTGTGATGCACACCCACTTGATCCCGGGGGCAATCGGCGGCCTCATGACCGGCATCCTCGCCGACCCCGCCATGATCCTTTACCCCGGCAGCGGCAAGACGGCTGACTTCTCAGTCACCGGCTTGTTCTACGGCAATCCTCACCAATTCTTCGTCCAGCTCCTGGCCCTAGCCGTGATTCTGGTCTACGACGGCGTGGCCACCTTCGTCGTGATCAACATCGTCCGCATCTTCGTGCCGCTCCGGATGCCCGACAAGCACCTGGAGGTCGGCGACGAGATGGTCCACGGCGACGTGTCGCTGGACCTGGGTACGCTGCGGGAGGGGATCGAACCGCCTTCTGTCCCCGTCACGCACGAGCCGTCGGCTGAACCGGTCGAGGTCGGATAGCCGTGAACCCGGGGCCGGGCGAGGGATTGGTGCTGATCACACGAGCCGCCTGGCCCCAAATTCGTGTTTACAACCCGTATTGGCACGCGACGCCAAAGGAGATCATTGGCCCATGGTTGCTTGGTACGTAGCAGGAATTGCGGCTTACTGGCTCTTGCTTCTGCTGGTCGTCCGCCGCAGGACCCCGGGAGAGGCTTAAACCTCAGCGAACAGAAACTTTAGCGGCCGGGATTTCCCGGCCGCATTCGTTTTTGTCTGAGAGCCTCGGTTAGGCTGCGCCCGCTTCGCTCGTCGTCGCCTCGGATGAGACGGCGGGGACGTTCTTGTCGATCCAGGCCTTGATGGGGTTCTTGCCCCCGGGGAAGCCGATCAACCGGTCGACCAGCTTGCCATCCCGGAACAGGCCGAGGGTCGGAATGCCCATCACCCCGTAGCGGATCGCGATCTCCTGGTTGACGTCTACGTCCAGCTTACCGATGACCACCTGACCGGCGTACTCGCTTGCAAGCTGTTCCACCAGAGGCGACATCATCCGGCACGGGCCGCACCATTCGGCGTAGAAGTCGACCACCACGGGTTGGCTTGACTGGAGCACGTCGGCCTCGAAAGTCGGGCCGTCAAAGTGCTTCATGTTTTCCATGTCAACTACAAGCCCGAACCTACCGCCGGTATTCCGCCTCCCGGGAGGCGGGCATACTGGGGAGCAGATGGCCTCCGCCCCAGCCCCGAGCGTGCCGACCACGTCTGCATTCGATCAGGCCCTCCACCAGTTCGGCGCCCGCCTCTTCGAGGCGGCCCCAGGGCTGGTCACCTGGGTTTTGCTCCTGGCGCCGGCCTGGATCCCGATCATCTTTCCTTGGCCGGGCGCCTTTGTGGTCGCGGGCGGTGTGCTCCTGTTCGACGTCTACTGGCTCTTCCGGTCAATGACAGTGGTGACGGGGGTCTACAACACCCTCTCCCAGATGCGCCGTGACATGAAGACGGACTGGCTGCAGGTTTGCCACCGCGACCAGGCCGAGGGCCTGAACGACCCCCTCCAGTACATCCACCTGTGCGTGATCCCGACCTACACCGAGCCCTATCACGTGCTCGAGAAGACAGTCCAGGCGATCGTCGACTCCAACTATCCGCCCGACAAGAAGATGGTCGGAATCATCACCCGTGAGACGGACAAGCCGGGTTGGGAGAACGTGGCGCGGCTCAAGGCCAAGTTCGGCGACCAGCTGCGCGGCTTCTACCACATCAAAGACCCGCTCGAGCCAGGCATCGTCATCGGCAAGTCGGCGGCGATGAACTGGGGCGGCCGCTGGATGGTCCGCGTGCTGACCGAGGAGGGCTACCACCTCAACCAGGTGCTGATCACCGACCTGGATTCCGACTATCGCGTCCATCCCGAGTACTTCGCGTGGATCAGCCACCGTCATGCTCTCGAGCCGCTGCGCGACTTCGTGATCTGGCAGCCGGTGCCGCTGTTCCACAACAACATCTGGCAGGTGCCGATGGCGGTGCGCGTCATGTCTGGGGCCACGTCGCAGTGGCAGATGTTCCTGCACTCGCGACCCCATCGACTTGTCGCATTCAGCAGCTACACGTGCAGTCTCGACTTCGTACACAAGGTCGGCTATTGGGACAAGGACGTGATTCCAGAGGACTCGCGCTTTTACTGGAAGGCGTTCTTCACGTTCGGAAAGCGGTTCTCCGTGAAGTCGGTCTACCTACCTCTGTACGGCGACTCGCCCAACTCGCGCGACTACGCATCGACGCATATGAGCCAGTACAACCAGATCAAGCGCTGGGCCTGGGGCGTGACCGATGTCCCATATGTGCTGGCGCGTCTGTTCAAGCACCCTGAGATCCCGCTCAGGCTGCGAATCCGACGTTTTCTGAATCTCTTCCTGAACCACCTCAACTGGATCTTCCTGCCGCTGTTGCTCATGTTCGGCGCGTCGGTGCCGATCTGGGTCAGCCAGGACTTCGCGCTCACCGACCTGGGACAGTCACTCTGGTCCTGGTCGGGCGTCCTGCTGTCAACGACCCTCTCGACCGTGATCTTCTTCCTCTTTTTCGAGATGTCGATCCTGCCGCCCAAGCCGGCGGATTGGCCTTTCTGGAAAAAAGTCGGCGTCCATTTCCAGTACCTGGCCTACCCGATCGTCGGCCTGGTGCTGAGCGTGCTGCCGGCCCTGGAGGCGCACACGCGCCTGTTGCTGGGCCGGTACCTCGAGTACAGAGTTACCGAGAAGGTGTGATGAACATGGACAAGGCCGGACCGAAGACCGTGGCGGATACTTTCGGTCGCCTCTTTCACGAGGTGCATCAAGGAATTCGGGAACAGGTCCTGGGTGTGGATCGGGACGCCCTCAACTGGAAGCCGCATCCCGATGCGAACTCGGTCGCGGTCCTGGTCGTCCACACGTTGGGCTCGGAGCGGGAGATGATCCGGGCGCTGAGGATGCTGTCGACCGAGCGCGACCGGCCGGCGGAGTTCAAGGCCGAGGCCGACGCCGCCGACCTGCTTGCCCTGCTGGATCAGGCCGACCGGGAGATGGACGAACATATCGGTGCGCTGACCGCCGCCGACCTGACCGAGATGCGGCCGCGCGGCGATCGGCCTCCGAAGCCGGGCCTCGAGTGGCTGGTTTCGAACTACGGCCACGCGCGAGAGCACCTGGCCCAAATCCTGCTCACGATCCAGCTCCGCGACGCGGGCTAGGGCGCGACCGGGCGGCTAGGCGCCGCAGACCTGGCCGATGAACGGCCACGGCAGGCAGAACTGCGGACCGGCGAGCGCCCAGAGCTCCAGCAAGGCGATGAGGCCCAACGAGACCACGAACACGGTGCCCGTGATCACGTTGCGGCCGGGGACCGGCCACTGCTTCCAGTGCAATCGCTTCGCGATCCGCGGGCCGGCGATGGCGTCGATGAACGGGAACAGGAGGAAGGCGCCGACCACCACCCCCGGCACGACGATCGCCAGGAACACCTCGGGCCCCAGCTTCAGGAACTGGAAGAGGAACAGGAAGTACCAGTCGGGCCGCGGGATGGTGACGGTGCGTGGGTCGGCAGACGTCTCGAGCTGGAGGTTCTTCTGCTCATAGAACGCGAGCAGTCCGACCACGACCAGGATCAGGACGGCGATGATCGGGTAGGGCCAGAAGTGGTCGGGAAAGAATGGATGAGTCTCGTCGTCGGGCATGTCGTCGGCGAGGTGATGGCCGGCGTCGCCCATCAGGATCGGGAAGAGGGCCAGGCCGACGACCACCGGATAGAGGATGTGGTCGGGCCCGATCGGCAGGCGCTTGTAGTCCGGCTCCAGCGTGTGTCCGTGCGACTCGGCTTCGACGACCGCGATCTCCGTCTCGGCGGTGGCCGCCCCCGGTCCTTTCTTCAGGAGAGTCTTGTCACTCATCACATCGGCTCCGAGATTCCGTGCGCGCGAATGAAACGGAAGTGCACGTACATCAGAAGGACGATCAGCGCGGGCAGGAGGAACACGTGAATCGTGAAGAAGCGCTGCAGGGTCGGCGGCCCGACCACTGGCCCGCCCTGAAGGAGGTCCCGGATCAACGCGCCGACCTGTGGCGGCGGCGTCAAGCCCCCGATCTTGATCGTGACCTGGGTCGCGAAGTAGGCCTTGGTGTCCCAGGGCAGCAGGTAGCCGGTCAGTGAGAAGGCGAGGATGAGCAGCAGCATGATCACGCCGACCATCCAGTTCAGCTCCCGCGGCGCGCGGTAAGAACCGGTCCAGTAGACCCTGGCCATGTGCAGCAGCACCATGATGATCAGCAGGTTGGCGCCCCAGAAATGGGTCCCGCGGATGAGCCATCCGAGGTACACGCTG
>Ga0207646_10002181_pt1 | contig 23345 bp, 24 predicted proteins | sample KBSK5502metaG_FD_184343 | JGI IMG/M metagenome (GOLD analysis project Ga0207646, IMG submission 184343) | Corn, switchgrass and miscanthus rhizosphere microbial communities from Kellogg Biological Station, Michigan, USA - KBS K5-50-2 metaG... | ecosystem: Host-associated > Plants > Roots >... | reverse complement strand
CTCGAGCCCCGGCAGGAACACGGTCTGGATCGAGTCCACGATCAGCACCTTGGGCTGAAGCGCTGCGACGTGGGCCTCCACCACCGTCAGGTCGGTCTCCGCCACGAAGTAGAGGCCACTCGCGGGCGTGCCGAGCCGGTCCGCCCGGAGCTTCACCTGCCCCGCCGACTCCTCGCCCGAGACGTAGAGCACCGGCCCCGCGCGCTGGGCGAGCCGCTGGCTCACCTGGAGGAGCAGCGTGGATTTGCCGATGCCGGGATCGCCACCGATGAGCACCAGCGAGCCCGTGACCACGCCGCCGCCCATGACGCGGTCTAGCTCCGCCATGCCGCTCGAGGTCCGGTGGCCGTCGCCGTCCATCCGGATCTCGCCGATCGGCTGCGGCCGGGTCGACGCGACGCCGGGCCGCGAGCCGCCGCGCGCGGGCGCCGCGCGCTCCTCCACGAGCTGCACGTAGGTCCCCGTCCGCGCGCAGTCCGGGCAAGTGCCGGGCTTGGCCGCGGCGAGCCCGCACTCCTGGCAGCGGTAGACGGACCGATCGCGCGCCATCACTGCCCCCCGCCGCGAGCCGTCTCGCTCGAGCTACTCCCGGAGTTGATGGTCGACCGGATCAGGGTGCGCAGGAGGAAGCTTCGCCGCGCGCCCTCGAGGAACTGCACCAGGTTCTCGTACACGGTCGGATCCTCGAGCAGCCCCCCCACCGTGCCCTCGCCCGCCTTGAGCCGGTCCGTCACCGCGCGGAGGTTGGCCATCGCGACGCGGAAGTCCGCGGCGGCGTCGCCCAGCGCGAGGGAGCCGTCGCCACCGTCGCGGGTGAGCTGGCCGAGCAGGCCCTGCCCCTGGGCCACCCGCTCGGAGACGTCACGGAAGTTGTGGGCCACCACCCGGAGATCGTCGGCCACCGTCTTGTATTGCGGGTCGTAGAGCAGGGCCGAGAGCAGGTTGTCGCGGGCCTCCAGCTTCTCCGCGCCCCGGCCGATCGCGTCCATCGCGGCCAGCAGCGAGCGGACCGACTTGCCGCTCTCCGGCGAGAGGAGCACGCCCACCGCGTGATCGCCCTGCTCGGCCCGCGCCAGGAGCTGCTGGCTCCGGGTGAGGAGCGCGTTGAGCCGGTTGAGCGTCTCCGGCTCGTCGTAGATCACGGCGTGGACCAGTCCCTTGCCGGTCTCCACCTCCTTGGCGATCCGGTCCACGCGCTCCACGGTGGCCTTGAGGCCCGCGGCCAGCTCCTTGACCGTGTGCATGGTCTCGGCGCCCGCCTTGAACATCTGCTGCATCTCGAACGGCTCCGACGACACCAGCGCCTCGCCCGGGTTGAGCGGCGGCGCGGACGCGGAGCCGAGGGTGATCTCGACGATCTTGTCGCCGAGCAGGCCCTGGGTCGCGATGCGCGCCTCCGAGTCTCGCCGGATGCGCTCCGAGTAGCGACGGGCGATCGTGAGGGTCACCCGCACCTTGCCCCCGGGCCGCTCGGGCAGCATGACCTCGGTCACGCGGCCCACCTGCACCCCGGCCAGCCGCACGGTGGCGCCGTCGATGAGGCCGCCTACCTCGGTGAACTCGGCCACGAGATCGTACTTGCGCTCGAAGTACCGGGCCTGCGCGCCCAGCAGGTAGATGATCCCGAAGAACACGAGCAGGCCGGACAAGATGAAGGCCCCGATTCGCACCTGCAGGGCGAACTGTGAGCGCTCGGCCATGGCTAGATCTCCCGCAGCTCGCCGGCCAGGAAGCGGCGTACGTCCGGGTTGGCCGAGCGATGGATCTCGGCGGGCGTGCCCACGTCGGCGAACTGGCCGCCGACGAGGATCGCCATCTGGTCCGCCACCAGCTCGGCGAACTCCACGTCGTGGGTCACCACGATGGCGGTGTCGCACACGCCGGTGCGGAGCTGCGCGATGAGCTGGGCCACCAGCCGCGCGTTGGTGGGATCGAGCCCGGCGGTCGGCTCGTCGAAGAACACCACTTCCGGCTCCATCACGAGGGCCCGCGCGATGCCCACGCGCTTGCGCATGCCCCCGCTCAGCTCGGCGGGGAGCAGGTCGTCGGTGTCGGGCAGCCCCACCAGGGAGAGGAACTGGTGGACTCGCTCGGTGATCTGGCCGAGCGACATCCGGGCGTGCTCCCGCAGCGGGTAGGCCACGTTCTCGAAGACGGAGAGCGAGTCGAAGAGGGCCGCGCCCTGGAACACGAAGCCGGTGCGCCGCCGCAGCGGCAGCATCGCCTCCTCGCGCATCCGGTCGGTGCGGGTGCCGAACAGATAGACCTCACCCGCATCCGGCCGGTGGAGGCCCGCCGCGATGCGCAGCAGGACGGTCTTGCCGGTGCCGCTGCCGCCCATCACGGACAGGATCGTGCCTTTGGTCAGGGCGAGGCTCACCCCACGCAGGACGCGGTTCTTCTCGAAGGACTTCTCGATGTCACGAAGCTCCACGAGCGCCGCCGCCGGGGTCACGGCCTCACCAGAACATGAAGAGGAAGAGCCGGGTGATGAAGAAGTCCGAGATGATCACCCCCATGGCCACCTGCACCACCGTGGCCGTGGTGGAGCGGCCGAGCCCCTCGGTACCGCCCTCGGTGGCCAGACCGTTGTAGCAGCCGATCAGCGTGACCAGCGCCCCGAAGACCACGCTCTTGCCGATGCCGGTCAGGAAGTCCTTCAAGACCACCCAGTAGGCGATGGTGTTCCAGTAGAGATACGGGTCGACGTTGCGGTCGAACACAGCGATCAGCATACCTCCGAGCAGGCCCATTCCGTCGGCCAGGATGGTGACCAACGGGAAGACCAGCAGGGCCGCCATCAGGCGCGGGACGACCAGCTTCTTGATGTAGTTGACGCCGAGCGCGCGGAGGGCGTCGATCTGCTCGGTGACCTTCATGGAGCCCAGCTCGGCGGTGATGCCCGACGCCACCTTGCCGCCGACCAGGATCGCGGTCAGCACCGGCCCCAGCTCGCGCAGGATGGATAGCGCCACCACCGGGCCCACGTAGTTCTCGGCGCCGAACCGGGCCATGTTCACCGCGGACTGCAGCGCGAGCACCATGCCGGTGAACAGCGCCGCGGTGAGGGCGACGGTCAGGGAGCGCACGCCGATGGTGTCGATCTCGCGAGCGACGATCCAGAGGTAGGAGGGCGGCAGGCTCAGGTTGCGGGCCACCCGAACCGCGAGCAGCCCGAGGCCCCCGTACCAGACGGTCGCCTCCCACAGATGCCCTCTCAGGTCCCTCGCCACCATCATCGTCGCTCCAGAGAGAAGCTCTCGACCATCGCCCGGAAGGCCGGCCGGCCGACGGCGAAGGCTCCGGTCGGCGCCACATACAGGAAGTCGTGCACGCACGCCTCCACCCGTAAGACCATGGCCTCCACCGTGACGTCCCGGCCATCCGCCATGCCCCGCACCGTCGAGTGGGCCGCGTCATGGCCGGCCACCCTGATCCTCCCCTCCTCCACCACGTCGCGCTTCGTGAGCCCGAATGTCAGATGGCGCGTCAGCACGTCCAGCGGCCGCGCCAGGTCGCGGCCGCTGCAGGTGGCGTCGACCAGCATGCCACCCGGCATCGCCTCGCGCTGGAGCGCGAGGTCGGCCCGCGTGCTCTGCTCCACCTTCCAGCCCGCCGCCGGGAGCGTCACCCGATAGCCCTTGGGCGAGTGGAAGACCCCGTTCTCGATCCACCCGGTCGTCGCGCAGCCCGCGGCGGCGAGAAGGACGAGCGCCGGCAGGCTTCGCGCGAGCCAAGGCACTTTCATCTGCGGGGGCCCAGAAATGGCCCCCGGCACTCCCCAGGCCGCGGACACCCGGCGGGCCCCCGCACTCCCCCAGGCCGCGGACCTTGCCGTGGCGTCACTTACCCTTCGCGTGCCGGGAGCCGAGCTCCTGGAACACGCGGCGCAACGGAATGCCCCGAGCCGTCAAGAGCACCATGGTGTGAAACCATAGATCGGCGATCTCGGAGACCACGCGCGCGTCGCCCTCGCCGCCCAGCGCGGCCGTCATCACCTCCGCGGCCTCCTCGCCGATCTTCCGGCAGATCTGCGCCTCGCCCTTCCGGAAAAGCCCCGCCACGTACGACCCGGGCGGAGGCCCGACCTTGCGCGACTCGAGCACGCGCTCCAGCACCTCCAGCATGGTCGGCCCCGCGGACCCGAAGGCGGGCGACATCCCGTCGTCGTCCAGGCTCGTGAAGAAGCAGCTCCGGGCTCCCGTATGACAGGCCGCCCCGTCCTGGTGGACCTGGACTAGGAGCGTATCCCGGTCGCAATCCGCGTAGAGGCCGTCCACATGCTGGGCATGCCCCGAGGTCTCGCCCTTGCGCCAGAGGGTCTGGCGCGCGCGCGACCAGAAATGGGTCAGCCCCGATCGGCGCGTCGCCTCCAGGGAATCGCGGCTCATCCACGCCACCATCAGGAGCTGGCCGGTCTCGGTGTCCTGCACCACCGCCGGGATCAGCCCCTGCGCGTCCCACTGGAGCTCGTCGACCACGCTCACGGCGCGAGCCTCACCGGCACGCCGCGCTCGGCGAGATAGCGCTTGGCCTCCGGGACCGTGTGCTGCCCGAAGTGGAACAGGGAGGCGACGAGCGCGGCGTCGGCCCCCCCTTCGACCACGCCCTCGCGCAGATGCTCGAGGCTTCCGACCCCACCGGAGGCGATCACCGGCACGGAGACGGCGTCGCCCACCGCCCGCGTCAGCGCGAGATCGTAGCCGGCGCCCGTCCCATCGCGGTCCATGCTGGTGAGCAGGATCTCGCCCGCCCCCAGCTTCGTCACCTCGCGCGCCCACTCGACGGCATCACGTCCCGCGGGCCGCCGGCCACCGTGGGTGAACACCTCCCAGCGGTTGTCAGATGTGGATTTCGCATCGATGGCCGCGACGATGCACTGGCTGCCGAAGGCGAGCGCCGCTTCCTCGATCAGCGCGGGTCGCTCGAGCGCGGCGGTGTTGAGCGACACCTTGTCGGCGCCGGCGCGGAGGAGCGTCCGGATGTCTTGGAGGGTCCGGACGCCGCCTCCCACCGTGAGCGGCATGTAGATGCCCTCGGCGGTGCGACGCACCACATCCAGCATGATCGCACGACCCTCGTGCGACGCGGTGATGTCGAGGAAGACCAGCTCGTCCGCGCCCTGGGCGTCGTAGGCCAGAGCCGCCGCCACCGGATCGCCCGCGTCGCGCAGCTCGACGAAGCGGACGCCCTTCACCACCCGGCCGTCCTTCACGTCCAGGCACGGGATCAGCCGCTTGCAGAGCATGGCCCTACTGGACGTTGGCGACGGCGGTCGCCAGGTCTACCGCGCCGCTGTAGAGGGCCCGCCCCACGATGACGCCGGCCAGCCCCGCCACAGTCGCGAGCTGGCGGATATCGTCGAGCGAGCCGACCCCGCCCGACGCGAAGACGGGAATGCCGGCGGCCTGGGCGACCGCGCCCGTGCTCCACAGGTTGGGCCCGCCCTGGGTGCCGTCGCGGGCGATGTCCGTGTAGATGATGCCCGCCGCGCCCGCCGCCGCGGCGTCCCGCGCGAGGGCCATCGCGTCCAGCTCGAGCACGCGGGTCCACCCGTCCACCGCCACTCGACCGTCGGAGGCATCGATGCCGATCATGACCTGGTCGCCGAAGCGCGTGCAGACCTCTCCGAGGAAGACCGGGTCCAGCGCGGCCCGCGTGCCCACGATGGCCCAGCGGGCGCCCGCCGCCAGCGCCGCCTCCACGTGGGCGAGCTCGCGGAGCCCGCCGCCCACCTGGACCGGGATCGCCACCGCCCGGATCATCGCCCGCACCAGCTCCGTCTGCGCCGGGCGTCCCGCGAAGGCCCCGTCGAGGTCCACCACGTGCAGCCGCCGCGCGCCCGAGCCCTCCCAGCGCCGGGCCATGGCCACCGGATCGTCCGAGAACACGGTCTCGGCGTCGGCCCGGCCCTGCACGAGCCGCACGCAGCGCCCTGCCTTCAGATCGACCGCCGGCACGATCTCAAACATGGGCTAGCGGCATTCCCGCACGAACGCCGCGAAGTTCTCCAGGAGCCGGATGCCCCAGCGCTGGCTCTTCTCGGGGTGGAACTGGGTGGCGAACAACCGGCCACGTCCCACCGCGGCCGGAAACGTGATCCCGTAGGTGCAGCTCGCCACCTGCAGCGAGGTATCGGTCGTCTCCGGATAGTAGGAGTGCACGAAGTAGAAGTTCGCCCCGCTCGGGATGCCATCGAAGATCTCGAGGGTTCCCCGGTGCTCGACCTGGTTCCAGCCCATGTGCGGCACCTTGAGGTTCGACGGGAAGCGCCGCACCGCGCCCGGGATCACGTCGAGGCCCTTGCCCTGGCCGAACTCCTCGCTCTCGGTGAAGAGGAGCTGATACCCGAGGCAGATGCCCAGGAACGGGCGCTCGCTCTCGAAGCAGGCGCGCAGCGGGGCGAGCAGGCCCAGGGTCTGCAGGTTGCTCATCGCGTCGTGGAAGGCGCCGTCGCCCGGCAGCACCACCGCTTCGGCTCCGTCGACGACCGCGGGATCCTGGGTGACGACCGCCGGTATGCCGACGCGGACGAAGGCCTTCTCCACGCTGCCGAGATTCCCGCGCCCGTAGTCGACTATGGCGATCACAGGCTACCCTTGGTGGAGAGGATGCCCGTGATCCTGGGGTTGAGCCTCGTGGCTTCCGCGAGGGCGCGGCCGGCGGCCTTGAAGGTGGCCTCCGCGATGTGGTGGAGGTTCTCCCCGTAGTGCATGTTGAGATGCAGCGTGATCTCGGCGTTCACCGCCACCGCGCGGAAGAAGTCCTTGAGCAGGTCGAGATCGAAGCCGCCGATCCGCGCCCGCTGCAAGGGCACGTTGAACACGAGGTAGGGCCGCCCGGAGATGTCCACCGCCGCGTGTAGCAGCGCCTCGTCCATCGGCAGGAAGGACGCCCCGTAGCGGACGATGCCCTTCTTGTCCCCGACCGCCTCGCGCAGCGCCTTGCCCAGACAGATCCCCACGTCCTCCACCGTGTGGTGCAGGTCCACGTCCAGATCGCCCTTGGCGTCGACGTGGAGATCCATCAGCGCGTGCTTGGCCCAGGCTTCCAGCATGTGGTCGAAGAACGGGATGCCGGTCTCGACCTTGGAGGCGCCGGTGCCGTCCAGGTTGAGCTGGAGCACGATCTGCGTCTCCTTGGTGTTGCGCTCGATCCGGCTCTGCCGCGGCACCGCCGGCTCTGTCCCCCGCTCCCCGCTCATCGTGCTCCCTCCTGCGCGGCCGCGATGCGCACCGCCGCCGCCGCGCCGTGTCCGTCCAGGCCCTCCACGCGGGACAGCTCCGCCACGTGCGGCCCCGCCTCGACCAGTCCTTCCCGCGAATACTCGATCACGCTCAGCCGCGTCACGAAGTCCTCGGTGCTGAGCGCCGAGGAGAAGCGCGCGGTACCGCCGGTCGGCAGCACGTGATTCGGTCCGGCCACGTAGTCCCCCACCACCTCCGGCGTGTGGCGGCCGAGGAACACGGCCCCCGCGTGCCGTACGCTCGCGAGCAGGCCTTCCGGGTCGCGCACCTGCAGCTCGAGGTGCTCGGGCGCGAGCCCGTTGGCCAGCTCCACCGCCTCGTCCAGGCTTACCGTCAGCACGAGCGCGCCGTGGCGGTCGAGCGCCGCGCCCGCGATCGCCCGGCGCGGCAGGGCGGCGAGCTGCCGCTCGATCTCGGCCGCGACCGCGTCGCGCAGCGCGCTCGACGGAGTCAGCAGCACCGCGCGCGCCATCGGATCGTGCTCGGCCTGGGCCAGCAGGTCGGCGGCCACGAAGGCGGCCGCCGCGCTGTCGTCGGCGACCACCAGCACCTCGCTCGGCCCCGCTACCATGTCGATCCCGACGTCGCCGAAGACCTGGGCCTTGGCCAGCGCCACGTAGATGTTGCCGGGCCCGACGATCTTGTCCACCCGGGGGATGGTCTCGGTGCCGTAGGCCAGCGCGGCCACCGCCTGGACGCCGCCCACCCGATAGGCCACCGTGACGCCCGCGATGCGGGCCGCGGCCAGGACCGCCGGGTTCAGCGACTTGTCGGGGGCGGGCGGCGAGACCAGCACGATCTCGCGCACTCCCGCCACGCGCGCCGGCACCACCGTCATCAGCACGGTCGAGGGATACGCGGCCCGCCCTCCCGGCACGTACACGCCCACGCGGTCGAGCGGCCGGACTTCCTGGCCGAGCCGGGAGCCGTTGGCCTCCTGCATGCGCCAGGAGCGGGGGGCGCACTCGCGATGGAAGCGCTCGATGCGCTCGGCCGCGTAGCGCAGGGAGCGCCGCGTCGCCTCGCCCACCGCGCGCTCGGCGGCCGCGAATTCCTCGGACGTCACCCGGAGCTCGGGAGCGGTGAGGGCCACGTGGTCGAAGCGCTGGGTAAAGTCGAGCAGGGCCGCGTCACCCTTCTCGCGCACCGCGGTGACGATCTCGGAGACGCGCCGCGCGATCTCCGGATCCACCGCCCCGGGCGGGCGCTCCAGCGCGCCGATGACGCCGGCGATGCCGAGTGCCGACGTTTCAAGCCTTCGAATCATTTTTGTATCCGCTCGGCTCGTTCTTCGAGAGCGGCGGCTCGCCCACGGCTGCGCCGCCTCCAGCCACGGCTGCGCCCCGCACGGCCACCGCCTGCCGCATCGCGGTGATGAGCTGGTTCACCTGCGAGTGCGAGGTCTTGAGCGAGGCGCGGTTGACGATGAGCCGGGCGGTGGAGGTCAGAATCTCGGCCACCTCCACGAGCCCGTTGACCCGCAGGGTCTCGCCCGACTGCACCAGGTCCACGATGCGCTCGGCCAGCCCGACCAGCGGCGCCAGCTCGATGGAGCCGTCCAGCCGGACCATCTCGACCTGGATCCCGCGCTCGGAGAAGTACGCCTCGGTGAGGCGGGGGTACTTCGTGGCCACCCGCACCCAGGACCACTTGGCCGGATCGTCCCGCTCCCACAGCTCGCGGGCCTCCGCCACCACCAGGCGGCAGAAGCCGAAGCCCAGGTCCACCGGCTCGTAGACGTCCGGCTGCTGCTCGAGCAGGATGTCCTTGCCCACGATGCCCAGATCGGCGGCGCCGTACTCGACGTAGGTCGGGATGTCGGCCGGCTTGAGCAGGATGAAGCGCAACCCCGCCTCCTCGTCGGCGAGCAGGAGCCGCCGCGATTCGGGCTCGATCCCGCGGATGCCCATGCCGGTGAACAGGGCCAGCGCGGGGTCGAGCAGCCGGCCCTTGGGCAGGGCGAGGGTGAGCATCACCGCACGCGGTCGATGGTGGCGCCGAGCGAGCGCAGCTTGACCTCGAGTCGCTCGTAGCCCCGATCCAGGTGATAGACGCGCGAGACCTCGGTCTTGCCGCGGGCGGCCAGCCCGGCCAGCACCAGCGAGGCGGAGGCGCGCAGATCACTCGCCATCACCGGGGCGCCCTGGTAGTAGCGCACGCCGCGCACCATCGCGGTGGAGCCCTCGGCCTCGATGCGCGCGCCCATCCGGCACAGCTCCGCCGCGTGCATGAACCGGTTCTCGAAGATCGTCTCGACGATCTTGCTGACCCCATCGGCCAGCCCGAGCATGGCCATGAACTGGGCCTGCATGTCGGTGGGGAAGCCAGGGAAGGGGCTCGTGATCAGCTCGGCCGCCTTCGGGCGCGTCGGCCCCTGGCAGCGGATGCGATCGTCCGTCACCGTGACCACCGCGCCGCATTCCTCGAGCTTCGACAGCATCGCCGACATGTGGCGGGGCTCGGCGCCGGTGACGGTGACGTCGCCGCCCGTGATGGCCGCGCCCACCAGGAGGGTGCCCGCCTCGATGCGGTCGGGGATGACGCGATACCGGGCGCCACCCAGCTCGGAGACCCCCTCGATCTCGATGCGCTCGGTGCCGGCACCGTCGATGCGCGCGCCCATCGCAGAGAGCAGCCGCGCCAGGTCGGTTACCTCGGGCTCGCGCGCCGCGTTCTCGATCACGGTGGTGCCCTCCGCGAGGGCGGCCGCCATCATGAGGTTCTCGGTGCCGGTGACCGTGACGAGGTCGGTCGTGATGCGCGCGCCCTTGAGCCGGCTCGCCCGCGCCTCCACGTAGCCGTTGCGGATGAAGACCTCGGCCCCCAGCTTCTGGAAGCCCTTCAGGTGCTGGTCGATGGGGCGGGCCCCGATGGCGCACCCGCCTGGCAGGGCCACCTTGGCGAGCCCGGTGCGGGCGAGCAGCGGGCCCAGCACCAGCACCGACGCGCGCATGGTCGATACCAGTTCATAGGGCGCCTCGTTGCTGGTCACGGTCGCCACCTGGACGCGCGTGCTCCCGTCCGCCTCGGTCGAGACGACGCCGCCGAGCCCCTCGAGCAGCGAGCGCGTGGTGGTCACGTCGGCCAGGGCGGGAACGTTCTCCAGCACCACCGGCCGCGCGGTGAGTAGCGCGGCGCAGAGCGCGGGGAGCGCCGCATTCTTGGCCGCGCTCGCCGCGACCTCTCCCCGCAGCGGAGTACCCCCCTCGATCACCAGCCGGGTCGCCATCAGCAGCCCTCCCGCCTCGCCGCGCCCGAGGCGCAGACCGCGAGTGTGGTCTCGGCGGTCTCCCATCGCCCGCCGATGTAGCGCTCCACCCCGTTCAAATCCCGCCGCGCGCGGATGCCGGAGAATCCCTCGGCGGCCATCAGCGAGGCCAGAGGGCCCGCCTGCTCCTCCCCGATCTCCATCAGGAGCCAGCCGCCCGGCTTGAGCACGGTCGGGGCGCCCGCCACGATCCGGCGGATCACCGCCATGCCGTCCGGGCCGCCGTCCAGCGCGGCGCGCGGCTCGTGGCGCGACACCTCGGGGGGCAGCGACGGGATCACCGCGCTCGGCAGGTAGGGCGGATTGGCCACGACCAGGTCGAGGCTCGCCGGGATCGAGCCGAGCGGCGCGAAGAGATCGCCGGCCAGCAGGCGCACGCGGGACGCGAGGGCAAGCTCGCGCACGTTGCGCGAGGCGACCGCGAGGGCGCCCCCCGAGATCTCGACCGCCAGCACCTCGGCGGCCGGGAGGGCGCGCGCGATCGCGCACGCGATGGCGCCGCTCCCCGTGCCCAGATCGACCACCACCGGATCCGGCCGGCCGCGGAGCACCTCGACCGCCCATTCGACCAGGCGTTCCGTCTCCGGGCGCGGTACCAGTACGTCGGGAGTCACCGCGAGCCGCAGGCCGTGGAAGTCTTCCCAGCCGAGCAGGTACTGCAGGGGCTCGCGGGCCGCACGCCGCTCGATCAGGGCCAGGTAGCGGGTCACGGTGGGCGTGGAGAGCCGGCGCGCCGGGTCGAGGGCGAGCGCGAAGCGCTCGACCCCCAGGATCCCCGCGAGGAGCCACTCCGCCTCGGGGCGCGCGGTCTCGATCCCGCCCGCCTCGAGGGCGGCCGCCGCGCGCTGGAGCAGCGCGGGCACCGTGCGGTCCGCCACGACGCCGATCACGGCACGCTCTCCGCCAGCTTCTGGCTCTGGTCCCGCTCCCGCAGCGCCTCGATCAGCTCGTCCAGATCTCCCTCGAGCACCGCGGGCAGCCGGTGCAGCGTGAGGTTGACGCGGTGATCGGTCACGCGCCCCTGGGGGAAGTTGTAGGTGCGGATGCGCTCGCTGCGCTCGCCGGTGCCGACCTGGCTGCGCCGGTCGGCCGCGATGGCGGCCGCCTGCTCATCCTGCGCCCGCTCGAGCAGCCGGGCCTTCAGCACGCGCAGGGCCTTCGCCCGGTTCTTGATCTGGGAGCGCTCGTCCTGGCAGGTGACGACCAACCCGGTGGGCAGGTGGGTGAGGCGCACCGCCGAGTCCGTCGTGTTGACGCCCTGGCCGCCCGGGCCGGACGCGCGGTAGACGTCCACCTGGATGTCCTTCTCCTCCACCTTGACGTCCACGTCCTCCGCTTCCGGGAGCACCGCCACCGTCACGGTGGAGGTGTGGATGCGGCCGCTCGACTCGGTGGCGGGCACGCGCTGGACGCGGTGCACCCCGCGCTCGAACTTCAGCCGGCTCCACGCGCCGCGCCCCTGGACCAGGGCGATGACTTCCTTGAGGCCGCCCACGCCGGTGGGGTGGCTGTCGATGACCTCCCACTTCCAGCGCTGCCGCTCCGCGTACTTCGTGTACATGCGGAACAGCTCGGCCGCGAAGAGCCCCGCCTCGTCGCCGCCCGCGCCGGCCCGGATCTCGAGGAAGACGTTCTTGTCGTCGTTGGGATCCCGGGGGACGAGCAGCCCGCGGAGCTCTTCCTCCAGCTTGGTCTGGCGTGCGGTCAGCTCGTCGATCTCGGCCTGGGCGAGCTCGCGCATCTCCCGGTCGCCGTCCTCGGCCAGGATGTGGCGCGCCTCCGAGAGGCGGGCCAGCACGCTCTTGTATTCCTCGAACTTGGAGACGGTCTCGGCCAGCTCGGCCGCCGCCTTGGCGGTGCGGGCGTACACCGCCGGCTGCCCGATCACCTGGGGATCGGACAGGGAGCGATTGAGCTCGCCGTACCGCTCTTCGATCTGTCGGAGCTTGTCGAACATAGGCGCGCCTCAGGAATGGGTACTCGGGAGACGGCGCCGCCGCGGCGAGGGACGACCGAGAATCAGGTGCTGCCGGGTCTGGGGCTCGGAGCGCGACGCGGCGCCGAGCCCGGCCCTACCCCTCCGTGCTGCCCTTCCTCTTGTATTTCCGCTGGAAGCGCTCGACGCGCCCGGCGGTGTCCAGGAACTTCTGCTTCCCGGTGAAGAAGGGATGGCACTTGGAGCAGACCTCCACCCGGATAGCCGGCACGGTGGAGCGGGTGTGGATGACCTCCCCGCAGTTGCAGGTGATCGTCGTATCGATGTAGTCCGGATGAATGCCAGCCTTCACGGCGCACCTCCTAAATGGATCTCAGAGCATAGCAGGGTGCGCGAGAAAACGCAAAATCCCGGGACTACGCCAGCTGGTTCATCTGGTTCAGGAAGTCCTTGTTGGACTTGACCATTTTGAGCTTGTCGAGCAGCAGCTCCATGGCCTCGACCGGGTTCAGCTGGGAGAGGGCCTTGCGCAGCAGCCAGACTTTTTGCAGCTCGTCCTTCTCCAGCAGGAGCTCTTCTTTCCGGGTCCCGGTTTGCTCGATATTGATCGTCGGGAAGATGCGCTTGTCCATCAGCCGCCGGTCCAGGTGCACCTCCATGTTGCCGGTGCCCTTGAACTCCTCGAAGATCACGTCGTCCATCCGGGAGCCGGTGTCGATCAGGGCGGTGGCCATGATGGTGAGCGAGCCGCCCTCCTCCACGTTCCGGGCCGCCGCGAAGAAGCGCCGGGGCCGCTGGAGCGCGTTGGCGTCGAGACCGCCCGAGAGCACCTTGCCGGACGACGGGATGACCGCGTTGTGGGCGCGGGCGAAGCGGGTGATCGAGTCGAGCAGGATCACCACATCTCGCTTGTGCTCGACAAGGCGCTTGGCCTTCTCGATCACCATGTCCGCCACCTGCACGTGCCGCTGCGGCGGCTCGTCGAAGGTGGACGAGATGACCTCGCCCTTCACCGAGCGCTGCATGTCGGTGACCTCTTCCGGGCGCTCGTCGATCAGCAGCACGATCAGGTACACCTCGGGATGGTTCTTGGCGATCGCGTTGGCGAGGTTCTGCAGCAGCACCGTCTTGCCGGTGCGCGGAGCCGCCACGATCAGGCCGCGCTGACCCTTGCCGATGGGACACAGGAGATCCATCGCGCGGGTGGTCAGGTTGTCGGAATCGTGCTCGAGTCGGATCCGCTCCATCGGATAGAGCGGGGTCAGGTTGTCGAAGAGCGTCTTGTCGCGCGCCTGCTCCGGCGTCTCGAAGTTGATCGCCTCGACCTTCAGGAGGGCGAAGTAGCGCTCGCTGTCCTTGGGCGGCCGCACCTGGCCGGAGATCGTGTCGCCGGTGCGCAGGTCGAAGCGCCGGATCTGCGAGGGCGAGACGTAGATGTCGTCGGGGCCCGGCAGGTAGTTGTAGTCCGGAGCGCGCAGGAAACCGAATCCGTCGGGCAGCACTTCCAGCACGCCTTCCGCGAAGATGAGCCCGTCGCGCTCGGCCTGCCCCTGCAGGATCTTGAAGATCAGGTCCTGCTTGCGAAGGCCGCTGGTGCCCTGGACGCCCAGCTCCTTGGCGACGTTGTTCAGATCGGTGATGGTCTTGTCCTTCAGCTCGGACAGATTCATCCGCTTTCCTCCTGCACCGACCACCCCGGTCCCTTCGGTGACGCTGGGCTCCGGGGCGACAGACGGCTTCGGCGAGGGACGCTTCGGGCTACGCTCTGATGAAGAGTTCGGGCTGCGCTCTGATGAAGAGATGGTCGTCTCCGGCGGGTCGCGTGTGTACGGGTCTGCTCTGTAAGGGGGTTGGGTTGGCAGCCGTTGCTACGCGCACCACTCTCCCACACGGTTTCCCGCCCTGTCAACCTGATTCTCGGCCCCGCTCGCTCACATTCGGATATCGATGATCGCCCGCTGCTTGATCTCCACCAGCCAGTCCTTGAGGCGGGCGTCGTACTTCTGGCGATAGAGGATGTCGCGGATCTGGCTCCGCACCTGGACGAGGGCTTCGCCGGTGAGCGTCTCGCGGGACTCGAGACGGAAGAGGTGATAGCCCACCTGGGAGCGGAAGGGCGTCGAGGCCTCGCCGGGCTTCAACTTGAGGATCGCCTCCTCGATGTCGGCGGCCAGCTCGCCTTTCTTGAGCTTGCCGAGGCTGCCCCCGTCCTTGGCGGACGCGTCGTCCGAGTACTTCGTGGCGAGATCGATGAAGTCCTGCCCCTCCAGGAGGTGGCCGTAGATCTCGTCGGCCTTCTTGCCCGCCTCGAGCCATCCCTCCTCGCCCTTGGTCGGATCCGGCAGGAAGAGGATGTGCCGGGCCGAGAACGCGAGCCCGGTCTCCAGCTTCTCCCGGTTCTCCGTGAGGTACTTGTCGATCTCCTGCTCGGTGACCGAGATGCGGAGCGCGACTTTCCGTCGAATGACTCGCTGGACCATGAGCTGTTCCTTCAGCCGCTTCTTCACCCCCTCCACCGTGAGCCCCTGGACCTTGATGATCTGCTCGAACTCCTTGTCGTCCTTGGCCTTGAGCTTCTTCATGATGTCGGCGACATTCTCGGCGAGCTCCGCGTCCTCGATCACGACCTTGTCGCGCTCGGCCTGCTGGAGCTGGATGCGGTTCTCGATCAGGTTCTCCAGCAGCCGGCCGCGCAGCTCCTTACGCGCCTCGCCGTCACGCATCTGCTCCCGGGTCTCGGCCAGGTAGTACAGCTCGGCCTCGTCCAGCTCGTACTGGGTGATCGCGTCGTTGTTCACCACGCAGATCACGCGATCGAGCACGTCGGGAGAGGCCGCGAGCTGATCGCGCGAGCTCAAGATGGGCGCGGAGGCCATCGGGCCCGGCTGCGGCGCCTGCGCGGCCGGGCCCGCCGGCTTGCTGCCGAGCAGGGGGACCCAGCTCGGGATCGCCATCGAGCAGCCCACGATCGTGAGTGGGACCAGCGACAGGAGAAGGAGACCCACGGCTCGCGCCCGCCGGACGGACGGAGCGCTCACCGGAGGGAGTCCAGCAGCTTGGCGAGCGCGTCGCGCACCGCGGACCAGGGCTCGGCGGGAATCCGCGCTTCCACCGTGTACTCCTTTCTCAATTTCAGGGCGCCGCGGCTCGCCGCGATCGTCTCGAGAAGCCGCTCCGGCGTGACCGGAGTCGACGCCGCGAAGGTCAGCACCGCGCGCCCGCTGCCCGCCTCCACCCGCTCGATACCCAGCGCGCGGGCGACCACCCGGAGTCCCACCACGTCCAGCAGCGCGCCCACCGCCGGGGGCGGCGGGCCGAAGCGATCCGCCAGCTCGGCGCGCGCGTCGGCCACGTCCTCGACCCGCTCGATCTCGGCCAGTCGCTTGTAGAGCGCCAGGCGCTGGTTCACCTCGGGAACATAGGACTCGGGCAGGAGCGCTTCCACGTCCGCCGAGATCACCGGATCGACCCGCTCGGCCGCCGGTTCGCCCTTCAATTCTCTCACGGCCTCGGCGAGGAGCTTGCTGTAAAGATCGAAGCCGACCGCCGCGATATGGCCGTGCTGGGCCGCCCCCAGGAGGTTGCCGGCCCCCCGGATCTCCAGGTCGCGCATGGCCAGCCGTAGCCCCGCCCCCAGCTCGGTCATCTCTTCGATCACCCGGAGCCGCTTCTGGGCCGTCTCGTCCACCCGCCCGTCGGCCGGCACCAGCAGGTAGGCGTAGGCCTGTTGCCGCTCCCGCCCGACCCGGCCGCGAAGCTGGTAGAGCTGGGCCAGGCCGAAGCGATCGGCCCGGTTGATGATGATGGTGTTGGACGCCGGGATGTCGAGGCCCGACTCCACGATGGCGGTGGACACGAGCACGTCGGCCTGCCCGTCCACAAACTTCACCATCACGCTCTCCAGCTCCCGCTCCGCCATCTGGCCGTGCCCCATCACCACCCGCGCCTCCGGCACCAGGCTCTTGATGAAGGTGGTCATGGAGGCGAGCGACTGGATGCGGTTGTGGACGAAGAAGACCTGGCCGCTCCGGTTCAGCTCCCGCTCGATCGCCTCGCGGATGATCGTGCGGCTGAACGGGGTGACCACCGTCTCCACCGGCAGCCGATCGAGCGGCGGGGTCTCGATGGTCGAGAGATCGCGCACCCCCGACATCGCCATGTGGAGCGTCCTCGGGATGGGGGTGGCGGTCAGGGTGAGCACGTCCACCGAGGTCCGGAGCTGCTTGAGCCGCTCCTTGTGGGTCACGCCGAAGCGATGCTCCTCGTCCACCACCAGGAGGCCGAGGCTCTTGAACTGCACGTCCTTGGACAGGAGCCGGTGCGTGCCGATCACCACGTCCACCGCCCCGGTGGCGAGCCCGGCCACCACCGCCTTCTGCTCCTTGGGGCTCCGGAAGCGCGAGAGCAGCTCGACCCGGGCCGGGAACGGAGCGAAGCGCTCGGCGAACGTGTTGAAGTGCTGCTGGGCCAGCACGGTGGTGGGCACGAGCACCGCGACCTGGCGGCCGTCGGCCACCGCCTTGAAGGCGGCGCGGAGGGCCACCTCCGTCTTGCCGTAGCCGACGTCGCCCGCGACCAGGCGGTCCATCGGCCGCGTTCCCACCATGTCGGTCTTGACCTCTTCGATGGCCCGGAGCTGGTCCGGCGTCTCCTCGAAGCGGAACGACGCTTCGAACTCGCCCTGCCACGGCGTGTCGGGTGAGAAGTGCGGCCGCTCGGCCACCGATCGGGCCGCGTAGAGTTTGAGCAGCGCCTCCGCCATCTCGCGGAGCGCGGCCCGCACCGATTCCTTCACCCGCTGCCACGCGCCCCCGCCCAGGCGGTCCAGGCGCGCGGCGCCGTCGGGGGCGCCCATGTATTTCGAGATCAGGTCGAGCCGCTCCACCGGCAGGTAGAGCCGGCCCCCGTCGGCGTACTCGAGCAGCAGAAAGTCCGCGTCGTGACCCTCGGTCGAGAGCGTGCGCAGGCCGTGGTAGCGGCCGATGCCGTGCTGCTCGTGCACCACCAGGTCGTTCGGGGCCAGGTCGTTGAAGGAGGCGATGGCCGCGCCGCGTTGGAAGAGCGGCCGCCGGAGGCGCCTCCGCTGGGCGCCGAAGATCTCCTCCTCGCAGAGCACGATGAGGCCGAGGGCGGGGATCTGGAAGCCCGCCGAGCACTCGCCCACGATCACGCCGAGGCCGTCCTCGCTCCAGAGCCCCGCCCCCGGCCACGGCTCGAGGTCGTGCTCGCCCAGCATCTGGCCCAGTCGATCGCTCTGGCGCTCGTCGTCCACCACGAGGCGCACCGTGAAGCCTTCCCCGCGCCAGGAGCGGATCTCGCCGGCCAGCGTCTTGAACTGGCCGCGGTAGCCGCCGATCGATCGAGTGCCCATCGAGACGCGCGGCGCCGCGCCCTCCGTGCGCTGGAGCAGCGGCAGCTCGAGCCGCTGGTAGCGCTCGAGCACGGAGGCGAGCGGCGCCGCCGAGGGCGCGTCGTCGGGGGGCGCCTCCAGCACGGCGGGATCCTCGAGCACCACCAGGGTTTCCGACGGGAGATAGTCCATCAGGGTGACCGGGGTCGCGTCCTTCGATCCGAGCGGGAGCACGGTCAGCTCCTCGAGCTGGCCGACCGAGCGCTGCGTGGTGGGGTCGAACGGGCGAAGCGACTCGACCTCATCGCCGAAGAACTCGGCCCGAACGGGTCGGGCGTGGGTGGGCGAGAAGATGTCCACGATGCCGCCGCGCAGGCTCCACTGTCCGACCTCCAGCACGGTTTCCACTCGCTCATACCCCGCCGATTCGAGCAGGGTCAGCAGGATCTCCCGGTCGCTGCTCTCGCCGACGGTGAGCGTGAAGGTGCGCCGCTTGAACGAGTCGGGCGGCGGCACCGGGATCGAGAGCCCCGACGGGGTCGCCACGATCGCCACCGCGTCGCCGTCCTGCAGGCGCCGGCAGCACAGCGCCCGCTCGGCGTCGGGCTCGCGGTGGCGGTTCCCGCGCCAGGAGGCGCCGGTGCCCGACGGGAACTCCAGCACGCGACCCTCGTCGAGGGCTCCGTCCGCGACGGGCGCACCGGAGAGCGTGGACAGGAAGAAGGCGGTGTCCTGCGCCAGGCGGTGGCGCTGGGATGGTCCCGGGGTCAGCACCAGGATGGGACGACCGGTGCGCTGGAGCAGGCCGGCCACCACGAGGGCGCGCGACGAGCCCCAGAGGCCGTCGGCGCGCAGGCAGGCTACTCCCTTGGGGAGGGCCGCGAGGACCTCTTCGAGCGCGGCCCAGCGGGCCAGGACAGACTCGGCGGACACGGTCATCGATAACTGCGACCCAACAGACGTACCACCGGCCCGGGCCGGCGTCAAATCCGGCGTGCTAACGGGAGCCTTGCGCAAGATAGAACGAGAGCGTCTCCAGCTCGATGGCGAGGTCCACGTTCTTCAGTCGAACGTCCTTCCCCGCCTTGATCCGGCCCGGCGCGAAATTGAGGATTGTCTTGATCCCGGCCGCCACCAGCTTCTCGGTCACCGCCTGGGCGGATTCGCCCGGCACCGCCACGATGGCGATCTGGAGGGTGCGCGCCTTGGCCTCGCGCGGCAGCTCCTCCATCGGCTGGATCTTGACGCCGTCCACCGACTTGCCCCACTTGGCCGGGTCCTCGTCGAAGATGGTGGAGATGCGGAAGCCCTGCCGGGCGAAGCCCTTGTAGTGGAAGAGGGCGGAGCCGAGGTTGCCGAAGCCCACCAGCGCCACCTGCCACTCCCGGTCGAGCCCCAGGATGCGCTGCAGCTCGGCCTTGAGGCCGGAGACGTAATAGCCGATGCCCCGCACCCCGAACTCGCCGAAGTAGGCGAGGTCCTTCCGCACCTGGGCCGAGTTCAGGCTGAAGCGCTCCGCCAGCTCCTGCGAGGAGATCGTCTTCACCCCGTCCTCTTCCAGCTGCAGGAGACTGCGGGTGTAGACGGACAGGCGGCGCACCGTCATCTCCGGGATCCGGGGGATCTTGAACGGTGACCTTCGCTCCATGCTCATTCCCAGGCGCTCAGTGCGCCCGACCGGGCCGCCTCGCGGGTATGCCCGCGTGCCGTCCCGGTCCAGTGCCCCGGGACGGTGCCTGCGCTCTCCCTCTTACGACTTCACGAACAGCAGGATGACCGCGATGACGAACACGAACAGCGTCAGCGACTCGATGAACGCCAGGCCGAGCAGCATGGCGGTCTGGATCCGCGCGACGGCGCCGGGCTGTCGGGCAATGGCCTCCGCTGCCGAGCCGGCCGCCCGGCCTTGACCAATGCCGCACAGGCCCGCGGCCAGGCCAAAGCCCAACCCGGCCGCCAGCACCGCAAAGGCCTTCGTGAAGTCGGTGCCTCCCGCGGCGGCCGCCTGCGCCCAGGCCATGCCCGGGACCGCCAGAATCGCCATCAAGCTCACGGTGAGAATGCGTTGCACGGCTTTCCTCCTTGTTGAAGGTGGCTGCGACTTAGTGATGCTCGACTTCCTCGACCGCCGCCGCGATGTACAGCATGGCCAGCTTGCAGAAGATGAAGGTCTGGATGAAGGCCACCAGGATCTTCAGCGGGAGCAGGAAGCCCACGACGAACACGAACATGACCACCGCCGAGGGCGCTCCCACCACGATACCCCCGAGGCTACCGGAGAGGGCCCAGCCCAGCACCCCGTCGAAGCCCATCATGAAGAAGAAGATGGCGAAGAGGATGTGGCCGGCCATCATGTTGCCGAAGAGGCGGAGCGAGAGCGACAGCGGACGGGCGCAGTGGCTGATGATCTCGATGACGAACATCAGCGGCTTCAGCGCGAGCGGGACCGGCCCCGCGAAGTGCTTCATGTAGGGGATGAAGCCCTGCTTCCGCACGCCGATGATGTGATAGGTCACGAAGACGATGAGGGCGCAGGCCGCGGTGGTGTTGAGGTTGGCGGTGGGAGCCACCAGGCCGGGCACGAGCCCCATGAGGTTCGAGGCCAGGATGAAGAGGCCGAGGGTGGCGATCAGGGGCAGGTAGCGCCGGCCCTCGTGCCCGATCGTGTCGTCCAGCTCTTTCACGAACTGCTCGAGCACCATCTCCATGAAGTTCTGGCTGCCCGTCGGCACCAGGGAGAGCCGCCGCCCGGCCACCAGCGACACCATCACGAGGATGGCCATCACGATCCACGTATAGAGGATGTGGTCGGGGATGGCCGCGATGTGCAGGATCGGCGGATGCTCGATGATCTCCATGTCAGGCGTCCTTCTCGCGGGCTTCCCGTCGCGCGTCGAGGAGCCCCTGGGCCAGCAGCACCGGCGGGAGGGCCGCGAGCCCGACGCCGACCGCGACGGGATGCGCCCAGCCCTGGGCCACCAGCAGGCCGAGGGCGCCGAAGGTCACGAGCTGGCGGAGGCCGATGCGGCTGATGCGCCCGACGCCCGTCTGGCCCTCGGCGACGAGGGCGGTGGCGCGGGAGACGTCGCGCGCGAGCCAGCGGAAGTTCACGAGGGCGATGGCACCGCCGCCGCCGACACCGGCCGCCGCGGGCGCACCCGCCAGCCACCAGGCGCCCACCGTCATGGCGGCCACCGTGACGCCTCCCGTCCAGGTCACTCGCGCCGCGAGATCAGCGATAGTCACGCCCTACTCACCCGATCCAGGATCCTGCCGGTTGAGTGTCTTGATGGTTCGGTAGAAGTTCACCCCGGCCGCCGTGATGCCCAGGCCGAGCCCGATCAGCAAGAGCCACGGGCTCGTTCCGAGCCAGCGGTCCGCGAAGAAGCCCACCGCGAGCCCGACGGCCACACAGGCGAACAGCATCGTACCCAAATTGACGAGCTGTGCGGTCTGACTCCGCGGCGGCCCTTCTTCGGCCGGAGCCATGTGAACAGGAACACTATCACACGCATCCGGGGCTGACAAGCGGGCGCAAGTGGCTTATTTAATAGGGGTCAGGTCTTGCATTACGACATTCCCCTAGCCGAAGACGCCGCCCATGCGGGTGCCCGCCATGCGGTTGATCACCGCGACGCTGACCGCGGCGACCACGATCAGGATCACCCCGAGCGCGGCCGCCTCGTTGGCGCTGCCCGCGATGTAGAAGGCGAAGATGCCGTTGGTGATGGACTCCCAGCCCCCGAGCGCCAGGAAGAGCACCGCCGAGGCCTCCTGCAGCGAGGTCATGAACGAGAAGAGGCTGCCGACCAGGATGCCCTTCCAGATGAGCGGCAGCGTGACGTCCTTGAACGTCCGGGCGCTGGAGGCGCCCACGCTCGAGGCCGCCTCCTCCAGCGAGCGGTGCACCAGCAGCAGCGAGGCGAACGATCCGCGCACCGTGTAGGGTAGCCGCCGCACCGCCAGCACCAGCGGCATGATGATCCAGAACGAGGTGAGCCCGCGGTCGAAGCCGGGCAGGTCGAAGTGGAAGGCCCGGATGTAGGCGATGCCGATCGCGGTGCCGGGCACGGCCAGGATCAGCGTGTTGATGGCGTCCAGCGCCCCGCGGCCCGGCACGGTGGAGCGCCCGAGCAGCCACGCGATGGGCACGCCCACCCCGATGCAGATCACCACCGCCAGCCCCGAGTAGAGAAAGCTGTTGAGAATGTACTTGGGCGTCTCCACGATCACCCGCTCGTAGTACTGGAGCGTGTAGGCCACCGGCAGCGGGGTGAGCGCCCAGCCCTTTCCGATCGAGGCCAGCGTCACCCCGATGTAGGGAATGAAGGACAGGAGGAGGAGGGAGCTCAGGAGCGCCACCACCAGCGCCTGCTTGCCCGGCGAGAGCCGGCGGCGGGCGATCCGCGTGTAGGCGAGCGAGGAGTAGTCCTTGATGGCCACGTAGTGCCGCGCCGCGAGCAGGAAGAGGATCGCGAGCAGCACCATCAGGGCCGAAATGACGATGCCCATGCGGAAGATGCGCCGGTCCACGAACTGCACGATGTTCAGATAGGCCTGCGGGGCCAGCAGGTCCTGCACGCCCAGCACGAGGGGCGTCGCGAAGTCCGAGAAGGTCCAGATGAACACGAGCAGCGCCCCCGCCACGTACCCCGGCGTGGTGAGCGGCAGGGTCACGCGCCAGAACTTGGACCAGCCGCGCGCCCCCACGCTCTCGGCCGCCTCCTCCAGCGAGGGGTCGACCTTGCCGAGCGCGTCCACCACGTTCAGCGTGATCATCGGGAAGAGGTGGAGCGTCTCCACCAGCACCACCCCGTGGATGCCGTAGAGGAAGTTCACCGGCTTCAGCATGTCGAACAGATCCATCAGCAGCACGTTCACGGTGCCCGCCCGCCCCAGGATGAAGGTGAAGCCGAGCACGCCCACCAGCGGCGGCGAGATGATCGGGATCATGGTGAGGTAGCTGAAGAGGTTGCGGCCCGCGAAGTCGAAGCGCACGAGCAGGAAGGCCACCGCGATGCCGAGCACCGAGGAGGTGATCACGGTGGCCACCCCCAGGATCATCGAGTGCCAGAGCGAGCGCAGGTAGAAGCGATCGGTGAAGAAGGCGTGGAAGTTCGCGAGCGTCCACCGGCCCGCCTCGTCCGTGACCGCGTCGTAGAAGATGCGCCCGAGGGGGTAGACGAGGAAGAGGATCAGGAACGCCCAGATCAGCCCGACGCCCACCGCCGGGCCCAGGCGTCGGCTAGGCATCGTCCGAGACGGCCAGGGTCACCGAGGGCGGGAAGCTGAGCGTCACCGGCCGGCCCAGCGGCAGCGGGTCGTGGTGCCACGGGTCGCGGATGTCGGCCTTGAGCACCAGCCCGGGCTCGGTCTCCACGTCGTAGCGCAGCGTGTTGCCGAGGTAGGAGATCAAGCTGATCCGCCCGGCCACCCGGTTGCCGTCGCCCGCCCGCGCTCCGCCCACCGCCACGTTCTCCGGCCGCACCGCGAGCACGCAGCGCCCGGAGTGGGCACCGCTGGCGATGGCCCGCAGCGGCCCCA
>Ga0207646_10002180_pt1 | contig 23360 bp, 25 predicted proteins | sample KBSK5502metaG_FD_184343 | JGI IMG/M metagenome (GOLD analysis project Ga0207646, IMG submission 184343) | Corn, switchgrass and miscanthus rhizosphere microbial communities from Kellogg Biological Station, Michigan, USA - KBS K5-50-2 metaG... | ecosystem: Host-associated > Plants > Roots >... | reverse complement strand
TCTACCTGTTCTTGCACGAGTGTGTTCAGGGGGTCCGCATACCCTTTTCCATCTCTGTTCATCTTGAGGAGGCTTTTGTCATGCCATCGGTTGTGGTCACCGGCGTTTCCTCTGGCATTGGGAGGGGAACCGCCAAAGTCCTGGTCCAGCATGGGTTTCATGTCTTTGGCAGCGTTCGTAAGCGGGAAGACGCTGATCGGCTCAGCGCCGAATGGGGAGAGGCTTTTAGCCCACTGCTCTTCGATATCACTGACGAGCAGGCAGTTCGGCAGGCTGCTGCTGTCGTTGCTGATCGCTTGCAAGGTCAAACCCTGTCTGGTTTAGTCAACAATGCCGGGATCGCTGTTCCCGCTCCACTCATCTATCAGCCCATTAGCGAGTATCGTCAGCAACTAGAGGTGAACCTTGTCGGTCCCTTGATCGTCACCCAGGCTTTTGTCGATCTGCTGGGAGCCGATCATCGACGAAGAGGCCGTCCTGGTCGTATTATCAACATCAGTTCCATTGGTGGGAAGCTAGCAGGTCCCTTTCTTGGCGCGTATCATGCCTCTAAGTTCGGCATGGAGGGGTTCTCAGACAGCCTGCGCATAGAATTGATGGTGCATGGCATCGATGTCATTGTGATTGGACCAGGAGCAGTTGCCACTGCGATTTGGGACAAAGCAGAACAGGTTGATATCTCTGCTTATCGGGACACCGAATATGCTCAAGCTGTAGAGGCCTATCGCAAGTACATGATCGAGGGGGGGCGCAAAGGGTATTCACCTGAACACCTCGGAGAGATCGTCTGGCAAGCTCTGACAACTCCTCATCCCCCTGTTCGGTACGGGTATGCTGTCGTGCCGCGCCCACTCTTCAATTGGATCATCCCTCGACTTCTTCCCAAACGGCGTGTCGGTGCATTGATCGCGAACAATTTGGGATTGAAGGGCCCAAAACGATGAGGAAGTAGGAGCGGCATGCTTATGCGTGTGGTCCTCTTACTAAGTAGTTCATTAGAGTATGTTCCGTAACCCAACCGCTTGCCCGAACGTATTAATACACAGTAAGCAACACGCTAGAAATCCGGCTCTATTTTGCTTTATCTTGAAATGGGTCTTGCTTGTAACGGTCCCCCGGACCGTTCTTGACGACGCTGCGAACCTTGCAATGGGTCCTGGCAACGACGCTGCGCGTCTACGGACTGCGTCCGTCAGGCAAGACCAAAGGCAGTACAAGGATAACGAACATCATGCCAATATCCCAACCCCTACACACCTCTCACAGCCATTCAGCGCAGCCTGTAATCGGTGTACTGCTCGTCCACGGCTTTAATGGCAGCAGGGACGATATGGCCGAACTGCAAAGTATTCTCGATGCTCACGACATCATCACAGTAAATATGCTTTTGCCAGGGCATGGTCAGCGCGTGCAGGCACTCTTTTCTGTCGGCTGGGAAGATTGGGCACAGGCAGTGCGCCACGAACTGAGCCTGCTCAAAGAGCGCTGTGATGTTGTGTTTCTGGTAGGACACTCGCTAGGTGGCGCGCTTATCTTGCATATAGCTGCTCACGAGGAAGTAGCCGGTGTTGTGTCAATGTGCGCTCCGCTGCATATACATCCATGGTTAAAGCCCGCCATTAGCTTCGCCAAGTATGTTATCCCGCTGGTACCAACCATACGCGAAGATGTGCATGACCCGGAGGCTCGACGCCGTTATATACGCGACGTATATAGCTGGATGCCTATGCGACCGATAGAGAGCATGTTGCAATTTCTACCACAGTTGCGTACAGAACTGCCGCAAATCACAGTGCCGGCACTCATTATGACTTCGATTCACGACCATGTCGTCCCTGCCCGCGATGGAAGGGAGATTTACCGGCTTATCGGCTCACGTGAAAAGCATCTTGTCACGCTTCATCGCTCGTATCATGTGATTATGAAGGACTACGATCGCGAAGAAGTATTCGATAAAACGCTTTCCTTCGTTCAACGTCATGCCAGCATTGCAAAACTGCATGAGAAAAAATCGTCTGCAGACCAGACAGCCTGATCATCTTTCTCGCTATATATTGTTTCGTGTATACTCAAGTTCAATAGCATTCATTCTGGGGGTTAAACAAGGGTTTTGGCACAGCAAGTAAGCGATCCACCAGGCCAACAGCCTCCGCGCATCACGCCGCCACAGGCAGATGCGCGAGCGCGTTTTACTAAAGCAGGCATACTCTCCTTGCTTATTCTCGTTGGGCTGCTACTGCTTTTATTTTCCGGTCAACTCGTTCTCGGTCTCTTGCACGCGAACGATGCCAGGAATGTTGTTGCCGGTACACACCCAACCTCGACCGCGCAAAGTAGTAAAAAGGTGACACCTGCACCAACACAAAACCTGGATGCTATAGCTAGTACACCCTCCCCTTTCGTTGCACCCAATAATGTAACATTGCCTCCGCTCCAATTGCCCGCCGGCTATTATGCGATCTATGAACAGAAAAGCGGCCTCTTCGTCGTTTCCAGCACCGGTAACTTTTCTCGTGCAATACCCACGCAAGGCTACATCTATAGCGAGGCCGTGCCTCCTATACTGACGCCTTCCGGTCAAATCCTCTATAGCGGCAATGGCATATGGTTGACAGATATTTTTGGCGGAACTCCAACTCAAATCGCAGACCTGCTTCCTGGCCAGGTAATCACCTCAATGGCGTTGACCGATGATGGCAAGATGATTGCATGGAGCACCGAGCCTGTAGACGGACTCGGTGTTATTGATATTCACGCAGGCCCATTGGCGGCTCCCGCGGTCGTATATGAACAATCGGCTCTGGATTGCCCTTGTTTCCGTATCTTCTCGTTCATGAACAGCTCCGGGCCGCAGGCCGATAATACACTGCTGCTGACTGATGATCGTGGTAGCCATGAAGCTGTACAGTATGGTTTGTGGTCGCTCGACCTCACTCAAACGCCTCCCATACCCTTTCCTATTTTAGACGAAAATCCTCAGCAAGGGCCACTGACCCTCACCCCTTCTAGCAATGGTTTATTGTACTCATCTGACGAAGGCGCCGTACCTGTGCCCTCCGATTACAGCGTACCCGCAGATATTGCCGCGCTTTCGTATGCCAACAGCTTGAGTTTGACGACGTTAAATGGGCCATCGCCGGCTCTAGGCCTCTCACAGGTGCTTTTGCCGGAGCAGGATAACTTGAGCAACAGCGCTCAATATCACTGGGTCACCACACCCATATTTTCGCCCGATGCGCGTACCCTGGCATACGTTGAATTTTCCAGTGACGCCCAGGACCCCTATGATCGGCATAGCGCACTCTACACCGTGCAAATCAGTGGCTCGGGAACCAGTCTGCACGCAGCTAAGCCCCGGTTGCTTGCAACCTCGACAGATCGCCTGGTAGAACTGGGTGCCTGGTTCAATAACCACATCATCACCTTCTATGGAGATGGCACCCTTTACGCAATGGATATACAAAGCGGAGCTTTAACAACAATAGCCCGGCCCGGAACCTATACGCGCCTTATAGCCGTCGTCGGTTCCTAGCAAACGTGGCCTTAACGGGAACAAATCCAATCCAGAAAACGTCTTTCATTGTAAACGCTGTTCAGATGGATACCGGCAAGGAAGAGGCCACAAGATGAGCGACGCCTACACAACTAAAGTTAGCAAGGACCCACAACAATCCAGCATCACCTCTATCTCAATGATCGTACTTATCCTCTCCCTCTTCATTCTCTCAAGTTGCGGCATTCAGCATAACACAGGCAGCCAATCCTCCACACTGGTAACGTCAGGCAGCCAGCCGGCCACGAGTACGCTGACGGGTGACCTCACCGGGCTGCACATGATCAATGCAACGGTTGGCTGGGCCGTAAGCTGGGATATTGCTGGAACGGGTAATAGCTATCATATTCTGAGGACGACCGATGCAGGCGTGCATTGGAAGGTCGTGTTACAATGTGCTTCTACCCAGGGTGCAGGTAAGGGATTTATCGTGGGATGCGTAACTGACTTTCATTCAGCCTCTGTCGCCACAGTCCTGGCTCCTGAGTTTGATAGCGCAACGCAAGAATCCCAGTCGCGCATCTTTCATACCAGTGATAGCGGTCAGACCTGGCAGAGCTCGGTAGTTAAAGCTCGCTACATTGAAACACCCGCTGTCTTTGTCGATGCGCTGCATGGCTGGTTTTTAGCAACAGACCACTTCCCTGGATACGACCCGGGCAGTGCGTACATAGGCAAAGAAATCGCCCTTTATCGTAGCGTTGATGGTGGAAAATCATGGCAGAGGGTTGCCAGCGGTCCGGCTACTTCACAGCTTCCTGTGACGAGCGATGATGCATACGGTATAGTACCTTTGACCGCAGCTACAAGAATGCAGTTTGTGACAGCAACAACTGGCTGGTTCGCAGGTACTTCATTTCATAAAGACCAATCCGAATTTTCCTGGCTTTATGTGACACACGATGCCGGTACCACCTGGCAACAGGTAGACATCTCCCTCCCTCAGCAGGCTGCTCTCCTGTGGCCACCGAGATTTTTCACGCAGCAAGACGGCCTTCTCTCAGCCCTCACAAGTGGCCCTGCTCCTCAATATGCGCCAGGAACCCTCCTTTATGCCACCCATGACGGCGGTCTGACCTGGACAGCTACAGCCGTCCCTTTCGATGTAACCAATGGTGAATTTCTGAATATGAACGATGCCTGGGCACTGGCGGTAAATGGGAATGACAAAGCGTTCTATACCACCAGTGATGGCTGGCGGCATTGGACAAAAGGGCACATGGACGTTACATTTAATACCATATCCGGTTTCAGCTTCGTCTCACCCGGTCTTGGCTGGGCGCTTGCTTATAACAGAACGAGATCCCTCCCCGAACCAGGCGGGGGCCTGCGCAAAGGCGATATCATCGCTCTGCTCAAAACCACCGATGGTGGTCAATCATGGCAGGAGATTGGACATTCGGTCGTGTAAGGCTATCCTCTCTTACAACGGTCGTCGCCTCGTCCTCGGTATCAGTAGCGCACCGATGATCATTCCGGCAACAAGGCCGCCGATGTGGTCCCAAATCCCAATACTACCGCTATTTGTAAAACCAAACACCAGGTTAAGCCCCAACCAGAAGAGCCAGTTGGTGATAGCTCCAGTTCCATACCTGCCAAGCGCCTGGCGGTTCGCCAGGTAGAATACGCCCAACGCGCCAAACACCCCGAAGATAGCGCCCGAAGCGCCGGCTGCTAAAGTTTCAGGCGGCATTACGAAGTAGGTCACAATCCCCCCAGCGATACCGGAGAGCAGGTAGATCAGCAGGTAGCGCCATTTCCCATAAAAGATCTCGACTACCGCGCCAATCAGGAACAGCGACAGCATGTTCAGCCCGATATGCAATAGATTGAAGTGCAGGAACATCGCCGTGAAGATGCGCCAGACTTGTCCCTGCGCGACTAAAGAGTTGACCTGGGCGCCGGCGGTAACAAGCACGTTTGGATCGGTGCCAAGCAACGGACCTATACCGGTTCCTATGGTCGCGCTCAGTATAAGCACAACCACGTAGACGGCTACATTGATAGCGATGATAATATTGGTCACGAAGCGCGGATTCTGGCTCATCCAGAAGCGCGTGCGTACCATCCGTCGCTGCATATTGCTGGGCCGTGACCACGCGGGTACAGGCTCTTGCTCGACCCTGGATCCGGCTGCAGGAGCGTCTACGATTTGCCCGTTCGGCAGACCCGTGGCATTCGATGGGGTAGGTGTGGCCCTGTAGCCCGCTGGATACAAGGGATCGACAGGCGGAAAGACATTCTCAAAGCGGCCCCCATACGAGAGGCGGGCTGCGCGTGCCCGTGCCAGACCCGCGTCGTAGTCTTGCCCATTGATGCGCAGTAAGTAAGCTCGCAATGCGTGCGCGTAGGCATTGCTGGGGTCCTCGCTGGTAACTGTGTCAGCGTTCTGCAGGGCACGATCATAACGGCGATCCAGCAGGTCAAGCAGCGCCTGCGCCATGGTGCTTTCAACGCCCCCCTGCGGCTGTAATTCCTGTACTTTACGGCACGCCATATATACAACACCGTAGGAACCAAGCGCGAGGTTCGCCTCGGCCAGTCCAAGGTGTACCATGGGATTATCCGGTTCGATCTGTGCGGCATGTGCATAAGCTATAGCCGCCTCGCGTCCCTGGCCCTGTGCAAGCGCCTGTTTTCCACGTTCCAGGTAGGTTTGTACGTCGGTTTGTGCTTCCAAAACATTATCCTCCAATAAGATGAACAGCGATGATTGCAATAAGTAGTGTAACCGCAATCGTCAATAGTGCCAATGGCCAGCGGCGGCCTAGACTATGCACATCCGTCAATACAGCTTTTCCCTCTCCATTTTCTAGAACGTAGAACGGCGTAAAACACCAACCCAGTATACACCCACTGAGGAATCCGCCTACATGAGCATAGTTGTCAACATTAGGAATGATGAGACCTATTCCAAGATTCAATCCTATAATAACTACAAGCCAGGCCAGCGCCGGAATGCCGCCGTACCTGAAAGCTCTACGATGAATCAGCACGAAGACACTATAAGCTCCAACCAGGCCAAAGATAGCTCCAGATGCCCCTACACTGATCTCCTGTGGCGCAAAGTAAAAACTGGCGGTCACACTGATCACACCCGTTACCAGGTAGATCAGCAGGAAACGCATATGTCCAAAAATACGTTCGACGAAAATGCCTAGCACAACCAGGTTGAGCATATTCAAGCTAACATGCAGGATATTGGCATGCAAGAAAATCGGTGTGACAAAGCGCCAGTACTGTCCTGCTATAATCGCATCATTATATTTCGCGCCATACGCAACCAGCACATTAGCATTTTGACTATCTGCAAACACGTTTGCCAGTATGTCTCGCAGGCTGTGTGCTCCAGCGGCCAGGGCGACCTGGTAAGCCGTGATACACCACACTACAAGGGTGGCAATAGTTAGCATCCAGGTAACCCAGGAAACGCGTTCAAACCAGGGCAAATGCCTGTACCAGCTGACCGCGGTTCTGTAGCTCAACTGTATACGACTGGTACGAGATTCTCTTTCGCCTTGTAAAGGTACTTCTTGAGAATATTGGGCGCTGTGCCCCCTAAAGAAATACCGCGTGCGCGTACCCTCCGCTTGCTTTTTAATCATTGCTTCCTGCATACATTGCTAACTGCCCTTAATACATAATACGTTCGAGCAAAAACAAGGTTGCCTCCTTGATCTACCTACCAGCCCATAAAAGCTCGTATCGGGGCTTTTAAAAATCACAACAAAAAGCCCTCGGATTTTTGTACAGTATACCATGTCCGAGGGCCTGCTGAACTTTATTAACCTAACACTCTTACGCCCTGCGATAATAATAGCGTCGGCGGCGGCGATAGAGCGGATAAGTGATCAGGTGCCAAATCGCCACGAGTATGATCGCGCCAATCAGCGCCCTGATAATGGGCACAGTAGGGTTAGTACCAAGGTAGATGTCGCCCACACCGCTAATAATGATCACCTGCGTCATCAACCAGATACCAACCAGTGACGCAATGATCGCACCAATGATACCAAATGGCAGGCGCCAGCCCACGATAGCCTCAGCTACTAATCCTACAATGGCCGCGATTACCACATAAATGATAATGTTGAAGCCGAAAGTCCAAATGTTGTCACCAATCTTAATAGTGACACCATCTGCAAGAATTGTTGTCAGAGCTAACATATATTTCTTCTCCTTTGCCGGTTTACAGCATGTATACTGAACCCATATGCATATGGATAAGTTTCCATCCTCACCATACCTGTAACCCTGCGCGAAAGCAAGTCAACAATAAAAAGTCTCAGCCGTTTTTCAGTCAATCCTCAGCTTTCTAAGGCAAGGTTCAAAATGTCTACCATTTTTTGCCCACCCTGGTACTCAATCAGCTTGTGCGCTATAATCAAGTAATTGATTTAGAATATTCGGAGGCGTGTTATGCAGAAGGCGACTCGTTATGCTATCGTTGCCGCAATCGTCTTGCTGGTCTTACTTATCGCAGGCTTCGTTCTCGCGGGGGTCTTTGGTGTACTACTCGATGTACTCTACATCGCGTTGATTGTCCTGGCTTTCTTTGCCCTCGTCTCAACAGCGTTGCTCATCTATGCCCTGCTCATGCTCATTCGAACTATTACCACGGTGCGTAATGAGTTGAAACCCTTGATAGCCTCGGTCCAACATACAGTAGGCTCGGTTAGTACATCAGTTGAGGAGACGACTGAGGCGGTGAAGGAAACGGCGAAGATCGCCAGCCAGACCGCTACTACCATTGGTAGTACCGCAAGGTTGACCTCCGAAGTTTTCGTTGCCCCGAGTGTACGAGCGGCTGCTCTCCTTGTCGGCGGCCAGCAAATGTTTCGCGTCTTTTTCGGTAAGGGTCGCACGCGTCGTCGCTATGAAGAACGCAAGCAGGAGCAGATGGAGTTGATAGAGCTAAATTCTACTGAGGGAGGAGAGTGACCATGTTATATTTATTGGCAAGTGATCCCCTGGCTGCCTGGGGACAGGCTGCTGGCATCATCCTGGCCTTGTACATGTTCGTCCTCCTGCTGATTGTCCTGGCGCTCTCCCTGCTGTTTATGTACGCATTTGCCTGGATAAGGGAAAAATCTGAACTGGTGAAGAAATTGCGCCCAACGGTTGATAGTGTCAATATAGCTATCGAATCGAAAAGTGACGAAACACTGCCTGCCACCGTAGATCATAGCAACAGGTTAGTTCAGGCGGTGCATACCTTGCAATCGGTACAGTTGGTGCAGAAGGCCAAAGATGCGCAGAGGCAAGCCAGTAATATTGAGCAGAAGGTTGAGCAGGGAACCGGCCGTGTAGCTGGCGCAGCAATTGAGTTTCGCGCTCGTACCGTCATGGTACAGGGGATGCTCAAGGCCTTTTTCTTGCCCGGCTTGACAAAGCAGAAACCCCGTCAGGCCTTGCTGCCGGCCGCAGAGCGTGACGCTGGCCATAGCAGTTTACCCGCTGGAAGCCCTGGCTTGCCAGCAGAATCCTCAGACACAGTAGTAGTCCGGCCCAACCTACCTGCTGAACAAGCCGAACCTGTAGGAGCCAGGCAACCCAAACCGCTGGCGAGCGAAGAAGCCGATCGAGTTACCAATGCGCCTGTTAACTGAGTACGCGCTGCAGTTCGAGCGTTTCCAGCGCAACGCCCGGCTTTATCTCATCAGCAATGCGTTAAGCGGCGTTACTGCAGGCATCCTGCTTGTCCTCTACAACCTCTACCTTGTTTCTCTGGGCTATCACACCGATTTTGTTGGCGCCGTACTGTTCGCCGGGACTATCGGGGCGGGCCTTGCCATATTTCCCGCGGGAGTATGCGTTGACCGTTTCAGTGGGAAAGTAATGCTCATCGGGTCAAGCGCACTCATCGGCGTGGCAGGAGTCGGCCAGATTCTCTTTCGCCAGCCTCTACCCCTACTTATCAGCGCCTTCGTAGCCGGTGTGGGTATCGCATTTCTGCTTGTAGTCAACGCACCATTTTTAACCATCAACAGTACACCTGAAGAGCGCCCCCACCTCTTCAGTATGAATATCTCGTTAGGCCTGGTGACATTAGTGCTCGGCGAGGTTCTCGGCGGAGCGTTACCCGTCTGGTTTCGTAGCATGCCCTGGTTGATGGCTCCTCTCCCACCCTGGGCTGCCTCACTCCTGGCAGGTCAGCCCGACCCACGCTCCTACCAGCTGGCCCTGCTCTTCGCCGGCGTGATTGCCGCCCCCAGCTTCATCCCCCTCTTCATGCTAGGTAGGGGCGGGGGACGCTTGCATCACCCCCAATCTAACATCCTCCAACGGCACACGCCATCAATCTCATTTACCCTGTCACGTGTAAACATCCTGCTGCGCACCCCTTTCTTCTTTCTAATGCTCATCTACATCTTTACAGGGTTGGGCGCAGGACTATTCATCCCCTACTTCAACATCTACTTCGTACAGCACCTGAAAGCTTCCTCCTCGCTCTTCGGCCTGATTGATGGCGGGGCAAATGCCTTTACCGCGCTGCTTACCCTGGTCGCTCCCTTGCTTGCTAAGCGCCTGGGCAGGATCAATACCATCACATTGACCCGCCTGGCAAGTATTCCACTCTTATTGACCATCGGGCTGACCGGTATCTTGCCGCTCGCTGCGTTTCTCTACCTCTTCCGCCAGGGCAGCATGGACATGTCAGCGGGCATTCTCCAGGTCTACTCTATGGAGGCGGTCTCAGAGAGATACCGGGGCCTGGCGAATAGCAGTTACCAGGTGTCATTCCAGGTTCCCCTGGCCATCGCCACCCCCATTGGTGGGCTGATCATCACCTATATTGGCTACCCGCCAATCTTTCTCCTGGGAGCATTCTGCTACATACTGGCGATTATCACCCTCTGGGGAAGATTTGGGCGTCGCAAAGCTGATCGTACGGAACCCTCCTCGCATCCTGTTCAGGAGACCGCCCCGGTAGTAATATCTAGCACAAAAAAATCTGGCACCTGAGTGCCAGATCCTTTTCAGCTCATCCCTTTAGTGTTTCGTAATCTTTATGAAGACGATAGTTAATTCAAACAAAAACGACATCGCTATTCCCAGGATGATCGGGCTGTAGATATCTGCCCCTGGCGTCAGGAATGTCGCTGCAATCCACATCCCAATATGCACTGTTGGGCGCCTCCTGGTGAGCGTCTGTGAAGTTATCAGTCCTATCTGTGCCAGGAATGTGAGCACAAGCGGGATTTCAAACACGATTCCAAAGGCTAGCAGGAAGAACGCCACGAAGGTGAAGTAGCTATCGGCCGTCACCAGTTCGGCAAAGCTGTTGGATGCAAAATTCACTAACCACTGCACCGGGAATCGCAAGACGATGAAGCCAAGCGCGATTCCGGCGATGAATAGCACAACGCCGATGAAGATGAAAGGCACAGCATTTTTCTTCTCTCGCTCGTAAAGCCCCGGGGAAACAAAGGCCCAGACCTGGTAGAGAATCACCGGCAAGGCACCAAGGAAGCCTGCAGCAAATGCGAGCTTGAGGAAAACAGTAAAACCTTCCGCCAACCCTGTTACAATAAGCCTACCGTGAGTAAGCGTATCTGCCGTATTAGGCAGCGGGTATGTCAGGAATGTCATGATCTGAGTGCGGAAGATGAAAGCGACGATGCCAAAAACTACGATAGCGATCAACGACTTGAAGATACGCCAGCGCAGCTCCTCCAGATGCTCCACCAGGGACATGGAGGAATCGTCAAGTTCTTCCTCTTCTTCATTGGAGTCATCAGCTGGTGCCATAGGGTCCTGCTGATCTATATTTCTGGTTGGCATACTTTCCTCGAAAGGGCGGGATTTGATCCTGCCCTCTATCTGCAACCGGCACTAATCAACATGCGCTTTTTCAGTGCTGACCTCGCTGTGCGTAGTCTCGAGGTTCACCTCGCCCTCAATGGGGGTAGCGCCAAGTTTGCTCATATCTTTAGCGTTAATTGGCAGCTTGGGCTCTTCTTCGTGCACATCCTTTGGCTCGGTCAGTTCTTTCATACCTTTTTGGAACTCTTTGATACTCTTGCCAATCGCAGATCCCATCTCCGGCAGCTTCTTGGGGCCAAAGATCAGCAGCGCGATCACGAGAATGACGATCAAATCGAGTCCATGAAATCCAAATGGCATCTTAATGTCCTTTCTGGCGGTTGATTATTCTAAGTTTCTTGGTGCGTAACAATACTACAAACGGATGATAACATTCCTATGAGCTTGCGGTTGCGGGTTTGGCAGTATCCTGGCCTATCAACGACGCTTCAATCATCCGCAAACCCTCCATGGCGAGACTCAACCCACCTATTCCTGCCGTACCAATAGCTACCAGGCGGACAGCATAGCGGCGGCTCACACGCCGTTCTCTCAGTTGGGTAGCCACCATCTGCTGTTTGCCCAGTTCCATTGCTTCCGCGCGTGCGGCGGTGTACAGTTTTTCCTCCAGGCCAATGGGCGCTTGTGCCCCACTTCCGTAGTGTCGTAGTAGCAGGGTCTCTAATGAGTCATTCTGCATAGGTCCTCCACGAGCATCAGGGTTGCGATGGAGCAGTCGATCTTCGGCTCTCAACTCGCTCTATATGATTATGATGCTTGGCAGGGTGATTTTGTGACATGTTCGTCTTAATTGTGGTCGTGCTATTGTCAAAAACCTCTTCGCCGCTTTCAAGTGCGTAATACTGCTGAAATTGTTTGCGTGCCCGTGCTATTCGTTGACGAACGGCTGCCTCTTCAATATCCAGCATCTCCGCGATCTCACCTGTGGAAAACTGGCCTACTAACGCAAGCAACAGGCAGACGCGTAATGGTTCGGTGAGATGTGCCAGCGTTCGTTGTACGGCATCCTGCTCAGCTACAAGCGCCTCCGGGTCCACACTCTCAGACACTCCGTACCCCGTTGGCTGCACAGGGGCTGCACGTTCGTTCAGCGCATCCATCTCGGCCTGCTGGTTCCTGCCCTTTGATTCGGCGGGCTTCTGCATGCGCGAGAAAGGAATGAATTGGAAAATGCTGTGCCGCCTGCGCTGCATACGCACCGTATTCAGGGCGATCTGCAACAACCAGGCTTTTGCACGGAACTTTGAGCCACTTTTAGCACGAGCCGCGTCAATCGATCTCAATGCCTGGTGGAAGGTTTCTTGCGTCAGATCCTGGCTTTCTTCCCAATCTCCTGTCAAACCATAAATCGTATGAAAAACCAGTTTACTGTATTCAAGAATGAGCGCTTCTACCGCTTCAGCGGCAGGCATACTTTCCACAGAAGACCCTTTTCGTTCGTATCTTGACGACGCGCTGCACGAATGAAGATACCTAAATCTGGAGAGATACCAATGTAAGAAATGAACGAGAAGCAAAATTAGTTATGCTGTACGTAAGAAGTCAGGGCAACCCGGGCTGGGCCACGCACTAACCAAATGATACTAAAGGGCGACTCTCGTCGGTCCTCCTGGCGTCTTGTGGTCACCCTGATCTCTCTGGTTGCCCTGTTTGATTACGCTTCTGTAATTATCGCAAGTGTTCTTCTATGTAATCATCGGCCTCTTGCACCGTCGTAATCTTCTCGGCATCCTCGTCAGAAATCTGGAGCTTAAACTCCTCTTCCAGGGACATGATTAGCTCAACCAGGTCAAGGGAGTCAGCGTTGAGATCCTCGACGAAAGAAGCGCTGGGAACGACCTCGCTTTCATCAACGCCAAGTTGATCGACAATAATCTTTTTGAGCCGCTCGGATACTGTTGCCACTATTTCACCTCGCTTTCAGCTATAGGGGCGGGCTGGTTTTGCGCCCGGTTAAATATTGTACCCAGGACACCATTAATAAATCGGCTGGAAGTATTGCTGCCAAAAAGTTTGGCTAGCTCCACCGCTTCGTTAATAGCAGCCTTTGCTGGTACCGTATTATTAAACAGAATTTCATAGATTGCAAGCCTGAGAATATTTTTATCAATTCGGGCCATTTGCTGTAAAGGCCATTCCTGGGCCGCGCTCTGAATATGCGCATCTATTTCGGCAAGATGGCTACAGACACCCGTTACTAACTCTTTAGCATATTCAACCACCCTCGGTTGCAGATGGCGCTCCTCGGCATGGCGCTGCAGGACCTCATCGGGTAAATGTTGAGCAGTATCGTATTCGTAGAGTGTTTGTAAAGCAATCATCCGCGCTTGTCTGCGTATCCCAATCGGCATATTTTCCTCAAAAGGTGCGGTCTCAAGCTACGTCCTGTATATAAACGTTCACTTCACGTACCTGCATTCCAACCATTTCTTCGATGGCTGATGCTACTTCGTTCTGGATGGCAGAGCCGACATCAACAATATTGACGCCCGTAGCCACAACAATATACAAATCAGCAGAAACTGTATTGTCCTTGATCGTCAATGCTACACCGTTTTTAGGGATCTCACGCCCAAGAAAGCGCGTCCATTGATCGTTGACCTGGGCCATACGGACGGCGCCAGGAATCTGTAGCGCTGCGTTAACCACAATGGTTACGAGCACCTGGCGGGCAACTCGTACCACTCCCAGCGATTCTGTTACCATCCGTCTCCCCCTGGTTAAAATCATGGTCGTTCGCGATAAACGGGTGTATACAGCAAAGATAGACATTTTCCGGCGTACTTGTCAAGTGTACTATCCATAACCATGAAAAAGACTATCTCTCACGATGCTTGCTCTCTCTCTGATTATACGCCAACCACAAGTCCCATTTCACGCATAATACCCGCCACTTTTTCGATATCCGCCCCGCTGCTGACATTCAGGGTTGTAACACCTTTCGCAATACGCTTCACCATTCCTGTTAACGCTTGACCCGGACCGATTTCGAGGAAAATTGTCACTCCTGCGCCTGCCAGGTATTCAATCGTGCGAGTCCATTGCACCGGAGCAGCAATTTGCTGCGCCAGTTCTTCTCGTATCTCCTGCGCTTTCGTCAGTGGCTTAGCATGCATATTGCCGATGATCGGAATGCTGGCATCATGTACTTCGGTCTGCTCAATAGCTTGAGCCAGCCCTACCGCAGCCGGCTGCATCACAGGCGAGTGAAAGGCTCCGCTCACAGCCAGCGGGATAACACGCTTCGCTCCGCGCGCTTTCGCCAGTTCCATCGCCACGCTTAATGCGGCTTGTTCGCCCGAGATCACAATTTGCCCCGGCGCATTGAAATTTGCAATGCTCACCCGTCCCTGCCCGGGATGAGCATCCCTCGGTAGATTTACGACAGCCTGCGCCGTCGCTTCCTGGCAGACCTCTTCCAGGGGACCCTCGTCCATGCCAATCACCGCCGCCATCCCTCCTGGGCAGACCGTTCCCTCGTAATGCATCAGGCGGCCACGCTCGCGTACCAGGCGTAAGGCGTCTTTCAATTGTAAAGCGCCAGATGCTACCAGCGCTGCGTATTCGCCGACGCTATGCCCGGCGGTATAGCTTGGGACGAGCGGTGATGACCAGGAAGAAGTATGTTCATTGAGGCTTGCTTGTAATGCTGCCAGCAGTGCAAGGCTGACAGTCACAATCGCAGGCTGGGCATTTATCGTCTCGCGCAGCACATCGTCTGGACCGTGAAAGCAAAGATCGCTCAGCGCAATCCCTAAAGCCTCATCTGCGCTTTCAAAGACGCGCCTGGCTGCCGGAGATGTTTCGAAAATATCAGCGCCCATCCCTGCAGCTTGGCTACCCTGCCCGGGGAAGAGAAAGGCGACTTCTGTCGTCATGGCTGCCTGCTCTTGTACGAAAAGGAGGCAGGAAAATTATTCCCGCCTCCCAATGCAATTATTTCTTCTTTGTCTTTGGAAAGTAGACCTGGCGTCCACGATAGGTCCCGCAGTTTGGGCAGGCATGATGCGAAAGGCGCGGCCTCCTGCACTGTGGACATGTCACTAACTGTGGTAAGGTCAGGTGATGATGCGCTCGCCTTTCACCCTGGCGGGCATGCGAAGTTCGCTGTTTTGGTAACGCTCCCATAAAATCATTTCTCCTCTATGACTCTTTTTCCAGTAATTTTTGCAGTACACTCAGCCGTGTATCAACTTCTGGTTCGCACTCGCACGGACCGAGATTCAAATCTTTTCCACACTGCGAGCATAGCCCCTTGCAATCCTCCTGGCAAATCGTCACCATAGGCAGTGCGGTCAGTACATTTTGCCGTATCGCCTCGGTGAGATCAACAAGGTGATGATCATCAATAGGAAAAACCTCTTCCTCATCGAAAGGAGCCAGCGGCAAGCCGCTCACGACGTCCACAGTCGGATAAAACTGTTCCTCAAAATTTACATGCATCGGCTGCTCGTACACCTTCAAGCAGCGATTACACGAGAGTTCAAGCGTGAGTTCCACCCACCCATCCACCAGCAATCCCTGGTTTGTACGGCGCATGCGTACATGTCCGTCGAGTGGGCCGATCACCTTGATACCGTCATCAAGATGAACGTCTTCTTCATAGAAATCTTTCACTAACGAGGTTCCGACAGGAGCCTTCATCAATTGCGCCACGTTGTAAATCATGCCTTCCAACTTTCTTTTCCTGCAAAGTACTACATTTCCCATCCAAATAAATAATATATGGCTGTGGCGCAACCATAGATGACATTTCTCGCTTGTGCTCGATAATTATAGGTTAGCAATTAAAGCGTGTCAAGCCCTCATCTACAATAATGGCATGTTGGAAGACACGTATTAGCTGTATCTTCCAACATGCCATTATTGTAGATGAATTCTGACAATACCGCACGGAAAAAAGGCCACGAAGCTATAAACACTAAAAGCTGAACCCGTGAAGAAGAGCGAACAAAACACTCACGCACTACCAGCCGTGCCTACCGGCTGTTTCCGGGTAATCAGTCAGAACATGTAGGCCAGAACGTTGCGGTTTATAATACGAAACTGTCTGCCAAAGGACTGCGAGTATTCCCATTATCTCGCTTATCGCCCAGAGATTGCTGACTACCTGTCTGGCGTCCGCCTGACGCATAGCTGCTGGCTAGGGGAGGAGTATTCTGCAAATTCTGTAAGCTTTGCAACGTCGCCTGGGATTGCGCGCTCATCTGCATACTCGGGTCAACGGCTAATTGAATAGTCTTCCCATCAATAACTACCGCAACGCCTACCCCACGTCTTAATTCAGCAATTTGCCTGCGCAATTCACGGTTTTCGGCCTCTAAAGCATCCATCAACTTTTTTTGTTCAAGTAGCATCTGCGCGATGCCTTCAAAACCAGCGCTAGCAGCACGATCCATCATGGATTCCTCCTGCATTATGGGTGTACCCAATAATTCTAGAACAAAGTCTCCCAACACAATGTCACGTCCTCCCACGTCATGTCGTACTCAGTAAAAGTACGATCCGATCCCAAATGGCTGCCGCAACACCTGTTTTGGGCATTACAGGCAAATCCTCCATTGCACCACCTGCATGAAAGATATAGACCTTGTTGGTATCTGTCCCGAAGCCACTATCAGAGCGGCTTACATCGTTCGCAACGAGCAAATCCAGGCGCTTGGCAACCAGTTTGGCGCGTGCATAATTCGCCAGGTCGTTTGTTTCAGCAGCAAAGCCTACACGCACCAGGCGCTGTTTAGGCCTTTCATCACCACCTTGCTTGTCGACTGATTCAGCGAGTTCTTCCAGGATATCTGGATTACGCACCAGCCGCAACGAGAACCCGTTCTGATCAGCGCGTTCTTGCGCTCCCCCTTTCTTGAGCTTCTGTGCCGCTGCCTCCGCCGGGCGATAATCCGCTACAGCAGCGCTCATCACGAGCACATCAGCATCAACGACCGCACTCCGTACCGCGTCGCGCATCTGAACCGCAGTTTCGACCCTGTGCACATCTACGCCATAAGGTGCATCTAGTGCAACAGGACCTGAGATCAAGATGACTTCCGCACCGCGATCTCTGGCCTCGATTGCCAAAGCGTATCCCATCTTTCCAGATGAGCGATTCCCCACGAAGCGTACTGGATCAATTGGCTCCTGAGTACCACCCGCTGTTACGACAACCCGCCGGCCTGCCAGGTCGCCTTTGCGTCCTAGCACCGCGTTGATAGCTCCCAGCAGTACATTTGTATCAGGAAGCCTGCCCACGCCCACCTCACCTGAGGCCAGCCGTCCCACCTCCGGCTCTACAATATATGCTCCGCGTTCCCGTAACGAGGCTAGATTTGCCTGTGTTGCCGGGTGCGTATACATATTGTGGTGCATCGCAGGAGCCAGCAGTAGGGGAGCTTGGGTGGCCAACGCCACTGCGGTGAGCATATTGTCCGCTATACCATGAGCCAGCTTCGCAATAGTGTTGGCTGTTGCCGGGACAATCACCAGCAGTTCGGCCCGCTCTCCCAGCGCAATATGCGTTTCCGCTGCGCGCCCCGAGGGTTCCCACAGGTCGCTGTATACCGGTCGATGGCTCATAGTCGAAAACGTCAGCGGTCGAACAAATTCTTCCGCGTGTTCTGACATAACAACATCGACCAGGGCGCCGGCCTGTTGCAGTTGGCTCACCAGCTCAACCGCTTTATAGCACGCTATACCACCACAGATTCCGACGAGTATGCGCTTGTTTAGTAACACGGCTCGCTTGCTGTTCCCTAACTACACCTTGCCTGCAAGGTCATTGCTACAATAGCACAGTTTGATACACGTAAACAAGGAAGTTGCCAAGAAGTACCATTGCCCCTACGCGCGTACATCCTTTCGTTTCAAGAAATAAGCGGTGATTAAGCCGAGAATTACGATCATCGCTATCAGGATAGACCAGCAGAGCAAGAGGTGTAAAGTGGCGTCGATCTGGCTGTTGGGATCAGGCGAGAAGAGCGTCCCCTGGAACGAGAAACCATCTGCGCCCAGCTTATCACCATGTAAGCCAATTGAAGAACCGGTGGCAGCCACGGCCCAGCGTGCCGCGAATAATCCCCCAAAAATCTGCAGTGCAGGCCCATCGAGTTTGAAGAGGAGGCCCGAGAAGATCACCTGCGGGATAAGAATGATCGGAATAAAACTCAATGCCCGGTCGTTATTGGGTACGATTGCGGAGACCGTCAATCCCAGCATCAAACCGGCCAGAGCCGTCAGCGCCATTGAAATATAGATTTCCAGGGTCACCGGAAGAAAAATCCCCTGCTGGAAAGGCGCGATCGCGTTCACCATCAAGACGAGAATGGCGCTTTGCAGCAGGCATAACACGCCGAGTACGGTGATCTTCGAGAACATATAAGGTGCAATACCCAGGTTTACTGCTCGCTCGCGGCGATAAATGGGGTCTTCCTTCACGATTTCACGCGCTCCATTGATACAGCCAAACATTACAGCGGCAAAGGCCATAATGAACAGGTATTTTTGCGCATCTCCGCCAGAACCAGGAACGATAAACAATTGCACTGCTTGATTTACACCGCCATGTGTTGCTGCGAACGCCCCGCCCTGAGTTGTGCCGCTCAGGAAATTCACCACGTTTTGGCAGTCGAATGGATTTGAAACAGTCCGTGGAATCTGTTGATTGGGTGGGCACGTTGCTATGCTGCTTGGCGCGAATGTGCCGTGTCCTGCTGGAAGGAGCATTAAGACCAGGATCAGGCCAATGACAGGCGCCTGTAGCAGCAGGATGAGCAGGTTGCCCGCGTCGTTCTTAAGTAATGCCATGTAGCGGCGTGAGAGCAGGGAGTATTGCTTCCAGGGGTTACCACGCTTGGGCTGTTTGACCGCAGCCGTCTGCTTTATTTCGTTGATGCGGCTGGCAGGGCCTTGACTCAGTGGCCCAACAACATACTTCTGGAAGTCTGGAGAGGCCTTAAACTTACTCTCGGCCTCCGCCGGAATATTCGGGTTTTCCTCCGTCGGCTCCAGGGCGCTGTAGATCTCGGCAAAGTCGGTTTTGCCGAAATAAGCCTTTGCTCCATCAGGTGGCCCGAAGTATACTAAACGCCCTCCCTGGGCCAGGAAACAGATGTAATCACAGGTGTTGATATTATTGGTGGCATGGGTGACCAGCAAGATAGTGTGTCCCTTGTCGGCAAGCTTGCGCAGCAAGTACATCATCTTGCGGTCCAGGCCGGGATCGAGGCCTGACGTCGGCTCGTCCAGGAAGAAGACGCTCGGGTTAGCCAGCAATTCCAGTGCAATGGAGACGCGCTTGCGCTGACCTCCTGACAGTTTGCTGACGAGCATGTCGCGTCGATGCTTCATCTCCACATCTTCCAGCACTTCGTTGATGCGCTGCTTGATCTGCGCTTCCGTATAATCACCCGGCAGGCGCATCTTCGCGGTATAGTAGAGCGCACGCTCGACAGTCAGATCGCGATGAATAATATCTTCCTGTGGCACGTAACCAAGCTGTGTGCAGAAAGCAGCGAGATGCCGGTAATAGTCCTGGCCGTTGTAGAGCACCAAACCTTTCTGGGCGGGCCGCAGGCCGTTGAGGGCATCCATCAGCATTGACTTGCCGGTACCGGAGCCGCCCACCACCGCTACAAATTTACGCGGCGGGATGGCAATCGAGATATCGTTTATCAGGATAGTGTTTTTATTGCCCACTTTCTGCAAGTGCAGCGCATCGATGCGGATACTTTTACTCTCATCTTGCTGCGTCAGCTCTGTACCCGTGTATATAAGTTTAAAGGGGCCGATGTGTATCTCATCTCCCGGCTTGAGCGGTTGGTCTTTCACTGGCGCCAGGTCATCATTGACGTAGATACCGTTTGTGCTCTTATTGTCGATGATGCGATAGCCTCCCTGTACCTGCACCAGGCGTGCATGATACCGGGAAACCATCGGGTGATTTAGCACTACCATGTTATCTGTCTCGCGGCCAATGGTAATTACGGGAGCGCCCAGTGTGAAAGGACGAACTTCAGGAACGAGATCCTGCAAGGCCCCACTTCCATCATCGTAGGCAAGCGTCACCAGGGTGCCGTGTTCATCGCCAATGCGGAAGAAATCGCCACGAGCCAGCGGTTTGCGGAATTGTTCATCTCCTTTAATGTGGCGGCCTTGATAAAGCAGCCCATTGAGTGTCCTGGCACGTGCAGGGTGCGGGTGGATGAGTACGAGTTGATTGCCTTCGCGTACTATCTGGGCGTGAAATCCAGAGATCACCAGTTCGTTGATGACAATATCGTTTGATGGGTCGCGCCCAATATTGATGACCTGTTTGGTTAACAGGACCGATTGCTTATCTGCATGTATATTAGAGCTTATCTCCAACGATGGTATACCCACTGTGCCAGGAGCAGTCATGGATCCAGCAGGGAGATGCAAATCCGCGGGAGCGCGCACTGTACGCGGAGATAGTTGTGCTGAAACTGGTTCTGTGAATGGTGGCTGGCTAGCTGGCGGTTGCCCCCCGGAGGATAGCACGGGAGGCGGTGCCTGCATGGGCTGGCGAGGCGTAGGCTGCAATTGCTCCAGTGGTGGGGACTGGAGAGCGGGAGGCGCTGCGATACGCTGCTCACTCGAAATTTGAGGAGATGATACAAGCAAGAGGAATGTAGTGCCTGTCCCCAGGCCAATCGCATCACGGTAGGAAACTACAGCCCGTTGCACATCACGCTGATTGACCGTAACGGTATTTTGCATTGCGAGTTTTTCAATGCTCCATTGTCCCCCGTTGTGCATCAAGCGGGCATGTCGCCGTGATACAGATGGATCGGAGATAACGATATCGTTGGTCGGATCACGTCCAATCGTAATCTCCGGCTTACTGATCTGAAAGACACTACCTGCCAGCGGGCCGGTAAGAAAACTGATTGAACCCATCCCTGGGGACCTGTTCACTACATCCATAGCCAAGACTCCTCACTACTGTAGAACGTCGATTATGGGTTTTAGGAAAATAACCAGGAAACCCGTAGGGGCCGGTTCACCGCGCCCACCGCCGATTTATGGGCCTATGCCGGCTGTGCCAATATCCCGATGAATTTGTTAAACCGCATTATCGGCCTACTGGTTGTCCGATGATGTTGTCAACATCCATTATCGCGCCCACCGCCGATTTACACGAAATACCCATTACCTTGCGACACGTGACAGCTTACGTAGCTGCGGGTGACGTTGGAAGACGAGTACTAAAGCACGCCTTCGTAGATCGACCCTACTGGTAGTTCCAGATCGAGTTGCTCAAGCTTGACCGTCTGGCCTGCGGAAAAGCGTTCCTGCTTCCAGCCCATTGAGCGCCGGTACACCTCAATATGTTGCTCATCCTGGCTCACGAGCATATAGACCTCAAGCGTAGGACAGAGCATATAACGAGCAAATTTCTCTGTCCGATTATAGCTTTCGGTACTGGGTGAAAGCACTTCAACGACGATAAGTGGTGATTGAATCTTGAAAGGTTTAAGCCGTTTGTCCTTGTCCCAATCTGCTAAATCACACGTCAGCACGACGTCCGGGACGACAGGGGGCCTCCCTGGGATGGCAACATATTGATCATGATGGGTGCGACACGGGCCACTCTTGCCGAGCTGCTCGCGTAGCAGGCCCTCAATATTAGAAGCAATAACACTGTGCTCAGGGCTTGAGCCGGTCATATCATAAGCGACACCATCAATGAGTTCATAGCGGTAAGGGCTTTCAACGCTAATCAACCGCTCAAATGCCTCTTCTGTCATAGAGATACCGTGCAGATCATCGAGTTGCAGATTCGCAGCCATCGTCTCCTCCTGCCTCTTCCAAACGTAAGGAAGGTTCAATAGAGCCAACTTTATTTGACAGTTTCAGTATCATCCGAGCGTAAACTGTCAAGGTCATCTGAACCACGCCCTCCTCGCTACTTTTTGTGTTGAGGCAATTATACTGTAGCAGTGCATGACTGGCAAGACGGTTGATGTACTTCTTGCATGTTTAACCCCCCCCAAAAGAACAACAGGACTTCTTTTGAGAAACCCTGTAGCTCTCGTCACGCAGGAAAAATATGGTGCAGATACGGCGCAAACGCGCCGTATTTTTTTGCTTTTTGGCTTGCTTCTGCCCTAAACCAGACGGGGAACTTTGCTGTTGCTCTCTACCGGTCAACGATGGTTTGCTCATGATTGATACACCTGAATTTATATGAATTTGCAGTCTCACCTATGAGACGCAAGGAGAAGGTACGAGGGTGGAGTAAGCTCCACCCCTACGCGGCTTATAGATCGGTTCACAAATCATGCCTGCTACTAGAGCTATTCCATTTGGGCCTGCTTTATCCAGCAATAGATAGAATAGAAAAAACCTTTATTCATCGCCAGAAGATAGCTACTTCCGCTCTGCTGGCCATCTCTAGCATCCTGCGAACTCGCCCAATATCGCATTGTGTCAAATCCTCTTTGTGGTGAGTTCAGGGTTGTTGCAACGTCCCTTTTGCCCCAGAGGAATACAGAAGCCTCAACAGTGAAAGATCCCTTTCATGAATGGAGGCTGCTTTCTCAAAGGTCAATGAGCGGCCAGCTTGAGTGCCACGGCTGTCAAGAAGAACGCAAATGCCATGACCACTGCCCAGACACCAACAATATGGAACCGCTCCGCGTGGTTGACGAGCGCTTTCCAATTCTTTGGTGGTGCGCCGGGCTGCCAGGTGAGCGTGGCACTGTTGATAGGGACGGTGCCGATGACCCTGATCAAGATCCAGGTGAGCACGGCGAGCACTCCCGCGCACCGGAACCAAAAGCCGGGCGCGCCACCATCTAGAACCGTTACGGCAATCCCTGACACTGCCGTCGGCACAAAGAAGGCGGGCACCAGCACACGCCCAAGGGTGGTGGATCAGGCTTTCCTGCTGAAAGTTGGGACTCGCTGCGTGATGCGCTTCCGCGATCAGGCCGGCCCCACTTGATCTTCACTGCCTGAGCATTGC
>Ga0207646_10002179_pt1 | contig 23362 bp, 20 predicted proteins | sample KBSK5502metaG_FD_184343 | JGI IMG/M metagenome (GOLD analysis project Ga0207646, IMG submission 184343) | Corn, switchgrass and miscanthus rhizosphere microbial communities from Kellogg Biological Station, Michigan, USA - KBS K5-50-2 metaG... | ecosystem: Host-associated > Plants > Roots >... | reverse complement strand
GGCGTCCGCGCCGCGGCGATCGCGGCGGGAGGGCCGGCCGTCGCCCTCGTCGTTCGCGCTCCAGGCTCGACGACCGCGCAGCATGCGGCATTCGCCGAGCGAGTGAGCGCACTTGCGCGCCCTCCGGAAGCAGCCGTCTTTATCCATGCGCGGCCCGATCTCGCCCTCGCGGTGGGAGCGGAAGGAGTGCAGCTCCGCCGGGGAGACCTCGCGCCCGGCGACGCCCGCCGGGTGCTCGGCATCGGGTGGATCGGGTGTTCCGTGCACTCGCGGGAAGAAGCGGACTCGGCGATCGGCGAGGGTGCCGACTACCTCGTGGCAGGAAGCGTTTTCGAAACCGCGTCCCACCCCGCGGGCCCGCTGCTGGGCCTCGCCGGGCTGGCCGGGATCGCGAAGCTGGGGCGACCGGTCGTGGCAATCGGCGGCATCACCGCCGCCCGCGCAACTCAGGTCCGCGAGGCGGGTGCCTGGGGCGCGGCGGTCATTGCGGCGGCGTGGGATGCGGATGATCCCGCCCTGGCAACGACTGCGCTGCTCGCTCCGTGGACGGAGGACTCGTGACCGAACTCGCGCTGACCGTGAACGGCGAGGCGCGCCGGGTTCCCGCCCCCGCTACGATCAAGGACCTGCTGGACCGGCTCGGACTCGACGGCCGGGGTGTCGTGGTGGAGCTCAATCGCCGGATCGTGCGGCGGCCCGAGCACACCGAGACGCCACTCCGGGACGGCGACGCGGTCGAGCTGGTGCACTTCGTCGGAGGAGGATGAATGGAGCACATACTGGATGTCGCGGCCGATCTGCCGCTCACCGTCGGGGAGCACCGGTTTCAGTCCCGTCTTTTCGTCGGCACCGGCAAGTATCGCAGCAATGCCGAGATGCTGGCGGCCATCGAGGCCTCCGGCGCCGACTGCGTCACCGTCGCGGTCCGTCGAGTCGACCTGGACCGGACCAAGGAAGCCGGAATCCTGCATCACCTCGATCCCGAGAAATACTTTCTGCTCGCGAATACCGCCGGATGCTATTCCGCCGAAGAAGCCGTGCGCTACGCCCGACTGGGTCGGGAAGCGGGATTCAACGACTTCGTCAAACTCGAGGTCATCGGCGACAAGGAGACGCTGCTTCCCGATGTGGCCGGGCTCCTCGAAGCGGCACGCGTGCTTGCGGGTGAAGGATTCCGGGTGCTCGCCTATACCAACGATGACCTGATCACCGCGCTGCGGCTCGAAGACGCCGGATGCGCCGCGGTGATGCCGCTGGCCTCGCCGATCGGCAGCGGCCTGGGAATGCTCAATCCGTACTCGATCCGAACGATCAAGCACCGCCTGTCGGTGCCGGTCATCGTCGACGCCGGCGTGGGAACCGCCTCCGATGCCTGTCTCGTGATGGAGCAGGGCGTGGACGGCATCCTCATGAACACGGCACTCGCCGAAGCGGAAGACCCAGTCCTCATGGCGCGCGCGATGCGGCTGGCGACGGAGGCCGGACGCCTCGCGTATCTCGCGGGACGGATGCCGAAGCGGGAAGTTGCGGTGCCGAGTTCGCCGGTGCGGGGGATGCTGTCGTGAGAAGCGAAGAGCGAGCAGCGAAGAGCGAAGCGGCTGTTCCTCCTCGCTCTTCGCGCTTCGCGACTCCCTAGCATCATGTCCATCCCGGGTCTCGCTCCCCGCACCGCCGCCTGGCGAGTGCTCCACGACATCCGCCACGGTATCCCGTTCGACCTCTCGCTGGAGCGCGCGCTCAAGGCGGTGCCGGAGGCCGACCGGGGACTCGCCCACGAGCTCGCCGCCGGTACACTGCGGCATCGCTCCACTCTCGATGCCGCCATCGCGCCGCACCTCGATCGCGGTCCCGAGAAGATCCGCGAAGATCTGCTCGACATCCTCCGGCTCGGTGCCTACCAGCTGCTCTATCTCGACCGGATTCCGGCGCACGCCGCGGTCGATACGGCCGTGACACTCGGGCGTCGAGTCGCGGGGGCCAGGGTTGGCGGCTTTATCAATGCAGTGCTCAGGAAGGTGAGCGAAGAGAGAACTGCAGGAAGCGAAGCGCGAAGAGCGAAGAGCGAAGAGGGGGCAACCGCTTCGCTACTCGCTACTCGCTATTCGCATCCGGAATGGCTCATCGAGCGGTGGATACAACGCTTTGGTCTCGAGGACACGGAGCGCCTCCTGGAGATCAACAACACCCGCCCGTCCCTCGTCGTGCAGCCGGCGCGATGGAACCGGGAGTCCCTGATCGCTGCGCTCGAGCAACAGGAGATCACCTGGCGCCCCGCGCCGTTCGGCGCGGGGCTCGTAGTGGAAGGACGCCGACCACAGGAGCTGCCCGGGTTTGCCGCCGGTTCGTGCTTCGTGCAGGATCCGGCCCAGGCGCTCGTCGTGCGTTTCTTCGAGCGCGCGCCCGGCACCGCCGTCTTCGATGCCTGTGCCGCACCGGGGGGCAAGGCGATCGCATTCTCAGGCCATGGGTTCGTCGCCGCAGCCGACCTGCGACCGGCGCGCGCACGCCGGCTCCGCGAAAACCTCGAGCGCGCAGGCCAGGGACCTGCGGCCGTGCTCGCCGCGGATGCCGCGCACCCTCCGGTGCGGCCCATGCAGGCCGTGCTGCTGGATGCTCCATGTCTGGGAACCGGGACATTCTCGCGACATCCCGATGCGCGCTGGCGAGTGACCCCGGAGGCTCTGGCCACTCTTGCCGCGGAGGGGGGCCGCCTCCTCCGCACCCTGGCGGACGTCGTTGCACCCGGCGGGCTGTTATTTTTCGCCACCTGCTCCCTGGAATCCGAGGAGAACGAAGTGCAGATCGACGGATTTCTCGCGGAGGACCGGCGTTTCCGCCGGGAGCCCGCGACATCTGTCCCCGGGGAGCTGCTCACCACCGCGGGCGACCTCATGCTGCTTCCTCACGTGCACGGAACCGACGGTGCATTTGCCGCGCGGCTCCGGCGCGTCGCCTGATATGGCCGTCGATCTCGTCTCCCGCGTGCGAGCGCTCTGGCCGACGACCGTCCAGGGGCGAGACCGGCTGCGCATCGGGTCGATCCTCGCCGGCGCGACACTGCTGGGCTATCTCCTGACCTGCGTGGCCTACCCCGCCCCGCTCATATCCCGCGACTACGCCGTTCCCCGAGTGCTCGGGCTCCCAAGGGCGGCAGCCGAGAATGAGCTCGAGGTGCAGGGATTCAAGGCGAAATTCGATGAAGAGACTCCCGACCCGGTGGTTCCCGCCGGGCACATTCTCTGGCAGGACCCTCCGCCCGAAACCGGCCTGGCGCGAGGAACGGTCGTGACTCTCACCGTGAGCTCGGGGCCGGGACCGGTCTTCGTGCCCGACGTCATCGCCTTCGAGCCGGCGCAGGCGAGACAGGTGCTGGAAGCGGCGGGTCTCCGGATCGGAAACGTCGATACCGTCGCCAACGTCGCCGAGGCGGGGGTGATCGTGGCCACACGGCCCGGGGCGGGAGCCAGCCGTGCTCCCGGCGGCGCGATCGATCTGGTGGTGAGCCGCGGACCCGCCGACATCCGGATTCCCGATCTGATCGGGCTCCGGCAGGAAGAAGCGCGGGAAAAGCTGGAATCGGCCGGACTTCGCGTGGGCGCGATCACCACGCGCCCGGCCCGCCGAGGGCCGGTGGGAGTCGTCGTGGACCAGCGTCCCGCCGGCGGTGCGTTGGCGCCGCACGAGGGACGCGTGAGCCTCGTGATCAGCAATTGACCCGGACCCGGGAGCCGTCGTGAGCGCTCGCATCGCCCCCTCCGCCCTCTCCGCCGACCTGGGCCGCCTGCGCGAGCAGATCGCCGCCATCGAAGCGGGAGGCGCCGAGTGGGTGCACGTGGATGTCATGGATGGCTGCTTCGTTCCCAACCTGACCTTCGGCGCTCCCCTGCTCCGGGCGCTGAAGAAGATGACGGCGCTGCCACTCGACGTCCACCTGATGGTGGTGCAGCCGGAGAAATACATCGACGAGTATGCCGACGCCGGCGCGGCGGTATTCACTTTTCACCCCGAAGCCACCATCCACGTCCAGCGCCAGCTGGTTCGAATTCGCGAGCGCGGAATGCGCCCCGGACTCGCGCTCAACCCCGGATCGCCGATTTCCCTGATCGACGAAGTTCTCGACGATCTCGATCTGGTTCTCGTGATGTCGGTCAATCCAGGGTTCGGCGGACAGCGTTACATTCCGTCGGCCACCACGAAGATCCGGCGGGTCCGGTCGCTCCTCGACAGCCGGCAGAGCAAGGCCGTGCTCGAGGTGGATGGCGGGATCACGGTGCAGACGATCCGGCAGGCGTGGGACGCGGGCGCGGACACCTTTGTTGCGGGAACCGCGGTGTTCGGCGAAAAGGATCCCGCCGAGGCGATCTCCCGGCTCAAGGCCGCCTGCGCAACTCCGGTGTAACGAGGTGACATGACGAGTCAGGGAAAACAGTGGGTGTGGGTGGCCATTATCGTGGCCGGTCTCGGACTGGGGGCCGGCGCGCTGGTTGCGTTCGGCCCGAAGGTCGAGGGGGTCGATGTCGGCCGCCGGGTGCCGGACTATCGGACCGTTCGGCTGGGCACCGAAGACTCGGTGTCACTGCGCCGGCTCGCCGATGGCCGGGTGACACTGGTCAACATCTGGGCGACCTGGTGCGTTCCCTGCCGTGCCGAAATGCCGGCGATGGAACAGCTCTACCGGGAGTTCGGACCGAAAGGCTTCCAGATCATCGCGGTGAGCATCGACGAGGGCAATCCGGACGATGTCGCGTCATTCGTCAAGGAGCTCGGCATCACCTTCGACATCCTGCACGACAAGACCGCAGACATCCAGCGCGTGTTCCAGACGACCGGGGTCCCGGAGAGCTTTCTGCTCGATCGAAAAGGTGTGATCGTAAACAAGAGAATCGGCGAGCACTCGTGGAACTCTCCGTCCAGCAAGCGTCTCGTGGCCGAACTCCTCGGTGGCGACTAGACGCATCCTCGGTATCGAGACGAGCTGCGATGAGACTTCGGCGGCCGTTCTCCGGGTGGAGGACGGCCGTCCCGTTCTGAGCAGCCTCGTCATCCTGTCGCAGGATATTCATCGCGTCTTCGGGGGCGTCGTGCCGGAGCTGGCCAGCCGGGAACATCTTCGGACCATCGGGCCCGTCGTCGACCGGGCACTCGCCGAGGCCGGGATCGGCGCTTCACAGCTCGACGGCATCGCGGTGACCGCCGGGCCGGGCCTGATCGGCGCGCTGCTCGTCGGACTCATGTACGGCAAAGGGCTCGCGTTCGGCCTCGGCAAGCCCCTCATCGGAGTCCACCACCACGAGGGCCATCTCTTCGCGCCGACGCTCGATCACCCCGGCCTCGCTCCCCCCTTCATCGCGCTGCTCGTGAGCGGCGGACACACCATGCTGCTCGACGTCCCGGCCTGGGGACTGTATCGCCTGCTGGGCGAAACCCAGGACGACGCCGCGGGTGAGGCGTTCGACAAAGTGGGCAGCCTGCTCGGTCTCGGGTACCCGGCCGGCGCCGGCATCGAACGGCTGGCGTTGAGAGGTGTCCCGGGCCGTTTCGACTTTCCCCGCCCGATGCTGCGCAACGGGTATGCTTTTTCGTTCAGCGGACTCAAGACCGCCGTGCTTCGCGCGGTGCGGGCGAGCGACGATCTCGAACGCGATCGCGCCGATCTCGCCCGAAGTTTCCAGGACGCAGCGATCGAAGTGCTGGTCGAGAAGACGGCGCGGGCCACGCTGGAGCTCGGACGCACGACCGCCGTGCTCGCCGGGGGCGTGGCATGCAATCGCGCGCTGGCCGAGGCGCTGACCGTTCGTCTCACCGGCTCCGCGCAGGTGGTGGTCGCCGCGCCGCGGCTCAACACCGACAACGCGGCGATGATTGCGGCAGCCGGCGCATGGCGGCTCGGGAATGGAGAGCACTCGGGCATGGACCTCGAACCCTTCGATCGCGGTCCCCTCCCCGGGGGCGCGGAGGTTAGTATTCCGGAATGACCACCGTCTATCCGTTCAACCTCCATCTCGGTCCGCTCAATATCACCGGATACGGGATCATGCTGATGGTCGGCTTCCTCATCGGAGGATGGCTGATCGACCGCGACCTCCGCAGGCGCGGGTGGCATCATGACTACGCCGCGGATATCACCGTGGCGGCGGTGATCGGCGGAGTGATCGGCGCCAAGCTCTGGTACGTCGCGGCAACGGGAGACCCGGGCGCCCTGTTCACGCGGGGAGGACTGGTCTGGTACGGCGGGTTCATCGGCGGTTCGCTCGCGGTCCTCGCGAATGGACGGCGGCTCGGCGTACCGCTCCGGTGGACCTGTCAGCTCACGGCCGCGGCGCTTCCCGCCGCCTACGCGCTCGGAAGAATCGGATGCTTCCTGGTGGGTGATGACTACGGCCGCCCGACGTCGCTTCCGTGGAGTGTGGCGTTTCCGCAGGGCATTCCCCCCACGACCGCGGGAGCGATGGCGCAGGACTTCGGGATTCCGATTCCCGAGGGCATGGCGCCGGAAACCCTGCTGGGAGTGCATCCGACCCAGCTGTACGAAGCGTTCCTGATGATCGGCGTGTTCATGCTGCTTTGGCGGCTGCGCAGCAACGGCAGGCCGGCCGGATGGCTGTTCGGACTGTACCTCCTCCTCGCGGGAACCGAACGGTTCCTGGTCGAATTCGTCCGCGCCAAGGCGGACCACTTCGCGCTTGGCTTGACGCTGGCACAGTTCACCGCGTTGACGATGGTGGCGATCGGGGGGGTGCTGCTCTCGGCGTGGAGCAAGGGCCCCGACGTCGAGCCGGGGAAATACCTGCTCAAGGGTGAGAAGTGAGAGGTGAGAGGTGAGACGTGAGAGGTGAGAGGGACCTGCCGCTCACCTCTTACTTCTCACCGCTTACTTCATCGACATCCTGCGGTACCACGCGATCCCGGATGCGGTCCAGCTCACTGCGCACTTCGGCGAGGTCCGCCTCGATCCGGTCGATTGAGCGCAGCATGTCCATTTCCCTCGGTGACGACGCGGCACGCTGCGCCTTCTCCGTGCGCTCGGGCGCGGGATCGGGCATGAGCGCCGGCGTCACTTTCAGGCGGCTCGGCTCGATCAGGAAGGTCCAGACCAGCGCGAGGACGGCGAAGAGGATCAGCACGCCCTGCAGCCCCAGGGACTCCACGGTGGGGTAAATGCCCATCGAAGGCACTCGCGGCCCCCATCCTACCGGTGTCAGAGGAACGAGTCCCGATTCCTGCAGCTCCGCGACGCCCTTCCCGGCAAACACGAACGCCATGTAATAGAGCAGCGCACTGGTGACTCCGAACAGCGGCTTGAGCGGAAGCCGCACTCCGAAGCGGTGGATCGCGAGGTACACGCCCGCCAGCACGACCGCACCCACCGCGATGCCGGCGAGCACCGGGACCCACGATCCAGCACCTCCGGACACCGCCAGCGCCTTGTAGAACAGCACGGTCTCGAAGCCTTCGCGGTACACGGCGAGAAAGGCCACCGAGGCGAGCGCGAGCGCCGATTTTCGGGAGAGTGCTTTTTCGACCTTGCTCTTCACGAACCGATTCCATTTCGCCACTTCCATCTTCGACACGAGCCAATAGCTCACGTAGAAAAGGGTGGCCATCGCCGCCATCATCACGCCGCCTTCCAGCCCCTCCTGGCTGGAGCGCGAGAGGACAAAAACGGTTTCAAGCGCCAGCGCGGTGAGCAGGCTCATCACGATCGCCGCCCCGACGCCGAGGTTGATGTCGCGCTTGCGATGCGCGTTCCCCGTCTTGACCAGAAACGCCATCAGCGCACCGATCACGAGAATCGCCTCGAGCCCTTCACGAACCAGGATGATGAAGGACTGGGCGAGCACGTTGGGGGCCGAGTTGTGGTCCACGATGGTGCGCTCCGCCCGCTCGAGGGAGCGCGCGAGGTCCTGCCGGATCTCCGTGAGCTGCGCCGGAGTGGCCCCGGTGCCGGTCCGGGTTCGGAGGCTGCTGAAGGCTTCTTCGAGCCGCATCGTGAGCGCGGGGTCCTTCACCCGCAGCTGGCGCTCGACCTGCTCGAAGGTGATGTACGCGTCCATCGCCATGGCACGGGCTTCCTCGCTCCTCCCCGCCAGGGCAAGTGCATGCGCGCTATCGAGCTGGAGCCGCACGGCGACGAACACCTCGGCAGAGGCGGGCCGGGTCGCCGCCTGCATCGTGCGCACCGCGGCGAGCTGGGCGTCAGTTGCCCCCGACGGAAGCACCGCGAGCACCTCGGCGTCGCTCATCCTCGCCGCAACGGAAAACGATCGAAGGGATGCGGGCACCCCTCCCTCGGGGCGGGGCAGCCGGAGTGTCGAGGCGTAGGCGGCCACCGCCCAGCGGTCCTCGACGGACAGCACCAGCTCGAAGGGAGCCATCGTGGTGCCCGCCGACCCGACGGTAATTCGCCGATAGAAGTCGAGGGGTGAGCTCGCACGGAGTGAAGCGGCGTCGGCGAGATTTGCCGGCCGAGGGGTCAGCGTCGTTGCCTGAGGTCCATCGCCATGGCCGGTAGCGCCATGACACACCGCACAGAGGTTCTTGAATATCTCTCGACCCCTGGAGAGCGAGGGGGGGTCGGCGGGGATCTCGTCCAGCGCGAGTTCGAGCTGAGATTCCAGCGAGGCCACCAGGGTCCGGACGAGGCGCGACACGGAGTCGGGGTCGGCTGAACGATTCACCATCGATTCGAGGGTCGTCAGCATTGCGGCGGTGGACTGCGCGGTGGCGGAGGGCAAACGCGTGGCATTCCGTCTCGCCTCGGCAAGGAAGAGCCGGGCCTCTTCGACCTCCGGGGCGGCGACGATCCGTCCGCCGTTTACCCCGAGCGCGTACTCATCCGCGGCCAGCTGCGCCGTCGCCGCAACCCGCCTTGCGGCGGCCGCGATTTCCGGCCGCGAGGGCTGGGCCGAAAGCGCCGACGCCAGGCTTGTCGCACCCAGAAAAACCGCAATCATCCCACGGATGAGAATGATTCTCAGATAATTTGTTTCCATTGAGATCAAAGTAGAGTACGGAAGTCGCAATTCCAAGGTCGGGGCAATCACCCCTCGATGACGGCGACGGCACCAGCGGTGCGGGAAGTGTGGGTGAGTGAGAGGGAAATCCGCGAAACCCCGCCCAGAGATGCCACTCGTTCGGCCTCTTCATGAAGCCGGATGACGGGGCGGCCACCCTCCTGCCTGACAACTTCGATCTGACGCCACCGGATGGTTCTGCTTCCCGGAAGGGATTGCAACGCTTTATACACCGCCTCCTTGGCGGCGAGACGGACGGCGAGATTCTCGGCGGGGGTCACTGCGCGCCGCACGTAGTCGCGCTCTTCTTCGCTCAGCAACCGGTTGAGCAAGCGGTTGCCCCAGCGATCCAGCAACCGGGCCGCTTCCGAGATGTCCACCAGATCGATCCCGACCCCGATCAGAGCCACGGGAGGCTCCAGATCCATTCGGCGGCAGGCCGCAGAGGCTCCGGCACCGGGAGATACCCACCGAGCATCAGACCGATCCAGGTCGAGAGCGCGAGTGCAATCCCTCCTCCAAGCAGGAGGGGCCACCATGGCCTCCGCCAGGCGCGAACCGACTGAATCTTCCCCTCCCAGAATCCGAGCTCTTCACGTGCGGTGCGGACGAGCCGATGCCACGACTGCTCCAGCTCGCCGGCCATTCTGCGTTGCGACTCCTGCCATCCGACGCCGGGCGAATCCAGGCCGGGGGCGGCCGTCTCGAGCCCCATTCCCGACGCCGAGAGCCGGGCTGCCAATACCCTGCGATCCTCGACGGATGGGAGGAGATCGGTCACCCGCTTCCGCGGGTAGCGGGAGAAGGCTGCCGCCTGGCGAATTTCCCGGTCGATTCGCTGAGTGACGACAGCGGCACTTCGCTCGGCCGCGTCATCCCAGATCTGAATCCAGACCCGCGACCCGAGTGCGTCGCGCCCGCCGGCTTCGTCCCCCGATGCCACCATGCGACGGGCCGCGTCGGCCCGTTCGAACAGCGCGCCCACCATCGATAGGCGCACCGAGTCGAGCGGCACGTCGCCGGCGCCGTCATCGGCCGGGTCGACGAGGGCGCCGAGGAGGGGGCCGAGCTCCGGAATGATCACTGCGCGCTCCACGATGGAAGCTCGCCGGCGAGCTCCGCCGCCGACAGCACCGCTGGGCGACCGGTGCGCTCGGCATACCGGGTGGCGAATGCAGTGATGGCATCGGCGGTGAACTCGGCGCGAGGGAGCCCCACGGTGACGAGTCCTGCTTCGATCCCCTCCGCGTCGCCCTCGACCTCGACCAGCACATCCATGCGCGGGTACCACTCGAGTCGCACGTCCGCGGTTCCCAGGTGGTAGTACTCGACGTATCGATCAATCGCGTAGATCGGGCGGTAGCCGAGTGCAAGCAGCAACTCCTCCGGGGGAGCGGTCCGCTGGCGGATATCGTATTCCAGCTCCGGCCGAGTTTTGTATCCATCGACGGAGACGCGCGTGGGACCTTTCCACCCCAGGACGGTCTCCCGGATCCCACCCTCGGCGTGGAAGACCCGGAGCCGGAGGACTTCGTCGCGCACGAGCAACTCGCCGTCCTTGTCATACCTGACGTCGGACATGAGCCCGCGAAATCCGGGACGTGCCCCCGCGGCCACCAGCCGAGCGCGTACCCGCTCCGGATCGGAGACCACCGCCTTGAGCTCGTGCTCTAGAATAGGATCGCCTCCATGGTCCGCTCGATATCGCTGAAGTCAGTGAAGACCGCGTGCGCACCTGCCGCTTCGAGCTCGGCTACGGTGTAGCCGCCGGTCGCGACGGCGATGGTCCTCGCACCGATACCGTCGGCGCATCGGACGTCCGCGGGGGTGTCGCCGATGACGACGACCTCGAAACCGGTCGGGACCCGGCCGAAATGCGGCGCGGCGCGGCGCGCGGCGATCCCGGGGAGCTCGCCGCGGTGCGCGTGATCGGATCCGTAGGCTCCGACGACGAAGCGTTCCGGATCGAGGCCCGCGGCTCGCAGCTTGAGCCTTGCCCCCGGGACGACATTGCCGGTCAGAAGCCCCAGGACCACCCTCGCGTCGGCCTCGAGGGCATCGAGCAGCGCCGGCACGCCCGGCATCAAGCGGGAACGATGCCCGTGCATGGCCAGGTCCCGCTCCAGATGGGTCAGATACTTCTCGATCACCGCGGTGATCCGGCCGGGATCATCCGGCTCAGGATGACCTTCTGCCTCGAGGAGCTCCCGGACGATCTGGGGATCCGTCTTGCCGTCGAAGCGGATACCGGCGCCCGGTGTGACGACCTTGCCATCGTAACCGAGCGCCGCGTGGATCGCGCGACGGCCGGCGCCGTCACTCAGAAGGAGGGTACCGTCGATGTCGAAGAGGACGAGCTTCTGCTTCACTTCGGAGTCGTGCCGGTCTTGCTTTCCGCCGCGCACTTCCGGCAGAGCGTGACGCCGCGAAGGTTGCAAATGACGCAGATGAAAGTGCCGCAGGCGGTGCAGGGATAGCCCTCGGACGCGCGTTCCTCCCGGCCGCAGGCACGGCACTCCATCGCGTCGCTGGCGGGAGGTTTTGGTGCCGAAGACTTCATGGCAGTCTAGTCCGTGATACCGTAGAGCTTGATCTTGTTGATCAGTGTGGCACGCGAAATCCCCAGCTCTTTCGCAGCGCGGGTCCGGTTGCCGCCGTGATAGCGCAAGGTGCGCTCGATATGCTGGTTCTCGAGATCATCGATGCTCATCGGCGTGTGCCGCCGGTCGCCCACGCCGGGCCGGGCCCGGAATTCACCCGGGAGATGCTCGACACCGACGGCGATCTGCCCCCGAGCAAGCAACATGGCGCGCTCCAGAACCTGTTGCATCTCGCGCACGTTCCCGGGCCAGCCGTATTCGAGGAGCCGGCCGTGCGCGTCGGGTGTGATGATCGGGGGGCTGTCGGAGTAGATCCCCTTGAGCTCGCCGTGGATTCCGGCGATCAGACCGGCGCGATCGTCCTGCGATCGGTCGCGCAGCGGCGGAAGTGCCAGGGTCATGACGTTCAGCCGATAAAACAGGTCCTGACGGAACCGCTCCGCCTCCACCTCGGCGGCGAGATCGCGCCGAGTGGTGACGACGAGGCGGGTGTCTACGGTGATATCGTGGGTTCCCCCGATCCGTCGGAAGGTGCGCGTCTCGAGCACGCGGAGCACCTTGGGCTGCAGCTCGGCCGGGAGATCCGCGATTTCCCGCAGCAACAACGTCCCCCCTTCGGCAAGCTCGAGATAGCCGCGCCGTCGAGCGCCCGCCTCGACGAAAGCGCCGCGCTCATGTCCGAATATCTGTGACTCGAGATATGCGGGGTTCTGGCCCCCGAGGCGGACTTCGATGAAGGGCTTCCCCGCCCGAATCCCGAGATCGTGGATGACCCGGGCGGCCCAAGCCTTCCCGATACCGGTCTCACCGGTGAGGAGGACGGTCGTACGCTCGCTCTGGGCGAGGAGGCCGAGCTGGTTGGCCAGCTGCCGCATCGGGGCGGAGCCGCCCAGAGAATCCGCGCCGAACCGGGGCGATCCCGCCCGAATCACTCCCTCCGCCGCGCGCCTTCGTCGACCCTCCGTCCCTGCCTGCTGCGCCAGCGTGAAGAGCAGGTCCGGGTCGACCGCGGTATCGGCGACGCACATCGCCCCGGCGACCAGGACCTGCGCAGTGGCACTCGCCGAGAGGTTCTCCCCGAATCCGACGACCGGCGCTTCGAAAGCGGCGAGGCGTCCCACGAGTGCCGGAGTGGCCTCGGCCAGGTGCATGGCAAGGCAGACCACGTCGGGACGGTTGCGCTCCAGCGTGGTGACCCCGGCTTCCCCGGTCAGCTCGCGCAGGACCTCGCATCCCGCCTGCTCGAATCGGGCGCCGATCGAGCGGAGGAGGGTACTGTCATCGTGGATGAAGAGGATGGAGTCGGTCATTGTGTCAAGATATACGACGCAACGACGCAGCGACGCAAGGTGGCAAGGTGGGAAGGGCCTGTCAGACTTTGCGCCTTTGCGTCATTCCGCCCTTGCGCCTCCCTACGGCGTCATCACGACCAGAGATCTCGGCACCACCTCTGCCGTAAAGGGGGTGTGCCCGACCGGATCGCCGTCGAACTGGACCGGGAGGGGCTCGGTGGGCTCCACGGTGAACCGGGTGCCCCGGGCGTAGCGCAGGTACGCGGTCTCCCGGATCATGACGCGGCGACCATCCAGCAGCACGCGGCTGAGCCCCCGAATCCCTTCCCAGGTCGAGTTGGCAGTGACCGCGACAAAATCGAGCATCCCGTCGTCAGGGGCGATTTCGGGGCGGATCCGAACGATGGGGGGAATCATCTCGCCGCAATTCATGATCAGTACCAGCGCGGCGGGGAATTCGAAGGCCTCTCCGTCCACCGTGATTCGGCAGGGAGTGCTCCGGAGCTCGGAGAGGATCCGGAATGTCGAGGCCCAGTAGGCGCCGATCCCCCAGCGCCGCTTGTCGGCCGCGACAGTCGCACCCATGACCTGAGCATCCACGCCGGCGCCGCAGGCTACGCCGAAGTAGTGGGCACCATCGGACAGGACGACTTTGCCGAGGTCGATCGGCCGGCGGCGGCCGGTCATCAGAATCTGGGCAGCACGATCGGGATTCGCGGGAATCCTGAGGTTCCCGGCCAGCACATTCCCGGTGCCTCCGGGGATGAGCGCCAGCGGCACCTCGGTTCCGACCATTGCGGCGGCGGCCTGCATCGTGGTGCCGTCGCCGGCGAAGACCGCGACAACGTCGACACCGGACGCGACCGCCTGCCGGGCCATTTCCTTGGCGTCGCTCGGTCCGGTGGTCACCGCGACGTCGAGGCTCCATCCGGCGCGCGCGAGATATTGAGCGACCCGGCGAGGGGTCCTCAGGTTGGTTCGCGCCGCCATGGGGTTCGTGATGAGCAGAGCTCGCGCCACCTCAGTAGTCCCGATCCCAGCGGAGCTCGGCCCCGAACTGGTAGCGCCGGGTCGAAGACAGCGCATCGGCAGCGAGTCCCTGGGCAAAGCAGGTCTGCAGCGGTTCGGCGGACAGGACCGCACGCAACTCTCGAACGAACCGGTACTCCACGCTGGCGCCGAGGTTTCTGGCGCCGAAGGCCTGGCCGTTGCTCAGGCAGAAACCGGCGTTCGCGGTGATGAACAATTTGCTGGTGATGGCCCGGCCTACCGCAAGCTGGGTCGGCGAAGTGCCCCCGCCGATGAAGCCGGAGGCGGAGAGCCCAGGGCGGATCTGGAACAGACCTTCCGAAGTTCCCAGAATCGCCCGCTGCAGCTCGCTGGTCAGGGCATTCGTCGCATAGGCCACGAGAGAGGAGGCGACCTGTTCCCTGCTTTCGAACTGCAGCTGCCCCGCCGCGCGCGGATCGGTTGTGCCGAACACGAGGAGAGAGATGAGCTGCGGCTCGGGAATCGGGGGCCGGTCCGGCGGTGTTCGGAGCGTCAGCTTGGGAATCTCGAGGGTGCCGCCGATGTGCGCGATCACCGGCACATCGCCCTGAGTGCCCGGTGCGTTTCGCACAACGTGGCGGGCCTCGACGTCGAGCTCGGCGTTGAGATCGCCGAAATAGCGCACCGTCCCACGTTCGACCGTGAAGGTCCGGTTCAAAAGCAGCGGAATGTTGAGAGTGTAGGTCCCCCGTGGCGTGTCGAGAGTCCCGTCGATCCGGTAGACCTTCCGGTTCTTGTTCACCCGGACCCGGCCCTCGAGCTGAAAGTTCGCCTCGAGCGAGCGGAGCCAAACCGACTCACCGATCGTGAAATCGAGATCCCGGATCGCGAGGGAGTCGAGGAAGCGGCTCTGGAAGGAGGATTGCAGCTTGGAGCGCCGAAGCTCCAGAGTATCGACCAGGTCGGCATTCATCGGATCTTCCAGGTTGATCACTTCCTTGGTGATCAGGTCCGCGAAGTAGATGACGCTCTCGGTCAGCCGCCCGGTACCGGTGAGCACCGGGTGGGCGAAGGACCCGGTGAGCTGAACGTCTCCCCAGCTCCGGATCTTCATGTAATTGGGCACATTCATCAGGGAGAAGTCGCGTGCCGACAGGTTCAGTCCGTAAATCGGCTGCGTGAGCTCGGCCAGCCGGATCCCCCCGGTGGCGATGAGGTCGCCTTCGCCTCCCTGTATCCGGAGGCTGTCGGTCGTGATCGAGTCGCCGGCAAACTTGAATGTGCCATTGATGGCTTCGTAGCGTACTCCCAGGCTGGGGACATCCGAGGCGCCCTGTTCGACCCGGAGATATCCCGCCAACCTGGGCGCATCCCAGGTTCCCTCGATCCGGGCATCCATGTCGATGCTGCCGGTGACGTTGCGGACATTCGGCGTGAACGCCTCGATAATCGCGAGCTCGACGCTGTCTCCCTTCGCGACGATCGTGACCGGTCCGGGAAGCTGGCGCTTCGGGAGGACCTTGAGCGCCAGGTCGAAGGGGAGACTGGCATCGACCTCGACCACCGGCTGACCGGTGCGCCAGAAGGTCAGGTTGCTCCGGAGCAGCTGCTCCCGGTAATCGAATGCCGCTCGGATCAGGGGAGCCTGGAAATCACCGAAGACCGCCCCGGTAATCGTGGACGTTCCGCGCAGCGTAGGCATGGAGCGGGTGCCACCGAGGCGCGCGTCCACCGCGAGTGACCCGTAAATCCCCCTGGCATCGAGCTGCACGAGCCCGTAGAGGTCTCCGATCCGGAGGCCGAGGGCAGTGACCGATAGCTGGCCCGGCGCCTCCCCCGGCACGTCACCGGAGAGCTCGATGCTTCCCGATCCATCGACGGTCGCGAACCGTACCGTGTCGAGTGAGATACCCGCGTCCGCCACTCTCGCATCGAAGGGCGCCTGGAGCTCCCATTCGCGGCCCTGAAGCGCGAGGAGGAGGCTGTCTGCGTGGAAGAGCTGCGACCCCGCGAGCTGCTGCCATCGTCCGCCGCCACGAAGCTTCACCAGTTCTCTTCCTTCTCCGGCGGCCTCCCAGTGCATCGAATCGGTCCGGCCCCGGAACCCGCCGGCGAGATTCCCGAATGCGTAGCTCCGCCAGTACAGGGAGTCTGCACGCAGCGCGGTCGTGAAGGTCGAATCCACCGTCGCGAGGTGGACGTCGGCGGCCAGATTCTTTCCACGGTATCCCAGCCAGTGCACCGAATCCACGGTCGCTGCGATTCCCATATTCAGCGCTCCGAGCGCGCCGTCGACGTTGATATCGGCCCTGCCCCGCCCGGCCATGGTCACGTCACCCTTTAGCGTGTCCCGAACGAACCCGGTCATCGCCAGGGCGAGCGAGTCGAAGGGCGAGAGATCAGGCGCCTCCAGGTGGAGCGCCAGCTTGCCCGACTTCGGGGCGCGCCACCCGATCGAGCCCGCGCCTTCCACCCGAATCGCCTTCCACGCCGCCGTCAGCGTATCCACGACGATCAAACTGTCCGCGGCGTGGAGGTGCGCCGCGGCGGAATCGAAGGCGAGCCCCCGGAAGGTCCCGGCCCCGAGGGCGAGATCCAGTCGGCCAACCGGAGCAGTCGTGCCGTCGATGACACCGGTTGCCAGCAGCGTTCCCGTCAGGCGAGAAGGCGTCCCGGCGGCGCTCAGCGCGGCGAGGTTGACGCCGTCGAAGGTGAGGCGAAGCGAATCGGCGCCGTATCGCGGCGGGAGCAGGGTCATCCGGCCCAGGGCGATGACGTGGCCGATCTCCCCGGTGACATCGGCGTCCACCGCGAGATTGTCGAGGACGCCGGAGAGTTTCACCCTTCCACCCAGCGCACCCTTGGCGGTCAGGGTCGGGAATGCGCGACGAATGCCCTCGAAGTGGAGGGAATCGAGTACGACATCGGCGTCGAGTGCCAGCACAGCCCCTCGAGTGTCGAGACGCACCGTTCCGGAGAGCCGGCTGGCCGGACGCCCGTCGTCCTGATGCACCGCCTTCCCCGCGAACACCACGTTCCTCCACGGTCCGGTGAGGGTACCGTCAAGCCCGAGCCGGCCCTCGAGGATCACCGCAGGCGCCACCAGCCGGACGGTCCGCAGATCGAAATCGGTATCGTGAAGCCGGGCGCCTCCAAAGAACATTCCCTCGCTTCCGCCAAGCTTGAGATTCCCGTCGAGCGCCAGGCGGCTGTCCGCGCCACCCGGTACCATTGCGTCGTGGAAGGCCCAATCGAGGGCAACCGTCATTCCATCGAAGAATCCGTCGACCCGGAGCGGGCCGCTGATCCGGCCATGGAACGGCAGGGTGTCGAGGAAGGGCCGGACCGCGTCGAGATCGAGATTGCCGAGCGACAGGCGCAAGCCGCGGAATCCGAGGCCGCGGTAGATGTCGGTGATCGCGACCATCTTGCCGTCGACCAGGCTGGTGGAATCGCCGACCGAGAGCCGGGCAAAGTCCCATTCGGTTCTGACTCCGCTCAGCGAATTGGCCGTGACGCTGGCCGAACCCGTAAAGTCGGGAAACTTCGGAGAGACCCAGCGAAAGTCGGCCAATGCCAGCCGGGGTGCTTCGAAGGCGAAGTGGTAGAGAATCGTGTCACGGGGCCAGTCGAGGCGCCCCGCGCCGCTACCCGTCGTGCCGGGGAGCTCGGCGTGCTCGAGCTCAAACAGCAAACTGTCGTTCTTGGTGCGAATGCGTCCGCGGAGGTCGCGCACATCCATCGCGGGATCGCTGATTCGGGCGGCCAGGTGGCGGATCTCGAGGGTGGTGGGCTGATTGTCAGGGGACGACACCAGCGCGCGGGGAATGTCGGCCTCGACACCGGTGAGGGTGCGCACGAGCTCGAGCCCTTCGGGCCCCTGCTCGATCCGGCGGCCGGGCTTCGACCGTTCGAATGCGAGCGCGGAGTCGACCTGCCGCGCCGTCCGGAGGCGGCCATCGGGATTCCAGGGTAGCCGGATCGTGAACCGGCCCCCTTCGATATGCAGGTCCTGGATCTCCACGAGCTGAGGTGGACCGGTCCCTCTGGGACCCTCGCCGAGCCGGAAGATCTCCTGGTAGTTGAGCCGGCCGTTGCGGCGCTTGATGATCTGGATGTCGGGGTCGTGGAGGTCAAGCTCACCGAAGACCATGCGCCCGGCGAGCAGCGTCCCCAGCCGGTAGCGGAGCTCCACCTTCGGAATTTCCGCGAAGAGCACGCCGGCCGAATCGCGGATGACCACGCTGTCGAGGGTGAATCCCTTGAGCCAGCGGCCGCTCACCGACCGGACGTGCAGCGAGCCGCGCACCATTCCCTCCGCCTGTTCGTTGATGAATCGCGCCACAAGGCGAAGGCCGGGCGGGGTCCAGAGCACCGCCGAGACGACGCCGAGGACCGTGGCGATGACTCCACAGACCAGGACGAAGAATCCGCGCGCGATCCGGCGTCGCATCAGAAGGCCTGCCCCACGCCGAACTGGACCACGATTCCCCGTCCGTTGTTCACGGTGCGCCGGTAGTTCTCCTGAAGCAGGGCGATGTCGCCGTTGTCCTTGATCAGGTAGAGCTTGCTGGCGGGGAGCCGGTGCGGATTGTAGGCCACATCGAAGCGGGCCGGCCCCAGCGGTGTCAGAAACCGGAATCCCGCCCCGGGAGTGAATCGCATGACGGGCGTACCCCCCTGCCCTTCTCCACTGCGCTGCCAGACCGTTCCGGCGTCCAGGAACACCGCGAGTTTGAGGCGGTCGCGGAAGATCGGAGAGGGAATACGCACCTCGACATTGGCGACGATCAGAGAATTGCCGCCGGTGGCTGCGTTGCGGACGAGCGTATCGTTGGGGGTTTGAATCCCGGTGAGCGTATCCGTGATCATCTGCGATTCCAGAACGACATAGACGAGGGGACCGAGCTCGTTCCGGTTGTACCCGCGGACGTCGTTGGGTCCGCCGGCGTAGAAGCGCTGCTCCGGCGGAACGAAATTGCCGGCGCTTCCCCCGACGGTGACGAAGGGCGATACCACCATGCCCGCGCGGAGATGCACCGCCAGCACCATGGAGCCGAAGGGCTGATAGCCCGCCGCGTCACCAATGACCCGGGTGAATTGCGTGAGCGACGACGAGCCGGTGAAGCGCGAGCTGTGGCTGATCTCCGCCGAGAGTGCCGACCCGCGGGAAGGGTCCAGCGGATTGTTGACCCGGGTGCGCTGGGCCAGCGCCGACAGGGTGCCGATGATCCGCTTCCGACGCAGCTGGCTGATATCGGCTTCGGTGCAGGCGTTGAAGAACGCGCAGAAGGAGACCGTGGTGGCCTCGGTGGACCCGTACGCCAGTCGGTAAGTGAACGAGAGCGGTGTCCTCGATTCGGTCTCTCGCAACAGGGTGACCAGTCCGCCCTGCTCTTCCCGGCGGTACACTGCGAATTCGCTCCGCCGCTCGGCAAAGAGCGAAAGCGCGATGGAGTTGGAAGGCGAGATAAACACCGGCCGCCGGAACGACGTCGTCACGTTGTAGTTCATGCGCGAGGAGCCGATCGAGTCGTCCTTGAGCGCGGAGCAGATCGAGTTCTCCAGCGCCGCGACATGGGTGGGCCGACCCACGCCGAGCTTCGACACCTGGGCCGCCACGTCGAAGACCTGCCCCCGGCCCATCGCATTGCGTTTGGTCCATCCAACGCCGGTTCGGAAACAATCGTTAGTCCCGTAGCCGACCGCGGCCCGGGCCCGGTGCATCGGCCCTTCCTGCACCTGAATAGTCAACGGCACCACGCCCGACCCCGGGACGAAGTGCGCGGTGTCAAGCTCGACCGTCGCGTAGCGAAAGAGCTCGGACCGGTAGAGCTGGCGCTGGCTCTCGACCAGGTCGCGCCGGTTGAACGGCAAGCCCGGCTCCGTCGCGAGCAGCGAGGCGACGAAGGTCGAGTCGATCACCTGGGTGCCGCGCACGTGAATCTCACCGATCACCGACGCTTTGCCCGGCTGAACCAGCACCGAGATGTCGGCGGTGCGGGCCTCCCGATTCACCTCGGTTTTGTCGATCAGGACCTGCACTTCCGGGTGACCGAGATTCTGCAATCGGGTGATGAGGGTATCGGCGCTCACGAGGAGCAGGTCCCGGTCGTACGGCTCCCCGGTGCGGAGCGCCAGATCGCGCACCAGTCGGTCCCGGTGCGGCATCGAGTCGATGCCGCGGATGTCGAACGACCGGACCCGGACCGGCTCGCCCTCGGAGATGTAAAAGGTGATGTAGGCGTCGTCGGCGGTGCGGATCACGGCGGTGTCGACCTTGACCTCCAGGAAACCCTTCCGCTGGTAGAAGGTCTTGAGGCGGACTGCGTCGACCCTGAGGGTGCGCTCGTTCAGTCGGCGCTTGACGCCGAGGCCGAGCCAGCGAACCCAGCCGGTTGCCGCAAAGTAGCTGGAGTTGGTGGTGGCGATCGACGCGGCCAGAATGGTCTTGTCGAATGACTTGTTGCCGGAAAAATTCAGCCGACGGATCACCAGTCCCTCCTCCACCGATTGCGCGGCGAGGGGAAGCAGGGGAGCAGTGAGCCACATCGAGCACAACAGGGCGATCGAGGCGCTCCGCCGGGACCGAATCCTCCGGGGGCCGCCTGGGCCCATGGGTTCATTTGACGACACGGTGCAAATCTAGTCTTATTCCCCCGCCGCCTCCTCCATCCCGAAGCCACCCATGCGTCCTTTGCGCGCCATCCTCGCCGGTCTGGTCCTCGCTCCAGCGCTCGGGGCGCAGTCGCTCGCCAAGCGCCTCGACCGCCTGCTCGATGCCCCGCCGTACGATCGGCATCACTGGGGCATCGTGGTGCTCGACACGACCGGCAAGGTGCTCTACGGACGAAACGCGACGCGGCTGTTCGTCCCGGCCAGCAACACCAAGCTGGTGGTGAGCGCCGTTGCGACGGTGCTGCTTCCCCCGGACGGTACGGTCGCGACCAGCGTCTACGCCGCGGGCCCGATGGAAGACGGCATCGTCCGGGGAGACCTGGTGCTGTATGGCCGCGGTGATCCGACGATGAGCCGGCGCTGCTACGATGCCGACACGACCCGCGCGGGCGCGTGCGAAACCGATCCGATGCGGCGGATGCGCGAGCTGGCCTCGCAGCTGCAGGCCAAGGGCCTCCGTCGGGTGTCGGGTGCCATCGTGGGCGACGGGAGCTATTTCGAGCCGACGATCGTGCACGAGACCTGGGAAGACGGCGATCTGGTGTGGTGGTACGCCGCGCCGGTCTCGGGGCTCGCCTTCAACGACAACAGCATCGACGTGCACTGGGGCCCGGGACGACAGGCGGGTGCGCCGGGCCGCATCACGATCGCCCCGGACTTCGGCGACCTCACGGTGGAGAACCGCACCTGGACCTCGGTGGAGCGAGGCGATGGGCTCGATGTCGGTCGCCTGAGTCCGCGGGCGCTCTGGGCCGGTGGCTCGATCACCCAGACCGGCAATCCGCGCACCGCCTACGTCGCACTCGAGGACCCCAATCGCTATGCCGCGAGCGCGTTGCGACAGGCGCTCGCCGACCTGGGGATCGCCGTCCTGGGCGCGACGACCGCGACGACCGATTCGTCTCGGTATGCTGCGGCCCGGCAGTCGGTGCCGCTCGCGGAAAGCGCCTCGCGGCCGTTCCGCGAGTGGCTGGTCCCGATTCTCGGGCCGAGTCAGAATCTCTTCGCCGAAATGCTGCTCAAGCAGCTGGGAAGGTGGGGAAAGGGCGACGGGAGCTGGCGCGCGGGGCTCGAGGTGGAGCGGCGCGTTCTGATCGACTCGGTGGGCATCGACTCGACCCAGTTTTCCCTGCGCGACGGCTCCGGCCTCTCCCACACCAACGTGATGAGTCCCGATGCCTTCGCGAGACTGCTCCTGTGGCTCCGGCATCATCCGCGATTCGCCCCCTTCGAGCGGGCCCTCCCGGTCTCGGGCAGGAGCGGCACCATCCGGACCCGGATGGTGGGCACCGCGGTGGAGGGGCGGGTCAAGGCCAAGACGGGCTCCATCTTCCGGGTCAACGCCTTGTCCGGCTACGTGCAGCTCCCCAACGGCCGGACACGGATCTTCTCCATTCAGACGAACAACCATGACCTCGGCGGCACGGCGATGCTGGCGAGGATCGATAGTCTGGTGGTGGAGATCGGGAAGAAATGAACGTCTTCAGTCCTAAGTCTTCGGTCTTCGGCCTGCCGTCCCCGACCGAAGACTCATGACTGACGACCATCAAGCATGGTGACGATTTCCGACATGCTTCCCGCTGACTGGCGGGCCGTCAGCGGCATTTATGCCGAGGGCCTCGCCCGGGGGAATGCGACGTTCGACACCAGCATTCCGGAATGGCCCGCGTGGGATGCCGGTCACCTCGCCGCGCCGAGGCTCGTGGCGCGGATGGACGACCGGGTGGTCGGCTGGGCGGCGCTCGGACCAGTGTCGTCGCGCGCGTGTTATCGCGGTGTCGCCGAGGTCAGCATCTACGTGGCGGAGGCGGCCCAGGGACGCGGAGTGGGCCGGATGCTGATGGACGCGCTGATCCTCGCGTCGGAGGCGGCGGGAGTGTGGACGCTCCACTCTTCCATCCACGCCGACAACCCGACCAGCGTCGCACTCCACTTGCGTGCAGGCTTCCGGGTCGTGGGCCGGCGGGAGCGCATCGCCCGGAGAGCCGACGGCTGGGCGGACACGATCATCATGGAACGGCGGAGCGATGTAGTCGGGATCTAGCTGGTCTGCTTGTCGCCGAAAATATCGAGATCCGAGCTGTGGCCCGGATCCACTTTGCGCTTGGGATCGATGTAATGGACCGCGTTGTTGACGGCGGTGGCGGCCTCTCCGGCGCCGGTCGCGATCAGCTTGAGTTTTCCCTCGTAGGTGGCGATGTCGCCCGCCGCATAGATGCCCGGGACGTTGGTGGACATCACCCGGTTGACGACGATGTGGGCTTTCTGGGTATCCAGGCCCCAGGCTTTGATGGCGCCCAGATCGGAATGAAAGCCCAATTGCGGCAGCACCGCGTCGAAGGGAAGGGTCTCGACCTCCTGGGTCTTGTTCTGCAGCAGCGTCACCCGCTCGATCCGTTCGCCGCCCTCGATCGACTGGACCTCGGTGAAGGTTCGCACCTCGCAGCGACCCGCCTGCCGCAGCCGTTCGACCTCCCGAATCGTCGCGGCATGCGCGCGAAAGCCGTCGCGCCGATGAATCAGCATGACCGAGCGCGCGATCGGGGCCAGGTTCACCACCCAGTCGAATGCGGAATCACCACCGCCCACGATCAACACCCGCTGCCCGGCGAACCCGGCCGGATCGAGCACCTTGTAGTCGAGACCGCGCCCTTCCCACACCTCGGTGCCCTCCGCCGGCAACCGTCGCGCTTCGAAGGCACCGATGCCGCCGGCGATGAGCAGCGTCCGGGAGGGATAAACCTCCTTGTCGGTTTCGAGGAGAAAATGTCCGATGCCGGCGTCGTCG
>Ga0207646_10002178_pt1 | contig 23364 bp, 26 predicted proteins | sample KBSK5502metaG_FD_184343 | JGI IMG/M metagenome (GOLD analysis project Ga0207646, IMG submission 184343) | Corn, switchgrass and miscanthus rhizosphere microbial communities from Kellogg Biological Station, Michigan, USA - KBS K5-50-2 metaG... | ecosystem: Host-associated > Plants > Roots >... | reverse complement strand
GACCGTCGAGTACTGGATCCGAATCTTCGCCGCGATCGCGCGGTTATCCAAACCCGCGGCCATCAGATCGAGCACCTCACGCTCTCGCGGAGTTAGCCGCTCGATCTCGCTGCGGATCGGCGCGCCGCTGGTAGACCTAACGTCGACTGGGCGAGGTGGGTCATGCGGTGCGCGCCCGCCGACGACCTTGTGGATCACGACCGCGCCGGCGCCGTCGCCGCGGAGCGCCGCAACCGATGTCAGGAAGGAGCGGACGCTCTCACGAGTCGCGCGGTGCTCGATCTCGAAGTACATCGCCTTCCCTTCGAAGACCGCCACGATCCCATTGGCGACCGCCTGTGCCCTCGGGTCTTCGTCCCCCCGATATGCCTGGAGAAGGTTCGTCCCGATCGGTGCGCGAGGCAGACCGCCTTCGTGATCGTCAGCAGTCCAGGCCTCGTCGGCCCACGTGACGTTTCCAGCGGAGTCAAGAACGGCTATGCCTCCGCGCTCGAAGTCGAGGGCCTCCCGGCCCACGTCCTCGCCCCCCACGGCGTCAGTCTGCGCCCCACTTCAAGTGACTCCGATCACATTGCCCCCGCCAAAAGGCCAACTGCCCCTCCAAATGAAGGGGACGACACGAAGGTTGTGTGGTGGGGGTCCGCCGGCAGACATTCTGTGTGCTGATCGACCGAACGACCGGGCACGCGCAGCGTCGCCCCGAGGAAAAGCGTGCGCGTCTTCTGGCCGCCGCCCGGAAGGCCTTCGCGACGAGCGGCTATGGGGCGAGCGTTCACGACATCTGCCAGGCGGCAGGCGTTGGGATCGGCACGTTCTACCACCAGTTCCCCGACAAGTCCGACCTCATGCGGTTTCTGATGGACGAAGAACACCAGTACCGCGTCCGCGCGTTCGAGGCGCTCGGGCCGGATGATCTAGCGTCGGAGGTCGTGCGTGTTCTTGCGGGATCCGACCCAGCGTTATTGCGCGCGATGATCGAAGCCTGTGGAATCGACGAGCGGCTGCTCGATTTCGCGCAGACTCTGCGGCAAGACTCGCGGGAACGGCTCGTGGCAGCGCTCGCGCGGGCGCGTAAGGCGCGCGATGTCGGACGGCCGGCCCTCGACACGAACATCGCCGCATGGGCGATTCTCCTGCTGGGCGACGCCGCGAAAGATCGTTCGGGGAGCGACGACGTCCAAAAGGTCGTCGAGGTCCTCGCGTTCGCCGGGGCCGACGACGTGAGGCGAATCCGAGCCTGACTTCGCCAGCGGACCACCTCAAGTTCGGGTCGCTTTTTCTGTCACCACCATCGGAGGGGAACCAACGGTTCGTCCGACGGCGACAGGACTCGCAACGGCTTTCTACCGTCTCTATCTGCTCGAGAGCCTGGCCGCGGGCGCGGCTCGCCCCGCCGCGCTGCTCGCCGCGATCGCCGCCGAGCGGCTGCCATTCGCGGCAGGTGCGTTCGGCCGTGCCCTGCAGTCGCTCGTTGAAGGCGGGTATCTCGCGCCGGCCGCCGCCGCGACCGGCTGCCTGACGTCGCTCGGCGCGGCGGAACGCGTGGCCGAGCGCGAGCGATGGTCGGAGATGCTGCCGACGCTCGTCCGTCTTTTGGGAAATGCCGAGCCTCGCCCGTTTCCCGTCCTCGCGGAAGTGCCTCCGCCGCGCGAGCGACCGGTGGCCGAGGCGTACCTCGATCGCGTGCTGGTGGCGTCGGTCCGCGAGCGGATCGCCGCGGCGCGCGATGGTGGACCCACCTTCGCGGTCGTGCTGGCCCAGCTCGACGTCGACGGCGTCGGCGAGTCGACGCGTCGCGCGATGGTCCATCGCGCGATCCGGGCAACCCTCGGCGCGACGGCGACGTTATTCGGAGGGGACGTGACCGCGTATCGCTACGGCGACTCAGGTGTCGCGGTGGTCGCCCCGGACGCACGCGACGCTTTGCGAGCCGAGCGCCTCTGCCTGCTGGTCCGCGCTCGGCTCGACGAGCTCATGCGAACCATGACCTCAACAGTTAGGGCATTCGGATCGGCTCGTTGGAACGTGCGAGCCGGAGCTGCGACTTGGAGCGAAGAGATCGGGACGACGACCCTGCTGCTCAGACGCGCCGAGCAGGCATTGTCGATCGACCGCGATCGCAGCGACGCGGCGCAGTCACGATGCATCGTGCGGGTCCTGTCCCCGGAGTCGACGGGCATGCTAGGCGCGACCGGGTAGGATATCTAGGTATTTATGCCGAAACAGCCTGCGAAGCCTATAGATAAGTCAATTCGAGTCGGTGAGGCCGCGGAGCTCCTTGGGGTCTCGGTCGATACGCTACGTCGTTGGACCGCCTCGGGTCGCCTCCGCGTCCGGCGATCCGCCGGCGACCAGCGTCTCGTCGCTCTCTCCGACATCCGCCGCCTCCAGACCGAGCTTCGTCAGAAGCGGGCGAGGCCGATCGTGGCGCAATCAGCACGGAATCGATTTCCGGGCGTCGTCACTCGGGTCGAAAGGGACCGGGTCGCGGCGGTCGTCGAAGTCCAGGCCGGACCGCATCGCCTGGTCAGCCTCATCACCGCGGAGGCAGCGAACGACCTTGCGCTGCGGCCTGGTGTAGAGGTGGTCTGCGTCGTGAAGTCGACGAACGTAGGGATCGAGATCGCGCAGCCCACCCGCGGCTCGACATCGTAGTGCGCGGAGCCACCGCCCTCGGCCTCGTGGCGACGCTCGTCCTGGGTGCCTGCGCCACCAGCCCAAGCAGTTCGCCCACGCCTATCACGTCGAGTGCGCCGCTCGTGGGGTCCATCACCGTGTTCGCGGGCTCCTCCCTGACCGACGCGTTCAAGAACGCCGGGACTGAGATCACCAAGACGAACCCGGACGCGCGTTTCACATTCAACTTCGGCTCCTCCTCAACGCTCGCGACGCAGATCACAAACGGCGCGCCAGCTGACGTCTTCGCGTCTGCCGACGACGCGAATATGCAGAAGATCGTCGATGCGAAGCTCACGGACGGGGCGGCCGCGCCGTTCGTCAGCAACCGGCTCCAGATCGCTGTCGCGCCAGGGAATCCCAGGAGAATCGCCGGCCTCACTGATCTCGCTCGTCCCGATGTGGTGCTGGTCCTCGCCGCGCCGACAGTCCCCGCCGGCAAGTACGCGCTCGAGGCGCTGACCAAGGCCGGCGTCGCCGCGAAGCCGGTGAGCCAGGAGGTCGACGTGCGCGCGGTGCTGAACAAGGTGAGCCTCGGCGAGGCTGACGCCGGAATCGTCTACGTCACCGACGTGAGGTCCGCACCGGGTCGCGTGACCGGCGTCGACATACCGGAGCAGCAGCAGGTGATCGCGCGATACCCGATCGCGGTGGTCACGGACTCGAAGAACACGAGGCTGGCGCGCGGGTTCGTCGACTACCTGCTGTCGCCGGCCGGGCAGAGCGTGCTTGCGGAGTTCGGCTTCTCGAAGCCATGAGGTCCGAGCGCCCTCCCAATCTCTTCGCCTTCCTCGCGGCAGTTGGGGTCGCGTTCTTCGTCCTGCCCCTCGTCGGGCTGCTCTATCGCGCGCCGTGGGAGACCGCGCTCGGCGATCTGACCACTCCCGAGGCACTCACCGCGCTTCGGCTCTCGTTCGTCGTCTCGCTTGCGGCAACGGCCCTCGCGCTCCTGCTCGGCGTTCCCCTGGCCTGGGTTTACGCGCGCGTCGCATTTCGCGGGCGCGACATCGTTCGCGCGCTGACGACATTGCCGATGATCCTGCCGCCGGTCGTCGGCGGCGTCGCGCTCCTCTTCGCATTCGGACGACGCGGCCTCTTCGGCCAGGCGCTCGACACGATGTTCGGGATCCGTCTCCCCTTCACCACCGCCGGGGCGATCCTCGCGGCCACGTTCGTGGCGATGCCGTTCCTCGTCCTCACGGTCGAGGCGGGACTCCGATCGATGGATCGACGGTATGAGGACGCCGCGCGAACGCTCGGCGCATCGCGCTGGCTCGTGTTCAGGCGGGTGACCCTTCCGCTCATCGCGCCGTCGGTGTTTGCCGGTGCGGTGCTCTGCTGGGCGCGCGCCCTAGGCGAATTCGGGGCGACGATTACGTTCGCGGGGAACCTTCCGGGGACAACGCAGACGCTTCCCCTCGCCGTGTACATCGCCCTCGAGACCCGACCCGAGGTCGCGATCATGTTGAGCCTCGTCCTTCTCGCGGTGTCGCTCGCGATCCTGGTGGCGATGCGCGACCGTTACCTGCGGGCGTTCTGATGCTGACGGCCCAGGTCGCCCTTCGGCTCGGCACTCTCGATCTCGACGTGACCATCGAAGCCGCGCCCGGCGAGATCGTCGCGGTGCTCGGGCCGAACGGCGCCGGGAAGACCACCTTGCTGCGCGCGGTCGCCGGGCTCGTTCCGCTGACCCGAGGACGCGTGACCCTGGATGACGTCGTCCTCGAGGACACCGCGCGCGACTTGCATCTCCCGCCGGAACGCCGCCCGATCGGCGTGGTGTTCCAGGATTACCTGCTCTTTCCGCATCTCTCCGCGCTCGAGAACGTGGCCTTCGGTCTTCGCGCGCGCGGTGTCGCGGCGCGCGAGGCGCGTGCTCGCGCCGAGTCCTGGCTCGACCGACTCGGCGTCGCCAAGTACGCGGACGCGAGACCGCGTGCGCTCTCTGGTGGGCAGGCGCAACGCGTGGCCCTCGCGCGCGCCCTCGCGATCGACCCGCGCCTCCTTCTGCTCGACGAGCCGCTCGCCGCGCTCGACGCATCCGCCCGCGGTGAGGTCCGCCGCGATCTGAAGCGGCATCTCGCCTCGTTCGCCGGAATTCGCATCGTGATCACGCACGATCCGCTCGAAGCGGTCGCCCTCGCCGATCGTCTCGTGATCCTCGAACGCGGCCGGGTCGTGCAGACGGGCTCGCCCACCGAGGTCACGCAGCGGCCGCGATCGCGCTATGTGGCGGATCTCGTCGGCGTGAACCTCTTGCGCGGGACCGCGACCGCCGGGCAGGTCGCGGTGTCGGGCGGCGCATCGCTTCAGTCGGCCGAGGGCGTCGATGGCGAGGTCTTCGCGGTGATCCATCCGCGTGCTGTCGCGCTGCATCGCGCGCGGCCTGAGGGCTCGCCGCGAAATGTCTGGCGCGGTCGTGCCTCGGCGCTCGACTTCCAGGGTGACCGGGTCCGCGTCGGGGTCGAAGGCGAGATGCCGATCATCGCGGAGGTCACGCCGGCCGCCGTGAGGGAGCTCGATCTGGCCGAGGGCGGCGAGGTCTGGGTGAGCGTGAAGGCGACCGAGATCACCGTCTACCCGGCCTAAACTCCGCGTCATGCCGATCAGCGCGACCTCTGCGAAACCGGCGCAGAAGCTGATGAGCGCCGACGACGCGCTCGCGCGCATCCTCGCAGGGGTGCCGACGCTTCCCGCGGTGGAAGCGCTGCTCCTCGACGCGCTCGGCCTCGTGCTCGCCGAGGACATCACGGCCGACCGCGACGTACCACCGTTCCGCAACTCAGCGATGGACGGCTATGCGGTGCGGGGTGATGACGTCACTTCGGCACCGGTGGAGCTGCGGGTCGTCGGCGAAGTCGCGGCCGGCGGATTCCCAGATCGAGCCGTCGGGCCGGGCGAGGCCATGCGGATCATGACCGGCGCGCCGATCCCTGACGGCGCGGACACCATCGTCAGGGTCGAAGACACCGACAACGCGAGCGACGTCGTGACCGTCACCGCGGCGACTCCGAAGGGCATGTCGACCCGCGCGGCTGGAGAGGATCTCCGGAAGGGCGAGCGGGTCCTCACCGCGGGCACGGTGCTTCGCGCGGCGGAGATCGGCCTTCTCGCGTCGGTCGGCCGCGCCCGTATCCGTGTTCGCAAGCGGCCCCGCGTCGCGGTGTTCTCGACCGGAGACGAGATCGTCGACCTCGATGCGCCACTCGAGCGCGGGAAGATCCGCGACTCCAACCGCTACACGCTCGCGTCGGCGATCCGCGCGGCAGGCGCGGAGCCATGGGTCCGCGGCATCGTCCGCGACTCGCCCGATGCGCTCCGCGCCGCGCTACACGAGGCCGCCGCGGCCGACGCCATCGTCACTAGCGGCGGCGTGTCCGTCGGCGACCACGACCACATGAAGCCGGTGCTTTCCGAGCTCGGGACGATCGATTTCTGGGCGATCGCCATCCGGCCCGGGCGTCCCCTCGCTTTTGGGGAGCTCACGGACCGCGACCGCCGCGTGCCGATCTTCGGACTGCCAGGCAACACCGTGTCCGCGCTGGTGACGTTCGAGATCTTCGTGCGCCCGGCGCTGCTTCGGATGCAGGGCCGCGCGAACGTGTCGCGGCCGCGTGCGAGGGCGCGCCTCCTGGAGCCGGTCGACAAACCGGATTTCCTCCGCGTCTTCGCGCGCGGGATCCACGACGCCAGCGCGGGCACGGTCCGTCTCACCGGACCGCAGGGCTCGGGGATCTTGCGATCGATGTCGCTCGCCAACTGCCTCATCGATCTGCCGGTCGGCGCGTCGCGGGTCGAGCAGGGCGAGATCGTCGACGTGATCCTCACCGAGCAGCAGCCCGCGTGAGTCCGGCGCGGAAGCGGCTGACACATATCGATAGCAAGGGCGCGGCGCGGATGGTCGACGTCGGGACGAAGGCCGTGACCGAGCGAAGAGCGATCGCGCGCGGCCTGTTGCGCGTCTCGCCTTCGACGATCGCGCTCGTGCGCGACGGCGCGACGCCGAAAGGCGACGTGCTCGCGGCTGCGCGGCTCGCCGGGATCATGGCGGCGAAGCGCACGAGCGATCTCATCCCGCTCGCGCATCCGCTGCCGCTCACGCACGCCTCGGTCGAGCTCGTGCTCGGCGCCGACGGCATCGCGATCGAAGCGACGGTCGCGACGAGCGCGCGAACCGGCGTCGAGATGGAGGCGTTGACGGCGGTCTCGGTCGCGGGGCTCACGCTCTACGACATGCTCAAGTCCATCGAACGCGGCGCGACCCTCACGGATGTTCGCCTCGTCGAGAAGACCGGTGGCAAGTCGGGGACGTACCGCCGCTCGTGAACGTTCGCGCGGGTGTGATCACGGTGAGCACAAAAGGCGCGGTCGGCGAGCGTGTCGACGAGAGCGGCCCAGCGATGCGGGAGGGTCTGATCGCGGCCGGGGCGGAGGTGGTCCACGAATCCCTCGTGCCAGACGACGTCGAGCGCGTGGCCACCGCGATCCTGGGCGCGGTCCGCGCTGGCGCCAACGTCGTGTTGACGACCGGGGGCACCGGGCTGTCGCCGAATGACGTGACGCCAGAGGCCACGCGTCGGGTGATCGATCGGGAGGTCCCGGGGATCGCGGAGGCGCTGCGCGCAAGGTCGCTCGAAAAGAACGCGCACGGGATGCTCTCTCGCGGCGTCGCCGGTGCGGTCGGATCGGCGCTCGTCGTGAACCTCCCTGGCTCGCCACGCGCGGTGCGCGAGTCGCTCGAGATCCTCCTGCCGGTGCTCCCCCACGCGGTCGAGCTCCTTGCGGGCCATAGCGGCGAGCCGGGTCACGCTTCAGGCCGCCGATGAAGCTCTCGATCGCGCCCGAGGTCGCGAAGGCGCTCGCCGCCAACGAACCGGTCGTCGCCCTCGAATCCACGGTCATCGCGCACGGCCTGCCTCGTCCCCGGAACCTCACAACGGCCAGAGACCTCGAGACGGAGATCCGCACGCTCGGCGTCGTCCCGGCCACGATCGCGCTGCACGACGGCGTCGCCGTCGTCGGCGCAGGCGACGTGCTCCTCGATCGGCTCGCGAACGAGAGCGGCGTCGCCAAGGTGTCGATCCGCGACATCGCGCCAGTCCTCGCCGCGCGTTCCCTCGGAGGCACGACCGTCGCGGCGACCGTCGAGATCGCCGCGGCCGCGGGTATACAGGTCATGGCGACCGGCGGGATCGGTGGCGTGCACCGCGGTGCCGAGCGGAGCTTCGACGAATCCGCCGACCTCGAGGCCATCGCCCGTCATCCGGTGGTGGTCGTGAGCGCGGGCGCGAAGTTCGTACTCGACCTCGCGCTCACGCTCGAGCGCCTCGAGACGCTCGGCGTGCCCGTCCTCGGCTACGGGACAGATGAGTTTCCGGCGTTCTACGTGCGATCGAGCGGTCTTCGTCTGCAATACCGAGTGAACGACGCGCTCGGCGCGGCGCGCATCGCGCGGGAGCAGCTCGAGCGAGGAGCGGGCATGCTGCTGTGCGTTCCCGTGCCCGCCGAATCGGCGCTTGGACGTAACGAGGTCGAGGAGCAGGTCCGCAAGGCGATCACCGCGTCGGACCGCGACGGCATCCGCGGGGCGGACCTCACGCCATACCTCTTGCGCGCGCTCGGTGAAGCCACCAACTACCGCGCGCTCGACGCGAACATCGCGCTTCTGCGCGCGAACGCACAAGTGGCCGCGCAACTCGCCCAGACCCTCTGCGCGTAGGCCGCGACGCCGCTAGATTCGTCGCGGCCATGCGCACGCTCACCGTCCCGCCTTCGCAGGATGAGGTCGCCCAGGCGGCCGACGAGATCTCAGGCGGCGCGCTCGCCCGGGTCCGCGTGGAGCCGTGGCTACGCGGACGATCGCATCACGCGTACCTGCTCACGACGCCGGTCGGAGAGCAGTTCCTCTTCAAGGTCCATCGCCGTCCGCACCCGGGCCGGATGCGGCGGTTCCTGCACCTCGCGGAGCTCCTGCGCGCGAAGCGGGTTCCGCACCCGGCCGTGCGCTGGTACGACGTCGACAAGCGCACGCTCGATGTCCCCTACTACATCCAGGACTTCATCACGGGCGAGGACGCCGCGCGGTCGCTCGGTTCGCTCTCGTTCACCGATCAGCACCGGATCGGTGAGGAGCTCGGAAGCGGCCTGCGCGTGATGCACCGCGTGGAATACGTCGACACGCCGATGCCGTGGTCGACCGAGCTCGACGATCGGCTTCGCACACGAGCCGCCGAGTGCCGCTTCCTCGACGCGCTGGACCAGGAATCGCACGCGACGGTGATCACGCACTACGAAGAAAGGCGCGACGCTCTCGACGGTGTCGAGCGACGTCTCACGCACGACGACCTGAACCTGGCAAACCTACTGCTCCAGCGGCGATCCGACGGTTGGCACTTCGTCGCGTTCCTGGACTTCGAACGCGCGCGGGGTCGCGATCCGCTTCTCGATCTGGTACGCATCGAAAGCTGGACCCTGCCCGCCTGCCCGGCGATGATCGCGCCCTTCAAGGACAGCTACGCGCATGTCGACGACGACGCGGCGCGACGACGTGCGGAGATCTACGAGGTCTACCTACTCTTGGCGGGGATCGTGTGGTATCGCTCGAACGAGCTGCCCGAACGTGAGCGGTTCTGCCGGGAGCGGCTCGTGGAGTGGCTGAGCCGACATGGCTGAGGTCATCGGATAAGCGCACGCATGCGTTCTGACTGGGAGAAGGTCGCCGCCGACGCGCGCCGAGTGCTGGCGGGAAATCGGCAACGTGGCGTTTCGGCCTGGGCCGGACAGCGGTACGACTTCGTGTGCCCATCGCCAACGACCTATCCCTTCCAGTGGTTCTGGGACAGCGCGTTCCACGCCATCGCGCTCCTGCATGTCGACCCCGAGCTCGCCAAACAGGAGATCCGCTGCCTGATGCAGGGCGCGCAGCCCGATGGATTCATCCCGCACATGCTGCTCTGGGAGAAGAGCGCGCACGACGCAGCACTTCGCGAATACGCGATCACCCTCGCCCATCCCTTCTACACCGCGACGACCCAGCCGCCGGTGGTCGCGCGCGCCGTGCTTCGGATCTACGAGGCGACGGGCGATGCGGACTTCGTGCGCGAGGTGCTGCCGCCGATCCGCCGATTCTTTCGTTGGCTCAAGGCGTACCGCGATCCCGACGATGACTCCCTCATCGCGATCATCCAGCCTGACGAGTCGGGCCTCGACGCGAGCCCCAAATACGATCGCCTGATGCGGATCGCGCCCGGGCCACCCGAGGAAACACTGCCACAGCTACGGAGATCGATGAAGCGTCTGTTCGAAGCCTACGCGCCGTATCGCGCGGACCCCGCGCGGATCCCGGCGCTCGACACGTTCACCTGGGAAGACGTGATGGTCAACGCGATCTACGCGGACGGACTCCGGTGCCTCGCGAAACTGACCGATCTCGCGCACGAGGCGGACGAGTTCAACGCCCGCGCGGACCGGGTGCGCGCGGCGCTCGAAGCCAAATGCTGGGACGAAAAGGCCGGAGCGTTCTGGGACCTCGCTGGCTGGGACGAGGAGCCCGCGAAGGTGCTCACGTTCTCGTCGCTCTTCCCGCTCGTCCTCGACGACCTCGACCCGCGCAAAGCGAAGCGCCTGATCGACGATCACCTCCTGAACGAGCGCGAGTTCTGGCTCCCGTATCCGGTGCCGAGCGTGGCCGCGACCGAGCCGTCGTTCGACCCGAAGTGGCGGACGGGCACCACATGGCGCGGCCCGACGTGGGTGAACGTGAACTGGTACCTCTACTGGGGACTGCGCGCGCACGGGCGGAGCGACGTGGCGAGCGAGCTTGCCGAGCGCACCGTCCGGATGATCGCCCTGAGCGGGGTCCGCGAGTTTTACGATCCACTGTTGGGCGAGGGGCAGGGAGCACGCGACTTCGGATGGTCCGCGCTCGTGCTCGACCTCATCGCGGCAGAGCGCGGCACCGTCTAGTCAGTCCGGCGCCACCGATTCCACGCTCGCGGCCGCGCGCTCCGCCGCGAGTGCGATCGCGAGCGCGCGCCGGCCATCTTGACCGGTGACGGCCGCGGGCCGCCGGTCGCGGACCCCGCCGACGAAGTCGCGCAGCTCGGCCACGTACGCCTCCGCGTACCGCTCGAGGAAACCCGGATACAGATCGTCACGCCGCTCGCCCTGACGGAAAACCGTGAGCATGGTCTGGGCGAAACCGCCGACCATGACCGCGCCGTTCTCGCAGATGACCTCGCTTCGTATGTCATACGCGTACTTGGCGCCACGCATTGCCTCGATGTGGGCGACGGCACCGCCCTTGAAGTAGAGCTCGACCATCGTGAGGTCGGGGCCCGGCGTGGTGGCGGGGTCGCCGACCGTCGCGAGGCTCGCGCGGACCCCAGCCACCTCCATCGAGATCATCCAACAGGCTCCATCGAGATCATGGATCGCGGACTCCGTCAGGATGTCGTTCGCGTCCATCGTTCGCGGCGGGCCGACGGGCGCGTCGCGATCCCGATTGATTCCGCGATACAGGAGCGGGCGCCCGAGCCCGCCGGCCGAGACAAGCCTCCGCGCCTCGGCGTACGCGGCGTCGTATCGACGTTGGAACCCGACCTGAAGACGGACCCGCGCGTCGAGAGCGGCGGCGATCACGCGGTCTGCTCCCGCGAGCGATGTCGCGATCGGCTTCTCGAGGAAAACGTCTTTGCCCGCCCTCGCCGAGGAGATGGCGTGGTCTTCGTGGAATCGCTTGGGCGAGGCGACGACGACGGCGCGCACGTCTGTTCGCGCGAGCAGCGCGTCGACCGAATCGCAGCTTGTGGCGCCCAGGTCGTTCGCGACCCGCTCTCTTGTCACCCGCTCGGGGTCGGTGACGGCGACGACACGAGCTTCTCGCTCAAGGCCGGCGATGTTCTCCGCGTGACGCCGACCCATGAGGCCGACGCCGATGACACCGACGCCGACCGGTTCGAGTGCGCGCTTCAGCGGCGGCCCTCGACGGTGAGCATTTCCTGCATCCGCACGTACCCGATGACCGACTCGCGGTACAGGATACCGACGAGGTGCGCGTCCTTGACGACCGGCAGGAGCGGGAGCTCAGTGGTGCCGAATCGTTCGAGCGCGGTCCCCAGCGGATCGTCGGGCGAGACGGTCGGAAGGTCGGATGCGGGCGTCATCACGTGCTCCACCGGGGTTTCCGCCCAGCGAGCTTGGTCGATCTTGCGCAGGTCACCGATCGTGACGAGACCGATGAAGCGGTCGCCGGAGACGACGGGGATCGCGCGCAAGTTCATCGGGAGCACGAAATCGCGGATGACCTGGCCGACCATGACACCGGGCGGGGTCGACTTGAAGTCCGTCATCATGAGCGGCCCCACCTTGGCACCGCCGACGACGGAAGTGATGCGCTCCTGCTGGAGCGTCGCCGAGGCGGCATTCCAGAGAAAGTAGGCGATGAGCCCCAACCAGAGGCCGGTCGCCTCGTGCAGGACCAACACTTCGTAGACAACGAATGCGCCGAATGCGAGCGCGACCAACTGGCCGCCCCGTGCGGCGATGGTGGTCGCTCGGTTGCGGTCGCCTGTGATCGCCCAGATGGCCGACCGCAGGACGCGGCCGCCGTCGAGAGGGAACCCCGGGATCAGATTGAATGCCGCGAGTAAGAGGTTCACCGGCCCGAGGTACGCGGCGACCGCCTGGATGGCTTCGGCGTTTGGCAAGGCAGCGCGGGGGTCGATGAGGTAAGCGACGCCCGAGCCGACGACACCGATAAAAACGCTCGTCGCAGGCCCTGCGATGGCCATGAAGAACTCCGCTTTCGCGGACGGAGGTTCCTTCCTGAGGTTCGCGACGCCACCCAGGAGAAAGAGCGTGATCGATGAGACAGACATTTGGAACCTGCGCGCCACGAGGGAGTGCGCGAGCTCGTGGGCGAGGACGGACCCGAAAAACAGGAACGCCGTGATCGAGGCGACGACGAGGCCCTTTTGGTTCGACCACTGCGGGAACTGCTGCGGGAACGAGTCCGCGAGGTTCAACACGACGAGGAAGAAGATCAGCAGCCATGAGAAGTGGATGTTGATGTCGATGCCGAAGAGACGGGCCACGCGAACCGAGCCGGGCACGTTTGCGAGCATAAGCCGAGGGGGCGGCCGAGGCCGCCCCCTCGCGCCCCTCAGGTGTAGCTAGTCCCGCTGGTCCTTGTCGTTGATCTGCCCGCGGATCTCACCAGCTGGCTGCGTCATCGAGTGAACGTTCGCGTACGCGACGCCGGCGCGGATCGCGGCCACGAGCTCGGTCCACTCACCTGCAGCGATCCCCTGCCCGGTGGGGCCGATGACGTCCGCCGGGGTGATGGTGCCCGTCATGGTCGTACCCGGGACGCATGCGGCCGGCTTGCTTCCACCGCCGCACAGGAACGCAGCAACGCCACCGGCGACGCCGCGCTGCCCGAAGTGGACGTGGGCAAACAACACGCTGCTGTTCAGGTTGTCGAAGCGGAGGGTGTAGTGAATGGTCTGGTTCGCTTCGTCGACCGTCGCGGTGAACTCGCCGCTGCCGGCGCTCGAAACGGACGGAGTCTCCTCGTAGCCGGTGAGCGCCGTCTTGAAGCGGCTCTTGTCGTTCGCTGCGACGATACCCGCGACAGCGACCGAAAGGACCGCGAGAGCAAGGATCGAAAGCACGAGAATCTTGACGCGCATAGCGATACCTCCCCGTAGTCTTGCTGAACCGTTCGGAATACGCGCGGCGGCCGTGGGTGGATCAGGACACGATACTTGAATGCGATGGACGCTTACCTGGCTGTCGTTGCGAAACGCGAAGTCCGCGAGTACACGGATCGTCCGGTGCCGGAGGATGTGCTCACGAAGATCCTTCAGGCCGGACGCGCGAGCGGAAGCGCCAAGAACATGCAGCCGTGGCGATTCGTCGTCCTCAACGAAAGGCAACACCGTCACGATCTCGCGAACGCGATCATGGCGCCGCGAAACCTCGACCGTTGCGCCGTCGCGATCGCGGTCGTGCTTCTGGTCGAACGCCTTCGCTTCGACGCCGGACGCGTCGCGCAAAACATGATGGTCGCGGCCTGGGCACTGGGTGTCGGCAGCTGCCCGAATTCGGTCCGACCCGACGAACACGACCGGATGCGCCAGGACCTGGGCGTTCCCGCGGACGCGGCGATCGCGACGATCATCACTCTTGGGTACCCCGCGCCTGGCCAGCCACGACCGCGGCCGAAAGCTGGTCCTGAAAAGATCGTCGCCAAACTGAATCGGCTTCCACTGGAAGACCTCGTTCACCGCGAACGTTTCTCCGGTTAGCATGTAAATCAAAACCGGAGAGACATTGACCCTCGCACCACCCACAGCTCGCTTCGGCGAGCTCGCGATCCACCCCGACATCTCCCGCGCGATCGATGAGCTTGGCTTCATGGCGCCAACGCCTGTCCAGACGCGCGCGATCCCGGTCCTCCAGGCCGGCCGCGACCTCTTCGCTCAGGCGCAGACGGGTACCGGGAAGACCGCCGCGTTCGCGATCCCCATCCTGGAGAAGGTCGACGCGGCCCTCAAGCGACCGCAGGCCCTCATCGTCGTGCCGACCCGAGAGCTCGCCCTTCAAGTGACGCGGGAATTCGGCGCGATCGGGAAGTACCGCAAATCCCACGAGGTCGCCATCTACGGCGGGGTTCCCTACGGCCCGCAGGAGCGCGCACTCGCGCGCGGCACCCAGATCGTCGTCGGCACACCCGGACGTTTGCTCGACCACATCGAGAAGGGGAATCTCGACCTGTCCGGCCTCTTTATCGTCGTCCTCGACGAGGCAGACCGCCTTCTCGACATGGGCTTCGCACCCGAGGTGCGGCGGCTCCTTCGCCGCGCCCCCGAGCGTCGGCAGACCGCGCTCTTCAGCGCCACGCTCGTCTCCGAAGTGCGCGATCTCGCGCAGCGGTTCAGTCATGACGCGGCCGAGGTCGCGATCGAGCCGGAGAAACAGAACGTCGACAGCATCGAGCAGGTCTACGTCGAGGTTCTTGAGCAGGACAAGGTGCGAGCCCTCGAGGAGCTCCTCCGCCGGTACGAGACCGATCAGGTGCTCGTGTTCCGTCACACCAAACGGGGCGTCGACGATCTCGAGGACAAGCTAAAGAAGAAAAAGCACAACGTCGCCGCGATCCACGGCGACATGACGCAGCGCGAGCGGGAACGCACCCTCGAACGCTTCCGCGACGGCGATCTCCACGTGCTCATCGCGACGAACGTCGCCGCCAGAGGGCTGCACATCGAGGACATCAGCCATGTCGTGAATTACGACCTTCCGGAGGACGCCGACGTGTTCACGCACCGGGTCGGTCGGACCGGTCGCGCCGGCAAGACCGGGGTCGCCGTCACCTTTGTGGGGGAGTGGGACTTCGACGAGTTCGATCAACTTCGTGCCAAGGCGGGCGTGCCCTTCCGGCGGGAGATCCTCGAGCTGTACGACCGCCAGTAACCTCTCGGCGTGGCAACGACACCGGCCCCCGATCAGCACGACGCCTACGCCGTCGTTCGCCTCGACTCTTTTCGCAACTTCACTCCGCGCCCCGAGAATGTGAGCGTCCGCAGGGTGGTGCATCACTTCGCGGAGGCTGAGCTCGAAGTCCGGCACCTGAACATGACGGCCCCGACCGGGACCATCTACTTCATCCAGCGAACGACGGTCGCGCGTCGCATCGAACCGGTCGCCGTCCCGCTCTCCCTCGTGGGCGGCACCGCGGAAGCCCCCCTATCCCCCAACTCGCACCGCGCGCGCGCGGGCATGAAGACGAAGAAAAACAAGCGCAGGTAGCGCTAGGCCGGGACTTTCGCGAGCTCCTTGCGCACGACCTTTGTCGCCTCAACGACCGCGGTGCACTTCTCGACGCACTCCTCGACCGTGCGTGTCTTTAGTCCGCAATCGGGATGCGGCCAAAGCTTCGCCGCCGGGACATAACGCAGCCCCTTGCGGATCCCCTCGGCAGCCTCGTCGACCGTCTCGGTCGTGTGGGCATGCACGTCGACGATCCCGATCGCGAGCTCCTTCGTGAAGGGGTTGCGCTCGAACAGATCGAGCCACCGGTAGCCGTAGTTCGCCATCGCGAGGTCGAGCTGATCGACGGGCAGGTCGAGCACCTGCGGGTAGATCGCCGCGAAGTCGCCGTAGCAGATGTGCGAGATCGTCTTCGCGGATAGACCCGCGGTCACGATGCCCATCGCCTCGATCGCGATGTAGATCTCCTCGGGCCGCGCGTGGATCGCGGGCTCGTCGATCTGGATGTACTTCGCGCCGGCGCGCTCGAGGTCGCGCGCCTCGTCGCGAACGATCTCGGCGAGCGCAAGGACCGCGTCGCGGCGGGTCGGGTACGCCTCGTTGTAGGACCAGTCGAGCAGCGTGTACGGACCGGTGAGCATTCCCTTCACCGGCTTGGACGTCAGCGATTGTGCGTATTCGAACCAGCCGACGGTCATGGACTTCGGGCGCGCGAGCTTCCCGGCTATCACGGGCTTGTGGTAGTAGCGGTTGCCGTAGGACCGTACGAGCCCACCGATCTTGAATCCCTCAAGCCGTTCCGCGAAATACGCGACCATGTCGCCGCGGTACATCTCACCATCGACGAGGATGTCGAGCCCGATGTCCTCCTGTCGGCGGATCCATTCCGCGGTCGCTTTTCGCTCGAGCTCCTCGAGCTCGGTCGCGCCCAGCTTGCCGCGCGCCGCCTGGCCGCGCGCCTTCGTCAGGTACTCCGGCTTCCCGAAAGAGCCGACCGTCGTCGTCAGCAGCAGGTTGTCACTCATGCGAGCACCTTCTCTCCGGTCACGAGCCGCGCGCCCTCGACGAGGGCCGTGAGCTTGGCGCGGGCGACGTCGCGCGGCAGATATTCGAGCGACGTGGTCGTCGCAAGGACGAGCCGCTCCTGCGGCACGAGCTTGAGGGCGCGCTCGGCGTACCGCGCGACTTCGTCTGCCGTCTCGAGCCGCGTGTTGCGCGCGTCGACGACGCCGAGGACGACGGAGTGCGTGCGGAAGGCGTCGAGCCGGTCGAAGGCGGTCGTATCGCGACTGCGCACGTCGATGCCGATCGCGGCTACCGGGAACGAGGCGAGCGATTCCAGCACCGGATCGGCCGGGAAGAAGTAGGTCACGAGCTCGATGTCCAGGTCCGGGTCGGCGAAGCGTGCATATGCCTCGCGCGCGAGCTCGATGTGCTTCGGCGATGCCACGATCGCCGGATCCTCGATGTCGATGGTCGTGGCGCCGGCAGCCTTCAGCCCCGCGATCTCTCTGGCGGTGGCGTCCGCGATCGCGAGCACGCGCTCCTCGAGTGAGCCGTACTGGTCATCGCGAGCGGCAAGGGTCGCGAAGGTCATCGGACCCGGGACCGCCGCCTTGAGTTTCGTCTTGGCGACCCCGGCCGCGAAGGTGTAATCGCGAACGAGGCTTCGCCCGTCGGTCACGATCCGGCCGTCGATCACGGGTTGCCGGAAGTAGGTGTTGTTGTCGTAAAAGCGCTCAAGGGGACCGGGCGTGATTCCGGCCCACGCGCGCGCGAACGGCGACAGGAGATCATCCCAGCGGATCTGGCCGTCGTTGGTGACGTCGATGCCGGCGGCTTCGATCTCGCCGATGGCCGCACGCGTTACCTCGTCGAATACCTTAGTGAGCTCCGCGTCCGTGATCTCGCCGCGATCGTGGCGGTGAAGCGCGCGCCTGAGCTCCTGGGCCTCCAGGCCGTCGCCGATCTTCGGATACGCACCGATCACGGTCGTCTTGATCGTCATGCCGGCACCCTCGCTTCTGGCCGGGGAAGCAGGCCGGCCGCCTCGACCGCGCGCCCCACCGCCTCCGGCCACTCGATCGCGTACAGATGCACGCCGCGCACGCCGGGAAGAGCCTTGAGCGCTTTCACCATCTCGACCGCGATAGCGATGCCTTCCGCTTCCGCGTCAGCCGCCTTCTTCATCCGATCGTGCACCTCGGGACCAAGGGCCAGGCCAGGTACCTTGCCGAGACGCTCGGCCTGCTCAGCCGAGCGAAGAATGAGAACGCCCGCGAGGATCGGCACGTCTCGCGATTCGCTACGACGCACCTCGACGAGCCAGTGGCTGAAGGTCGCAAGATCGAAGACCGGCTGCGTCTGCAGGAAATCGACGCCGGCGGCGATCTTGTCGAGCGTTTTTGTCAGGTCGGCCTCCATCGGCTTCGTGAACGGCGAGGCGGTCGCGCCGATGAGCATCTTCGGCGGCTGCTTGATCTCATCGCCCGACAGAAAACGCGCTTGGTCGCGCATCCCCACGGCCATCTTCACCAGACCGACTCCGTCGAGGTCCTTCACGTTCACGGCGTCGGGGTGATTGCCCTGCTTGGGATCGTCTCCGCTCATGAACACGAAGTTTTCGATCCCGATCGCCGCCGCGCCGAGCAGGTCCGCCTGCAACGCGATGCGGTTACGGTCGCGCCCGGTCATCTGAACGATGGGCTCGAGGCCAGCGCTCTGGACGATCGTCGCGGCGGGAATCGCAGCCATGGCGACCATCGCGCGGTTGCTATCGGTGACGTTCACCGCGTCAACGACGCCCTTGAGCGCCTCGCCACGGCGGCGGACGACGCCGGCAGCGGCGCTTTTCGGCGGATTGAGCTCCGCGGTCACCACGAACTCGCCGGATCTGAGAAGGCTCGCCAATACGCTCAAAGAAAAAGACCTCTCCTTTCTATCCGTGACGAGAGGTCTTCCAGTTCGGTCGACCCTCTCATCTTTCCCTCGGTTTATCTATCGGGACGGAATTGGCACCGCAGCGGGTCTCCGCCGGTTGCCGAGGCGTCATCGGGCCGTTCCCTCAGCCTCTCTGCATGAAAGGGATCGCGTATGAAGTTTCGATCGATGCTAGCACGTACACTTCGCCCCCATTCCCATGCCTGAACGGTTCATCGAACGGACACTGCGCGCGTTCAGCGACGATCTCTCCGCCGACACGCCGGTCCCCGGCGGTGGGAGCGCGGCGGCGTATGCGGGCGCGATGGGCGCGGCCCTCGCAGCGATGGTCGCTCGAATCACGTCGAAGAAAGAGCCGTCGGAAGAGCTCAAGAGCTACATCGAGGAGACCAACAACCTTCGTTCGGATTTCCTCCGTCTCGTCGACGACGACAGCGCCGCGTACGCGCGCGTCGCCGAAGCCATGAAGCTTCCGCGCAAGACGGACGAAGAGAAGAAGGAACGCCAGGAGCGCATGCAGGCCGCGCTTCTTGGCGCGTCGCGCGTGCCCCTCGAGGTCGCGGAGACGGCGCGGCGGCTGCTCGATGCGTGCGAGCGGGGCGTCGCGAGCGCCGGCCCGATGACCGCGAGCGACATCGGCGTCGGCGCGCTCATGGCCGAGACCGCGCTGCGTGGGGCCGCCCTGAACGTCATGATCAACCTCGCCTCCGTCAAGGACCCGGCTCAGGTGAAGGCGATCTCCGAACACCTCGATCGCGCGGTCGACGGCAGCGACGAACAGCGCCGGCGCATCACCGACTTCGTCGAATCTCGGATCGCTCGCTAGAGGTCACCGTGCGCCTCCTGTACGGCAAGGCACTCGCGGAGCAGCTGCACGAGCACTCGCGCGAACGCAGCGCCGCCCTCCACGCGAGGGGCATCGCACCGCGACTCGCGGTGGTCTCGGTCGGTATCGATCCAGCCGCCAACGCCTATCTCCAGCGCCTCAGTGCGCGCGGCAGGAAGCTCGACATCACGGTCGACGAGATCGATCTCCCCGGCGACGCACAGGAAAGGCAGCTGATCGGGACGCTGGAGCGACTCGGTGCGGACCCGGCGGTGCATGGGGTCCTCCTGCTCACTCCCCTGCCGGGAGCGCTCGATGAAGGGCACATCGTCGACCACATCGTTCCGGCGAAGGATGTCGAAGGAATGAACCCGTTCAACGTGGGACTGCTCGCCGACGGACGACCGCGCTTCGTGCCATCGACCGCGGACGCGGTCGTCGAGCTTCTGAAGTTCTACGGAGTCATGCTGCGCGGCGCGCGCGCCGCGATCGTCGGTCGGAGCACGGTCATCGGCCGCCCGGCGGCGTACCTTCTATTGAAAGAGGACGCGACGGTGACGATCGCGCATAGCCAGACAGCGGACGTGCCTGCGGTCACGAGGGATGCGAGCGTCGTCGTGGTCGGCGTCGGACGAGCCGGCTTTCTACGCGGCGACATGATCTCGCCCGGCGCGACCGTCGTCGACGCGGGGATCAACGTGACGCCGAAAGGCATCGTCGGCGACGTCGACGTGGAAAGCGTCTCGCCCGTCGCTGCGGCACTCAGCCCTGTCCCGGGCGGACTCGGCGCCGTCACCACGGAGCTCTTGCTTCGTAACGTGCTGACCGCGACCGAGCGTCAGCAGCGGGACTGAGCTAAAGCTCGACGTTCGCGCTCAGCGGCTTGCTCACGGCGTACGCCTGCGTGGAATAGCGCTCGGCGGCACGCAGATCGCCCCGTTTCTTCGCGACGCGCGACAGCCGCATGAGGACCTCCCCGAGCTCGGCCTTCGCGTCGAGGTCCTTGTACAGCGCCGCGACCTCGCGCATGCGCCGTTCCGCGCGCGCGGGCTCACCGTCGTGAACATCGAGCTCGGCGAGGACGAGCGTCGCGCCGGCGATCGCGCGATCGGCATCGGCGCCGCGTTCCAGTACCGCCGCGATCGCGGCCTCCGCACTCGAGCGTGCGAGCGCGGCGTCCTTCGCCTTCAGCGCGACCTCGGCTCGGGTCGCGTAGCAATGGGCGAGGTACGCCGCAGGCCCTGTCACATGCGCGATCTCGATGGCGCGAGCAACGTGCTCGTAGGCCGCTTCGATGCGGCCCGCGTCGGCGGCGATCACCGCCAGGGCGTTGCGCATGATGAGGATCCCGACCAGATCCTTGCTGATCTCCGCCGATACGAGCGCCTTCTGGTAGTGACCGGCCGCGGCGTCGTGGTCGCCGAGCGCCCGATACGCGTTCCCGAGCCCCTGGTGGATGAACGCGATGCGGGCGAGGTCGCCGATCTCGGTGGACCACTCGAGTGCCTGCTGGTAGTAGGTCGTCGCGGCTTGCGGCTCGCCCATATCCTGCGCCGACGCGCCGAGCGTGATCAGCACCCTGAGTCGGAGGAGCTGATCCGGTGGCTTCGCCTGGTCGATCCGCCGGAGGAGCGCCTCGAGCATCTCGCGCGCCCCGCGGGGATTCCCCGCGATCCGGGTCGCCACCGCGAGCTGATAGTCGGCGGCACGCCCGAGAGGCTCGTCGCCGATCTCGCCCGCGAGTCGTTGCGCGATGGTGAGGCTCTTGATCGCATCGCGACCCCTTTGCACGAGGTTGAGCGCCGAGCCGACGTAAAGACGAAGGCGGCATGCCTCGCGAACGGAGAGTTCTCCTGCATCGAGCATCTTTTCGGCGCGGCGTAGAGCCTCCGGCGCCGTGGTGAACGTCAAGAGTCCGCCGATCGCGCCGATCTCGAGCTCGCGCTCGCCTCGCGCGCGCTCAACATCCGCGTCGTCGAGGAAGTACGAGGCGGGCTTGTCCAGCTTCTTGGCCATGTGCTCGAGCGAGCGCATCGCCGGACGGATCTTGCCGAGCTCGATCGCGCTCACATGCGCACGTGTGAAGTACGGGGCGCCGAGCTGCGCTTGTGACATGCCTCTAGCGACACGCGCTTCGCGCAATCGCTCGCCGAGCTTCTTGAGAGCTGAGGAGAGCGGCGCGGGACGTCGTCGTCGCGTGCGGATCCCGGGCACCGGGCAACGCTAAACTTCGCCAAGCCCGGTGTCAATCCAAAATCGACACCGAGTGCGGCTTCGCTCCGCATAGACTCACCGAGGGTGCCTGGGGAAATGATCCGCGTCCTCGTCGTCGACGATCATCCGTCGGTCCGCGAGAACCTGCGGTACCTCGTGAACGCCGAGCGCGACATGGAGTGCGTCGGCGTAGCGCGCGATGCGCAGGAGGCAGTCCGCGCCTGCCAGGAGCTGCTGCCCGACGTCGTCATCCTCGACGACGAGATGCCCGGCGCTCCCGGCGTCCAGGTCCTCGAATGGATCGTGAGCGAGCTTCCTGACACCCGTGTCGTCATGTACACGCTCGACGTCGAGGTCTGCGAGGTCGCCCGTAGTCTCGGCGCCGGCTGCGTCCTGAAGGACGCGAACTACGAAGTGCTGGTGCGCGCGGTCCGCAATGGGGCCGCGTCGCTGCCGAGGTCCGCCGAGACGTATTAAGCGGTCATTCCAGCCGAATCAGAGGCGGATGATCGATGTCCTCGAAGTGCGTCGTGTCGATGAAACGCAGCTTTCCCATCAGCCGGTCGAGCAGAAGCGAGTGCGTTCGCGCGCCGCGTGCGAAGAAGTGCACGCCCTTGAGCACCTCGCCGTCGGTCACCCCAGTGGCCACGAATCGAAGGTCGTTGCCGCTCGCCAGATCCTCCGTGCGGTAGATCCGAGTCTCGTCGGCGATCCCCATCTTCTTCGCACGGCGGCGCTCCTCTTCATTCCGGAAGCGAAGGCGTCCGAGGATTTCCGCGCCGAGGCAGCGGAGCGCGGCCGCGGCGAGCACGCCTTCGGGCGCGCCACCCGTACCCATGACCGCGTGCACGTCGGTTCCGGCAATTGGGACCGAGAGCGAGGCCATGAGATCGCCGTCCTCGATGAGCTTGATCCGGGCGCCCGCGGCCCGCACGTCATTGATGAGCTTCTCGTGTCGAGGACGGTCGAGGATGACGATGGTCAAATCGCTGACGTCGCGATTGAGCGACTGCGCGATGATCTGCAGATTCTCAGCGACCGGTCGGTCCAGATCGACCTTGCCCCGCGCGGGAGCGCCGACGACGAGCTTCTCCATGTAGGTGTCGGGCGCGTGCAGAAGACCACCCGGCTCCGATACGGCCATGACCGCACAGGCGTTGGGCCGGCCCTTTGCCACAGGATTCGTGCCCTCGAGAGGATCGACCGCGATGTGCACCTCGGGACCGTCCCCGCGGCCAACCCGCTCGCCGATGAAGAGCATCGGCGCTTCGTCACGCTCGCCCTCGCCGATGACGATCATTCCGTTGAAGCGCGCGTCTTCCATCGTCTTGCGCATCGCTTCGACTGCCGCCTGGTCGGCCTCGTTGTTGCTCCCGTGTCCCATCCAGTGCGCCGCGGCGATCGCGGCAGCTTCGGTGATGCGGACGAGCTCGAGGCTCGGTGTGCGATCCGCCGGAATGCGGTCGAGCGGCAGTGTTCCCTTCAGCTGCATCGGCGGCGTAACGCTAGTGCGTTGCCGGCAGTCGCGCACGGACGACACGTTCCGCCGCCTGCTCGATGAGCGGCAGCGGCTCTCGCATCGCCTGCGCGTGCGAGACACCTTCACTCGCGACCGCGATCGCATCGAGCCCGAGCATCTCGTGTCCTTCGCCGAGACTGCCCGCGACCGCGATCACCGGCACGCCCGCGCGACGCGCCGCCGCGGTCACCGCTCCCGTGAGCTTTCCGTAACCGCTTTGCCGATCGATCCGTCCTTCTCCTGTCACCACAAGATCAGCGCCCGCGATCCGTTCGGCGAATCGGACCGCGCCCAGCACGAGCTCGGCGCCGGAGACAAGACGAGCGTCGAGGAACGCGAGGAGTCCCGCGCCGAGTCCGCCGGCGGCTCCCGCGCCGGGCACGTCGCGGATCGGCCGTCCGACGAACGCCTCGAC